>JADMIO011216448.1_pt1 | contig 11280 bp, 8 predicted proteins | sample 8958161 | NCBI WGS metagenome assembly JADMIO01 (sample SAMN16585339, study PRJNA669376) | soil metagenome | isolation source: Crop rotation soil | place: USA: Cullars Rotation, Alabama | collected 2011 | reverse complement strand
AGCGCGCGCTTGCGGCCGTAGGGCAACTCCCCGGCCGCCTCGGTGGCGAAGTCGCCGAGACCGACCGCGTCGATCAACTCGAGCGCACGGTCGTGCAGCGCCGCGAGCGTGCGGCCCGAGCGCCAGAAATCGAACGAGTGGCCGTGCGCGCGCTGCAGCGCGATGCGGACGTTCTCGAGCACGGTGAGATTCGGAAACACGGCGGAGATCTGAAACGAGCGCACGAGGCCCATCCGCGCGATCGTCGCGGGGCGCGACCCGGTGATGTCGCGGCCGTTGTAGAAGATCTGCCCGCGCGTGGGCGTGAGGAAGTGCGTGAGCAGGTTGAAGCAGGTGGTCTTGCCCGCGCCGTTCGGCCCGATCAGCGCGTGAATGGCGCCGCGCCGGACGTTGAGGCTCACGTCCTTGACCGCGACGAAGCCCTTGAACTCCTTGGTCAGCGACTTCGTCGCGAGAATCGTGTCGTCGGCCATTTGAGCCCACGGGCTTTGATGGCCCGGCCTTCCCCCTCGCCGGCGATTATCCGAATTCGCCGCACAAATGGCAATGCGCCGAATGGGCGCTGTCCGGCGTTGCCCCTCGGCGGCGTCGAGATCAGCTGGTGCGAGGCTTCGAGACGCGCGGCGGCGCAGAGCCTCGAACGCAGTTCACGCGACCGCCTTCTTGAGCAGCAACGCCTGCCGTTTGCACGTCACGACTTCCTCGCCGCGCTGATTGAAGCCCTGGTGCAGGAACGTCACGATCCCCGCATTGGGGCGCGACTTGCTCTCGCGCATTTCGAGCACCGTGGTCTTCGACCGCAGCGTGTCGCCGTGAAAGACCGGCTTGGGGAACTTGACCTCCGTCATTCCGAGGTTGCCGACGGTCGTGCCGAGGGTGGTGTCCTGCACCGAAAGGCCGATGACGAGACCCAGCGTGAAAAGGCTGTTCACGAGCGGCTTGCCGAACTCCGTGTCGCGGCAATACTCGGCGTCGATGTGGATCGCCGCAGGATTGCACGTCGCGCCGCAGAACCACATGTTGTCGGCCTCGGTCACGGTGCGCCGGATCTCGTGCTCGAACGCCTGCCCCACGCTCAACTCGTCGTACCACCGTCCTGCCATCGCCCCCGTCCCCTCGTGGTCGTCAGCGGATGCCGCAATCACACCACCTTGACGCGAATGTCGGGCAGCCCGTCGATGTGCGCGTCCATGACGTCGCCTTTCGCGACGGGGCCCACGTTCTCCGGCGTGCCGCTGTAGATGATGTCGCCGGGCATGAGCTCGAACGCCCGCGACAGGTTGGCGACCTGCTCGGCGACGTTCCAGATCATCTGGTTCAAGTTCGCGTTCTGCTTCGTCTGGCCGTTGACCTTGAGCCAGATCGCGCCCTGCGTGAAATGGCCGACCTTCGCCGCCGGCTGCAGCGGCCCCAGGACCGCGGAACGGTCGAAGCTCTTGCCGATCTCCCACGGCTTCTTCTCGTCGCCCATCGCGCGCTGCAGGTCGCGCCGCGTCATGTCGAGGCCCACCGTGTAGGCGTACACGAGATCGAGCGCGCGCTCGGCCGGAATGTCGCGCCCGCCTTTCGCGAGCGCGGCGACGAGCTCGACTTCGTAGTGGTAGTTCTTCGTGAGCGTCGGATACGGATGATCGATCGTCTCGCCGGGCGGCGCGAGCTGGATCGCATCGGTGGGCTTCTGGAAAAAGAACGGGGGCTCGCGGTTCGGGTCGGAGCCCATCTCGCGGGCGTGCGCCGCATAGTTGCGGCCGATGCAATAGATTCGCCGCACGGGGAAGACCTCGCCCGTGCCCGCGATCGGGATGAACGTTTGCGCAACGGCAAACGGAGCGCGTGGCGCCTGCTGCGCGTGCGCGGGCAGGACGCTCGTCGCGCCTCCGGCGGCCGCGATGGCTGCCGCCGTCTTCAGAACGTCTCGACGCCGCACCTTGTCCATGACGCTTCTCCTTGAAGTTCGAGCCTCGCGAGCGCGCCCTCACGGGCTCCTAGTCGCAGCGCGGGCCGTGGTCCGCAATCGTCCGCTCGAGGCTCGCGAAAGTTTCGTTGTCCTGCGCGAGATCGCGCTCGGCGGCAAGGCGTGCCTCGGGCTCGGGCAGCGGCGCGCCCTGCTCGCTCCAGGCCCGTGCCGTCACCAGCTTTCCGCGCTCGTAAAGATACTCCGTTCGCTGCCGGCCGTTCCCGTGCCAGGACCGGGTGACGCCGTGTCGCACGCCGGCGGCAAAGGCGGCCTCGAGCTTGCGGCGCGGCTCCGTCAGGGGAATGGCCGGCGGATACCACAAGGCGACGGTGCCGACCTTCGCGTCGTCGTCGTACGGGATGACCGCGATGCGGTCACCGGTCGCCGCCCAGAACAGGAACGTCCCGGTGCGGCGCCCTTTCGCGAACGCGCCGAGTATCCGCAGGCGGCCGTCGGGCGCCCTCAACTCGTACGCGCCGTTGGGAGCGCCATCCCGGCACCCGGCCGACGCGACGAGCTCGGGCGTCGCGGCCCATACGAAAGCCGGCGCGCAGAGGATCAATGCCGCCGCGACGGCGCGCATGGGTGCGTGGCTACTTGACGAGCGGGCACTCCCCATCCTTCAACGGCCGGAACGCCTGATCGGCGGGGATCGTCGCACGCACCTTGTAGTAGTCCCACGGACCCTTCGACTCCGACGGCTTCTTCACCTCCACCAGGTAGGCCGGATGGATCTTGCGGCCGTCGACGCGGATCGTGCCCTTGCCGAACAGCGGGTCGTCGGTCGGCATCTCCTTCATCTTCGCGACGACCTTGGTGCCGTCGTCGCTCTTGAGCGCCTCGACCGCTTTGAGGTAATGCAGCACCGACGCGTACACGCCGGCGTGGACCATCGTCGGATGAATGCCCTTGTCGACCGCCTCGAAACGCTTCGAGAACGCGCGCGTCTGGTCGTTCTGATCCCAGTAGAACGTGTTGGTCACGATCAGCCCCTGCGCGGTCTGCAGCCCGAGCGAGTGGACGTCGGTGATGAACACGAGCAGCCCGGCGAGATTCTGCCCGCCCTTCACGATGCCGAATTCCGCCGCCTGCTTGATCGAGTTCGTGGTGTCGCCGCCGGCATTGGCGAGCCCGACGATCTTCGCCTTCGAAGCCTGCGCCTGCAGCAGGAACGAGCTGAAGTCCTGGGTGTTGAGCGGCGCGCGGACCTTGCCGAGCACCTTGCCGCCGTTCTTCAGCACGACGGCCTCCGTGTCGCGCTCGAGCGCGTGGCCGAATGCATAGTCGGCGGTCAAGAAGAACCAGGTGTCGCCGCCCGACTTCACGATCGCGCTGCCGGTGCCGTTGGCGAGCATCCACGTGTCGTAGGTCCAGTGAACGGTGTTCGGCGAGCAGGCTTTGCCGGTGAGGTCGGACGAGGCCGGTCCGGACGCGAGAAACGCCTTGCCCTTGTCCTTCGTGATCTGGTTGACGGCAAGCGCGACGCCGGAGTTCGGCACGTCGACGATCACGTCGACCTTGTCGGTGTCGTACCACTGGCGCGCGATCGCGGAGCCGACGTCGGGCTTGTTCTGGTGGTCGGCCGAGACGATCTCGACCTTGATGCCCCGCTTCTCGACACCGGAATCCTCGACCGCCAGCCGCGCCGCGGCGACGGAGCCGGCGCCCGCCAGGTCCGTATAAAGGCTGGACATATCGGACAGCACACCGATCTTGACCACGTTGTCGGAGATCTGCGCCTGCGCGGCGCCTGCCGACAAGGCGGCGGCGACCGCGATTCCCACAAGAGTGCGTTGAAACGGTTTCATCGATTTCTCCTTCGTTGGCGGAACACGGAAGCGCGCCTCGAGGCGGCACGCGGGTTGTGCGGAGTCGTAAAGCTGGGCGTCCGGGGTTTGGCGATCGTGCGGCCGATCCGCTGGGACGATCACCAGAGAGATGGGCGCCGATTATGGGTGACGCCGGACGGGATGGCAACGCCGCCGCCGAGCCCGCGCCGCCCTGCGGCCCCCGGCAGGCGTGCAGGTCGGCCACGCCGGGTCCGCCAGCCGTCCGATCGGGGCGGAGATCGACGCCCTCCGGTCCGGCGCGGCCGCGCGAGCTCAGTACTCGATGCGCGCGAGGTAGGTCTTCTGCGACGCCTCGCGCGCTTCGCGCAGCGTCCGGATTCCCCGCTGCGCGAGCAGCGGGATCATCCGCAGGAAGATTTCTCCCGTCATGATCGCATCGCCGAGCGCCGTGTGGCGCCCGATCGGATTGACGCCCATCCGTTCCGCGATCGCCTCGAGGCCGTGCGAGTCGAGTTGCGGGTGGATCGCGGCCGACAGGAGCAGCGTATCGAGGACCGGCTGCGTGAACCGAACCCCGGTCGCGTTCTCCTTGAGATGCAGGAATCGCATGTCGAAGGCCGCATTGTGGGCGACCAGCACCGTGTCCTCGCAGAAGGTCAGGAAGGCCGGCAGCACCTTGTCGATCGTCGGCTGGTTCTCGAGCATCGATGCCTCGATGCCGGTGATCCTGCTCGCCTCCGGCGACATGTCGCGCCGCGGATCGATCAGCTGCTCGAACACCTCGTGCTCCAGCAGGCGCCCGTTCACGACGCGAACCGCGCCGATGGAGACGATCTCGTCGCCGGCCGAAGGCGAAAGCCCTGTCGTCTCGGTGTCGAAGACCGTGTAGCTCAAGTGCGCGAGCGGCCTGTCGTCCTGCTCGGGCGTCTGGCCCGACTGGTGGAAGAGGTCGAAATCGTAGAATTCCGGCCGGCTCGCGCCGACCGCCGGGGCGCTCCACGCCGCTTCCTCGGGTTGCGTCAGGGGAATCGCGATGCGGAAGTACTCGCGCTGCGACGGCTTGTGGATCTGATACCAGATTTCCGCGTTGTGGCGCTCGACGACCTGCTTGAGCGTGAGCGGGCTCGCCTCGCCGCCGGCAGCCATCGGGTCCGTCTGCCACGACATCGTCGTCTCGACGCCGAGCGGGGCCCCGCTCCATATCACGTCGAGATGCGCGAACTGGCCGGCCGCCTCCAGGCCGAACCGGACCTCGCGGATGTCGAACTCGTCGCGCAGCCGCTTCACCAGATACGCGATGCCCTGCATCAGCGAATAGCTGTCGACCTTGAGCCAGATCGATTCGTCGACCGTCTCGAGCTTCGTCGGCAACCCGACCCTTTTTTCGATCCTTCGGCGCGCCGCGGCGATCAGGTCCGAGCCGCGCATGTCCTCGAGCGGCCATTCGGTGCGCAGCGAATCCGCGAATTCGCTGGCGGTCTCGTCGAGGCAGGCGCTCAATCGTCGCGCCTCCTCCCCGATGATCGCGACGAACCGGTCGCGTGCTGCCTCGCCCATCTCGGGAAACGACGCGATCGTCTCGACCGCCGCGCGCATGCTGGCAAGCGAGGCGCGGGTGCCCTGGGTCAGCGTCTCCAGCAGCAGGTCGCGGCGGTTGCCGCTTTCGATGCGGCGCGTGATGTTGTCGACGACGAGCACGAAGCCGGTGATGGCGTCGCGCGCGCTGGCGGCGGTCCGGTCCGTCGTGGCGCTCTGCACCGGCGCCATCTGCACCCGGACGAGCTGGCCTGCGGGCGTGGCCGTGATGAAGCTCGCGACCGGGGCGCGCGTTCGCTGGCGCAACCGGTCATGGAGCGTTTCCAGCGCGTGGATGATCACGTTGCGGTCGAAGATCGCGAAGACCGAGCGGCCGAGCCCGACGAGACTGTGCGCCTTGCCCGGCGCGCCCGATTCATCGAGCGGCTTGCGCAGGAGCTGCATCGCCCTCGCGTTGTAGAGGAGGATCCGCCCCTCGACGTTGCAGACGATGACGCTGTGGGCGAGCTCCGACATGAGCGCGGCCAGGCGGTTTCGCTCCTCCGCGATGTGCTCGTTCGCCTCGCGCACGCGCGCATCCACGTCGCGCAGCAACGACTCGCGCACGTCGGCGAAGGCATTGAGGCTTGTGGCGAGGCGCCGCAACTCGGCGGAGCCGCGAGGCGGCGCGCGGTGCGACGGGTTCGCCGCCAGCATGATGTGCGCATCGTCGACGAGCTTCGCCGGCGCCGTCACGTACCGCCGAGAGAGCGCCCGCACGATGAACGCCAGCGGCACGAGCAGCAGCAACGCGGCGAGCATCAGGCTGGGAGCGCGCTCGCGCAGGATCGGGTCCAGCAGCGCGCGCTCGGCTTCGCCCAGGTCCGCCGCCACGAGCAAAACGGCGGCGGCGCCCGCGAGCACGACGACGGCCCACGATGCGGCCAGCGCCAGCGCGAACCGGACTTTGCCGTGCATCGCCTACTCGCCCAGCAGCTCTCGCACCTTCGCGACCAGCTCCCGCGTCGAAAAGGGCTTGGTGACGTAGGCGTCCGCGCCGACGGCCATGCCCTTGTTCATGTCGATCTGGCGTCCCTTGGCGGACAGCATGACGATCTTGATGCCCCTCCAGGCCGGGTTTTCCCGCACGGTCTGGCACAGGTCGAAGCCGCTCATGCGCGGCATCATGATGTCGAGAAGGATGAGGTCCGGGTTGAACTCGCCGACCGCGTGCAGAGCATCGTCGCCCGTGCTCGCCACCCTCACGCTGTGGCCCATCTGCTTCATGAGGAACTCGAGCGAGACCACGATGTTGGGTTCGTCGTCCGCGATCAGAATCCTCTTGGCCATCGATCCTCCGCCGCCTCGAACGTGCGACTCGTTGACTAAACCGGCGCGGCAGTCAGAGCCGGTACGACACGCGCAGGCGATCCTGCAGTTGCCTCGCCTGGCGGAACGCCTCCTTCAGCATCCGCTGGTCGACCTCGTGCAGCGCATACGGGTCGATCCGGTTCGGATGGCCTTCGACCGCGGGCACGTCCTGCTGCCGCAGCCGCAGGAGCTGCAGGAAGTGATAAGCCTCGACCGTCGCGTCGACGTGTCGCCGCAGCACGTGCAGGCGCTCGCCCGCGAGCCGCAGGCGGGCCGCCGTGCCGGTGTCCGCAATCCCCAGCGCCAGCGCGAACACGCGAGCGCAATCGACGAAGAGGCGAGTGCCGCGCGTCTTGAGGTCGAGCGTCCCCTTGACCGACGCCTCGTCGTCGACGGCGAACGCGCGGATCAGTCCGACCGGCGGCTCGATGGAGAGAGCGTTCTGCACCATGAGGCGCAGGAACGGGAGATTGGCCTCTGTGTAGCCGAACAGCCATTGGCGCAACCCGTCGGCGAGCGTCGTGTCGCCGTAGAGCGGCCGGAAGTCGAAGACGATGTTCGCGTTGAGGAGCGCGTCCGGCGTCGGCTCGCGTATCCACGCCAGGAACTTCGTCTTCCATTCGGGGATCGAGAGGCAAAGCTCGGGATTGCCCGCCATCACGTTGCCCGTGCACAGAGGAAAGCCGAGTGTGTCGAGGCACGCGTTGACGTCGCGCGCGAACGCGAGCAGCCGCTCGCGCCGCGGCGCCGGGTCTTCGCCGTCGGGCAGCGAGAAGAGCAGCGCATTGTCCTGGTCGGTCGCGAGCGTCTGCTCGCCGCGGCCCTCGCTGCCGAGGGCGAGCCAGCACCACTCGATGTCGTCGATCCGATGCCGTTGCAGCACGAGATCGATCGCCCGGCGCGCCAGCGCATCGTTGAGCGCCGCGATCGTTCGCGTCAGCGGCTCGGCGCCCACTCCCTGCGCCAGCAGGTTCTGCGCGAGGCGCGTCAGGTCCTGGCCCACGCGCTTCAACCGGTCGAGGGAATCGGCTGCGTGCAGCCCTTCGATCACCTGGCGCATCGAGGCGCGCTGCAGCGCGAACAGGTCCCGCTCGTTGATCACGCCGTGGAGCCGGCCGTTCTCGACGACGATCACCTGACGGATCCCGCGCTCGGCCATCACGTACATCGCCTCGTACGCGGTCACCGAGGCCGGCAGCGTGACGATCGGCGCCGTCATCACGTCGGACACGGGTCTTGCGAGCGGCACGTCGGCCAGCACGACCCGGCACAGCATGTCGACGAGCGTGAACATTCCAACCGGCGCGCCGGCGCTATCGACGACGACGATCGTGCGCACCTTCGCGTCCGCCATCTTCTGCGCCGCCTCCCGCAGCGTCGTGGTCGCGGGACACGACACCGGCGGATTGCGCACGAGCTCGCCGAGCGTGCGCGTCAGCGTCTGCTGCTCGGCGGCGCGCTGGCTGAACTCGCGATACAGGCTCTCGAGCGACTGCTTGAGGGTCTCGGTGATCGCCTGCGTGCAGAACCGCTCGAACTCCGGCGACAGCCGCCGCAGCTCGATGAAATCCGCCCGGGCGAGCACGTAGCAGGCCGTGTCCTCGATCGCGTGGAAGATCTTGGTCGTCGTCGTCCCCGCCGACAGCGCGCCCACGGGAAACAGCTCGCCGACGCCGAGCGTGCGGTCCGGATCGGCCTGCGTGCTGTCGGGCCGCCGCCCGACGACGCCGCGTTCGACGATGTACAGGCTCGCAACGGGACCGCTTTGCACCGAGAGAATGGTCGCGTCCTTCGCGAACGCGGCCCGGGTCAGTCGCGGCGCCAGGAAATCGAGCGCATCGTCCGCCATCCGGTCGAACGGCGCATGGCGGCGCAGGAATTCCCGCGTGACGGCAGCGCGGGGCGAAAGGGCCGCGTCCACGTGCGGTCGCCGGTCAGACGGCGGGGCGCAAATGCGAGAACCCCCGCGCCGGGCGGGGGCTCGCTTTGCGGCGGGGCGGCGGCATCAGTGCGCGGCGGGCTTCGCCATCAGCAGGCCCGTGTTCTGGCGAACGTAGAGCTCGTCCCACATGTCCTCGGAGCGCTTGTCGCGGTACAGCAGCGAGCCGAGGATCACGGCGAGGAAGCCCAGCGGAATCGAGATCAGGCCCGGATTGCGAAGATCGAAGGCCGGCTTCTCGAGCCCGACGATCGACGTTCGGTCGCTGCCGATTTCCTTGATCCTCGACTCGGCTGCGCTCTTCGCCTTTTCCGACTTGGCAATGGCGGCCTTGAGCTTGTCCTGCGCCGGCGCCTCGGTCGCGGCCGAAAGGTCGGCGTTCGCCTTCGCGAGATTCGCGGTCTCGGCAGCGACGATCTTCTCCTGCGCGGCCTTGATGGCGAGCGGGTAACTCAGGTTGGGCGAGACCAGCACCAGCCCGATGGCCGTCAGCGTTCCCACGATCATGCCGAGCACGATGCCACCGGTGTTGCAGCGCTTCCAGAAGAGTGTCAGCAGCACGCACGGGAAGTTGGCGGACGACGCGACGGCGAAGGCCAGCGCGACGAGGTGGGCAACGTTCTGCCCCTTGGACAGGATGCCGATCGTGATGGCCATCGCGCCGACGATGACGGTGGCGATCCGGGCCGCCCGCACTTGCTCCTGGGGCGACACGTGGTCCTGGCGGATCACGCCGACGTAGAGGTCATGCGCCATCGCCGACGCGGCGGCGAGCACCAGCCCCGCCACCACCGCGACGATCGTCGCGAACGCGACGGCCGCTACGAACGCGAGGAAGAGGTTGCCCAGCATCGAGTCCGGGCCGCCGCCGAGGTACTGTGCGAGCAGCGGGCCGGCCATGTTGCCACCGGCGTCTATCGACTTGATCTTCACGGCGCCGACGTGCATCGCCGAGCCCATGCCGAGAAACAGCGTCAGCACGTAGAAGCCCCCGATGATCGCCATCGCCCAGATCACCGACTTGCGCGCATCCTGGGCCGTCGGCACGGTGAAGAAACGCATCAGGATGTGCGGCATTCCGGCCGTGCCGAACACGAGCGCCATGCCGAGCGAGATCTGGTCGATCGGCGCCTTGAACAAGAGGCCCGGCTCGAGGAATCGCTGGCCGAGCTCGGTCGGCGACATGTTCTTCCCGGCATCGCCGAGCAGCAGCGCCACCTGCGCCTGCACATCGGCATCGCCGATCACGGCCGTCAGAAAACCGGGCAGGCTGAAGCCATAGGGCGTCCACACCAGTATCACCAAGAGGATCGACGCGGTTACGAGCAGGATCGCCTTGATGATCTGGACCCACGTGGTCGCGACCATGCCGCCGAAAAGCACGTAGGCGAGCATCAGCACGCCGACCACCATCACCGATATCTCGTAGTCGATGCCGATCAGCGTCTTCACCAGCACGCCGCCGCCGACCATCTGTGCGGTGAGATAGAACGTCGACACCGTGATGGTCGAGAGCGCGCCGACGATCCGCGCCGCCTTCTGGTTGTTGCGGTACGCGAGGATGTCCGAGAGCGTGTACTTGCCGATGTTGCGGCAGGGCTCGGCGATCACGAGCAGCACCGTGATATAGGCGACCAGCCAGCCGACCGAGTACATGAAGCCGTCGTAGCCGTACAGCGAAATCAAGCCGGCGATGCCGAGGAACGACGCCGCGGACAGGTAGTCGCCGGCGATCGCCCAGCCGTTCTGCAGTCCGGACACGCCACCGCCGGCCGCGTAGAAGTCTGCGACGTTCTTCACGCGCTTGGCCGCGACGTACGTCACGTACATTGTGATGCAGATGATCACGCCGAACACCGCGAACGTGAGCCAGCGGAACTGCGCGGCGACGGCTCCCTGCGCGAGCACCGGCATGGAGATTGCAGCGAGCGCGATCGCGCCCGCGGCGAGTGCAAAGCGACGCGAGCTCATTTGCGGCCTCCCATCTGCTTTTCGGCGTCGCGCACGATTTCTGCCGCCATCGGGTCGAACACGCTGTTCGCGCGGCGCGCGTAGATGAACGCCAGCGCCCAGGCGACCACGAACTCGGAGAGCGCGAAGAGGATACCGACGTTGACCGGACCCCAGACCTTGATCCTGTAGATGTCCTGGAAGTACGCCGCACCGATCGGCAGCAGAAAATAGTAGATCAGCGAGAAGATCATCAGCCCCCAGAGGAACCCCATCTTCTTGCTGTGCAGTGCCTGAAACTCCGGTCGGCTGTCGATCGCCTTCCAGTCCATTCCGCTCGCATCGACCATCTTTCCCCCCGCGCCGTTGCATCCCGTCGCGCCGGGCGCGGCCGCTTGGCCACGCGCCGCCGACTAGGTTGCATTGCGTCACCTAATCGGTCGCGGCGTGTTGATGCAGGTCAAGGTGTGGGTCGCTGCCTCGCCGTGAGCGGGAAGGCCGCGGGGGCGCGGGAACGACGGCCGCGGCGGCGCGCGGTCGGGTGCGTCAACGAGCCCAGCGCGGGGCGCGCTTGGCGACGAAGGCGTCGATCCCCTCGGCCGCGTCCGGGTCGAGCAGGTTGCAGGCCATGACCTCTCCGGTCAGCGCGTACGCGTCGGGCAGCGAGCGGTCGATCTGCTCGTAGAACGCGCGCTTGCCCAGGGCCACGACGCTGCGGCTCCGCGCCTTGATGATGTCGGTGATGCGGGCGACCGCGG
>JADMIO010690586.1_pt1 | contig 11281 bp, 10 predicted proteins | sample 8958161 | NCBI WGS metagenome assembly JADMIO01 (sample SAMN16585339, study PRJNA669376) | soil metagenome | isolation source: Crop rotation soil | place: USA: Cullars Rotation, Alabama | collected 2011 | reverse complement strand
GGTCGAGCGGTTCTCGGCCCCGCCGACCGCGCTCTGGCGGTACATGACCTCGGTCAACAGGTCGCGCGAGATGCCCATCCGGATCAGGAAGTCGTTGTCGGCGCTGGCGAGCAGGGCCGATTGCTGCTCGATCTCGCCGATCACCCCGATCGAGCTGTCCGCGCCGCGCGCGACCTGCTGGCGAACGTTCGGATCCTGGGTGAAGGTGAACATATGGACGATGAACAGGCCGCCCTGATCGACATGCCGAACGGCGCCGCCCATGAACATGAAGTTGCAGGCCGAGAAGCAGGCCCAGCCACTCGGGATTCGGGTGGTCAGATTGTTCTCGCGGATGAACCGGCCGGCCTGGTTGCCGATCCGGGCATTGCCGCCGGGCGAGCGCAGCCAGATCTCGTCGCCTTGGAAGGAGCGCACCGCTTCGGTCAGCCGCGGCATCAGATTGTCGTCGATCTGCCCTTCCGCGAGCAGCACCTGACGGCCGCCGATCGTCTGCACGGTGAACCGCATCTCGCGATAGCTCGACCAGTTGGGCGCGGCCGGGCAGGTCGGGTTGTCGCGGTCGCGCGGCTGGGCGCCCGCCTGGGCGGAGGCCAGCGCGGCGAGGGCCAAGAGGCAGCGGATCGGTTTAGACGCGGACATACCTGTTGTTCGGCGGGCGGCGGCACATCCGCTTCGGCGCGCGGGTCTCCTGGCCGTCGATGATGACGATGTCGGTGACGGTCAGGCACTCGCCCTCGACGGTCCGGGAGTCCGCGGCGATCACGGTCGACGAGCCGGCGACGTTCGGGCGAGTCTCGCTCTGCCAGTTCGAGGTGGTGCCGACGCCGCCGCGCACCGCCTGCTCGGTCGCGGCCGCGGCCTGCTGCTGCTCGCGGCAGTCGAGCAGGCCGGCGATCGCCTCGCCGAGCAGCTCGCCGACCGGGAGGACCGAGGTGACGACTCCGCCGAGGCCGCCGATGCGGCCGCCGACGATGCTTCCGAACATGCCGCCGATGCCGCGGCCGCGGCGGCGGCTGCGCTGATTCTGCTCGGTGCAGGTCTCGCCGGTCCGCGATTGCTCGGCGGCGACCGAAGCGGCGGCGAGGGCGGGAAGCGGCGCAAGCGCCGGCAGGGCGAGCAGGGGCAAGGCAAGGAACGCGGCACGCAACATCGGATAAGCTCCCCGGTGCAAAGGCAAAAAAGTCCTAGTCCCGGCCTTGCGGAGGGTCAATTCCAAAGCCCCGGGACGGGGTTTCATTGATGCGGCCCGCCATCTGCCCCATATAGGCAGGGAGCGGGCCCAGGCGGTCCCGCCTGTGGAGTGTACATGAGCGAATTCTATCCCGTCCTGCCGCTGCGGGACATCGTCGTCTTCCCGCACATGATCGTGCCTTTGTTCGTCGGCCGCGACAAATCGGTCGCCGCGCTGGAAAGCGCGATGGCGGCGGACAAGAGCATTTTCCTGGTGTCGCAGCTCGATCCGGCCGAGGACGATCCCGACCGCGAGGCGCTCTACGATCTCGGCGTCGTCGCCACCGTGCTCCAGCTGTTGAAGCTGCCCGACGGCACCGTCCGGGTGCTGGTCGAGGGCCGCCACCGAGCGACCTTGAAGACGCTGCGCAACGAAGGCGGCCATCTCACCGCCGAGATCGAGGAAGTGGCGATGACCGAGCCCGAGGGGGTCGAGGTCAAGGCTCTGGTCCGCTCGGTGATCGAGCAGTTCGAGAATTACGCCAAGGTCAACCGCAAGCTGCCGGCCGAGACCGCGGTCCAATTGGGTCAGATCGAGGAGCCCTCCAAACTCGCCGACGCGGTCGCCGCCAACGTCAATATCAAGGTCGCCGACAAGCAGGCCCTGCTCGCCGAGCTCGACCCGGTCCGGCGCCTGGAAATGGCGTTCGCCTTCATGGAGGGCGAGCTTGGCGTGATGCAGGTCGAGAAGAAGATCCGCAGCCGCGTCAAGCGCCAGATGGAGAAGACCCAGCGCGAATATTATCTCAACGAGCAATTGAAGGCGATCCAGCGCGAGCTCGGCAATGCCGGCGAGGAAGGCGAGGGCGACGAGCTCGCCGATCTCGCCCGCAAGATCGAGCGCACCAAGCTCAGCAAGGAGGCGCGGGGCAAGGCCAATTCGGAGCTGAAGAAGCTCCGCGCGATGGCGCCGATGTCCGCCGAGGCCACGGTCAGCCGCAACTATCTCGACGTACTGCTCGGCCTCCCGTGGGGCAAGAAATCCAAGCTGAAGCACGACATCGCCGAGGCCGAGCGGATCCTCGACGAGGACCATTACGGCCTCGAGAAGGTCAAGGAGCGGATCGTCGAATATCTCGCGGTCCAGGCCCGGACCAACAAATTGAAGGGCCCGATCCTCTGCCTGGTCGGACCGCCCGGCGTCGGCAAGACCTCGCTCGGCCGCTCGATCGCGCGCGCCACGGGCCGCGAGTTCGTCCGCCAGTCCCTGGGCGGCGTGCGCGACGAGGCCGAGATCCGCGGCCACCGCCGCACCTATATCGGCTCGCTGCCCGGCAAGATCGTCACCAACATCAAGAAGGCGGGCACCTCCAATCCCCTGTTCCTGCTCGACGAGATCGACAAGCTCGGCCAGGATTTCCGCGGCGATCCCGCCTCGGCGCTCCTGGAGGTGCTCGACCCCGAGCAGAACAGCCGCTTCCAGGACCATTATCTGGAGGTGGATTACGATCTTTCCGACGTGATGTTCGTCACCACCGCCAACACGATGGACATGCCGCAGCCCCTGCTCGACCGGATGGAGATCATCCGCCTCGAAGGCTATACCGAGGACGAGAAGGTCGAGATCGCCCGGCGCCACCTCATCCCCAAGCAGATCGAGGCGCACGGCCTGAAGGAGGGCGAGCTGACCCTCGGGGAGGACGGGCTTCGCGCCGCGATCCGCCATTACACCCGCGAGGCCGGCGTCCGCACGCTCGAGCGCGAGATCGCCAAGCTGGCGCGCAAGGCGCTCCGTCAGATCCTCGAGGGCAAGGCGGAAGCGATCGCGATCACGCCCGACAATCTCGGCGACTTCCTCGGGGTGCGCCGCTTCCGCCACGGGATGAGCGAGGAGGAGGACCAGATCGGCGCGGTCACCGGCCTCGCCTGGACCGAGGTCGGCGGCGAGCTGCTGACGATCGAGGCGGTCACCGTTCCCGGCAAGGGCCAGATCAAGACCACCGGCAAGCTCGGCGACGTCATGCAGGAGTCGATCCAGGCCGCCTTCTCGTTCGTCAAGGCGCGGGCGCCGAGCTACGGGGTCAAGCCGAGCGTGTTCGGCCGCAAGGACATCCACGTCCATCTGCCCGAAGGCGCGGTGCCCAAGGACGGGCCATCGGCGGGCATCGGCATGGTCACCGCGATCATCTCGACCTTGTCCGGCATCCCGGTTCGCCGCGACGTCGCGATGACCGGCGAGGTGACGCTTCGGGGCCGCGTGTTGCCGATCGGCGGCCTCAAGGAGAAATTGCTGGCGGCGCTTCGCGGCGGCATCACCAAGGTGCTGATCCCGGCCGAGAACGAGAAGGACCTCGCCGAGATCCCGGCCAACATCAAGGAAGGGCTGGAGCTGGTCGTCGTCGCCCATGTCGACGAGGTGTTGGCCCAGGCGCTGGCGACTCCGGTGGTGCCGATCGAATGGACCGAGGCCGACGAGCTCGCGGCGCTGCCGCCCTCCGAGCTCGCCGCCGCGCCCGACGACACAGCCGGGCTCCCCGTCCGGCACTAAGTCGGGGACAGTCACCCGTGACTGTCCCCCTTCGGGCCGTCTTTCCTTTTGACTCCTTGCCGCCGCGTGGCATTTAATCGCGGCTTCGTGGGCCATTGCCCAGGCGAGTCTTTCTCAATCGGGGGTTCGAGATGAACAAGCAGGAGCTGATCGGCCAGGTCGCGGACGGGACCGGCCTGAGCCGTGGGGATGCGTCGCGTGCGGTCGAGCAGGTGTTCGACACGATCAGCGCGGCGCTGAAGCGCGGCGACGAGGTCCGCCTGGTCGGCTTCGGCACCTTCTCCTGCTCGCGGCGAAAAGCCTCGACCGGCCGCAACCCGCGTACCGGCGAGCCGATGCAGATCAAGGAATCGACCCAGCCCAAGTTCAAGGCGGGCAAGGGGCTGAAGGACAGCGTCAACACCTGACCGCCCTGACCGTCATTGCGAGGAGCGCAGCGACGCGGCAATCTACGAGATCGAGGCTGCATGGATTGCTTCGCTTCGCTCGCAATGACGAAATGGGGTGGCTGGACAGCCCCAAGGGCGGTCGCTATGCGCCGCCTTTCGCCGAAACAGGCGTGGGCGCGTAGCTCAGTGGTAGAGCACCGTGTTCACACCGCGGGGGTCGCAAGTTCAATCCTTGCCGCGCCCACCACGCCTGGCCGATGACCGCCTTTCTCGACATCCAGGGCCTCACCAAGCGCCATTCGGGGCGGGCCGCGCTCGACGGCGTCAGCCTGGCGGTGAACGAGGGCGCGCTCGTCGCCTTGGTCGGCCCCTCGGGCTCGGGCAAGACGACCCTCTTGAAGTCGATCAACCGGCTGGTCGAGCCCGACGAGGGGACGATCCGGATCGACGGCCGCGACGTGCGCGATATGCCCCTCGAGGCGCTGCGCCACGGCATCGGCTACGTCATCCAGTCGATCGGCCTGTTCCCCCACATGACGATCGCCGAGAATATCGACATCGTGCCGCGGCTGACCGGCAGGGAAGGCAGGGCGGCGGAGCTGCTGGAGCTGGTTCAGCTCCCCCTGGAAATCGCCGGCCGCTATCCCCACGCGCTTTCCGGCGGGCAGCAGCAGCGCGTGGGGGTGGCGCGGGCGCTTGCCGGCCGGCCGAAGCTGATGCTGATGGACGAGCCGTTCGGAGCGCTCGATCCGGTCACCCGCGACTCGCTCGGCCGCGCCTATCGCGCGCTTCACGACCGGCTCGGCCTCACCACTCTGATGGTCACCCACGACGTCGCCGAGGCGCTGCTCATCGCCGACCGGGTGGTCGTGCTGAGCGAGGGGCGGATCCGGGCCGACGGCACGCCGGCCGAACTGGCGCGGAGCGAGGATGCCGAGGTCAAGGCGATGATCGACGTGCCCCGCCGCCAGGCCGAACGGCTGGCGGCGCTGTGAGCGAGCTGGTCGGCCTCGCCCAATCGCACCTGCTGCTGAGCGGCTGCGCGGTCGCGATCGGCGTGCTGACCGGCCTGCCGCTGGCGATCGCCGCGGCGCGCAGGCCGCGGCTTCGGGCACCTGTGCTCGGGCTTGCCGGCCTCGTCCAGACGGTCCCGGCGCTGGCCTTGCTCGCGCTTTTCTACCCGGCGCTGCTGATCCTCGGCCGGGCGACCGGGCTCGCCATCCCGGCGCTGGGCTTCCTTCCCGCTCTGATCGCGCTCAGCCTCTACGCGCTGCTGCCGATCCTGAGGAACGGGGTGGCGGCGCTGACCGGGATCGATCCCGGCGTGATCGAGGCCGCCGACGGGCTCGGCATGACTGCGCGCCAGCGTCTGACCCTTGTCGAGCTGCCGCTGGGTGCGCCGGTGATCCTCGCCGGCATCCGCACCGCCGCGGTGTGGACGATCGGCGCGGCGACGCTGGCGACGACGGTCGGCCAGCCGAGCCTCGGCAATCTCATCTTCTCCGGCCTGCAGACCGAGAATTGGGAGCGGGTGCTGACCGGCTGCGCGGCGGCGGCGGCGCTGGCGCTCGCCGTCGACGGCCTGCTCGGGCTGATCGAGCGCGGCCTTGGCCGCCGCTCGCGCCCGCGCATCCTGGCCGGGCTCGCCGGCATCGCGCTGCTGCTCGCCACCTCGCTGGTCGCGCTGCCGCGCGCCGGCGGCGAGACTCTGGTGATCGGCGCCAAGAATTTCTCCGAGCAATATATCCTTGCCAGCGTGATCGAGCGCCGACTCCAGGCCGCCGGCTACCGCACCGAGCGGCGCGACAATCTCGGCTCGACGATCGCCTATCAGGCGCTCGCCGCCGGCGACATCGACGTCTACGTCGATTATTCAGGGACATTGTGGGCCAACATCCTCCGGCGCACCGACACGCCGCCGCCCGCGCAAATGCGCGCCGAGCTGGTTCGGCGATTGCCGGTCCAGGTCATCGGCCCGCTCGGCTTCGAAAACGCCTATGCGCTGGCGATGCGGCGGTCCCGCGCCGAAGCGCTCGGGGTGCGAAGCCTCGAGGATCTCGCCCGCGCCGCGCCGCGGCTTACGCTCGGCGCCGACCTCGAATTCCTGTCGCGGCCCGAATGGCGCGCCGTCCAGTCGCGCTACCGGCTCGCGTTCGCCGCGCAGCGTTCCTACAGCCCGACCTTCATGTACCGCGCCGTCGCCGACGGCTCGGCCGACGTCATCACCGCTTTCTCCTCGGACGGCCGGATCGCCGCATTGGATCTCGTCACCCTCGCCGATCCGCGCCGGGCCCTGCCGAGCTACGACGCGTTGCTGCTCGCCGCGCCGGGGACGGACGCCCGAGCGATCGCGGCGCTGGCGCCGCTGGTCGGCTCGATCCCGGTCGAACGGATGCGCCGCGCCAATCTGATGGTCGACCGCGACTCCGACAAACGCACGCCGGAGGAGGCGGCCCGCTGGCTCGACCCCGGTCCTTGACGCTGGCCGGTGCCCGCCCCTATGTGCGCCGCGCACCCATAAAGTGGCGACCGTAGCTCAGCTGGTTAGAGCATCGGTTTGTGGTACCGAGGGTCGCGGGTTCAAGTCCCGTCGGTCGCCCCATTCTTTTTTGACACCAGCACAGGACCGGCTTGATGGACTCGCTCTGGGATTTTCCCGATTTCGACGCGCATGAGCTCGTCCATTTCGTCACCGACCGCAAGACCGGCCTCAACGCGGTGATCGCGGTCCATTCGAGCCATCTCGGCCCGGGCGCCGGCGGCACCCGCTTCTGGCATTATGCGAAGACCGGCGATGCCGTCGCCGACGTGCTCAGGCTGTCGCGCGGGATGAGCTACAAGAATGCCATGGCGGGGCTTCCGCTGGGCGGCGGCAAGGCGGTGATCCTCGCCGACGAGGCGCGGGCCAAGAGCCCCGAGCTGCTCGCCGCCTACGGCCGCGCGGTCGAGGCGCTCGGCGGCCGCTACGTCACCGCCGAGGATGTCGGCATCAATGTCGACGACATGGTGGCGATCGCGAGACAGACGAAGTTCGTCGCCGGGCTGCCGGTCGCCGAGGGCGCGGTCGGTGGCGATCCGGGGCCGCACACCAGCTACGGCGTCTTCCTCGGCGTCAAGGCCGCGGTCGCCCGCAAGCTCGGCAAAGACAGCCTCGCCGGCCTCCACATCGCCGTCCAGGGCGCGGGCAGCGTCGCCGGCGGCTTCGCCCGCCGCGCCGCGGCCGAGGGCGCCCGGCTCAGCATCGCCGATATCGATGAGGGGCGCGCGCAGGCGCTCGCCGCCGAGACCGGGGGCATTGTCGTCCCGACCGACGCGATCATGACTCTGGAAGCCGATGTGCTCAGCCCCAATGCGCTCGGCGCGATCCTCACCGAGGAGTCGATCGCGGCCTTGAACGTGCCGATCGTCGCCGGCGGCGCCAACAACCAGCTCGCCACCCCGGCCGACGGCGACCGAATCCATGCGCGCTCCATCCTCTACGCGCCCGATTATGTGATCAACGCCGGCGGCATCATCAACGTCTCGACCGAATATCTGAAGGACGGCGACCGCGAGACGGTCCGCAAGCGGATCGAGGCGATTCCCGAAAAGCTCGACGCGATCTGGGCCGAGAGCGAGGCCACCGGCAAGAACCCCGCCAAGGTCGCCGGCGACATGGCCAGAAGGCTGATCGGCAGGGGCTAAAGCGGCTCGGGCCGGGGCTTGTCGCGGCCGAGCTTGTGCTCGCGGTAGAGGGTGTAGAGGCCGCTGGCGACGATCACCGCGGCGCCGGCCCAGGTGCTCGCCGGCGGATGGGTGTCCCAAAGCGCCCAGCCGAGCAGCACCGCCCACAGCAATTGGGTATAGTCGAACGGCACCACCACCGCGACCGGCGCGTAACGGAGCGCCGAGGTCAGGAACAATTGGCCGATGCCGCCGGCAAGGCCGAGGCCGACGAGGATCGCCCAGGTCGGCCCGTCATGTGCCGCCCCGTAGAAGGGCAGGCTGAGGCCGGTCACCAGGATCGAGAACAAGGTGAACCAGAGCACGATCGTCGGCGTCGCCTCGGTGCGGCCGATCTGGCGGATGGTGATCGTCACCGCGGCGGTCCCGAAGGCCGCGACGACCGCAAAGGCGAGGCCCGCCGCCGGCAAATGGCTGCCGCTCGGCCGCATGACGATGAGCACGCCGACGAAGCCCAAGGCGACCGCGCTCCACCGGTGCCGGCCGACCGGCTCGGCGAGGACGAGCGCCGACAGCAGCACCGAAAAGAGCGGCGCGGCGAAGCCGATCGTCGCCGATTCGGCGAGCGGCAGCCAGGTCAGCGCGGCAAAGGCGCAGACCATCGTCGTCAGGCCGAGCATGCCGCGGACGAGGTGGGCGAGCGGGCGCTGCGTCCGCCAGGCGCCGAAATTGCGGGTGAGGCCGATCCACGCCAGCAAGGGCGGCAGGCCGAAGGCGAAGCGATAGAAGGCCATTTCCGGAACGCTGACGCCGCGCGCCGAGCCGAGCTTGATCGCCGCCGCCATGAACCCGAAGCTGGTCGCGGCGCCGATCCTGAGGCCGATGCCGAGCAGGCGATTTTGGGTAGGAGCGGCGCTCATCTCTCGCCTTAAGCACAAGCCTCCGCTAAACCGCCAGCGAACATGCACGTCTACGCGAATCCGGCCCGTTTCCTGAAAATCGCGCGACCCTTGACCGCCTGGCTGGGCTGGTCGGGCGGAGCGCTGATCGCCGGCGCGCTCGCCTGGGGCCTGTTCGCGGCACCGGCGGAAGCGCTGCAGGGGGAAAGCGTGCGGGTCCTCTACGTCCACGTCCCCGCCGCCTGGCTCGGCATGGCGGGCTGGGGGGCGATCGCCGCGGCGGCGCTGATGCAGTTGGTCTGGCGCCACCCGCTCGCCGCGATCGCCGGCCGCGCCGCCGCCGTGCCGGGGGCGACGTTCGCCGCGATCTGCCTCGTCACCGGCTCGCTCTGGGGCCGGCCGACCTGGGGCACCTATTGGGAATGGGACGGCCGGATGACCTCAATGCTGGTCCTGTTCTTCCTCTACGTCGGCTATATCGCGCTCGCCGCGGCCGAGAGGGAGAAAGGCGGCGAGGGACGGCTGACCGCGCTCTTCGGCCTGGTCGGCGCGGTCAACCTGCCGATCATCCATTATTCGGTGTTGTGGTGGCGAACCCTCCACCAGGGTGAGAGCATCAGCTTCGTGCGCGGCACCTCGACCATCGCCGCGCCTTTGCTGTGGCCGCTGCTCGTCGCCGCGCTCGGCTTCTCGCTGCTGTTCGGAGCGGTCGTGCTGATGCGGATGCGCGCCGAGCTGGCGCGGACCAAGGTCGAGGCGCGGCTGAAGCGGATGGCGGCCCAATGAACCCCTGGCCGTTCGTGATCGGCGCCTATGCGTTCGCATTGCTGGCGACGCTCGTGCTGACGGGGTGGAGCTGGGCGGCGATGCGCCAGGCCGAGGCCGAGGCGGCGCGGCTGAGCGAGCGCCCGTGAAGCCCAAGAACCAGCGCCTCTTCCTGCTGCTGCTCGCGCTGGTCGCGGTGGGCGGCGCGGTGCTGCTCGCAATGTCGGCGATGCGCGCCCAGGCGAGCTTCTTCTACGCCCCCGGCGACGTCGCCGCGAAGGGCCTGCCGCTCGACCGCGCGGTCAGGATCGGCGGCATGGTCCGGCGCGGCTCGCTGCGCCGCCATGCCGACGGCATCACCATCGACTTCATCGTCGGCGACGACAGCGCGGCGACGATCCCGGTGCGCTTCACCGGCATCGCGCCGGACCTGTTCCGAGAGGGCAGCGGAGTGATCGCGGAAGGGCGCTTCCGGCCGGACGGACGCTTCGTCGCCAGCGAGATCCTCGCCAAGCATGACGAGAATTACCGGCCGCCCGAGCTCGGGCCCAACGGCATGCACCAGACGGACCGGGTGCGATGATCGCCGAGGCCGGCCTTGCCGCCTTGTGGCTGGCGGCGGCGCTGTCGCTGCTCCAGCTCAACCTCGCCGGCGCCCGGCTGCCCGGAGTCCGCGCGGTGACGGTGGCGCAGGGGATCGTCGCCGCCCTCGCCTTCCTCGCCCTGATCTGGCTGTTCCTGCGCACCGATCTGTCGGTCAAGCTGGTCGCCGACAACAGCCATTCGCTGAAGCCCTGGCTCTACAAATTCGCCGGCGCCTGGGGCAATCACGAGGGCTCGATGCTGCTCTGGGTGACGGTGCTCGCCGCCGCCGGCGCCGCCGTCGCTTTGTTCGAGCGGCGGCTGCCGGAGCGGACGCTGAACGCGACTTTGGGCGCGCAGGCTTTGATCGGGCTCGGCTTTTACGCCTTCCTCCTCTTCGCCTCGAACCCGTTCACCCGCCTCTCGCCGGTTCCGGCCGAGGGCAACGGCCTCAACCCCTTGCTCCAGGACCCGGGCCTCGCCTTCCATCCGCCGACCCTCTATTTCGGCTATGTCGGCATCTCGGTCGCCTTTTCGTTCGCAGTCGGCGCGCTGGTCACCCGCGACGTCGGCCCGGCCTTCGCCCGCGCGATGCGGCCGTGGGTGCTGGGGGCGTGGATCTTCCTTACCCTCGGCATCACCGCCGGCTCCTACTGGGCCTATTACGAGCTCGGCTGGGGCGGCTGGTGGTTCTGGGACCCGGTCGAGAATGCCTCGCTGATGCCCTGGCTCGCCGCCACCGCTCTGCTCCACAGCGTCACCGTGCTCGCCACCCGCGACGGGCTTCGCGCCTGGACGGTGATGCTCGCCGTGGTCGCCTTCTCGATGTCGATGATCGGCACCTTCCTGGTTCGTTCGGGCATCCTGACCAGCGTCCACGCCTTCGCCGTCGATCCGCGGCGCGGCGCCTTCATCCTGGTTCTGCTGCTCCTCTATATCGGCGGCGCGCTCGCGCTTTACGGGCTCAGGATCGGGACCGTGAAGGAGGGTTCGCGCTTCGACCTGGTCAGCCGCGAGGGGGCGCTCGTCGCCAACAATCTGCTGCTCTCCGCGGCGCTCGGCGTGGTCTTCGTCGGCACCCTCTATCCGCTGTTCGTCGAGGCGGTGACCGGCGAGAAATTGTCGGTCGGCCCGCCTTATTTCAACAGCGCCGCCGGCCCGATCGCGCTGCTGCTCGCCGCGATCATGGCCGCGGGCCCGCTGCTGCGCTGGCGGCGCGACCGGCTGCGCGCGCTCGCCGGGCGCATCGCCTTGCCGGTGCT
>JADMIO012753034.1_pt1 | contig 11283 bp, 14 predicted proteins | sample 8958161 | NCBI WGS metagenome assembly JADMIO01 (sample SAMN16585339, study PRJNA669376) | soil metagenome | isolation source: Crop rotation soil | place: USA: Cullars Rotation, Alabama | collected 2011 | reverse complement strand
ACTGCTGCGACGCGTGGAACAAGCTCACCGATCGGCCTTGGCTCATCATGTCCATCGGCCTGCGCGACTGGGCTCACCGGTTCTGATCAGCGGGACTTGGTATCAGACGCGCTGCGGCGGGTCCATCACGAATGACATCTCTATCGAGGAGAGTGGTGACATTTGTATCGGTGATCTACAAATGCCGTGCGCGCATAAGCGCGCTTATGGAACCGAGGGTGCGTGCAATAAAAAACCCGCTGGCCTCACCAGCGGGTTGCCATTCAGAAAGCAGGATCTCCAGTAGACGAACTCCTGTTAGAGCAACAGGGTCAGATTGCAAAGCCAGGAATGGAGAGCAACCTAGATCAAACACTGAGTTCTTGTTCAGATGGACCTTTAGGTGGGGGCCGCCTTGAGGAAGCCCACGGGGCCTTTCCCAAAGTCCACCTCGCTGCTGAGAAAGCCTGACGACGCCCCGCCGGTGACAGCATCGAGCTCGCTGTCGGTCAACTCCGCCAACTCGACCGGCTCGGTCCCGGTGGAGGCCGGAGCGGACGTGATCGGAGCCGCCTCGGCGGGAGCGGCCTTGGTGTCAGGCAGGAGGGCGGTGAACAGGGCCTTGATCATGGGACACCCCCAAAGTCATCGAGAAGGGTTCGATCTTAGCCCTGCTCTGTTGCTCTGGTATTTCACCTCATCCTGCTCTGCGTTTCTGGGATGTTTCTGGGACCGTGCAAGATGGAGAGGAGAGCGTGCCACACGCCACCAGCGTATGGCTGCGTAAGGGCTTTGGCTTTGCGGGCGCGTGAACCGTGGCGGGGGGCGTTGTCAGTCCCCGATAGAGATGTCACTTTTGCTCCCGGTTAGAGATGTCATACGGTTTCCGGCTGATTAGGCCGGGATGTCTGGCTTGGGCCACCAGTGGACGTTTGTGCCGGGTTTGAGCTGATCGCGATGGAGAACGCGACAGCGCGCGGTCACGACGTGCTCGAGGTCAGCAAGCGTCCCGAAGTAGTGGTTGGCGAGTGGCCCATCCAGAACAGGCCAGAGGTGCTCAGCCGGCTGAAGCTCGGGCGAGTACGGGGGCAAGTAGGCAAGCCGGAGGCCCTCCGGCACGGCCAGGTTCGGCGCGGTGTGCCAGCCGGCGCTGTCGAGCCCGAGCACGAGGATGCGATCCCGTCCCGCCCCGGCCTCGCGTGCAAACAGCGCCAGCAGCGCCGCAAAGAACGGCTTGGAGACCCCGTTCGAGATGGACCAGAACACCTCGCCCGAGATCGGCTGCACGAAGGCAGTCACGTACAACCATTTGTACCGATGGTGACCGAGCGCGACGGGCCGCTGACCTTTGGGCGCCCACACCCGCCGGATGATCGGCTTCAGCCCAATGCGGTGTTCGTCCGTGGCCCAGACCTCAACCGGTTTGTCCGGGTGCTGAGCTCTCGCCTCAGCGACGGCCTGCTCGAGCTTTTTTTGAACGCCTCGCGCTCCTCCGGCGTGGCCGCGCCAGGATGGCGGGGGCGCGGCTTCTGCACCGACCAATTGATCGCTTTGAGGGCCTCCCAGCCGCGTTGGGGCAAGACCGCAGCGCGCCCGCGTTCGCCCGCCATCCAGGCCGCCACCTTCGGGCTCGTCCACAAGCCGCCGTCAGGGGGTGGCTCACGCAGACGAGCCTTGAGCTTCTCCAGCAGGTCGGGCCTCAGGACGGAGGGGCTTGTCCCGTTGCGGCGTCGCAGATCGCCCAGAGCCTGCGGACCCTGGGCGTTGTAGCGGGCGAGCAGACGTTCCACCCAGCGCTGCGCATACGACACCGTGGCCGCCACCTCGGCCATCGCGTGGCCTTTGGCCAGAAGCCAGATGGTCTGAAGGTGCCGCGCCGCCGTCACGTCCGTGCAGGACCGGTACTGCTGCTCCAGAGCTGAGACACTCAGATGATCCGCCACATGCGCCATGGTTCGCCTCCGCGGCTCATAGCGCTTCAATCTATCCTCAGCCCCAACCGTCGGGAATCCCTGCCGACCCCTTCAGCTGGAGTCCGTATCACTTCCGCGTTGAGCAATGCCTGTCTTTGCTCTGTTTAAGAACCTGCTTGGAGCAGCGCGGCTGAGCTGGTCGGGGTTGCTCAGCCGCGCTGCGATGGGTCCATCATGAGTGACATCTCTATCGAGGAGAGTGGTGACATTTGTATCGGTGATCTACAGGGTCGATCCCGTTCGCTTTATAGAAGTCGTTCGACGTCGGGAAAAACTCGCCATCGGTGATGTCGGCCGGCGACGCCACCGGCCAGCTACCGTTGCCTCTGCCGTTGAGTGCATCCGGGTCCCACGTGAATTTTCGGACCACCTCCTGCCCATTCTCGGTGTGCTTTCGCAGCCACGGCTTGAAGCGCGTCTCGGCCAACATGTTGGCGAAGGTGCGCTCGTCGCCGAAGTCCTGGCCCATGTCGTATTCGGCCATCTGAAGCGCCGCCTATCCGCCGTCACTAAACCGAGTCCAGTTTGAGAGCTGTGGTTTTTGAGGACCTTGGATCGGGGGCGGGCGTTCCCATCTGATCCCCTTTCATCAGAGGGGATCAGGTTTCGTGTTACGTGTTGACTGTGCGCGCTGGGGCGGGACCGCGGAGGACCTGCGCCACGTCGCCCTGAGCGCGCCCCATGCCCGCACCCGCGAGCGAGCCCTTGCTCTTTATGAGATCACGCAAGGCGCGTGCGCCACGCGCGTGGCCGCGCGCACCGGGCGCCATCCCCAGACCGTCATGGGTTGGGTGCACGCCTATAACGCCCAGGGGCCTGGTACGCTCGCGTTCCGCCGCACCGGTGGCCGACCCCCCTTTGCGCGCAGATCGCAGCGGCGCTTCGTGAGGCCGTCTGCGCCGCCCAGCGCACGGCGGCCACCCCACCCCGAGAAGGAGCTGACCCAGCGCCGCGCTGGACCCTGAAGCGGCTGGCGTTGTTTGTGCGTGAGCGCTTCGGCCGCCGCTGCTGCCGCGAGACGATCCGGGCTGTTCTGCACCGCCGCAAGCTGTCCTGGACGAAAGCCAAGAAGCTGCTCGGCCGGGCCGACCCGGAGCGGCGGCAGGCCTTTGTCGAGCAGCTCCGGGATGTTCTGGCCGGCGCTCAACGCGATCGGCATCTCGTGGTCTTTCTCGACGAGGCGCACATCCACCAGGATGCCGATCTCGGCTACGGCTGGGCCACACGCGGCGAGCGCTTCTTTGTCGCCTCATGCTCGCCGGGCTTGTCGGCGCGGGTCTCATTCTACGGGCTGTATCTCTACAATGAAGGACAGGTGCGGCTGTGGCCCTACCCGCGCGCCAACGGCGAGCACACGATCGAGGTTCTTCGACGGCTGCGGGCCGAATGGCCCGATCGCAAGCTCCTCGTGCTGTGGGACGGCGCGCCCTATCACCGGGCCCAGGCCGTCCGGGAGGCCGCGAGAGCCCTGACCATCACGCTGATGCCGCTGCCGGGCTACAGCCCCGATCTGATGCCGGTCGAAGAGCTCTGGCACTGGCTGCGCGAGGACGTCACGGATCATCACTGCCATGCCAGCGCGCAGGATCTGACTCGGCGGGTGGGGGATTTCGAGGCGCGCCTGAACGGAGATCCCTTCGTCATCGCCGACCGCCTCTGGGTCAAAGACACCCTCGACCCAGACGAGGAGAAACTACGGTTCTCAAAGTAGACGTGGTTTAACTCCTCCAGCGCCTCGACCTCCGCCAGCTTGTCGCCGTGCAGTTCCTCAAGGTGCTTGTCGAGCACGGGCTGAAAGTGCTGTGGATGAATGCCAGACAACTCGGGCGGAGCGCCCATTGCCGCTTCACGGAACTGCGGGTTTTCGAGCACAAGACGCATCCGCTGCACTGTTGGCAAAACCCGTGGCGATTAGGCGGGCCTGCACCGACTTTGGACGAGTTGGGGTAGGTACGGGATCGCGAGCTGCTCCGGGACGGCGAGCCTCGCCCCGAGATAGTCCCAGAAGCTGAGACCGAGCTTGGCACACGTCTTCGCCAGGCCGAGAAAGGCGTCCCGGCAATCCCGGCCGATGTCGCTGCGGGTTTTGCCGCTGACCTTGCGCCGGGTCACCTGGGCGCGGATGTCGTTTTCCGATCCGTTGGTGTGCAGCGGGATCTCGGGGCGGTCGAGCACCCGGAGGAGCTCAGGCTTGTTGGCGTGCAACCGCGCGAGCAGCCGGTCCAGGACGACAAAGCCGGTCCGACGCCCAAAGATCCGATCAAACCGCGCCCGCAGTTCGGTCCTTCGTCGCGGGGTCGGCTCACTTCGGTAAGCCTTGAGGTCACGGTAGAACCACCAGATCAGGGCCCGCTGATACTGCTGCGCCCAGCGCTGATGATCCGTGAAGGTGTCGAGCTTGTGCACGAGGCGCTCGGCATGCACCCAGCACAGCGCATGGCATCCCACCAGGAACTGGCCCGCATCGTCGCTGACGATCACCGTCCCGGGCAGCAGGCCGTGCGCCTTGATTGCACCCCAGAGCACGCCCTCGGTGGCGATGCGCACCGGATCGGGGCTGACCTTCAGGTCGGGAATGCCGAGCCGCTCAAGATGGGCCTGCCAGGCTGCCCGATCCGGGAAGGACCGCTCGGGCTGGCTTGCCAGCTGCTGGATGACCAGCCCGGATAGACCCCGCTGACGCATGTAGGTCAGAGCCTCGGCGTTGATCACGTAATCCGGATGGTCGGCGCGCAAGAGTTCGAGGAAGTTCAGCCGGCTCTTGCTGGCTGTTGTACCAAACCAGGCGAAGTGGTCGTTGCCGATCTGCGTGCAGGTGCCGTTCGCGGCCTTGTGGCGGGCTCCGGTGTCATCGACCGTGATCCAGGCCGCCTGCGTCAGCCCGGCACGCAGCACATCGCGCGCCTCGTCGAGAAAACGCTGGTGACCCTCGATGAGCAGGCGCATGACCTGCCGGGTGGAGATGGCCAGACCAATGGCCCGCAGCTGCGCCACTAAGCGCGGCACGGTGACTTGCCCCTGATGGTACTGAGCCAACACAAAGCGGCGCAGCTCCGGCCCGCAGTGGCCATCAACCCCGCTCGGCAGCGGCGCCACGATCAGCTGCCTATCCGGCGTCAGCCAGCGCTCGCGGCGATAGCGGATGCAGCGGGCCCGCAGCACCAGGTCCTGAACGACGAAATCGGCGTAGCCCTTGAAGCGTGAACCAGGGGGCACCGGAGCCGCGATGACCTGGTCTTCCACGGCCACGCGCGGCCGCACCGGGCCGCGGCGGCCCTTGGGAGAGCCGGGCGGCTTCGGCTCACTGGCCTTTTCCATCCCACTTGGCTTCAGAACTGGCCGGCCCTTCAGCCCTTTGAGCCGCGCGATCTCCTCGCGCTGGGCTGCCACGGTCTGCTCCAGGGCCGCTACCTTGCCCAGCAACTCGAGGACAAGGGCCTTCAGTTCCGTCGGGGAGAGTGCGTCCAGGTCACCGGGGGGAGCCATCCTCCCAGGGAATCAGAGGTCGACGAGTCAGGGAAGCGAAAAACACGCTGCCGCCACCCGTTTTGCCGCTGGTACCATCCGCTCGCCAAAGTCGTTCAAATCAAAGAGGAAACTGCGCATCTCAGCGCGCCTCATCTCCGAAACGATGTCACTCTTGTCGATGTCACGCGGCTTGATCGTGGCTTTCAGCTCATCGAGCTTACGGCGAAGCGCCTTGACCACACGGGCCGGATGGTTGAGCCGGGCCGCAAAACCGTTCCGCACATCCGCCGCGAGCTGATCCTTCAGGCCGGAATGGGTGTACTTCCCGGATCGTTGAAGATCAGCGCGACGGCGGCCGAAGTCCCCGGCTGTGCCAATCGCGGCTTCAATGGCGGATCGGACCTTCTCCGCGTCCGGGTGCGCCGGAAGGCGCTCGGTGAGCGCAGCAATCTTCTGCTTCCCGATCTCAACTGGCCTGTGATTGCCTATAACAGCGGTACTCATGGTTAGCGTCCCTTCGAGCCAATGGCTTTATCGATCTGCGCTGCGCTGAAGCCCTCAGCCGTGAGCGCCTTGCGCGGGCCATCGGGTTGGGCTGCTACCGCACGACCGCGCTGGTCAGATGACGGCGCGCCCTTCAGTTGTTCGTAGCCCGGACCGGCCTTGCGCGCGGCCTGTTCAGCGGCTTGCATTCCTGTGGATTTAGTCATGGTTCTCCTCTTTCGTTCGAACCGGTTTGAAGGCTGGACAAGCTCCGTCATTGATCCAGCTACAAAGCTGATACGGCGGGTTCGGTCGCCACCCGGGCGCGACGAAGCCGTCGATCGGCTCTGCCGGATAAGCCAGGCACCGCCAGCGCCAAGGGGACTGACCCCGCGTGGAAGAACAAACGTTGTCGCAAGCGACACAAAGCGTCGGCGACGCGAGCACACAGGCGGAGTGGTCGAGGAGATCAGCCGCGCTCGGCATTGGCCGTAACCCACCCCAAGAATTCAGCCCTCTCACGGCTCACAAGCCCGCGCGCCATCGCACTCTCTCTCGAGAGGAAGCCGCGCGCCACAGCCTGTTCAGGCTTCATGCTGTCGATCCACCGCTGGCGCTCGTCGGGACCGGCATAAGGTCCGTAGGCGATGCCGCTCGAAGCCACAGGAGCGGTGGGCGTGACCGCCAGGTCGTGCGCGGCCCAGACAAGCGCATCCAAACGGTCAGGCGAGAACCCAGCACGGTCCCGGTCAAAGTCCGCCGTGAACCCACAAAGCTGATCCTCCAGCACTGGGGACGAGCCGCAGTGGTGCACGCGGCCTTGCTCGTAAAGGGCGGAGACGGGCTCGGCCCGAACCGCCTTCCCACGAGAGGCATGAACCAGCCGGATCGGCGCAGTCGGATCGACCGTGCGGATGCTATCGGCTACGAGCTGTCCGCCTTGGTTTGCCTCGGCGATGATCCGATCAGCCGCATGCCGGCGATAGGCATTCACCGCCTTCCTGGCCCACTCCAAAGGGCTCAGACGCTCGCTCAGGTCCTCGATCACATAGACGTGCTTGTCATAGCCAAGGCCGGCGACCACCATCCCGCATTCGTCGGCGTTCTCGCTGGTGCTGACGCTCGGATCGACGGCCACGACAACACGCTTCAGATCGTCGGGCGCTCGCTCCACTCGGGCACTGTCGATCCATGATCGTTGCCACAGCGCGCCGGGCAGATCCTCAAGGAACTCGCCCTCAATCTCTTGCCGCGCGAGGCGGGTGCCCGCGTATTTGCTCGCGATGCTCTCCAAGAACGCGGGTGACAGGTTCGCCCGGTTCGCCCAGGCTTTCCAGCACATTGGGATCCTAAGCTTAGAATTCCACGTGGACAAGTTGTCGCGGCCGCTTCTATAGTGTCACCTAAATACTAGTGACTCCAGCGTAACTGGACTGGCCACAGTTAGGCCGCAAATGTAATCACACTGGCTCACCTTCGGGTGGGCCTTTCTGCGTTCGCGAGTGGACCCGATAAGCTCATGGAGCGGCGTAACCGTCGCACAGGAAGGACAGAGAAAGCGCGGATCTGGGAAGTGACGGACAGAACGGTCAGGACCTGGATTGGGGAGGCGGTTGCCGCCGCTGCTGCTGACGGTGTGACGTTCTCTGTTCCGGTCACACCACATACGTTCCGCCATTCCTATGCGATGCACATGCTGTATGCCGGTATACCGCTGAAAGTTCTGCAAAGCCTGATGGGACATAAGTCCATCAGTTCAACGGAAGTCTACACGAAGGTTTTTGCGCTGGATGTGGCTGCCCGGCACCGGGTGCAGTTTGCGATGCCGGAGTCTGATGCGGTTGCGATGCTGAAACAATTATCCTGAGAATAAATGCCTTGGCCTTTATATGGAAATGTGGAACTGAGTGGATATGCTGTTTTTGTCTGTTAAACAGAGAAGCTGGCTGTTATCCACTGAGAAGCGAACGAAACAGTCGGGAAAATCTCCCATTATCGTAGAGATCCGCATTATTAATCTCAGGAGCCTGTGTAGCGTTTATAGGAAGTAGTGTTCTGTCATGATGCCTGCAAGCGGTAACGAAAACGATTTGAATATGCCTTCAGGAACAATAGAAATCTTCGTGCGGTGTTACGTTGAAGTGGAGCGGATTATGTCAGCAATGGACAGAACAACCTAATGAACACAGAACCATGATGTGGTCTGTCCTTTTACAGCCAGTAGTGCTCGCCGCAGTCGAGCGACAGGGCGAAGCCCTCGGCTGGTTGCCCTCGCCGCTGGGCTGGCGGCCGTCTATGGCCCTGCAAACGCGCCAGAAACGCCGTCGAAGCCGTGTGCGAGACACCGCGGCCGGCCGCCGGCGTTGTGGATACCTCGCGGAAAACTTGGCCCTCACTGACAGATGAGGGGCGGACGTTGACACTTGAGGGGCCGACTCACCCGGCGCGGCGTTGACAGATGAGGGGCAGGCTCGATTTCGGCCGGCGACGTGGAGCTGGCCAGCCTCGCAAATCGGCGAAAACGCCTGATTTTACGCGAGTTTCCCACAGATGATGTGGACAAGCCTGGGGATAAGTGCCCTGCGGTATTGACACTTGAGGGGCGCGACTACTGACAGATGAGGGGCGCGATCCTTGACACTTGAGGGGCAGAGTGCTGACAGATGAGGGGCGCACCTATTGACATTTGAGGGGCTGTCCACAGGCAGAAAATCCAGCATTTGCAAGGGTTTCCGCCCGTTTTTCGGCCACCGCTAACCTGTCTTTTAACCTGCTTTTAAACCAATATTTATAAACCTTGTTTTTAACCAGGGCTGCGCCCTGTGCGCGTGACCGCGCACGCCGAAGGGGGGTGCCCCCCCTTCTCGAACCCTCCCGGTCGAGTGAGCGAGGAAGCACCAGGGAACAGCACTTATATATTCTGCTTACACACGATGCCTGAAAAAACTTCCCTTGGGGTTATCCACTTATCCACGGGGATATTTTTATAATTATTTTTTTTATAGTTTTTAGATCTTCTTTTTTAGAGCGCCTTGTAGGCCTTTATCCATGCTGGTTCTAGAGAAGGTGTTGTGACAAATTGCCCTTTCAGTGTGACAAATCACCCTCAAATGACAGTCCTGTCTGTGACAAATTGCCCTTAACCCTGTGACAAATTGCCCTCAGAAGAAGCTGTTTTTTCACAAAGTTATCCCTGCTTATTGACTCTTTTTTATTTAGTGTGACAATCTAAAAACTTGTCACACTTCACATGGATCTGTCATGGCGGAAACAGCGGTTATCAATCACAAGAAACGTAAAAATAGCCCGCGAATCGTCCAGTCAAACGACCTCACTGAGGCGGCATATAGTCTCTCCCGGGATCAAAAACGTATGCTGTATCTGTTCGTTGACCAGATCAGAAAATCTGATGGCACCCTACAGGAACATGACGGTATCTGCGAGATCCATGTTGCTAAATATGCTGAAATATTCGGATTGACCTCTGCGGAAGCCAGTAAGGATATACGGCAGGCATTGAAGAGTTTCGCGGGGAAGGAAGTGGTTTTTTATCGCCCTGAAGAGGATGCCGGCGATGAAAAAGGCTATGAATCTTTTCCTTGGTTTATCAAACGTGCGCACAGTCCATCCAGAGGGCTTTACAGTGTACATATCAACCCATATCTCATTCCCTTCTTTATCGGGTTACAGAACCGGTTTACGCAGTTTCGGCTTAGTGAAACAAAAGAAATCACCAATCCGTATGCCATGCGTTTATACGAATCCCTGTGTCAGTATCGTAAGCCGGATGGCTCAGGCATCGTCTCTCTGAAAATCGACTGGATCATAGAGCGTTACCAGCTGCCTCAAAGTTACCAGCGTATGCCTGACTTCCGCCGCCGCTTCCTGCAGGTCTGTGTTAATGAGATCAACAGCAGAACTCCAATGCGCCTCTCATACATTGAGAAAAAGAAAGGCCGCCAGACGACTCATATCGTATTTTCCTTCCGCGATATCACTTCCATGACGACAGGATAGTCTGAGGGTTATCTGTCACAGATTTGAGGGTGGTTCGTCACATTTGTTCTGACCTACTGAGGGTAATTTGTCACAGTTTTGCTGTTTCCTTCAGCCTGCATGGATTTTCTCATACTTTTTGAACTGTAATTTTTAAGGAAGCCAAATTTGAGGGCAGTTTGTCACAGTTGATTTCCTTCTCTTTCCCTTCGTCATGTGACTTGATATCGGGGGTTAGTTCGTCATCATTGATGAGGGTTGATTATCACAGTTTATTACTCTGAATTGGCTATCCGCGTGTGTACCTCTACCTGGAGTTTTTCCCACGGTGGATATTTCTTCTTGCGCTGAGCGTAAGAGCTATCTGACAGAACAGTTCTTCTTTGCTTCCTCGCCAGTTCGCTCGCTATGCTCGGTTACACGGCTGCGGCGAGCGCTAGTGATAATAAGTGACTGAGGTATGTGCTCTTCTTATCTCCTTTTGTAGTGTTGCTCTTATTTTAAACAACTTTGCGGTTTTTTGATGACTTTGCGATTTTGTTGTTGCTTTGCAGTAAATTGCAAGATTTAATAAAAAAACGCAAAGCAATGATTAAAGGATGTTCAGAATGAAACTCATGGAAACACTTAACCAGTGCATAAACGCTGGTCATGAAATGACGAAGGCTATCGCCATTGCACAGTTTAATGATGACAGCCCGGAAGCGAGGAAAATAACCCGGCGCTGGAGAATAGGTGAAGCAGCGGATTTAGTTGGGGTTTCTTCTCAGGCTATCAGAGATGCCGAGAAAGCAGGGCGACTACCGCACCCGGATATGGAAATTCGAGGACGGGTTGAGCAACGTGTTGGTTATACAATTGAACAAATTAATCATATGCGTGATGTGTTTGGTACGCGATTGCGACGTGCTGAAGACGTATTTCCACCGGTGATCGGGGTTGCTGCCCATAAAGGAGGCGTTTACAAAACCTCAGTTTCTGTTCATCTTGCTCAGGATCTGGCTCTGAAGGGGCTACGTGTTTTGCTCGTGGAAGGTAACGACCCCCAGGGAACAGCCTCAATGTATCACGGATGGGTACCAGATCTTCATATTCATGCAGAAGACACTCTCCTGCCTTTCTATCTTGGGGAAAAGGACGATGTCACTTATGCAATAAAGCCCACTTGCTGGCCGGGGCTTGACATTATTCCTTCCTGTCTGGCTCTGCACCGTATTGAAACTGAGTTAATGGGCAAATTTGATGAAGGTAAACTGCCCACCGATCCACACCTGATGCTCCGACTGGCCATTGAAACTGTTGCTCATGACTATGATGTCATAGTTATTGACAGCGCGCCTAACCTGGGTATCGGCACGATTAATGTCGTATGTGCTGGGGAAAG
>JADMIO011478769.1_pt1 | contig 11283 bp, 11 predicted proteins | sample 8958161 | NCBI WGS metagenome assembly JADMIO01 (sample SAMN16585339, study PRJNA669376) | soil metagenome | isolation source: Crop rotation soil | place: USA: Cullars Rotation, Alabama | collected 2011 | reverse complement strand
GCCGCCGGTGGGGCGGCGCTGCTGTTCACGGCCGTGCCGATGTGCTGGTACTTCGTCGGTCGCGAGCTGGGGACTCCGCGGGCGCTCGGAGCGTTGTACGCGATCGGGACGGCGAGCGCGGCCGTCATCGCGCTGTACGGCCTCAACCAGACCTGGAACGGCATGCCGTCGTGGGACCGGGATTGGGTGACCCAGACGGGGTACGCGTCGCTCCATGTCGGAGACGTCATTCGAGCCTTCGGGACGTTCTCGAGCGCGTCGGAGTACGCCACCTTCCTCGCCATCGGCATCGTCGTCGCGCTGGCGTTTGCGCTCGACCGCCGGCCGTACCTCCTGCCGCTCACGCCGCTTCTCGGCGTCGCGCTGTTCTACGAATCGAGCCGGACCGTCCTCGTCACGACGTCGTTCACCGTCGTCTGCCTGATTGCGGCCCGGACGGGGAACATGAGGCGGGCCACCGTCACCCTGGCGCTCTGCTTCGCGGCCCTCGCCACTGCGTACGTCTTCGGCCGCGGATCGCTCGGACACACGGCCGCGACGTCGTCGAACTCGCTCGTCAGCCACCAGCTCGGTGGGCTTTCCGACCCGTTCAACGCGCAACAGTCCACGCTCCCGACCCACCTGGCGATGCTCCGGGACGGATTCGAGCACGGCGTCCTCGATCCGTTCGGGCACGGCATCGCCTCGATCAACCTGGCCGGCCACAACCTTGGCAGCGGCTCACAGTCCACCGAGGTCGACGTGTCGAACGTGTTCGTCGGCTACGGAACGCTCGGAGGGTTCGCGTATCTCGCGGTCGTTCTGCTCGGGCTGCGCTCGGCGCTGCGTCAGGCCGTTCGGCGGCACGACGCCGTCTCGCTTGCCGCCTTCGGGATCATGCTCGTCGTCTTCGGCCAGTGGTTGAACGGCGGGTACTACGCCGTCGCACCGCTCGTCTGGTTCACCGTCGGCTTCGTCGTCGCCCAGGAGCGCTTCCTGCGGTCGGCCGATGCCTGAGGTCCTCGTCGTCACGCCCGACTTCCCGCCGGAGATCGGTGGGATCCAGACGCTGACGTCCCGCCTCGCGTCCTCGTTCACGCGCTACCGGCCGTCCGTCCTTGCGCCCGGCATGGCCAACGCCGACGACTTCGACGGAGCCCAGCCGTATCCCGTCCTGCGTGCAGGCCGTGGAGACCGCGGGCACCGGCTCCGGATCGCTGCGCTCAACGGGTTCGCGTTCGCCGAGGCGTTGCGCCGGAAACCGGACGTGCTCCTTGCGATGCACGTGATCTCTGGGCCCAGCGCAATCGCAGCGGGGAAGCTGCTCCGCCGGCCCGTCGTGCTCTACGCGCACGGCCAGGAGTTGACGGTGAGGCCGCGGCTCACTCGGCGCGTGATCCGGCGCCCCACTGCTGTCATCGCGGTCAGCGACCACACCCGCAGGACGGCTGAGAGGCTCGGTGCGGCGGCGGATCGCGTCCGGGTGATCCACCCGGGGATCGACGAGCCCGTCGTACAACCGCAGAGTCGAGCGGACGTTCCCCCCGCCGTTGTCGTGGTCGCCCGCCTGGAAGAGCGCTACAAGGGCCACGACGTTCTCCTGCGGGCGATGGGTGTCGTGCGCACGAGGGTTCCGGACACACGCCTGCACGTGGTCGGCGACGGGTCGTTGCGAGGAGAGCTCGAACGGCTTGCGGCGCACGCGGGCGTCGCCGACATCACGACCTTTCACGGTGTGGTGTCGGATGCCGAGCGAGACGAGCTGCTTCGCAACTCGGCCGTGTTCGCCATGCCGAGCCGCCTGGACGACCGCGGCAGCGGAGAGGGCTTCGGGATCGTCTACGTGGAGGCGGCGGCACACGGGCTCCCTGTCGTGGCGGGTCGCGTCGGCGGTGCGGTCGACGCCGTCGTCGACGGCGAGACGGGGCTTTTGGTCGATCCGGAGGACGACGCGGCGGTGGCGGACGCGATCGCGTCGCTTCTGCTCGATCGGGAGCGCGCGCTCCGAATCGGCAACGCTGGGTGGCGGCGTGCACGCACGCTCTCCTGGGCTCGCACCGCGGACGACGTCGAGCGCGTCCTTGACGAGGTGACGGCCGCGTGAAAATCCTTTACGTGAATCACACGTCGAGCCCGAGCGGCGCCGAGCGCTCGCTGCTCGAGCTCGCGGCGCGCATGCGTCAGGGAGCCGACGTCGTCCTGGCCGCGCCGGCGGGACGACTGCTCGAGGAGGGGCGGAGCCTCGGGATCGACGTCGTCGAGCTCGAGATCCCACCGGTGAGCTTCCGGTCGGGCGTCGGCTCGGGCGTGTCGTCGGAGCTCGTGCGAGCCGGCCTTGCGCTCCGTGCGTTGGCGCGCGACCTCGGTGCCGACATTGTTCATGCGGGATCGACCCGCGCCGGGCTTGTCTCGGCGCTCGCACGACCCGCCGCGCCACGCGTAGTCGACGTCCGCGACCTCCTTCCGCGCGGCCAGGTTGGGCGTCTCGTTCGGTTCGTGCTTCGCACCTCTGCGGAGGCGCTCGTCTTCAACTCGGCCTATACCGCCGACTCCTTCGGCCCGGCCTGGCCGGCGCGCTCGGCCGTCGTGCCGCCGGCGATCGCGCACAACCACCTGTTGGAGCTGCCGATTCGCGGGCGCGGCGATCCCCCGACTCTCGGCGTCGTCGGACAGATCACGCCGTGGAAGGGACAGGACGACGCGATCCGGACACTGGCACTCGTCCGCGAATCGATTCCCGAAACGCGTTTGCGCATCATCGGCGCCGTCGTCTTCGGCGGTGGGCGGCATAGCTTCGACAACGAGGCGTATGCACGATCGCTCCCGACGCTGGCCAAGGAGTTGGGCGTCGCAGACGCGGTCGACTTCGCCGGCTCGACGGACGACATCGGGTCTGCATTGCGGGCGCTCGACGTCCTGCTCGTTCCGTCCTGGGAGGAGCCGTTCGGCCGCGTGGTGACCGAGGGGATGGCCGCGGGAGTCCCCGTGGTCGCGACGAATCGTGGCGGGCCGACCGAGCAGATTCAGGAGGGCGTAACGGGCTTCCTGGTCGAACCCCGCTCGCCTTCGGGCTGGGTCGAGCCTGTCACGCGGCTCCTCCGCGACGACGACCTGCGGCTGGAGATGATCCGGCTCGCCCGGCGGCGCGTCGCCCTGGCCTTCGATCCGGCGAAGTCTGTCCGGCTCGTCGGGCGGCTCTACAGTGGGTTGACCGGCGCTGCCGAGGTGCCCGTTGCGCGAACCCCGACCACCGCAGGGGTCGAGCGCTGAGGGCGACGGTCTCGTGCGCGGCCCCGTACGGTGGCGGTGGGCTCGGTGCGCACCTCGCCGAGATCGTCGAAGACCTTCGTGCGCGCGGCGAGCTCGAGCGGTACTACTGCTCGAACCCTGCGCCGGAGGACGAGCTCGGCGTCCGGGTCGACTCGCAGGTCGCGGGGTACGCCAGGCGCTACACGCCCTTGCGGTTCAGCCGGGGTTGGAGGTCGTACGTGAACTGCGAGCTGTTCGATCGCAAGGTGGCGAGACGCCTGTGCGCGTCCGACCGGCATGTCGGCTTCTCCGGAATGGCGCTGAGGACGATTCGGACATCTCAGGCATGGTTCGAGCTGGTCTCCCCGACGGCTCACGTCGCCCACGTGCGAGAGCGCTACGACGAGGCCCACCACCGGCACGGCATCGAGCGTTCCTGGTTGAACGACGCAACCGTCCGGAAGTGTCTTGCGGAGTACGAACGGGCCGACGTGATCACGGTGTCGTCCGAGTACGCCCGAATCTCGTTTGTCGAGCGCGGCGTTCCCGAAGAGAAGCTCCAGCCCGTGGGCAGGCGCGTGGCGGAGCGCTTCACGCCCGTGACACGCCGGAAGGACGGCGTTTTCCGTGTCCTCTACGTCGGGGCTCTTACGGTCGCGAAGGGAGTCCCGGTCCTGCTGGATGCCTTTGCGCGTCTCGCCGGAACTGCGGAGCTCACGCTGCTCGGAGGATGGACGACCAGAGGAATGCGCCGCTTCCTCGAGCAGCGCATCGCGTCCGATCCTCGGATCCGCATCTCCGTGGGTGACCCTCTCGGGCCTCTGCGTGACGCAGACGTGCTCGTTCACCCGAGTTACAGCGACGGGTTCGCATACGCGCCCATGGAGGCGCTGGCGTGTGGCGTACCGGTGATCGTCACCGAGGACACCGGGATGAAGGATCACGTCGAAGACGGAGAGAACGGCTACGTGGTTCCCACCGGTGACGCCGATGCGATCACGCAGCGGCTCCAGGAGATCAGGGCGGGGAGCGTCGTCTCTCACCGTGCGCGGCCGGCGCGCGCCTCGGAAGCCGCGCCGTACACGCGCTCGAGCGCAGCGACGTGACGGTTTTGGGTGAACCTCGACTGCGCGCGCGTCCGGCCCTCCGTGCTGAAGGAGCGCCGCAGCTCGGGATTCCCCAGCAGCTCGTTGATCGCCTGTCTGAGCGCCCTCGCGTCACCGGGAGGCACGAGGAGCCCCGTTGCGCGGTCGTCCAGCCATTCGGGGATGCCGCCGGTCCGGCTCGCGATCGCCGGCACGCCGCACGCCATGGCCTCGATGCCGACGAGCCCGAAAGGCTCGGGCCACACCGACGGGACGACCACCGCCGCTGCTCGCGAAAGCAGCTCGCCGAGTTGCTCGCCCACGACCCATCCCAGGAATTGCGTCCGGTCGGACACGCCGAGCTTGTGCGCGAGCGCCTCATACCGCGGCCGCGCCCAGCCATCGCCGCAGACGACGAGCCGCGCCCGCGTGTCGACGAGCGCATGCAGCAGGACGTCCAGCCCCTTGGCCGGAGAGAGCCGGCCTGCGAAGAGCAACAGCTCCGGGTCGAAGCCGTCGGTCGACCCAGTCGGCCCCGGGAGGGTCGGGAACAAGGGAATCGTCACTGCGTCGAGACCGTTCCGCTCGAGGTTGCGTTTCACCGCGTCCGAGTAGGCGACCACCGCGCCCGCCGCCCGAAGCGCGAACAATCGCCGTTTCGTGTCCGAGTACAGCCCCGGGATCACGCGAACGTCCTTGGCATGAAGACAGCCGTGGGCGGCCATGTGGAACACGCAAAGTGGGCCGTGCGGCCGCTCGCATTCGTGTCCGGGCGAGAAGTAGTACGTGTTCGGCGCGCACCCCGGATAGCCGTGCGCGCTCGTGACCACGGGCGCGACGGCCTGGAGCCTGAGGACAAGCTCCGGCTGCGTCACGTCGTGGAGGTGAACGATGTCCGGGGCCAGAGCCGCGGCGGCGTCGGCGACCGTGCCGACCTCGTCCTTGCTGTCTCCGGCCTGTCTCAGAGCCGTCACGAGCCGGTAGTCGATCTGCTGCTCGGCTGCGGACATCGGACCGTCCTGGGCCCCGGCGAGGATGACAACCGTGTGCCCGAATGACTGCAAGGCGGCCGCGGCGGCGAGGACGTGGGTCGCAACCCCTCCATTGCGTCCCAGGGTCGGCGTGACGAGGATGACTCGCACCGCGCGGGTTGTACAGCAACGGGTCGATGGCATCGAGGCCTCGAATGGGTGATGCACGGGGAAGAGCCCGGACGCTGCTTTTCGATCTCTTCCTCGTGCTGTCGAACCTGGCCCTTGCGCTTCCGGGCCATTCGTTCCGGCGGTGGTGGCTGCGCTCCGTCGTCCACGCGAAGATCGGCGATCGTGTCGCGATTCAGCGGCGTGTCCGAATTCGGGCGCGCGGAGGAATCGTGATCGGAGCGAACTGCAACATCAACTCGGGCGTCCTGCTCGACGGCGGCGGAGGGCTCGAGATCGGCGACTTCGTCAACATCTCGCCGGAGGTCCTGCTCCTGACGACCGAGCACGACCCGCAGTCTCCTTCCTTCCAAGGTCGCTCGCGCGCCGTTCGCATCGGCTCGAGAGTGTGGATTGCGAGTCGCGCAATCGTGCTGCCCGGCGCCACGGTCGGCGATGGGGCGTTGATCGGAGCGGGGGCAGTCGTGCGCGGCGAGGTTCAACCCTGGCGCATCGTCGCCGGGAATCCCGCCGTCGTGGTGGGGGAGCGAAATCCAGACGCACAGGCTTCGCTCGACTACTACAAGCGCTTTCTGCACTGAGGGACCGCGCGCGATGTTGGCCGGCGTCTATCTCATGAACTCCCACCGTGAGCTGTACCGGCGCTTTGTCACGGGTGCGGTCCTCGATGCCGGCGTGCACGCGGCAGAGACGCGGGCCGGCGCCGAGGTTCTCGCGTACATCGCACCCCCGTGGCCAGATCCTGAAGCGCCGATGCCACTGCGTTCGCTGTCGGTTCGCGACTTGCGCCGGGTCTTTGTGTTCTCGCAGGACGATGCTCCGTTTCCGTGGGCGCGTGGCATGTACGCATCGCTGTCGTCCTCGCGCGCGCGGGCCGGGCATGTCGGCGGGTTCTACATCCCGCCGGGTGACCCGATGGTCGACGAACTGGATGGGCTGCGCGAGGCCGATCCTGACCTCCTCTGGAGCTTCGTCGGGACGGTCTCGAACGCACCGGTCCGTGCTGCGCTGGCGGAGCTCTCGGACCCTGACGCGCTCGTCACCGACACGCAGCGATTCAGCGACGACCTCCGCCATCGATCCCCGGACGACGCCAAACGCCGCGACGCGCAGGCGGGCTACGCGGCCTCCCTCGGCCGGTCGTCGTTCGTCGTGTGTCCACGAGGTCGCGGTCTGAGCTCGATGCGGATCTTCGAGGCGATGCAGGTTGGTCGATGCCCCGTCATCGTCTCCGACGGGTGGCTCGAGCCGCCTTTCGCCGACTGGTCAGCGTGCTCGATCCGAATCGCCGAGAGTGACGTCAAGTCTCTGCCCGAGATCCTGCGCGCGCGGCACGATGAAGCGCCCATCCTCGGAGAGACCGCGCGACGCACCTGGGAGGACCTCTTCTCTCCGCCGCGGCGGCTGAACACACTCCTTCGTGCCGCCGCTCTCTCGGGGCGACGGGCGTCCGCCGCGGCTGTCGACTTCGCCGCGGCCGTACTTCACGAGCAGACCGCTCGTGCGCTCTATCGACGCGTTCGAAGGTCCGCAGAGCCGCGCGGCTAGGACGTGCGGTTAGTCCGCTCCCCTCGAGAGCCGTTGGGCAGCATCGGTAAAGAGCCGTGCCGAACGATCGCCAGCGAAGGTCGCGGCGCGTTGAACGCCCGCAGAGGCGAGCGAGCGCGCGAGCTCAGCGTCGGTCGCGATCGCTGCAAGCGCCCCGGTGAGCCCTGCGCTGTCGACCACGAGGCCGGACACGCCGTGCTCGATGATCTCGGCCGGGCCTCCCGGGGTGCACGTGACAACGGGGCATTGCGCGAGCAGCGCTTCGACAACCGTCAGGCCGAAGCCTTCGGCATCGCTAGCAAGGGCGACGGCGTCCATCACGGCGTAGTACGGGGTGGAGCGCTCGACCTGCCCGGTGAAGACGATCGCGGTTCCGAGGCCACGTTCGTCGACGAGGTGGGCGAGCTCAGCCGCGTGGCCTCGCGAAAGGCCGAACGACTCCCCGCCGACGATCAGGCCCACGGCCGGGATCCCCTGTTCTCGCAACTCGGCGACCGCCGAGATGACCCGAGCATGGCCCTTCGACGGCTGGAGCCTGCCGACGGAACCGACGACCCACGCGTCCTCGGGAATCCCGAGCTCGGCCCGCGACACGCGATGCTCAGCCGTTTCGAGCTCCACACCGGGGTAGACGACGAAGGTCCTTCGACGAGGGCGGAGACGCGACTGGGCGGTCGCGCACGCCTCGGAGGAGCAGCCGATCGCCCGGGCGCGGATCAAGGTGGCGGTTCGATCGATTCCGCCGCCGGTCGTGATGCCGTGCTGCCACCACACAGCGGGCGCCCCACTCCGCGCGAGGACGTTCGCGACGCCGAGATAGAGATGTGCCTTCGCCGACCAGGCGGCGACGAGGTCCGGCTTCCGCTCGCGGATCAATGCCGCGAGGCGTCGCACAGCAGATGCGTAGGCACGGGGTTGGCGCAACCGGCCCGCGTCGATCGTGAGGCTCTCGAAGCCGAGCGCGGAGCTCTCGCCCGCGAATGGTCCCGGGGAGAGGAAGACGAGGATTGGCTCGATTCGCTCCCGGTCAAGGTGGCGGAGAAGCGTCCAGAGCATCTGCTCGGCACCGCCGGCGCGCTCACCCCACGGCGCGGCGATCACGACACGAAGCGGTTTCACGCGCCTTCGATGCCCTCGAGGAAGCGAGCCGCGATCGCGTCCCAGGTGAACTCGGCCTCAAAGAGCGATCGTCCGGCCCTGGCCGCTTCTGAACGGCGGCGGTCGTCAGTCGCCAACCGGACGGCGCGGTCGGCGTACGCGGCGGGTTCGCCCACACGCACGAGCTCGAGGCCGCGTCCCACGAGCATCGGGTCAGTGAGAGGGCCGGAGGTGCCCAGCACGGCGACTTCCTCGCACAGGCCCGCCATGAGGCTTCCGCGCCGTGTGGAAACGCCGTCGAGGAAGGGTGTCAGCAAGAGATCCGAGGCCGCGATGAGGGAGCCGAGGCGAACTGCCGGCACGAATCCCGGCCGCTCGACTCGAATGCCGCGGGGCACCTCGATCGACTTGGCGCCGGCTCCGAGCTGCAGCAAGACGATCTCCCGGTCAAGGGTCCTAAGTCGCCTCAATGCCTCCTCGACGTACCCGGTGAGATGGGACGGGTGCCCGGTCGACAGCGTCGCGACGACGAAGGCATCGCCGGCCGGCAGCTCGGCACGCGTTCTCTCTCGCTCTCGCCGCGCGTCCGGGACGTTCGAGCCTGATGGAAGGTGGTGCGTCGTTCGAACGCGAGAGAGGCGTCTCGCCCAGGGTTCGATCGACGCGAAGCGAACGTCGACGAGCCACATGAGGCCGAGGAGTTGAGCCCGCTGCCAGCCGCCCATCACGAGGGTCCGTGCGTTGCGCACCGGCACGTACGGCTCGTGGACCATGAGGACGAGCTTCGGTCTCTGCCTCACGCGACGAAGGGCCGCGACGGTACGGAGAAGCGACGGCGCGAATCCCCATCGCGCCCATATGAAGGGGTTGTAGGCGACACCGACGACCTCGGCATCTTGGTCGACGCCTTTCAGCGTCGTCACCCGGGCCGCATGCCCTTGGCTCCCGAGGGCCTCGCTGAGCAACGCAGAGGCGTCATGAATGGCGCTCAGCTTCGAGTCGTGTGCCGGGAGAGCGATGTCGATACGCATGTCGTGTGGCGTGCTGGCGCCGACGGGCAGACTAGACAGCGAGAGTCAACGACTCCGATTCCACTCTCGTGACCCCTCACGCGTTCATCGAGAGATGCAAGTCCTCTGTGCCTTGGGCGCTGCGCCCCACGCGGATCCTGCACACGGTCATTCATCCGCTCGCTCTGACAGCGCTCGAGGCTCGAGCGCGCACGCTTCCGAGATCCGGTCGACCTGTCGGAGTGGAGCGGGTGGATGGAGTCGTCGTCATCAATCTGGACACGCGGAAGGATCGATTCGCTCGGGTCACGAAGGAAATGGACAGGCTGGGAATCACTGCCCGCCGTTTCGAAGCGATTCGTGAGGGCGAAGGCATCCTCGGTTGCACGCTGTCGCACGCCGCCTGCGTACGGATGATGATCGAGGAGGGGTGGAATCACGTGCTCATCTGCGAGGACGATCTGTCGTTTCGAGTTTCGCGAAGGCAGCTTGATGCCTTGATCGAGTCGTTCCTGGGCGACAGATCCGCTGAGGTCGCCTGCTTTGCGTTTCACCTTCAGTCTCCACCGACGCCTCGCAACCTGCTCTTCTTCCGGACGCGGGACACGCAGACCACGGCGTGCTACCTCGTCAAGCGGTCGATCGCGCCCGATCTCCTCGCCACGTTCGAGGCGGGCGTGGATGGTCTGAGGCGTGGGGGGCACCGCGCCGAATATGGCGTCGACATGGTGTGGAAGCGTCTTCAGACCGAGCGTGTGTTCGTGGTGCCCACCATCCGCGTCGCGACGCAGGTTCCCGGGTATTCAGACGTCATGGGCCTCGACATGACCTATCGCGTTTGAGCTCGGACCGTCGCAGCGAGCCTCTCGCACCGACGGCCGTTACGGCCATCTCGTTGACCGCGAACGACACCTACCTCGTCCCGGCAATCGTTCTTCTGGAGTCTCTTCGGGGCCAGATCCCCGAGGGTTTTGAACTCCTCGTCCGTGATGCCGGACTTGCCGTTTCTGCGCGGACGTTGCTGTCGCGTCAAGCGGAGCAGACGGGGTGTCACGTGACCTTTGTGGCGACGAGTCCGACCGAGTTTGCGGAGGCCAAGCTCCTTGGTCACTGGACCGATCCGTCGGCCCTCGTGCGACTGCTTCCCTACGAAGGCGAACATCGGTACGTCCTTGATCTCGACGTCGACCTTCTCGTTCGATCGTCCCTCGTTGAGCTGCTTCGACAGGCGCCACCAGGCGATTCAGCCCTGATGGCTGTACCGGCGCACTACACCCCGACACTGTGGCGCGATGAAGTCGGGGACACCGCGGATCTCGGGATACGCGAGTCCGACAACTTCTTCATGGGTGGTGTGTCCGTCATCGACACGGTCGCCTGGAGGGACGTGGCGCGGGAGTCTCGCCGGTTGTTTGCCCGTGCGCCTCGACGATGGCTGAGCGATCTCTCCCTCCTCAACGCGGTTTGCGTCCGGAAGTGGGCGCCTCTGGAGGCGCGCTGGAACGTGTGGACACTGCCGCGGCGGGGCCCGTTCCGATATGTCCGCGCCGACGGGGCGGCGCCTCGAGCAATCGTGCGGGGCGCGGAGGTCGCGATCGCACACTTTCCGGGCCACTTCAAGCCGTGGCTGTCGCACTACCCACCCAATCGCTGGCGGCTCGATTACAGAAAAGTCTGGCGTCGAAGCGTTCTGAAGGGTGCGTCAGGGTCGTGACCATCGACTACACCGCCAGGCGCGTCGGCAAGGCGCTCCTCCAGCGCGTGGTGCCCAGGTCGGACTTCACGTTCCCACTTGGATTTCGAGGCCGGCTCGGGAACCAGCTCTTCCAGATCGCCGGAACCTATTCACTCGCGCGCCGGCATGGTGCCGGCATCGCTCTCCGAAGCGACTGGCCGTACCGTCCGTACTTCGATCTTCCTCAGTCCTGGTTCCACTCACGCCTGACGACGCTGCGCTGCAGGCAAGCATGGCCTCTTGCCGAGGAGATCCCGGCCGAGTGGCGGATCTATCTCCAGGACCTCAGAGTCTGGGACGGACGCGATGAGGACATCCGAATGCTGCTCTCGCTCTCGCAGAGCGCCCACGATGCCGCTGAGGCCTTTCCAGCACAGTGGGATCCGAAGCTTGGAATTCACGTGACTTGAAGTCGCGGC
>JADMIO012753033.1_pt1 | contig 11284 bp, 8 predicted proteins | sample 8958161 | NCBI WGS metagenome assembly JADMIO01 (sample SAMN16585339, study PRJNA669376) | soil metagenome | isolation source: Crop rotation soil | place: USA: Cullars Rotation, Alabama | collected 2011 | reverse complement strand
CTTTCCCCAGCACATACGACATTAATCGTGCCGATACCCAGGTTAGGCGCGCTGTCAATAACTATGACATCATAGTCATGAGCAACAGTTTCAATGGCCAGTCGGAGCATCAGGTGTGGATCGGTGGGCAGTTTACCTTCATCAAATTTGCCCATTAACTCAGTTTCAATACGGTGCAGAGCCAGACAGGAAGGAATAATGTCAAGCCCCGGCCAGCAAGTGGGCTTTATTGCATAAGTGACATCGTCCTTTTCCCCAAGATAGAAAGGCAGGAGAGTGTCTTCTGCATGAATATGAAGATCTGGTACCCATCCGTGATACATTGAGGCTGTTCCCTGGGGGTCGTTACCTTCCACGAGCAAAACACGTAGCCCCTTCAGAGCCAGATCCTGAGCAAGATGAACAGAAACTGAGGTTTTGTAAACGCCTCCTTTATGGGCAGCAACCCCGATCACCGGTGGAAATACGTCTTCAGCACGTCGCAATCGCGTACCAAACACATCACGCATATGATTAATTTGTTCAATTGTATAACCAACACGTTGCTCAACCCGTCCTCGAATTTCCATATCCGGGTGCGGTAGTCGCCCTGCTTTCTCGGCATCTCTGATAGCCTGAGAAGAAACCCCAACTAAATCCGCTGCTTCACCTATTCTCCAGCGCCGGGTTATTTTCCTCGCTTCCGGGCTGTCATCATTAAACTGTGCAATGGCGATAGCCTTCGTCATTTCATGACCAGCGTTTATGCACTGGTTAAGTGTTTCCATGAGTTTCATTCTGAACATCCTTTAATCATTGCTTTGCGTTTTTTTATTAAATCTTGCAATTTACTGCAAAGCAACAACAAAATCGCAAAGTCATCAAAAAACCGCAAAGTTGTTTAAAATAAGAGCAACACTACAAAAGGAGATAAGAAGAGCACATACCTCAGTCACTTATTATCACTAGCGCTCGCCGCAGCCGTGTAACCGAGCATAGCGAGCGAACTGGCGAGGAAGCAAAGAAGAACTGTTCTGTCAGATAGCTCTTACGCTCAGCGCAAGAAGAAATATCCACCGTGGGAAAAACTCCAGGTAGAGGTACACACGCGGATAGCCAATTCAGAGTAATAAACTGTGATAATCAACCCTCATCAATGATGACGAACTAACCCCCGATATCAAGTCACATGACGAAGGGAAAGAGAAGGAAATCAACTGTGACAAACTGCCCTCAAATTTGGCTTCCTTAAAAATTACAGTTCAAAAAGTATGAGAAAATCCATGCAGGCTGAAGGAAACAGCAAAACTGTGACAAATTACCCTCAGTAGGTCAGAACAAATGTGACGAACCACCCTCAAATCTGTGACAGATAACCCTCAGACTATCCTGTCGTCATGGAAGTGATATCGCGGAAGGAAAATACGATATGAGTCGTCTGGCGGCCTTTCTTTTTCTCAATGTATGAGAGGCGCATTGGAGTTCTGCTGTTGATCTCATTAACACAGACCTGCAGGAAGCGGCGGCGGAAGTCAGGCATACGCTGGTAACTTTGAGGCAGCTGGTAACGCTCTATGATCCAGTCGATTTTCAGAGAGACGATGCCTGAGCCATCCGGCTTACGATACTGACACAGGGATTCGTATAAACGCATGGCATACGGATTGGTGATTTCTTTTGTTTCACTAAGCCGAAACTGCGTAAACCGGTTCTGTAACCCGATAAAGAAGGGAATGAGATATGGGTTGATATGTACACTGTAAAGCCCTCTGGATGGACTGTGCGCACGTTTGATAAACCAAGGAAAAGATTCATAGCCTTTTTCATCGCCGGCATCCTCTTCAGGGCGATAAAAAACCACTTCCTTCCCCGCGAAACTCTTCAATGCCTGCCGTATATCCTTACTGGCTTCCGCAGAGGTCAATCCGAATATTTCAGCATATTTAGCAACATGGATCTCGCAGATACCGTCATGTTCCTGTAGGGTGCCATCAGATTTTCTGATCTGGTCAACGAACAGATACAGCATACGTTTTTGATCCCGGGAGAGACTATATGCCGCCTCAGTGAGGTCGTTTGACTGGACGATTCGCGGGCTATTTTTACGTTTCTTGTGATTGATAACCGCTGTTTCCGCCATGACAGATCCATGTGAAGTGTGACAAGTTTTTAGATTGTCACACTAAATAAAAAAGAGTCAATAAGCAGGGATAACTTTGTGAAAAAACAGCTTCTTCTGAGGGCAATTTGTCACAGGGTTAAGGGCAATTTGTCACAGACAGGACTGTCATTTGAGGGTGATTTGTCACACTGAAAGGGCAATTTGTCACAACACCTTCTCTAGAACCAGCATGGATAAAGGCCTACAAGGCGCTCTAAAAAAGAAGATCTAAAAACTATAAAAAAAATAATTATAAAAATATCCCCGTGGATAAGTGGATAACCCCAAGGGAAGTTTTTTCAGGCATCGTGTGTAAGCAGAATATATAAGTGCTGTTCCCTGGTGCTTCCTCGCTCACTCGACCGGGAGGGTTCGAGAAGGGGGGGCACCCCCCTTCGGCGTGCGCGGTCACGCGCACAGGGCGCAGCCCTGGTTAAAAACAAGGTTTATAAATATTGGTTTAAAAGCAGGTTAAAAGACAGGTTAGCGGTGGCCGAAAAACGGGCGGAAACCCTTGCAAATGCTGGATTTTCTGCCTGTGGACAGCCCCTCAAATGTCAATAGGTGCGCCCCTCATCTGTCAGCACTCTGCCCCTCAAGTGTCAAGGATCGCGCCCCTCATCTGTCAGTAGTCGCGCCCCTCAAGTGTCAATACCGCAGGGCACTTATCCCCAGGCTTGTCCACATCATCTGTGGGAAACTCGCGTAAAATCAGGCGTTTTCGCCGATTTGCGAGGCTGGCCAGCTCCACGTCGCCGGCCGAAATCGAGCCTGCCCCTCATCTGTCAACGCCGCGCCGGGTGAGTCGGCCCCTCAAGTGTCAACGTCCGCCCCTCATCTGTCAGTGAGGGCCAAGTTTTCCGCGAGGTATCCACAACGCCGGCGGCCGGCCGCGGTGTCTCGCACACGGCTTCGACGGCGTTTCTGGCGCGTTTGCAGGGCCATAGACGGCCGCCAGCCCAGCGGCGAGGGCAACCAGCCGAGGGCTTCGCCCTGTCGCTCGACTGCGGCGAGCACTACTGGCTGTAAAAGGACAGACCACATCATGGTTCTGTGTTCATTAGGTTGTTCTGTCCATTGCTGACATAATCCGCTCCACTTCAACGTAACACCGCACGAAGATTTCTATTGTTCCTGAAGGCATATTCAAATCGTTTTCGTTACCGCTTGCAGGCATCATGACAGAACACTACTTCCTATAAACGCTACACAGGCTCCTGAGATTAATAATGCGGATCTCTACGATAATGGGAGATTTTCCCGACTGTTTCGTTCGCTTCTCAGTGGATAACAGCCAGCTTCTCTGTTTAACAGACAAAAACAGCATATCCACTCAGTTCCACATTTCCATATAAAGGCCAAGGCATTTATTCTCAGGATAATTGTTTCAGCATCGCAACCGCATCAGACTCCGGCATCGCAAACTGCACCCGGTGCCGGGCAGCCACATCCAGCGCAAAAACCTTCGTGTAGACTTCCGTTGAACTGATGGACTTATGTCCCATCAGGCTTTGCAGAACTTTCAGCGGTATACCGGCATACAGCATGTGCATCGCATAGGAATGGCGGAACGTATGTGGTGTGACCGGAACAGAGAACGTCACACCGTCAGCAGCAGCGGCGGCAACCGCCTCCCCAATCCAGGTCCTGACCGTTCTGTCCGTCACTTCCCAGATCCGCGCTTTCTCTGTCCTTCCTGTGCGACGGTTACGCCGCTCCATGAGCTTATCGGGTCCACTCGCGAACGCAGAAAGGCCCACCCGAAGGTGAGCCAGTGTGATTACATTTGCGGCCTAACTGTGGCCAGTCCAGTTACGCTGGAGTCACTAGTATTTAGGTGACACTATAGAAGCGGCCGCGACAACTTGTCCACGTGGAATTCTAAGCTTAGGATCCCAATGTGCTGGAAAGCAGCGCGACACATCGAAAATATAAGTCGTCAAAACCTTCTTGCCCGCTGCGGATCGATCCCAGCCGACTTCAATGCAGTGCTCCGGACAGGCGAGCGCGCATAAATTGCAGGCGATGCACAAGGTTTCGCCCGTTTCCGGATCGCAGTTCAGACGCGGAGCACCACGGAATCGCTCCGACACCTTGGGTCGAACCTTGGGATACTGTTCGGTGTAGTTCTTCGATGGCGACTGATAAGAGAACGTCAACAGCAGTCCCTTGATCAGATCCACCATGAAGATCTTCTTGAGAAACGACAGTTCCGGACGTTTGACCTTCATTCCATTACCTCCAGTGCAGCAGGACGAGCCCCGCGGTCACAATCAGATTGGCGATCGCGATCGGCATCAGCCACTGCCAGCCTACTTTCATCAACTGGTCATATCGGTATCGTGGCCAGCTTGCGCGGAACCAGAGATAGAAATAGAGGAAGACGATAACCTTGGCGACAAACCAGATGACACCGGGAACAAAATTCAGAAAATCCAGGGCGTGAACATTCGGAAAGGGCCGCAGCCAGCCGCCCAGGAACAACGTGACCGCCATCGACGAAACGACGATCATTGCGGCATATTCGGCCAGGAAGAATAACGAAAAACGAAAACCGCTGTATTCCGTATGGAAGCCGGCCACCAGTTCCGATTCCGCTTCCGGCAGATCGAACGGCGCGCGGTTCGTTTCGGCAACGCCGCATATAAAGAAAAGGATGAACCCGACCGGCTGAAGGAACACAAACCAATGCTGTCCCGTCCGTTGCGCTTCAACGATTTTTACCAGGCTCAGAGTACCGGCCATCATCAGCACGCCCATGATCGAGAAGCCGAGCGCCACTTCGTAGCTGACCATTTGAGCCGCAGAGCGGAGCGCGCCGAGCAACGGATACTTGCTGTTGGAAGCCCAGCCGCCGAGGATGATTCCAAGAATACCGATCGACGAAACGGCCAGAACGTACAGCACCCCGATATTGAGATCCGTGATGTAGAAGCTGATCGTGCGTTCGACAAACGTCCAGTTGATGCCGGGAACGGTGAATGTCGGGATATGAATGCTGTCGGTGGGTCCGAACGGAATCACCGCGAACACGATGAATGCAGGGATCAGCGTGATAATCGGAGCCAGCATGAACACCACACGATCGGCGCGGGCGGGAATGATGTCCTCTTTCAACATCAACTTCACGCCGTCGGCGATCGGCTGCAGCAGGCCGTGCGGGCCGACGCGCATCGGGCCGAGCCGAACCTGCATGAATGCGATGATTTTACGTTCCAGCAGCGTCAGGTATGCGATGCACCCCGAAAGCACGCCGAACGTGACACCGATCTTGATGAGCGGAATCAGAACATAATTAATGATGCTATCCACGTTCATCGATCTATTTCACCCAGCACAATGTCCAACGTTCCGATAACCGCCACCACATCCGCCACCATCGACCCGAGAACCATCTGGCGCAACGCCTGCAGATTCACAAAGGATGGCGGCCGCACTCGTGCGCGATAGGCTTGAGTGGCGCCATCGCTGACGAGGTAATAACCCAGTTCCCCTTTTGGAGCTTCAATCGAATGATAGATATCGCCAACAGGCGGTTTGATGATCTTGGTGACCTTGGCCATCAGAGGTCCATCGGGAATCTTGTCGATCGCCTGGCTGACAATGCGGCAGCTTTGGCGCATCTCTTCCATGCGGACCATGTATCGATCATAGGTATCGCCCGTTTCGCCGACAGGGATATCGAACTCGAAATCGGCGTAAGCCGCGTACGGTTTCGCCTTTCGCAGATCCCACGCGACTCCCGAGCCACGAAGAGATGGGCCGGTCAAACCGATATCGATCGCCGCTTTGGCCGAGATCACGCCGACGCCGCGAGTGCGGCCGATCCAAATGCGGTTTTCGGTAAGCAGCGTCTCGTATTCGTCGACCTTTTTCGGGAAATCGTTGATGAAGGTTTTTACCTGTTCCTGAAAGCCTTCGTACAACTCGTATTGCGTGCCGCCGATTCGGAACATATGCGTCGTCAGGCGGGCGCCGCAGTAGTTTTCGAAAATCTTGAGGATCTCTTCGCGTTCGCGGAACGCATATAAGAAGACGGTCATCGCGCCGATATCGAGCGCGTGGGTTCCGAGCCACAGCAGATGGCTGGAAATCCGGTTCAACTCCGTCATGATCGTGCGAATGTACTGCGTCCGAGGCGGGGCAGTAATGCCGAGGAGTTTCTCGACAGTTTCGCAATATCCCAGACAGTTCGAAACCGCGGCAATGTAGTCCATGCGATCGAGCGTCGGAACCCATTGGCCCCACGTCTGCACTTCACCGAGCTTTTCGACGCCACGGTGCAGATAGCCGATGACACACTCCGCGTCGATGACGCGTTCGCCGTCGAGCTTCAGCTTCACCTGCAGCACGCCGTGTGTCGACGGGTGCTGCGGCCCCATGCTGACGGTTATTTCACTCGCATCAAATAATGTTTCTTCGTTCGTCGTCGACATATTTAATCCTGAGGAGTGACGTAGTCCCCTTCTTCGGCCCTTGCTTCAGCAACGTAATATTTCTGGCCCGAATCGATGCCGAGGTGTTTGCGCACCCACTCGACATCCTGAAGTCGAAAGTTGTAATCCTTGCGAAGAGGGAAACCCGTCCAGTCTTCGGGAAGAAGGATTCGTGTCAGGTTGGGATGGTTCGCGTAGCGGACACCAAACATGTCATAGACTTCGCGCTCAAGCCAATTTGCGGTTCCCCAGACGGACACCACACTTTCGATCGATTCCCATTCCTTGATCCGCGCCTTGACGCGGAGATATTCGTTCTTGTCGAACGAGTAGAGGATATAAACGAGTTCGAATTCCTCTTCTTTAGGCCAGTGTACTGCGGTCTCGTCGGCGAGGTAGTTGAACTTCATGATGTCGTTGTCCCGCATGAAGGTCATGATCTCGAGCAGCCGATCCTTCTTCACCTGAACCTGGTTTTGTCCGATAAAACTGAACGACTTGACGACCTGATCGTTGAACTTCGCCTTTAGCGCTTCGATCAGCGGTGACGTCCAGGGTTCAGGTACCGGCCCCTTTGGTTTCGGTGGCGCCGCCGGCGCGGCTCCAGCCGGTTTTGGCGGAGGCGGCGGTACCGGCGGTTTCGGCGGCACGGCTCCAGGCGGCGCTGCGGCTTTGGGTTCCCCGGGCGGCGCAGGCGCTTTGGGCTCTCCTGCCGGCGTTGCCGCTTTGGGCTCTCCGGGAGGTGCTGCAGCTGCGGGAGGAGCGGGTTTCGGGGGAGCTGCTGGTTTTGGCGGTGCCGGCGGTGTCGCCGGTGGCGTTACCGTCGGAGCTTCCGACGCCTGCTCCGCCGGTTTTTCAGGCTGCTTCTCTTGTTGATTCTCTTTTTCTTCTGCCACTGGTTAATCTCGGGAAGGAGACAGGTTGAAGCGTCACAAAGACATGCGATTCAATCACATCGTCCCTGCCACACGCAACCCGATATCTTAGCATCAATCAATTGCTGCGGACCAACGAGCGCAAACGATAAATGCCGGATTTCCGTGCCAATCTGCAATCTTCGGGCGTTATCCTGTATGCCCCTATGACAATTGCGAAGCGCATGATCGTCCTTGTTTGTGTGCCGCTTGCCGCGCTCCTCGGGCTTGCTGTTTTTACCGGTATCCGGCTATCCCGGGTGGAGGAGAGAAGCCGGTTTGTGGCCGAGTCACGAATTCTCGCGCTTGCGACTCTTGGCAATTGTTCGCGAAGTTTCGAAGAGTTGCGCGTCGATGTTCGGGATTACGTGCTGGCGAGCGATTCCGAGCAGCGAGCCGATGCCCGCCGGCGCTTTGATGAACACGATCGTGACGTGACTGCCCTCCTGCAGAACTACGCGGATCATCTGCTCTTCAGTGACGAGGGGCGGCGTCATCTCTCCGATTTTCAATCGTTAGGTCGCGAATGGGTGAGCCGGGCGAAAGAGGTGATGGCGCTTGTCGACAACGGCCGGCATGATGAAGCCGTCACGGTTCTAAAGGGCCCCCTCGCCGAAATTGGCAGCCGCGTTACCGTGGTCTCGCGCGAGTGGATTCGCAACAACGAAGAGCTCGCCACCACAGCCGGACGCGAGGCGGTTCAAGCCATCAATGATTTTCGCGCCAGTATGCTTATCGCGATTGCCGGAGCCGCGGTTTTGGCCAGCCTGCTTGGTTTCATTACCTTCCGCCGGATCGTTAAGCCGATCCGGGCTCTCCAATCGGAGATTGAGACGATTGCTGCGGGCGACTATGCGAAGGATGTCCCGTTCACCGGGCAGCCCGATGAAACCGGCGCCTTGGCACGGTCCATCGTCATCCTCAAGAAAGGCGCCGCCGAAATGGACGAGCAGCGCTGGGTGAAAGCGCAATCCGCCGCTCTCATCCAGGAGCTGCAAAACGTAAACTCCCTCAACGAATTCGGCCAGCGGCTGTTGTCCGGGCTTGTTCCATTGCTGGGTGGCGGGGTGGCGTGTTTCTACTCGTTCGACGAAGCCAGCCGTCGCGCACATCGGCTCAGCAGCTATGGCGTGGATGCGAGCATATCTCCGACCGATTCGTTTGGACTGGGCGAATCGCTTGTTGGCCAATGCGCGCAGGAACGGCGGATGATCGTATTGTCCAGTCTTCCTCCGGACTATCTGCGGATCGGTTCCGGCCTCGGTTCGGCTTCGCCATTATGGGCAACGGCACTGCCGTTAATAGTCCAGGACTCTCTTCTCGGCATTATCGAGATCGCATCCTTCCGGCAGTTCATGCCGCGAGAGAACGCGCTGCTGTCGGAAGTTCTTCCGATCGTCGCCCTGAGCCTGCTCCGCAAAGAGGAGGAAGCGGAATTGCGCGATGCAAAGCGGAAGGCCGAAGGGGCAACCGAAATGAAATCGATGTTCCTCGCCAACATGAGTCATGAAATCCGCACGCCGATGAACGCCATCATCGGCCTCACCCATCTGGCGCTGCGGACACCACTCAATGCCAGACAGCGCGATTACCTGAGCAAGGTTCACAACGCCGGAACTTCCCTGCTCGGGATCATCAACGATATTCTCGACTTTTCCAAAATTGAAGCCGGAAAGCTCGACATCGAAACGACGGGTTTCAAATTGGATGACGTCCTCCAATCCGTGACCACGATTACCGGACAGAAAGCGCACGACAAAGGTCTGGAATTCCTCGTTCGGGTGCAGCCCGGCATTCCACAGGCCCTGCTCGGAGATCCTCTGCGGCTTGGCCAGGTCCTCACCAATCTGATCAATAATTCCATCAAGTTCACCGAGCGCGGCGAGATCCATCTGGCGGTGGAATTGCTGCAGCACACCGGGCAGAAGTGCCAATTGAAATTTTCGGTCCGCGACACCGGATCCGGTATGACGAAGGAGCAGTCGGAGCGGCTCTTCCAACCGTTTGTGCAAGCCGACATGTCCATCACGCGCAAGCACGGCGGCACCGGACTTGGTCTGACGATCTGCCGGCGGCTGGTCGAGCTGATGGGCGGTCAGATCTGGCTGGAGAGCGAACCCGGTGTGGGCAGCACCTTTAGCTTTACCGCCTGGCTGGCGGTGAGCGATCAGGAGCGCTCACGAAAAATCATTCCGGAAAAGCTGGCGACATTACGCGCCCTCATCGTGGACGACAATGCGGCGGCGCGAGAAATCCTGGAGGATTTGCTGCGGGGGGTAGTTCAGCAAACCGATGTCGTCAGTTCCGCGGTAGAAGCCATTTCCGCAATCAAACAACACGACGGCAATGAGCCGTACGACGTCGTATTCATGGATTGGCGCATGCCGAACATGGATGGCCTGCAGGCAGCGCGGAACATCAAGAGCGACGAAACGCTGAAGAGTCAGCCCGCCATTGTGATGGTAACGGCCTTTGCCCGCGATGACGTTCGCGAGGAAGCTGAACAACTGCATCTCGATGGCTTTCTGGTCAAGCCGGTTACGCGCTCGACGATTGTGGATGCCCTGGTCAATGTGTTCGTCGACTCCAGCGACCAGAAGGCGGCGATTTCGCAAGCGAGTGAAGAAGGTATTCGCCTGACGGGGATGCGTCTGCTGCTGGCGGAAGACAATGACATCAACCAGCAGATCGTCGTCGAACTACTCGAAGGAGTGGGGGCACATGTGGAGATTGCGAACAATGGGCGCGAAGTCGTCGACCGCCTGATGCAAGGCATGATCCCACCGCCGTACGACGTTATCCTGATGGATTTGCAAATGCCCATCCTCGACGGACACCAGGCAACCACCATGATTCGCGCGGACGCGCGATTCGCGAATCTGCCGATCATTGCGATGACGGCGCATGCAACCTCCGAGGAAAGGCAGCGCTGCCTGGCTGCAGGCATGAATGACCATATTGCCAAACCGATCGACCCGGCGTTGCTCTTCGAAACTCTGCGGCGTTTCTACAAACTGCAACCCGCAGACGGACTGCCTGTGATTAACGGCCTGGATACTCAGGACGGCCTTGCTCGCGTCGCAGGTAACAAACAGCTATACCTGAAGCTGCTGCGCCAGTTTGCCGAACAGCAGGCATCTACGATCGGCGCGCTGACGGAAGCCCTTGCCAGGGCAGACAGGTCCACAGCCGAACGCCGGGCGCATACATTAAAAGGGGTCGCCGGTAATATCGGCGCGCGCTCGATTCAGGCAGCCGCAGGCTCGGTTGAAAAACTTATCCGCGAAGGCAGTTCGCCGGACATGATCAACACATCGATTCGGGAACTCGCCTCGATTCTGGACCCGTTCCTGGCCGAAATTGCCGGTCGCCTCTCGCAACCCAGTGCGCCGCCGCCGCTGACTGCCAACACGGATCCCGGCCGGACGGGCGCCGCGGCTGCGGAACTCCTGCGGCTGCTCGCAAGCTTTGACGCACAGGCGGTAGATTTCGTCGAAGCGAATCAAACAAACCTTCGCCCACTTTTTAACGCGGAAACCTGGCCGGCGTTTATGCGGCTCGTCCAGGATTTCTCATTCACGGAAGCACAGACAGAATTGGAAACCTCGCTCCGCAACACGATATAAAGGACGCACTATGGATAAGCCAACCATTCTAGTGATCGACGATACACCGGAAAATCTTTCGCTCATCAGCGGATTGCTGAAGGATCTTTATCACGTCAAAGTAGCTCCCTCCGCTTTCCAGCACAGTGGGATCCGAAGCTTGGAATTCACGTGACTTGAAGTCGCGGC
>JADMIO011153684.1_pt1 | contig 11284 bp, 11 predicted proteins | sample 8958161 | NCBI WGS metagenome assembly JADMIO01 (sample SAMN16585339, study PRJNA669376) | soil metagenome | isolation source: Crop rotation soil | place: USA: Cullars Rotation, Alabama | collected 2011 | reverse complement strand
GGCGGCTCGCACTTGCCTGGGGCCTTCATTGCGTGCTGACGGACGACGCGCACGATCTCGACGACATGGTGGATCGTGCGGCGCGTTTTGCGTTCAGCGAAGGGTTCGCCAGACACGGCGACCGCATCGTCATCACCGCCGGCGTTCCGTTGGGGACGCCGGGCGCCACGAATCTGCTGCGCGTCGCGTTCGTCGGCAGCAAGATGCAGGATTAAATCTTCTCGCCTTCCACTTCGCGCATGAGTTTGCGCACCGCGCGCTTGGCGTCGTCATTGGTGGGATCGAGCTTTTGCACTTTGCGATAAAGCAAGAGCGCGCCCTTCTTGTCGCCATACTCGCCCAGCATGTCGGCCAAATGCGACAACGCGTTGAACTCGCGCGGATTGAGCGCGATGGTCTTCTGCAACGAGATCATCGCGCCCGCATCGTCGCCCGCGGCCAGTTGCAGTTGCGCGCGCAAGTGCCAGCCTTCCGCGAAATCGGGGGCGAGCTTGGTGACGGAATCGATCACCTTGCGCGCCGTGCCGGTATCGCCGGATTTGAGCGCGCTCTGGCTCCTCGTCATCAGAAGATCGACGGTCGGGCTTCCCGATTGCAGGAACAGCGCTTCGATCTGGCTTTCGATCGGATCGGCGTCTTCTTCGGACTCCGCCTTCGCGAGATTAGAGAAGAGCTTGTCGAGTTGTTGGGCAGTGGTCAGCGTCTTGGGCGCAGGCTTCATCGGTTCTGCGCGCGCAACGACGGGCGCGAACAGCAGAACGGCGAACGCAAGCGAGATACGCATGGCCGAAAATCTAGCGCGCGGATTTCGCGCACACCAGCAAGGCTGTCAGCCCTGACGCGCCTTAAAGCGGGGGTTCTTCTTATTGATGACGTACACCCGGCCTTTGCGGCGGATGATGCGGCAGTCCTTGTCGCGCTTCTTGAGCGACCGCAGCGAATTGCGAACCTTCATGACACTTTCCAGACGGCTAAAAGGGCACGGGGGCCCGCAAAGAGGCGCGGAACCTAGTGGCGACCCTCCGCCCTGTCAACCTATGGGAAAAGCCTAATCTTTTCGCCCGGATAGCGTAGATTGGCCTTGTGATTCTCGGCGGCGGAAATGGCGGATAAAGGAACTTTGGCAAAGGGGGTAAGACGGGGGTTGGCCCTCGGGCTGATCCTTTTGGCGGGGGCCTGCGCCACCAGCCAGCGCAAACCGGCTGCTCCTCCGCCCGCGCCGCCTGCCCCGCCCTCGGCGCCGGTGGTGACGCCGCAGATGGAATCCCAGTTCGAAGGCTTCGTGCGCGATTTCCGAACGCAGGCGTTGGCCGCCGGTGTTGATGGCGCTCTTTACGATCAGGCGCTGGGCCGGGTGACGCTCGACCCTCGTATCGAGCAGTTGAACGCGGCACAGCCGGAATTCGTCAAACCGATCTGGCAATATCTCGACAACGCGGTCTCGGCCAAACGCATCGCCGACGGTCAAGCGGCCCTTGCCGCCAATGCCGACATGTTCGCGAAACTGGAAACACAATACGGCGTGCCGAAGGAAATTCTCGCCGCGATCTGGGCCAATGAATCGGACTACGGACGCGCGCTGGGAAATTTCAATATCTTCCAGGCGCTGGCGACGCTGGCCTTCGAGGGACCGCGCACTGCTTACGCGCGGCCCCAACTGATCGCCGCGTTGCAGGTGGCGCAGCAAGGGCCATTTGCGACGGGCACTATGTTCTCGTCCTGGGCCGGTGCGTTCGGACAAACGCAGTTCGTGCCGACATCGTGGCTGGCACATGCCGTCGATTTCGATGGCGACGGCAAGAAGGATTTGTGGAATTCCGCGGGCGATGCACTGGCTTCCGCCGCGCAGTTGCTGGTGAATTATAATTGGCAACGCGGGCAGCGCTGGGGCTATGAAGTGAAGCTGCCTGCGAGCTTCCCCTATGAGCAGGCCGATCTCGATATCGTCAAACCGCTTTCGGATTGGCGCGCGCTGGGTGTGACGGACATGGGCGGCGCGGCGCTTAGCGACGATCAACAACAAGGCGCGATCATTTTGCCCGCCGGTGCGCGCGGACCGGCCTTCCTTGTGTTCGGCAACTTCAATGCCGTGTTGAAATACAACACGGCGATTTCCTATGGGCTTGCTGTTTGCTTGCTCGCAGATCGTCTCGGAAACGGCGCGGGTGTCGTCGCGTCCTGGCCGCGCGATGAGCAGCCGCTTTCACGGACGCAACGCTTTCAGTTCCAGCAGAATTTGAAAACGCTGGGCTACGACCCCGGCGATATCGACGGCGTGATCGGGCGGAAAGTTCGTGCGGCCCTGCGCGCTTATCAGAAGGCGCGCAATCTTCCCGCCGATGGGTTCGCGACCCAAGCGTTGCTGAACATGATGGATAGCGAAATACGCGGCAATTCTTGAGTTTTAGATTGCCGCTCTTTCTGCCATTTCCGCGGAAACGCTCTAAGCGTTTGCCACCGGCGTTGCCGGATCTTTCTCGGTGATCTTGATGTCGGGCGGGATGATGCCCGCATTCCTGAGCGTCGGCGAAATCAGCATGTAGGCAAACAACCCGACAAGCGCCACGGCGCCGAACGCATAAGGCAGAAACGGCGAAAAATCGTACATCGCACCCACGACGGGACCGGCAATGAAGCCCGTGGCACTGGCGCCGCCGATGATGCCGGCGACCGCACCTTGTTCTTCCGCAGTGACGGAAAGCGAGGCTGCGGAGGTGAAGCCCGGCCGCGCCATGCCGAAACCGAAACCAATCAAGAGCAGCGCGAAGACCAAAGTCGCGAATTGCTGCACGACGAGGAAAATGAAGAAGCCCAGAATGATCGCGATGCAGCCCCATGCGGTCAGCTGGCGCACCGAAAGATTGAGCTGCTGAACCACCAGCAACTGTGCGGCCAGCGCCGACATGGCCGATGCGATCTGGCCCACCATGGTGAACTGCGTGGAATCCTTGGCCGGGATGTGCAGCACGTCGATGAAGAAGAAGCCCATCGTCTGCACCGGAATGGTGCCGATGAGCGAAAGGCCGACGGTGAACATGACAAAGGGAAAGATGCGCTTGTCGTACCAGCGCAGCGACGACTTGAATTCGCGTGCGTGCGATTTTGGCGGCGTGCGCTCGGGCAGGAAGAACCAGATCAGCGCGCCGCTGCCGATGGCGAGCAGCGACACGAAATAGAACGGCGCGAGCAGATCGATGGCCGACAACACGACGATGCCCGGCCCCATCGCGGTGCCGAGGCTGAAGGCGGCGTTGATCGTGGCAATGCCCTGGAGCCGCTCTTCCTTGGTGGTGCGGTCTGCGACGTAGGCTTGTGCCGCGGGCGACGTGCCGGAACCGAAAGTGCCGTAGATGGAACGCATCGCCACCATGACCGGAAACACGAACGCGACCGGCATGAGGTGACGCAAACCCAATTCAAGCGTAAGCGCGAGCAGCGCGAAGGAAACGCCAAACGCCGTGAGCCCCAGAAGCATCACGGGCTTCCTGCCCCATTTGTCGCTCTTCAATCCCCAATAGGTCGAAGAAAATACCCAGATCAACGCCGATACGGAGACGACCGAGGTCATCTGCAGCGCGCTCAAGTGCAGTTCGCGCGCGGCAGGCGGCAGGATGGCGTAGAGAACCGTCTGGCCCGCGCCCATGCAAACAAGGCTCAAGAACAGGATAAGGAAGGCGCGCTTGCGTTCGGCCGGTGTGGTGACGCTGGCGAAAGCGGCTTGCCGCTCGGCATCTTCCTGATCTGCGTCGGACATGGGCCGAAAGCACCGTAAACCGGGTCTCGGGTCAAGCGTTCAATGCATGCGCAAGAAGCGTAGCAGCGATGTGTGTCCCGGACGCCATGTTTTTACTTTTCCGGACAGTCCAGGCGGCCTTTCGCAAAGGTGCAGACGCGTTCGATCGTACCGTCCACGCCGTGAACGTCGATCCGCCAATCCTCACCCTCCTGTGTCATCAGCAGAAAGCCGAAGCCGGGAAGCGAAATGCCGTCTTTCACATGCCAGGTGCCGAGATTGGTGTTGGCGAGGCTGGCGGAAGCGTTGTCGAGTTTGTCGCCGCCATTGCCGGCCAGAAGTTGCGGCGGGTGGTTGCCCTCATAGTTGATCGCCTCGAAAGCATGAATATGGCCGGAGAGCATGAGCTTTACCGGCGCCAGCATGCCGTCGTCGAGGCTTGCGATCAGGGTGCGGTTACCGCCGACGGTGAAACCGAACATGCGTACAGCACCTGCAATGGGACGGTGCATGGCAAGCCAGATCGGCGCGGGCGCGAGTTTCGAAAGATTCTGAAACTCGGCGCGATAGACTTCACGCTCCGCCGTATCGACCAGCTGGTCGGGTGCGTTGGCATCGTCGATCACAACGAGATTCATCGCGCCCAGCGGCACGACGTAAGGCGAAAGATGTGCAGCGCAAGGTGCCGCCGGATCGTAAGCGTGCGGCCCCATCAGCCTGAGCCAGCCAGGACCGGCGCGTTGGCAATCTTCATGGTTGCCCCGCACCAGCACGAGCGGTGCTGTTTCCAGAAGCGACTTCGCGGGCGCGAAGAAATCGGCATCCCACGTCGTCCAGTTGTCGCCGTAGGGACTGCCGCCACAGAGTTCGGTCTTTTTCTTCGGGCAGGCGTTTTCGCGATAAAGATAATCGCCGACATGGATCACAAGATCGGGCTTCAGCGTGGCAATCTTGCTTGCCACGCGCAGGAACGGCCACTTATCGGGATCGTTGCAATCCTGGGCCGTGCCGCCCTTTATCCGGCAACCCGTGTCTCCAAAAACGGCGATGCGTTGCGGCGCTGCCTTCGGCAAACGGATTGTTTTTCCCTCCAGCGCGATCTCTTTTGCAGATGCCGGAAGCGCCGCGCTGCACAGCCGCGGAAAACTCGCGTTCGGCTCGGCGCGGATTTGCAAAGGCGACGGCTTGCCGTCGGCAATGATATCGGGACAGGGCCCGCTTGTAACCACACGCAACTCGGCAACTCCGCCCGGCCCTAACTGGACCCAATGGGAAAGGATTTGCGCCTGCGCTGCGAGGGGGACGGCAACGAAGAATAGGGAGAGAAATATCTTCCGCATCCGGCAAGTATGCCGGAAGAGGCGGACGCGGGCGAGACGGTATCGCCCGCGCCTCTTGTCTTACGAGCCTGTGACCGGTGCCCAGTTGCCGTGGAAGCCAAACGGCACACGGCGCGGAAGTTCGGCCGTCGCGATGGGGCCTTTGGCGATATCCTGCGCGTCCAATACGACGAGATCGCTGCGGTTTTCATTGCCGCGATAGACAACAGCCAGAATCCAGCCGTCTCCTTCGGCCGCGTTCGGTCCACGCTCCACAAACACCGGCTCGCTTGTCACGTCGCCCTGATCGAAAGTGTGGGTAATGCGCTTGCCTGTCTTGGTGTCGAAATGGGCTATGGCATCGAAATGGGTGTTGAACTCCCGTTCCGAACGGGCGGCGAACCAGCCGTGACGATAAGAGAGTCCGGCCCTGCGATCATCGACGCGCGGGAATTCGCCCGGCATATCGTCCAGCGTTTCGCGCTTGATGACATCGCTGTTGCCTGCCAGATCGAATGTCCAGCGGCGCAGGATGGCCGCGCTACGCTCGCCCGGCGAACCATCCAGATTCGGGAACAGCGGTGCGCTGGGATATTCCATCACATCGGCGAAGATCTTGTTGCCCTCCTCCCACGTGTTCATCACATGGAAGACGTAGTTGGGATCGGTCTTGAACCAACGCATCTTGTCGATGCTTTGATCGCGCGCAAGCACGCCGACATAGGCACCGGCTTCCGGTTCCCAAACGAAGGGCGGCTGGCCTTTCATTGCGCGATCGAGGCTTCCGGTGAGCGGCAGCACCGGGATAAGGATGTGCCGGTTGGTCACCATGAAATCGTGGATCATGCTGGAGAACGGCGCGTCGAAACGATCGAGCCGTGTCACCTTTCCGGTTTTATCGACCACGCCATAGGCGACGCTTTTTCCGAAGAACCCTTCGCCCGCCATGTAACCGAAGAACAGAAGTTCTCCCGTTTGGGGATCGATCTTGGGATGGGCGGTGAAACGATGCGCATCGCCTGCGTAGGCGAGATACCCCTTCGGTCCCAACGTGCGCGCGTCGACTTCGAACGGCTGATGACCTTCTTCGAGTGCAAGCAGCTTGCCCGCGTGGAAGAGGATGTTGGTGTTGGCGACGCCTGAATCTTTGCCGAAGGTAGACGGATCGCTCGTCATCGGATTGCCGAACGTGCCGAACATCGATTTGCCGGCGGCATGTTCCAGTTCCCACTTCGGCGTGCGCACCCAGCGATTGCGATAGCTCACCTTGCCGTTTTCAATGTGAAAGGCGTGCAACATGCCGTCGCCGGAAAACCAGTGATAATTCGGATCGCGCGGATCGAATTGCGGATTGGGGCCTGTGCGATAGAGGCGGCCCGCGAGTTCACGCGGTATCTCGCCTTTCACGGACAGATCGGCGAAATCGTCTTCGCTGCGGACGGGCGCATAATTGCCGGCGAGAAAGGGGTTGATGCGGGCTGGCGCGTTCATGACCATCCTCCTTGGCTGACGCTGTAATATACGATGTAAATTATGTTAGGCTGATTTGCAAGAGGTGATTCCGAAAATACATGCCCCGCGCTCTATCCCCTTCTGAAATCGAGGATTTTCGCGACCGCCTATGCGAGGTCGCGACCCGTATCTTTGCCGAGAAGGGCGCGGACGGCTTCACCATGCGCCAGCTCGCCACCGAACTTTCGGTGAGTCCGATGACGCCCTACCGCTATTTCCGGGACAAGGACGACATCCTGGCAGCCGTGCGCGCGCGCGCTTTCGATCAATTTTCCGAAGCGCTGGAAAAAGCTTTCGACACCGGCAAGACGCCGATCGACAGTTCGGCAGCTGTGGGACTGGCTTACGAAGCCTTCGCGCGCAGCCATCCCGAAGCCTACAAATTGATGTTCGACGTTTCGCAACCCAATGAGAGCGACTATCCCGATCTCGTCCGCGCCGGCGATCGTGCGCGCAAGACATTGACGCGGCATCTGGAAGGATTGCGCGATGCCGGACTTATCAAAGGCGATCCGCTGCTGATCGGAACGGTGGTGTGGTCGGCAATGCACGGCGCGCTGATGCTGCAACTCGCCGGAAAACTGCCACCCGAATACGACTTCTCGCGTATCCGCAACGAGATATTCGGCATCGTCGCCAATGCCTATGGCGCGATAGGAAAGAAGTGAACCTGCTCGCCGCCTCGCCGGAGCTTTATCCGCAGAAGCTCGATCTGGCGCAACAACGCGTGCTGATGGTTCGCATGACGCAAGCGGATTATCGCGCCGCAAGTTTCCTCGACGACCGAATGCTGACCGCTGAAACCAAAGGCCGCTGGATTGCGCTGGAATCGGTGTTGACGCAGGCGCCCCAGATACGCCCAAAGCCCCTGCACCTCATCTTCCATATCGGCCATGCCGGTTCGACTCTGCTGAGCCGTTTGCTGGAGGAAGCGGCCGATGTGCTTGCGTTACGCGAGCCCCTGCCTTTGCGAACGCTTGCGGAAGCTTTCGACAAGTCAGAGCCAAATCTGCTGCGCGACAGGGCGTTCGAGGCATTCCTGAATCTTTGGAGCAGGGGATATGACCATACCGATGCAGTGGTACTGAAAACCACCAGCCACACCGCACGTATCGGTGCGCCCCTACTGCAAGCACGCCCCGCTGCGCGCGCCGTATCTTTGTCGCTTGCCGCCACACCGAGTATCGAAACTCTGTTGTCGGCGCAGTATTCGGCCGTGGATATGAATCTATGGGGCGAGGAACGGTTCGGGCGATTGAAGGCCCTACTGCGGGACAACGAAATCGCCCGGCCGCAAACGTTCGGCGAATTGGCTGCGATGACGTGGCTTGCCGAACGCCTGACGCAACGCGATCTCAAGGCGCGATTTGGCGAGCACATTCTGCATATGGATTTCGAGAACTTTCTGGGCGATATGCGCCAATCCCTGGAGCGTGTGCTTTCACATTTCGGTCTCGATGCCACACGGGTGGAGGCAGCGATGCAAAGCCCGGCTCTGAGGCAATATTCCAAAAAGCCTTCGCAGCCCTATTCGGTGGACCGGCGCGCACAGATCCTTGCGGAGACAAGGGTGCGGCAGGCCGACGAAATTTCGCGTGCCCACGCGTGGCTGGAACGCGTGGGGTCGAATCACGCAGCCGCAGCAGAGCTGCTCCGCTAGCCCCTTTACAAAACGACCGGTCGTGCTATTTTTCGGCCATGCGAAAAGGCGAAGCCACCCGCGAAGCGATTGTCGGCGAAGCGTTGTCCCAAACGGTGCAGTTGGGGCTCGATGGGCTTTCGTTGGGCGCGCTTGCGCAATCTCTCAACCTTTCCAAGAGCGGGTTGTTCGCGCATTTCAAATCGAAGGAAGCGTTGCAGCTCGCCGTTCTGGAAGAAGCCATTGCACGGTTCCGCATCCTTGTCGGCGCGCCGTCGTTGAAAGCGCCCCCGGGACGCAAAAGGTTCGAAGCGTTCTTCCGCAACTATCTCGCCTGGCTCAAAGGCGAGGAAGAGCTTTCGGGTTGCCCGTTCATGACGATTGGACAGGACGTGCGCGACCGGCCTGGTCCGTTGCGCGATCTGTTTCTGGAATCGCAAAACGAATGGCGTGTGGCGCTGGCCGCCACAGTGAAGGATGCGGTGCGCCTGAAGGAATTCGCGAGCGATACCGATCCGGCGCAGATGGCCTTCGAATTCATCGGCATCGCGTTTGCCTATCAACAGTCGCTCAAGATCATGGAAGATCGCCAATCGCTCAAACGCGCCAACAGGGCTTTCGAGGAGCTTCTTGTGCGCGCCGCCGCCTGATTTTTTCACCTGAAAAAAGCACGCTCGGTCGTGCTTAAAATGGAGGAGCTTATGAAGATCGTCACCGGACCCATCAGCCTTTTCGCCGCCAAGGTGGAAATTGCCGCCCGCGAAAAAGCCATTCCTTACGAACGCATCGAAGTGCCCTTCACGCTGACCACGCGATACGAGCCGCGTCATCCCGATGTTGCGCGCATCAATCCCAAGCGGCAGATCCCTGTGCTGATCGACGGCGATCTGGAGATATTCGATTCCACGCAGATCATGGAGTACCTCGAGCATCTCGTACCCGAACCGCCTCTGTGGCCGCGCGAGCCGAAGGCGCGTGCGAGAGCGCGTCTTCTCGAACACAAGGCTGACGAGATTTTCGCGCCGCATGTCATCAAGATTCTTCCCGGCAACGCGAAGGACGATGGCGAGATCAAAGCAGCAAAGGAAGGCATCGCAGCCTATCAACGCGAGATGGATGTCGTCCTCGCGAACCGTGAGTTTCTGGCCGACACGTTCAGCCATGCCGACATCGCTTTGTTCATGGCGCAGTATTTCGCCTGCATGATGCGGGTGAACGTGCCGCGCGAAATGGAGAATCTTTGGAGCTGGCAAGCCCGTGTTGCAGCGCGCGAAAGCGTGGCGCGCGTGACGGCGGGAATCGCGGCGTTTCTCCAATCGAACAACCTGCCTGCCCCGCAGATCGCGACGCTGGCGCAGGCAGCCGAGTGATCAGCCTTCCACGGCAGCGGCCGGTGCAAGCGGACCGGACACCGTGACGCTTTCGGTTTCCGCGGCGGTGATGCCGTCGCGGGCCGCAAGACCGTCGCGAATTTCCTGGTGACGCTGCTCGGTGAGACGATAGCCCCACATGGCCGCACCGCCGATCAGGATCGAAAGTACGGGAGCGGCCACAAAACAGGCTTCCAGACCCCAGATCGCATCGGGCGTGTTGACCGAACCTTCCACGGCCTTGAAGCCGATATTGTCGAGAATCGTAAAAGTGATGCCGACCGACAATGCCGAACCGATCTTCTGTACGCCGGTGAAAAGCGCGTAAAGCAGTCCGATACGATCTTTTCCGGTTTCGAGCCGCACTTCGTCGCTGACGTCGGCGACCATCGCGTTCAGCAGGAACAGATAAGCGCTGGCGATGAATCCCACTATGAACATGGCGGGCGCCATGAGCGTAACATTCGCTTTGGGCAACAGCAGCACGCAGGTCTGCGTGATGCCGTGCAAAATGCTCGCGATCATGATGGTGCGATGCTTGCCGATGCGCCTTGCAAGCCAGGCAAAGAACGGCGCGCCGCCGAACCCTGCGCAGATATAGATTAACAGCAGAATGTTGGCTTGCTGCAGCGAATAGCCTCGCGCCTCGCGGAAAAAGAAGAAATAAAGCGCGGCGGTGATGGCCGGACCCAGCGTCAGGAAGAGATCGGCCAGCAGCACGCGGATCATCGAATGGCGCATGAGCAACGCGCGATAGTCGCGCCAGCTCACGCGCTCGCGCTTGGGGGATTCCGGCGGTTCAGGTACGCGCGTGGCGGCGATGAAGGCGGTGATGGGCGCAGCACAGATGATGAACCATCCCATTGCCTGCACGCCTTCGACCTGGCCGGTGCCGAACAGGGAATGCAGAAGCGGCGGCAGAACCAGCGCGCTGACCGCTCCCACCACGCCGAAGATCTGAATGCGGGAATAGACGCGAGAGCGTTCGTTATAGTCCGGCACCAGCGCCGCACCCCACGCAGCCTGCGACAGCACACAAAGCGAGAACCCGACATACAGCACGCCCAGCCAGGCGATCAGATAGTTCGGACTGACGCCGGGTTCGGCCATGAAGAGCGCATAAACCGCAATCGCGATCAGCGGAGAACTGAGCACGAGGAACGGCCGATAACGCCCCCAGCGAAGACGCATCCCGTCCATCGCCGCACCCGCAAACGGATCGAAACCGATGTCGAACAGGCGAACCACCGTGAACGCCCAGCCCGCCGTGGTGAGATCGAGGCCCAGATGGCTCGCATAATAATTGGGGAGATAGACGACGAGGCAGATGATCAGCGCGCCGACCGGCATATAGGGGCTCGCATAGGCCGCGAGCATGAGGGGCGACAGGCGGCGAACGTGCTGAGCCGTCATAGATCCCCACCCCAAATCATCGCGAACTCCCTGGAAGCGCTTGTCTCACGCCTTACGCTTTCAGTGAGACGGTTTTTTGCCGCGCCCGCAACCGAAATCGCGTTTGCGATAAAGCAACCGTTACGCGACGGAATTAAGGCGGCGCTTCCGTTCCTGCCAGCGCGGAAATAGGACTTTCCACCGCCAGCCTTTCCTCGGCGAGAACGGCGGCATCGCGCACATCGAGCTTCACCCGGATTTCCGCGTGGCGGCTTTGATCGAGGCGGTAGCCCCACATTGCAAGCCCGCCCAGCACGAT
>JADMIO011135959.1_pt1 | contig 11285 bp, 11 predicted proteins | sample 8958161 | NCBI WGS metagenome assembly JADMIO01 (sample SAMN16585339, study PRJNA669376) | soil metagenome | isolation source: Crop rotation soil | place: USA: Cullars Rotation, Alabama | collected 2011 | reverse complement strand
ATGATTAAAAATCAATTTGTTGCCTGGTGTGCATTTTTGGACACTTAAGCCGCTATCAGACAATTACCCTGGTGGAGTAGTATGCACGGCGTTTGATGCTCCCACTATGGATGATAATAATGAAACCGTGCTCAGATTTTCTAACTCCTCGCATTAGGGGGAGTAAGTTTAGTATTTCTCTTTCGCTAATTTTCGCTTACCTTATTTATTCGCCTTTTTCAGTTGCAGCGAGCTGGTCCTTAGGGGCAGCTGCGATGGTGAATGATTATGGTTATGTTGATACCGATGCTAAAACCCAGGGATTGCCCACGTTAAACTATGAGAAAGGGAACTTTTATATTCACTCTTTGGCGGCGGGATATTATCTGCTGAATATGCCAAAGGATCAGATTTCGATCATCACCTATTATTCCCCCCTTGGTTTTGATCCGGATGATAGCAATAACAGCCAAATGAAAAAGCTGGATAAGCGCGATGGCACATTAATGGCCGGGATGGCCTTCACCCATAAAGAGAAATGGGGGGTTATTCGCGCCTCGCTGGCTGGTGATACCCTTGATAACACTAACGGTGTGGTAGGGGACGTGGCCTTTTTGTATCCAATCAAGGCGGGCAAGCTACGCCTTGTTCCCGGTATTGGCGCGGTCTACAACAACGGTAACCAGAACGATTACTACTATGGCATTGGCCATGCGGAGGCAAAAAGCAGCGGTTTCTCAACGTATTCGGCCGGAGAGAGCTGGAGCCCTTATGTGGAGCTGAGCGCCAACTACCAGTTTAACGAACATTGGTATGCCTTGGCATCAGTGCGTGCCGTGCAGCTGAGCAGTGAAATCACCGATAGCCCAATGGTGGATAAAGATATCTCCAGCCAGGCTTTACTGGGCGGTGGATACCGGTTTTAAGCTACATGTTCGTAAGCCTGTGCCGCCTTCAGGGCATGCGTGCCTGTCTGCTCTGGCGACGCGACCAGGTTGCGAGCGAAGTGACGATCGGGAAAGACCGGTAAACGAGTAACTGTCGACGGTTCGGAAAGACGAACAGCATCACCTCGCTTCGGCGGGGTTTTGCTTTTAGTGTTTGTGGCCGTTATCGCTAAATCAGGCGCTGCTCATGCAATTTCATATTATGCATGATGCTGTCCATCATCACCTGAACCCTGTGGGGTAACACCCCACGCTGGCGATAAATAAGAAAGGCTTGCATATCGATACAGCGCTCACGTTCAATGCAAGGCATCAGTGACCCCGATTCCAGCGCAGAAGCGACGGAGTAATAAGGGGCATAGACGATGCCAAGCCCCTGTTTTGCCAGCTCGATGGCCGGCAGAATATTGTCGCATATGCTGCTGCCAGTGACTGCTACCTGCATCAATTGGCCCTGAGAACTATAACAGCTCCAGGTATTGTGGCTCCCTCCCAGCACCCGCAAGGTAATGCAGCGATGCGCTGTCAGCTCCTCTGGCTCGACAAGAGGGGCGTTCGCGATATAGTCCGGTGAGGCAAATAACCCGACGCGAAAACGGGTCAGGGGCCTGGCGATCAGGCTTTCATTTTGCGGCTGGAAGAAACTGATCAACAGATCGCAGTCACTGTCGAATACCGCACCGTACTTCTTCTCACGTTCATCCGGATTGCGGGTGACCAAATCGACGATCAGCTCCGGCGATTCGCGTAACAGGGGCGGCAGCAGATAACGGGTCAGGAATGAATGGATACCAATAGGTGCGCCCAGCGTCACCATGCCATTCAGACTGCGTTTATAGGTACCTGATATATCGAGCAGATCGTTATGTTCATCTAACAGCTGAGTGGCTCGGCGTAAAAATTGTTCGCCAAATTCGGTTAGCGACAAGCTGCGCGGGGTGCGTAAGAAGATCTCCAGGCCAAGCCGGCGCTCCAGCGCCGTCAGGGTGCGCGACACATTTGACTGTGGCATGTCTAGCCGCTGAGCGGCCTTGCTGACGCTGGCCGTTTCGGCAATGCAGCGAACGATCCTGAGTTCGTCGATCTTGAAGTCTTTTGATTTCACTCTACGCGCCAGTCTGATTTTGTATATCAAAAATGATATACATTTTTGCCTGTATTGTCATATGACTTATCAGTCACTAGCGGGTACTATTTCGATTAATTATTTATTGCTTATTAAATTAATATTGGAAGTTATGATGAGAAAAAAACGTGCGGCCATTTTGCCCTTGGTATTCATTCTGGCCGCTTGTTCATCCAAGGTCACCGAAAAAGAAAAGTATTCTACGTTCCTGAATAATTACAATGATATTACCCAGGGGAAATCGGCCTCCGGTAAGGACGTTTTATATTGGAAACAAACTAACGTCGACTATTCTAAATATAAATATTTGGTTTATCAGCCGATGATCTATTTCCCGCGTCCGAAACCCACTGAGATGGTAAGCCAGCGCGCACTTGATAATATCCTGAACTACACCAACCAGCAGTTTAAGCAGTCCATGGCATCCCATTTTATCTTAGAAGATGTGCCACGTGAAAATACGCTTATTTTCCGAGGGGCTATAACGGCTATCGATACCCATAAAAAAGGGCTTCAGGTGTATGAGGTATTGCCAATCACGCTACTGGTGGCGGCAACACAGAGCGTAACCGGTCACCGCACCATGGAGAGCTCTGTGTATATGGAAGGCGAGTTTATCGATGCTTCGACTAATCAGCCGGTTATCAAAGTGGTGCGCAAAGCGTCCGGAAATAATTTGAATAATGAAAAGGCAAAACTCACCGTGGACGATGTTAAAAATGCCATTGATATCATTGCCAAAGATATCAAAGAGTATAAGACAACATAAGCCTCGATGCGTTATTTAGCGTTACCAGCCAGGGTGTAGCATGTTTCTAGATTATTTTGCTTTAGGCGTATTGGTCGCCGTGTTTTTGATTTTATTCTACGGCGTGATAATTATTCACGATATTCCTTATTTGCTGGCCAAAAAACGGCAACATCCCCATCAGGATGCCATTCACGTGGCAGGCTGGGTCAGCCTGTTTACCCTGCATGCTATTTGGCCACTGCTGTGGATTTGGGCGACGTTATATCGGCCAGAGCGGGGATGGGGCATGAGCGAGAAGGCCGAACACCCTGAAGTGCTGCAAGCGCGAATTCATCAGTTACAAAGCGAGTTACAGCGAATGCAGATGCCCGTTGCAGATGAAAGCTCGTCGTCCAATAAAGGGTGTTGAAAGGGTATGGATCTCTTAATTATTCTCAGCTACGTAGCGCTGAGCTACGGCGTTTTCAAACTGTTCCGTATCCCCATCAATAAATGGACCGTGCCGACCGCGGTATTGGGCGGCATTTTTATCGTAGGAGCTTTGATTCTGGGGATGAATTACAACCATCCTTATACCTACCGGGCGCAGAAAATCGCTGTTTCGGTGCCCATTGTTCCCCAGGTATCGGGAGTGATTGTCGAGGTTACGGATAAGACCAATGTGCTATTGCATAAGGGCGATGTGCTGTTTCGCCTGGATGATACCCGCTACCGTGCCCGGCTGAACAAGCTGCAGGCAGATCTTGCCAGCGCGCAGGCGGATGTCAGAACACGACAGGCTACGCTAAATGAGTCCTCAGCCAATGTGCAGCGGGTTTATGCCGAGTATGAACGCACGCGCCAGGATTATCAGCGTTACGCCAAAGGCGCGGCAATGGCAGTTAACCCTTTCTCGGAACAAGACATCAGTCATGCCCGGCAGCAGTATCAAGCGCAATCTGCAGCGCTGCAGGCTGCCAAAGCTCAGCATCAGCAGGCGCAGGAGCGGCTTTCGGGCCACTACAATGGTGAGGACGCCCGCATTGCCAGCCTGAAATCACAGATTGCGGAAGCGACCTACAATTTGGAACAAACAACCATTCGAGCACCCAGCGAGGGTTATGTTACCCAGGTGCTGGCTCGGCCTGGCACCACCGCAGTGCGCTTGCCGTTCAAGCCGGTGATGATTTTTATTCCGCAGCAAAAACGGCAGGTGGTGGCGGTATTCCGTCAAAACTCGATCCTGCGTTTAACCCAGGGCGATAAAGCCGAGGTGGTATTTAACGGCTTGCCGGGGAAAATCTATGGCGGCTCGGTCACGCGGGTGCTGCCGATAGTCCCCGACGGCAGCTATCAGGCCAGTGGTGTTATGCAAGGGCTAAACGTTGGCGCTCAGCAGGAGGGGGTTTACGTAATGATCGATTTAGACCCTGTTCCCGCGTTGGACAAATTGCCCGATGGGGTTACCGCACAGGCTGCGGTCTACACCGAGCACTTTGAGCATCTTTCCATCATGCGCAAAGTCCTGCTGCGCATGACCAGCTGGCTGCATTATCTCTATCTGGACCACTAACGACCAGTGTGCGCTACAGACACAAAAAAGCCCGCAACGTGAATTGCGGGCTTTTTCGTTATTGCCACCGGATCTATCTGGGGTCACCGGTGACCTATGGCTGGGGGAATCTGAATAACTTTATTAGTTTGTTGTAATCATTGATAAAAATTGAGTTCAGATTTGTTGGGTATACCTAAACGTATACCAATGCAGGAAAGTGACACCGATTTAGAGGGTGATTTTAGAATCCGGCATCAGCAACTACCCCTTAAATGAGTCTGTTTTTGGTGCTGCCCCATGATAGATCCCAATTCGTCATCTCGCTCAGAAAAAAAAGATTTATAGAAAAACTGATCACACTGTTCACTTTTGATTTTAGTTGTTTAAAAACAATCAATTAATCGGTGATTAGTTGGTGATGAGTTTACCCAGACTGGTCACTTACCGTGAACAGTCAGCCCAAAAATGCAAAACACCGGCCTGAGCCGATTATTGAGTTGCTTCTCACGATGATGTCGGTGATTTCTGCTGTGGCGCAATTTGAGCGGGATCTGTTGCTTGAGCGCACGCACTCACGTATTGCGAGGGCAAGCTGGAAAGCGATTTGGTCGTCCTTCAGCACTGAATGAAGAACAATAACTTTCTGTGATTATACGTATAAGCGCCGAGGTCAGTATCAGTGCCATTTCACGGGAATTTAACACCCCCGGTAAACAATACTCCGGGTTGACAGTTTACTATGTGCCAAAAGCAGAAGTTGCAAGATGTATTGTCTTAATGAATAGGGATCACCTCAGGGGCTTGTTTATATGCATTCTCATATAATTATCACTGCCGATGGGTTGACGCTTGTATATGTTAGGTTAGAGGGTGATTCGATTTAAGGGGAGCCTTAGCTTTGGCTGACTAAGACACTTTACCCGTCTAAGATTGGATATCAATGTATGGGGGAATATAGTAACTTCAAATTAAATGTTAATGGCGGATATTGCAATTTATCAGTTTTTCAGTTATTTTAACCAAAAACCACTTTCGGATAAAAATAAAATGAATTATTTTTTTGATGTTTTTAATTATCTTGCAAGAAAACATTGGGTTACGATGATTATAATGGTTACGGCCATAGTTTCAGTGCTTGGAGCTTTGTTTTCAAATCTTCAACCTGTATCATTAGCACTATTGGAAATTATAAATGAGAAGAAAAAATTCTTTTTATATATGTCAGCTTTTCTAGCATTACTTGGTTTTTTTATTGCTGTAATGACCTCTTATTTAAATAAAGGGATTGGTGGTAGGGATATTGAAAGAACGAACCATATTCTTTACAAGGAAATATTTAAATTAAATAGAAGAATGACGGAGGTTGAAGATAAATCTTCTTCTGGAATTTCAGTTGAGATAACGGAAGACGAAAGAAATAAGTTAATATCCGATGCAAAAAAAAGAATAATTGGAAACACAATACTTCTAGCAGATAGTAGCCTAAAGAGCGATATATCTAATTTTAAGAAGAGCTATAGCCTACATAAACTCCATACTGATATGGTTCTAAGATTAGAGTCCGAAATAGACAGGCTCAATCGACGCGGTGGGGTTAACCTTGCAATCGGATCAACAATTGCGTTAACAGGGATATTATCCCTTGCTTACTTTCTTTACAACGCACCAGACATAGTAGATGGGTTGGACTTTTTTATTCATCACCTTCCTAAATTATCATTTGTAATAGTTGTTGAGCTGTTTGCTTATTTTTTTCTGCGTCTCTATAAAAATGGGTTTGACGAGATTAAATATTTTCAGAATGAAATTACAAATATTGAGATGAAAGTCATGTCTCTAAAGTATGCTCAAGAGTTCAAGAGCGAAGATATGATAAAAGAGTTGGCAATGCACTTGATGAAGACAGAAAGAAATTTCATATTAGAAAAGGGACAGACTACAGTCTCTATTGAGAAAGATAGGCTGCAGAATATTTCAGACTCAAAACTTACAAGTGTGATATCGGAAATTATAAAGCTAAAACAAAAATGAACTTCAATATGAAGACATTACTTGGCGGAGTGAAATGCTTTAAATAACGTGGTGTTATTAACATTGCATCCTAATGTAAAGCGTTTCTGATCCTATTTAATTATTGCTGGGGAAGTTTCGAAATCACGCCTTTTGGCGAGCAAGAGCAATAATTATGCATAGGATCATTAACCATGGCTTGACTTCGTTCGCTATGAATTAAATCAGCCCCATAGACTCTTCGGTGAGTTTTTATTCAATTAAGAATTTAGTGGTTATCGTCCTCAAAAGCAATATTGACCTGCTCCCGTTGCTTCACTCAGAATGTTGTTAGCAATGTCCGCAGATCGCTCAAAGCTGCCTGTCAGAACCTGTTTGCCTAAAAGAGCCTTAGAGTGGGATTTTTTCCGTTTTCCAAACGGCCCCCTCTATGGCTGGCTCTGGATAAGGCATATTATGAGGCGGTCGTTATAGGTACCCAATGAAAGGATTCGGATGATGGCATTTGAAGATAAGAAGAAAAAGGCAATAGCCCTGATGGAAGATAAAAAGATGTGGCGGAGCAATTATGCGCCGCCAATCTTGCGCCTGTTTTGGAAGTTGGGGGGAAAAATGCCACCTCCACCGTTTGCCCCTTTCTGGCTGAATACCCTGTTTTTCGCAGTCTGGTTTGGCCCTCTTTGGGGCATTCTCATGTGGTTTAGTAGCTGGAAAAATGAAGGTGTCACTGTACCAATCGCGGTGTTAAACGCCCTTTTTGCCGGTTTGCTGTTTGGTTTATTCATGGCGTTAATCCACTCTTGGCGCAAGCGGGCCAATAAACTACCAGATTGGAAAAGTCTCTAGCCGGGCGACAACCTCAACGCCAGAAAAAAAGATTTATAGAAAAACTGGTCACACTGTTCACTTTTGGTTTTAGTTGTTTAAAAACAATAAATTAACTGGTGATTAGTCGGTAATGAGTTTGCCCTAACTGGTCACTTAAAGTGAACAGTCAGACCCCAAAATGCAAAATACCGACCTGAGCCGGTGATTTATTGCACTGTGGGTGAGCGGCAGGGAGAGGCTTTAGACAAAGAAAAGGCCTGCAATGCAGGCCTGAGTAGTCACCGCTACGGGGTTCCCCGGTGTTGGGTGTATGCGGTTTGTACAGGGGAACTATAAGTGCCCCCACACAACAGCGTCCAATGGGTTCGGCAGATCAATAACCGCCTATTGATCGGCAGAAACGATCGTGATGCTATTCGCTTAGCGCATTTCACACTTGGGGAGCCAGTCGGCTTCACAGTCTTCACTCAATATCAGGTTGGTCTGCATCCCCTGATTGGTCTTGCGTTTCAACAGCGCTATTTCGTACTCACGCAGGGTTTGCGGCACGGCACGCCCGAACGCGGTCAGATTCAATGGGTACTTGTGTCCCCGCGCTTCCATGTAAGAGAGGTACGCGTGATACAGGTATTTGCGTGGGTTCGCCGGGGTGATGTTGGCATTACCGATATACAGACCGTCAGGCGCACTGACTGCCAGCAGGTAGCCGCAAAAATCGACCAGCGGATCGGCGCTGCGTTTAATCTCCAGCGCTTCCTCGGAGTTCTGCTGCGCTTCCAGCAATACGCGTGCGTCATTGGGCGCGGCAAAACGCTGCATCAGGTGGCGTACGATCACCCCGCCGCTACGGTCACTGAACTGCATTGGGTTGTTATTCACCGCCAGAATCACCGCCGGAATGTGCGTGGAGTAGGCATCCCGGTATTTTGGGTCTATAGCTACTGCATCACCGCCGGTGATCGCTTTGATGCCCGCCCCGTCACCGCTCCATTTCTCTTGGTCAGGCAGGACAATCAGCGAGAACCCGACCACGGAGGCGCGTTCCCGAGAGGATTCCAGCGTATCGATGGTGGCCGATGTAGTGTTGTCTTTCCCCGCCAGCAGGCTGGCAATCGCGGCCATCACGCTTTTGCCGCTGCCGCCGGGGCCGGTGACTTCAAGGAACAGTTGCCAGTCATAGCGGTTCGCCAGCACCATAAACAGCGCGGCGAGAATGCGCGCCTGCTTTTCGGGTTGTTGCCCGGCGGCGCGCGTCAGCCAGCGCCAGAAGTAGGGGGCGTGATCGGTCAGATTTTCCCCGGCCTTGGGCGGCGTGTAGTCCACGCTGTTGACGGTGCGCAGCCAGTGCGTTTTCTGGTGCGCGCTGAATTGCCCGGTGGTGGTATCAAATACCCCGTTACGAAAGCCAATCAGGTGGCGTGCCGGCGTGCCCATTTGTGGCACCATCAGTCTGAGCGTGTCCAGAATACTGTTGATACCCGCCGCCGAGAACGGGGCGCGGATTTTCTGGAACAGCGCGGCAATCTCGCGGCTGAGCAGAATAGCTTCACATTGACTGACACCGGAGATAACCCCATGAGCACAACTGCATTACCCAAGCACATCAACGACAAGCTGCAAGCCCTGCGTGATGCCCGCGCCGCCCACGACAAAAACTATCAGGCACTGACGGACGTCATTACGGGGATCGCCCGCTGTCATCAACAGAAGAAAGACACGGAAGTGGAGAGCATGAGGCAGAAAGCCAGTGGCGCACCCTGTTCCGCAAGCTGCGTGGGGAAATGACCCCGGAGCTGCAAGCACAGCACCACAACCGGATCTCCAAACGGGAACTGGCGAAAGAGTTCGACGGTCTGGTTGAGGAAATGGAGATGGATAAAATGCAGCTTCACCTCAGTTGCGGCAGCACAGCCCCGAAGGTGGTGACGGCGCACGAAGCGGCCCTGAAGGCCTTTGCCGAACATGCGATGGATAAGGCCGTCGATGCTCTCAATGCCGCCATCCTCAGCGCCGAGGTGGTTAATGCCTGCGCGCTGGCGAAACGGGCTTACGGCGTATATTGGCGCGACCCGCAGGAAATGCTTGAAAAACGCTTGTTGGGGGCGCTGAGTGGTCGTGTTATTGCGGCCACAGCGCTACAGAACATTGAACACCCGGTGCTCAATGATATCGGCCTGACGATCCCTACTGAGACGGGGGTGTTGCCAGAACTGAAAAATAGCCCGATTACACGGATGAAGGTTGCGAGGGAACTGGCGGAAAAACGCCAGCGCTTGCAGCAGAAGGGGGAAAAATCATGATGCGTTGCCCACTGTGTACTCATTCGTCTTATACCCGTACCAGCCGTTATGTGACCGAACAGACGAAAGAGGCCTATTACCAGTGCCAAAACATAGTGTGCTCCTGCACGTTTAAAACAGTAGAGAGCGTCGATAAGATTTTATGTCAGCCAATTAAAGCGGAGGCCGTGACCGGTGATGATTTACCGCCACCGGAAAAAAGGACATTAAACCGTTACCGCCGTTATAGCCGAAATCAAACACTTCACTGATTGAATTGGCCCCGCTGCAATGCTGATTTTGCTGCGGGGCTTTTACCGCTCCCCATGTCCAAAAACAGCCTTTTTTCTGGCTAGCCTGCCTTAAATCGAGCGTGCATGCATAGGGTGCATGATTTTGCATTAATCCCCAGTTCCTCGAAACAACCGAAATCCTGCACCACAAGGGCTTACAGGGTCTCTGTGTCATGCATGAAATGTGCATGATAAAGTCAGAGCGCGTAGGCGAGGGAGTATTGCGCGCGCGTAGTGAAATAGCCAATTGAGATTTAGAATAGCGTATGATGTACTTGGCTTTAAAAGACAAATACAAGTTGAGTTGTATCATAAGCGATAGAGGTTTTTTTCATGATAAAACAGTCTGAGGCTGAGGTTTTTTCCGAATTGGAATCGTTATGTACTTCTTACGGGTTTATTCATGCTTTAGCATTTTTGGCATGTATAAATAACGTAACTTTGTATGAGAATGAGTTAAGCCCTAAGGAGATGGAGCATTTATACGGAAAAGAACGACTAATAAGAACTGAGATTTCTACAATTGCAGGTTTGTTATTGAAGGCGGGCATAGATACTACTTACCCTGGAGAGCTTGAGTTAACAAGACTGGTTAATGATGCAAATGCTTATTTAACTAAGCTGCATAGTTCGATGTTTAATGAAAGTAATGAGTCTGGCAATGTAGTTGTAAAAGAAAGTGTTTTCTATTCTGCTGAATCCGCATATGATTTTCAATACTTGGATATGGCGAGTGAAAAGTATAATTTGGATGATGCATGGTTTAGGGAGTTCATGGGGTTTTCATGCGATGATTTAATTTCTTTTGGTAGATGTATAGACTCGATAATAGGTGAGCAAGTTATCGATTTTTTGAATAGTGGCCTAGGGGTGTATTGTGAAGAGTTATTGAAGGCTTATGAAGTTTCTATTGAAAAAATATCGCATAGAACAGAGTTGGATGAGGGTAAAGTAAAAGTAATAATGGATTTATTTTCATCTGTGGAAAACGCTAATAAAAATTTCATGGGAGTTAGTGACTTCAACGAGTTCAATGCGAGACCAATATTTTCCAAGGACGATAGATATTATTGCTTTACTCCATATTCATTATCTCAGTCAATATATGAAACGCCATTTTTTTGGATGAATGATGATAAAAAATACAGGCCTCAAGCTGCAGCGCATCGTGGTCAATTTGTTGAGGATTACGTATACAATAAAATGGTCGGTGTGTTTGGTGATGAAAATGTATTTAAAAATGTTCTCATAGTGAATAAACGGAATGAAACTCTTGGTGAGGTTGATGTTTTAGTTTCTTTCTCTGATTCAGCGATAATCTATCAGGCCAAATCAAAGAAACTAACGATAGAGGCACGAAAAGGGAACAGTAGTGCTATTGAGAAAGATTTCCAAGGTGCGGTACAAGATGCGTATGATCAAGGTTTTTCTTGTGCTCAATTAATTATATCGGGAGAGGATTTAGTTGATCAAAACTTCAATACTTTCCAGCACATTGGGATCCTAAGCTTAGAATTCCACGTGGACAAGTTGTCGCG
>JADMIO012611032.1_pt1 | contig 11286 bp, 3 predicted proteins | sample 8958161 | NCBI WGS metagenome assembly JADMIO01 (sample SAMN16585339, study PRJNA669376) | soil metagenome | isolation source: Crop rotation soil | place: USA: Cullars Rotation, Alabama | collected 2011 | reverse complement strand
AATCCCGATCCGGGCGCGGTGAATCCGCCGGATGCGATGCAGCCCGCGCCGAGCGGTCCGACCGCGCTGATGGGCAACGAGCCGATCGCGCCGGAAGACCAGGCGCTTTCCGGCCGCCAGAAATTGCCCCGCTCGAATGTACGCGGCCAGGTGCCGGTGCGCCGGACGTGGGAATATCCCGAGTACTACGAGGACACCCCGCTGCTCGGAAAGATCAAGGGCGGTGGCTACATCCGTGACGGCATGCGGGATACCTTCCCGGCGCATAGCGTGGGCATTCCCAACCGCTGGGAGATTACCGTGCCGCACTGGCAGCGTTACATGGACCCGTCCACGGAGACGCCCTACCTGTATGACACGCCGCGGTGGTGGCATCCCTACGAGCAGAGCCGGCTCAAGGGCGACGTGCCGATCATCGGGCAGGATATTTTCCTCAACCTCACGGCGAAAAACTTTTCGCTTTTCGAGACGCGGAAGCTGCCAACGCCCAGCGGCGTGAGCGCGGCGCTGCCGAACAGCTCGGAATTTTTCGGACGCAGCCAGCAGCTCTTTTTCTCGAACGACACCTCGCTGGCGATCGACTTGTTCGAGGGCGAGACGGCGTTCAAGCCGGTGCACTGGCTGATCCGCATGCTCGGCGTGTATAATACGAACTGGATTCGCGTGCGGGAGAACAACGCGATCGATCCCGATCCGCGCGGAACTGTGTTCAACGATCATCGCGGAGCCAAGGACACCTCGAAGATCCAGGCGATCCGGGCGGACGACGAAAACTACAGCCCGCAGGACGGCATTCCCGATCCGTTCTCGAGGATCATCAATCCGGCGGACGTTTTCAATTACCTGCGCGACGACCTGAACCCGCAGGGCACGGCCTATTATCTCCAGGAGGTGGACGCCAAGGGCAACATCATCGGGCATGCGCGCCAGGCGCACGGCGCCCGCGATCTTTCCGGCACGCGCTACACCACGCGGCGGCGGGATTTCTTCGCGTTGCAGGAGGCGTTCGCGGAACTGCACATCAGCGACCTCTCGGACAACTACGATTTCGTTTCGTCCCGCTTCGGCATCCAGCCGTTCGTCTCGGATTTCCGCGGATTCATCTACGCGGACACGAACCTCGGCGCGCGCATCTTCGGCAACTGGGACAACAACCGCATCCAATATAACCTCGCGTATTTCAACCAGCGCGAGAAGGACACGTACTCGGATCTCAATACCTTCGACTCGCGGCACCAGCAAATCCTGATCGCGAACGTTTTCCGGCAGGACTTCATCTGGAAGGGCTACACGGCGGAACTTTCGTTCCTCGCGAACTTCGACGAAGGCGGGACGCACTACGACAAGAACGGCTTCCTGACGCGCCCGTCGATCCTTGGCACGATTCCGGATGGAAAGAATATCTTCGGGCGGGATGGCTCGCTGCGCGACGACCAGTTGCGGGTGTTTTATTTGGGCTGGACCGGGGATGGTCACATCGGCCGCTGGAATGTCACGCACGCGCTGTATTGGGCGTTCGGCGAGGATAAGTTCAATCCGTTCTCGGGCCGGCGCGCGGACATCAGCGCGGGGATGGGGGCGTTGGAAGTCAGCTACGATCGCGACTGGTATCGCCTGAAGGCGTCGGCGTTCTATGCGACGGGCGATTCCGAGCCGACGGATGACACGGCGACCGGCTTCGATTCGATCCAGGACAATCCGTTTTTCATCGGCGGGCCGTTCAGTTGGTATGTGCACCAGGGCTTCAACCTGGCGGGCACGGGTGTGAACCTGAAGCAGCGTGATTCGCTGGTGATGGACTTCCGCCCGAGCAAGTCCGAGGGCGGATCGAACTTCGTCAACCCGGGTGTGGCGATCCTCGGGCTGGGCACGGACATCAATGTCACGCCGAAGTTGAAGATGTTTGCGAACGCCAACTATATCTGGTTCGCGCAGACTAAGCCGATCAATCTCGCGTTGCAAACCAACAAGACGGCCAACGATTTCGGCCTCGACCTCAGCCTGGGCTTTAAATACCGGCCGTTTCTGACCGAGCAGGTGATCTTGTCCGCGGGCTTGGGGGTTTTCCTCCCCGGCCAGGGCTATAAAGACATCTACCGGCGGAATACGGAGAGTGTCGCCGGCTACGGCCCGCAGACCGACGACGCCAAGGTCGATCACTTCCTCTACAACGGTTTCTTCACGCTTACGCTCGTTTACTGATCCAATGCGCCGCTACCCGATTCCCGCTCTCGTTGGTCTTGCATTCGCGCTGGCGCTTCCCGCCATGTTGCTGCGTGGCCAGGATGACACGAAGCCGACGCCACCCGCCCCGGCCCCGGCCCCCACGCCGCTCACGCCGGATGAGGGCCGCCTCCCCGGCACCAAGCCGGGCGCCACTCCGCTCACTCCGCCCCAAGGGCAGCCGGGCACCGGACCGCAGACTTCCCAGGCACAGCCGGACCTTGGTCCCGCGGAACTGATCCCCGACAGCCTCGGCATCGGCCCGGATACCTCGGTGGGTTACGGCCCGCGCCCGAAGATCAAGCTGCCTCCGCGTAATAAGATCGACCAGACGCACGCCGAGGCGGATGCCAAAAGCGCAGGTTGCGTCCAGTGCCATCGCACCACCGACGCGCACACGATGCACGACTCGCCGAATGTGGTGCTGGGTTGTACGGACTGTCACGGCGGCAAGCCGCAGCGCGGACTGACCAAGGAACAGGCGCATGTGCTGCCGAAGTTTCCCGAGTTCTGGGTGGACGGGGCGAATCCGCTCAACTCGACCGTGCTGCTCAATCACGAAAATCCCGAGTTCATCAAGTTTTTCAATCCCGGCGACCTGCGCGTGTGCGACGAAACCTGCGGCCCGTGCCACAGCGACACGGTCGAGCGCGTGCGGCACTCGATGATGAACCATGGTGGCATGCTCTGGAATGCCGCCGCCTATAATAATGGCGCGATCCAATTCAAGAATGCCATCGTCGGCCAGGCCTACAGCCGGAACGGTGCGCCGTTGATGCTGCAGAATCCGTTTCCTCCGACCGACGACGAATTGATGAAGAAGGGCATTTTGCCGTGGTTGATCCCGCTGCCTCGCTGGGACCGCGCCCAACCCGGTAATGCCTTCCGCATCTTTGAAAAAGGTGGATCATCCCCGCTTTCTCTCGGCATCCCCACTTTGGATGAGCCGCCCGGAGCTCCGGAAAAACGCCTGTCTGAGCGTGGCAAGGGCACTCTGAATCGCACCGATCCCATCTTCCTCGGTGCGCAAAAGACGCGCCTGCACGACCCGATGCTGCATTTCCTCGGGTCGAACGATCACCCGGGCGACTATCGCAGCAGCGGGTGTTCGGGCTGCCATGTGATCTATGCGAACGATCGCTCGCCGAGCCAATCTGGCTGGTATGCGAAGTATGGCAACCAAGGCCTGAGTTTCTCGAAGGATCCAATGATCGCGAAGGATCAGCGCGGGCATCCGATCTTCCACAAGTTCACCAGCGCGATCACCACGGCGATGTGCATGAACTGCCACATGCACCAGGGCAACCTGTTCGTGAATCCCTATCTGGGGTATATCTGGTGGGATCAGGAAACGGATGCGAAGTTCATGTATCCGAACCCGGAGAATCCGCTGGCGGACAGCCCGTATTTCCGCGGCAAGCGGACCCGGGAAGAGATGCTCAAGCAGCGCAATCCGACCGACGATGAGTTCGTGCGCATCACGGTCAACTCCAACCCCGAAGGCGCGGTGGTGCGCGGCCTCTGGGACGATCTCGATTTCCTCGAGCGCAGCTCGGAATTGAATCCCAAGCTCGAGCATACGCAATTTGCCGACTACCACGGCCATGGCTGGATGTGGCGCGCGATCTTCAAGCAGGACAAGAAGGGCAACCGCCTCGACCGCGACGACAACATCATCAAGCATGATGACTTCAAGCACGCGGTGCATCTGAAGGACATCCATCTCGAGCGCGGCATGCAATGCGGCGACTGCCACTTCGACGTGGACGTGCATGGCAACGGCCTCCTCTACGGCGAGCCGCGCAACGCCACGACGATCATGTGCATCGACTGCCACGGCACGATCAACGCCCGCCCGACGCTGATCACCAGTGGCGCCAGTGGCGCGACCGACCCGAAGAATCGCCGGGACATCAAGCCCGTGAATCTCGCCTCGCTGCGCACCGGCTTCGGTCCGCGCTTCGAGTGGGAAGGGGACAAGCTCATCCAGTATTCCTCGATGCGGAAGGACCTCAAATGGGAGGTGCCGCAGACCATCGATACGATCAACCCGTATCATCCCAAGTATAATCCCAAGTCGCGCTATGCGAAAACGATTCGCCGCGATGGGAAGACTTGGGGTGAGTTGCCGGAGGATTGGAAGAAGCTTCCTCCCGCCGAGATGGCGGCCAAGTGCGAAGGGGAGCTCGCGCATGCCAATGAAAACTTCGACTGCCAGATCTGCCATACGGCGTGGGCGACGAGTTGCTTCGGCTGCCACCTGAACATGAAGGCCAACCAGCGTGTGCAGATGAACAAGTATGAAGGCGTCGTGAACCGCAACTACACGACCTACAATCCGCAAGTCGTGCGCGACGATGTCTTCCAGCTCGGCATCGATGGGACGGTGAAGGGACACCGCCTCGCGGTGTTGCGCTCGTCCAGCGCCGTCATTGTGAGTTCGCAAAACTCCAACCGCGAATACGTCTATTATCAAGTGCAGACGACGAGCGGCGAGGGCTATAGCGGCCAGGCTTACAACCCGCACTTTGCCCACACGACCAGCGGCAAGGGAACCACGAAGACCTGCACGGATTGCCACCTGAGCGCGGCCAACGACAATAATGCCTGGATCGCTTCGCTGCTCGGCTTCGGCACGGGCTCGGTGAACTTCTTCGGTGCGAACGCGTGGGTCGGCGGCGAGGGCGAGATCAATGCAGTGGTGTGGACCGAGCGCGACGAACCGCAGGCGCCCATCGGCAGCAGCTTCCAGAAATACGCCTACTCCGACAACTATAAGAAGCATCTCGATAACCATCGCCACTTGAAGGAGGCGTATGAGCATCATTCCGGCGAGGTGAATGACCTGACGATTCGCGCGGAGTATCTCTACGCGGCGTGTGGCGAGGACGGGCTCGTGGTGTATGACACCGCGCAAATCGACCAAAAGGGCTTCTCCGAGCGCTTCTCGACCTCGATCATTTCGCCGCTCGGCCAGCGCACCTATGTTCGCTCGCCGCACGCCACTTCGGTGGCCATGCCGAGCACGCTGGCCAACGACCCGTATCGCACTCACCTGCCGCCCAACGAGGAACAGCCGATGGATGCCTATGTCGGCTACGTTTTTGTCAGCGACCTCGAGAAGGGCCTCTATGTCGTCAATGTTGGCACGCTTTTCGACGGTAACCCGGAGAATAACTTCCTCTATCGCTCGAAGCTGAAGGATGGCGCCGGCAATAACATCGGCGAATTCTACAACCCCGGCGGCAAGCTCGACGGCGCGACCTTCGCCGTGTGCGCCGGCCATCGCGTCCTCATGACCACGGGGCGCGGCCTGGCCATCGTCGATGTCTCGGAGCCCGAGCGGCCGAAGCTCATCGGCGAACTCGCGGACGGCTTCCTCAAGAATCCGAAGTGCATCTCGGTCCAGTTCCAATATGCGTTCATCACGGACGACGAGGGGCTGAAGGTGGTGAATATCAGCGATGTGCGGCATCCGCGCCGTGCCGGCTCGGTCCGCCTCGCCGATGCCCACAAGCTCTACGTCGCGCGCACTTACGCCTACGTCGCGAATGGGCACGAGGGCCTCGCGATCGTCGATGTGCAGAATCCTGAGCGTCCGTTCCTCGACCAGATGTTCAATGCCGATGGGGAACTCAATGACACGCACGGCGTGCAGATCGGGTCGGTGGCGGCCTCCATGTATGCGCTGGTGGCCGATGGCCACAACGGCTTCGCCGCGGTGCAATTGATCTCGCCCGATACGGTCGAGGGTGCTTCCGGGTTCAGCCCGCGCCCGAAACCGCGCCTGATCTCCAAGTATCACACGCATCATCCCGCCATCGCCGTCTCGCGCGGGCTGGATCGCGACCGCGTGGTCGATGAGACCGGCGGGCAGACCGTGGTCTTCGGCCGGCGCGGGGCGCGTCCGTTCCATGTCAACGAAATGCAGCAGTTCACCCAGCACAGCGATGGCACGCAGTTCCGCGTGGAGGATATCGTCGTGAAGAAGGTGACCGAGGAGAAGGAGATCAAGGTGGGCGAGGGCCCGGATGCGAAGGTCCAGAAAGTCCCGACCACGCGCATCGGGATCTTCACCAAGTCCGGCACGGAGTTGAAAGACCCGAACCCGGCCAAGCCGCCGCCGCCCGGCAGCCTCGAGCGCAATTCACCGATGGCGCCGAAGCTCGAATTGCTCGACAACCCCTTCAACATTCCGCCCGGCACGGCGCCGCCGATTCAGCCGCCCGTGAAACCCGAGCCGCCGAAACCGGACGCGCCGAAGCCCGAGGCGCCCCAACCCGATGCCGTCAAACCGGAGGAACCCAAGCCCGACGCGAATGCCGAACCGGCACCGCCACCCGAGCCGGCCAAGCCGATAGACGAGCAGAAGTAATGATTTCGCGCGGCGGCGATGAACCTCATCGGCGGCGCACGGGAAAAGAAAACCAAAAACCAATCCAAACCTAAAAAACTATGGCTGATAAATCTGCAAAACTGCCCGAAAACGTTCCCGGCGCATGGTATGTCGATAATACCTGCACCCCGTGCCGCACTTGCATGGAAGTCGCCGGCGCCGACTCCATCCTGAAATACAACGATGGGGAAACCTACGTGTATTTCCACAAGCAACCCGAAGGCGACGAAGTCGCCATCGCCGAGGAAGCGCTGAGCGTCTGCCCGCAGAACGCGATCGGCAAGGACGGCCCGTAGTCCGCGGCTGATTCCCAAGTGCCTTTTCCAAAAGGGCGAGCCTGTTCCCCGGGCTCGCCCTTTTGCATGCGAGGACTGGGGCCATTAGCCGCCGATGACACGTAATGCGCGACTCGGAATGGGTGAGAATTGGTTAAACTGGTTTCATTGTTACTCTGGAGCTTCCCAAAACCGCCCCTTCCACTCTCGCCTTCGTCCCTCGTCCTTCGACCTTTCTGGTCACTCTGACTTGGTTTGACTGACTTTGACCGGCATCCAGACCGACTGGCCCAGCGGACCTCTCATCCATCCGTCTCTTTTCTATCGCAGTTCGCGCAGGGTTGCTTCCGGTGGATATAGGAACAAATTGGGCGAATTTTCAAGGCGGGTGGTTGAAGCTTGTAGCCTCGCGAGCAATCTGATACGCAAAAACACGATGCGCGGAGTGCCCCCTCCGATACCCACCCGAACAATGCCCGCTAGTTTCCCATACGATGTCTTCCTCAGTCATAACGCGAAGGACAAGCCGCGGGTGCGGCGGTTGGCGGAACGGTTGAAGGCTGCGGGGCTGCGGGTGTGGTTCGATGAATGGAACGTCCGCGTTGGCGACGACATTTATCTCACGGTAGAGAAGGGGCTGGAACAGTCCCGGGTGCTGGTGCTGTGTATCTCTCCGAATGCGCTCGCCTCGAACTGGGTGGGGCTGGAGCGGAGTACTGCAATCCATCGCGACCCCGCCAATGCAGGCCGTCGCTTCATCCCGCTGCTGCTGACCGACTGCGAACTGCCGGACACGCTGCGGCGCTACAAGTATGTGGATTTCCGCGAGGAAGTGGAGACGGCGTTCGCGGAAGTTTTGACGGCCTGCCAGCCGGAAATGACGGAGGCCCAGCCGCCAGCGCCTGAAGAGGAAGCCCTGCCCACAATTGTGAAAAGATTCTCCGGGAAGAGGCCTGCCCCAGAAAAGCAGCCGGGAAAGATAGAGCAGCCGAAAGCAGAGCGGCCCGAGCAGGCCGAGCCGCTGGCGGTGCTGGAACGTAAGCTCACGGGGCATAAGATTCGGGCGCAAATCGCTGTTAGCCCGAATGGGAAATGGATCGCTTCGGGTTCGGACGACAAAACCGTCAAGATTTGGGATATGGAGAGCGGTGAATGCCAAATGTCGATGAAAGGGCACACGAACATCGTGCGCTGCGTGGCTATTACGCCGGATGGAGAACGCATAATTTCTAGCTCGGCAGACAAATCGGTTCGCGTTTGGGATGTAAATACAGGCCGGGAAAAGGGGAGGCTACTTGGGCACGTCGGTGAGGTTTGGGCAGTAGTCTCGTCGCGGAAAAACGGGTTCGCGCTTTCAGGATCCGACGACATGACCTTGCGGCTCTGGGATATCGCTTCGAGCCAGTGTTTGACAACGATTGAGTGTAGAAAGGTGATTTCCGAACAAGTCGTTAGTTGTGCGCTCCATCCGATGAAAAAGCGCGCAGTATCCTCCCATAACGGTGGTCACCTTCGTCTGTGGGATCTTGCATCAGGTAAATGCCTCAAAAAACTGGATGGCCATTCTGAGATCGCATGGTCCGTCCAGATTGCGCCAGACGGATTCTATGCCGTCTCGGGCTCAGGTGACGCGACCGTCAAAGTTTGGAACCTCGAAGCAGGGATCTGCATTGGGACGTTGGAAGGCCATCAAGGTAGCGTCTATTCGGCGGCGATCTCGAACGACGGCACTTTGATCGCCTCTGCGGGGCGAATGGACAGCACAATTCGCCTTTGGGATTGGAAATCGGGAGCGTGCCTGCAGGTGATCAAGAACGACGAAAAAGCGTCCCCGTGTTCCGTCGCCTTCAGTCCCGATGGTTTGCGGCTTGTTGTGGGCACGACTGAAGGCAGGATTTACGTCTATCGCCTCAGCGGCGTCCGGCCTGCGCCGTCCGCTGAGGCGACGCGTCGCTATGTGAATTCCAAGGTCGTGTTGCTCGGCGAAGGGACGGTGGGCAAGACTTCGCTGGCTCATCGCTTGATCGAAGACCAATACGTCGTCCGCGATCGCACGCACGGCATGAATGTCTGGCGGCTGGAGTTGCCGCTCCCGCCCGATGCCACGCGGGAGCGCGAGGCGTTGTTGTGGGACCTAGCCGGGCAGGAGGATTACCGGCTCATTCATCCGCTCTTCCTGCAGGAAACGGCGCTGGCGCTGCTACTCGTCAATCCGCAGACTGCCAATCCCTTTCGCGAAACTGGTGATTGGCTGAAGATGCTGAAGTCTGCCGCGAATGAACAGGATCAAAAACGCGAAGCGGACCGGCTGCTGATTCTCTCCCAAGTGGATGTGGGCGGGCCGAAACTGAGCGATGCCAAGCTGGACCAGTTTTGCCGCGAGAATGGCTTCAAGGAGTGGCTGTTGACCAGCTCCAAGACCGGCAGGAATTGCTCGGACAAGAAAAACAAGGGCAATCCCTCGAAGCTGAAGCAGCTCATCGCCGGGAGCATTCCGTGGGACAAGCTGCCGTGGACGAGTACGCCGCGCCTGCTGGCCGAGTTGAAGAATGCTGTGGCGGCGATGCGCGACGAGCAGGACATCCGGCTGCTGCGCTTCGCCGAGCTGACGCAGCGGCTAGAGCAGATGCTGCCGGGTGAGAAGTTCGGCGAGTCCGACGTGCGCACCGCGGTGACGCTGCTGGCCAATCACGGCCTGGCTCGGCCGCTGAAGTTTGGCGACTTGGTGCTGCTGCAGCCCGAACTTCTGAATGGGTACGCTGCGGCGATCATCCGCGCCGCCCGCGCACACACTGACGAGATAGGCTGTGTGCTAGAGACGGATATTTACGGGGATAACTTCGACTTCACGGGTGTCGAGCGGCTGAAACATCGCGCGGATGAGGGACTGCTCCTGCGCGCGCTGGTGCAGACCTTTCTCGACCACTCGCTGTGCATCGCCGAGGACACGCCGCACGGGCGTCACCTCGTATTTCCCTCGCAATATCGCCGGGAGAAGGACATCCCGCGCGATCCCGACATCTTTGTCTCTTACACCTTCAGCGGCGAGTGGCAGACGGTGTGGACCACGCTGATCGTGCGCCTTTGGTATAGTCAGGAATTTCAGCACCGGCAGCTGTGGCGCAACGCAGCGGAGTTTGCGTCGCCGAAAGGTTACACGCTCGGGCTCAAGATCGATAACCAGCAGGGCGAAGGCACGGCGAAGATCAGTCTCTGCTTCGATAAGGAGGTGGAGGATGTGTTGAAGGCGATCTTCATTGAGTATGTTCACCGGCATCTTGCGCGCTACGCATCAGAGGTTTCTCGTGATCGCAGATATGTTTGCAGCTGCGGCCGTCCATTCAAAGATTTGGATTTAATCCACGAACTCCTCGCTGACGGAGCAAAGACGATCGTGTGCCAAAAATGCAGAACCGAGGTGGAACTGATTGACTTCATCGAGCAACGACTCAAGAGCGATCCGGTCGCGCGCAAGATTCTGGCGATGGATGAGATCACGACACGCGAACTCGACACGCAGGCGCTGGAGCAGATTCTCATCGGCCACATGATGGCGATCGTCGGCGAAGCCAACCAAATCTATCGGGAGTTAGACAAGTTCGATTACGGCATCGATGGCGAGGTGGAGTTTAAAGACAACGACGGCAAGGCGGGTGGGAAGAAGATATATGTGCAGCTTAAGAGCGGGAACTCCTATCTACGGACGCGCAAAGGCGACGTTAGCGAAGTCTTCGATGTAAAGGACGAGCGACACCTCGAATACTGGATCAGCCAACCGGTTGATGTGTATCTGGTCATTCGACAGACGGACGAGACGAGTGGTGGGCAAGTCATTCGTTGGATGAACGTGACGCGTTATCTCAAAGCGCGGAAGGACAAGAAGAGCCGCCAGATCATCTTCAAGGGAGAGAAGCTGGACATGGAGGCGGTGTGGAAGGTGCGGGATGGGTTCTTCCCGCCCAATCGCGCTAAAAGCACGTAATTCATGGTCTACCTACTGCGGTTGGGAAGGGCGAAGTTTAACTTCGCGAGGATGGGCGTTCCGCAGTTCAACTGCGGAACGAGTCGAGGGGGGAGGGGGTGGGTCCGGGGGTGTTACTCCCGGCTAATTCCGGCACACCTCCGGTGTGTTGGGGCGTCGTTCGGCGTGGTGGATTGGGGTGTTGTTCCGCGCGGCGGAGATGGGTGCTCGCTTACGGGGAGGGGGTGAGGGTTAGGGTGCCGCTTTGGGTGGGGGTTAGGAAGTGGCCTTGGGCGTTATTTGTTTTTTGGAGGACGACGCCGGTGAATTTGCGGGTGGGGCCGGTGGGGGATTTGAAGGCGCCGGTGAGGAGGCCGGTCTTGGGGGTGAATTTCAGGGAGGTGAGGGGGGCGGTGACTTTGGCGGGGTTG
>JADMIO010328159.1_pt1 | contig 11286 bp, 13 predicted proteins | sample 8958161 | NCBI WGS metagenome assembly JADMIO01 (sample SAMN16585339, study PRJNA669376) | soil metagenome | isolation source: Crop rotation soil | place: USA: Cullars Rotation, Alabama | collected 2011 | reverse complement strand
TCGGCAGGGACGTCTTCCGGTTTTACGTACAAGGGGTTTGAGGCTGCAATATGGAGGGCAATTTCCTTAGCCAGGTGCTTAAAGTCTTCCGTACGCGCGACAAAGTCCGTCTCGCAGTTTATTTCCAAAAGCGCGCCAACGCGGTTGCCGGGGTGGATGTATGTTTCTATCATGCCTTCCTTGGCAAGGCGGTCGGCTTTTTTCCCGGCTTTGAGCGAGCCTTTTTTGCGCAAAATTTCTATGGCCTTTTCTTTGTCATTGCCTGCTTCGTGCAACGCTTCTTTAATGTCCATAATGCCCGCGCCGGTAAGTTCGCGGACTTCTTTTAAAAGATCGTGAGTCATATATTTTACGAAATACGAATGTTTACGAACGTACGAACCATTCCTACGAGCTTTGAAAAACAATTTCGTAAGTTCGTATTGTTCGTACTTCGTAAAGATTATTAATTATTTTGTTTCAACTTTTTGGACTTTTTCCGCCACTGAAACGCCGGTGGCCCTGCCTTCGTTTACGGCTTCGGCCATGGCCGAACACATAAGTTCAATGGCTTTGGTGGCATCGTCATTGCAAGGGATGGGAAAATCTAAACCTTCGGGGTTGCTGTTGGTGTCCACAAGGCCAATTATTTTAATTTTGCTCTTGCGGGCTTCTTTGACCGCAATGTCATCGTGCTTTACATCGGTGACAAAAATTGCGTCGGGAAGTTTTTTCATGTTCTGGATCCCTTCGAATAATTTTTTCATCTTTTCAATTTCGCGGTCAATCATGAGGCGCTCTTTTTTGGTGTACCTGGTTTCCAACTCGCCGGTGGCCTTAAGGCTTTCCAGTTTTTCCAGTTTGCGGATGGTTTTTTGTATGGTGCGGAAGTTGGTAAAGGTGCCGCCGAGCCAGCGCACGTTAACGTACGGCATGTTGCAGGAAGCAGCTGTCTTTTTAATTATATCTTTGGACTGGCGCTTGGTGCCGACGAACAAAATAGTGCCGCCTTTGGCGGTTACGCCTTCGGCGAACTTAGCGGCTTTTTGCAAAGCCTTTTTGGTTTTTTCCAAATCCAAAATATGGATGTTGTTGCGGACCGTAAAAATGTACGGTTTCATTTTTGGGTTCCAGCGGCTTGTGGTGTGGCCGAAGTGCGCCCCGCTCTTTAGGAGCTCTAACAGGGTAATGTCTTTCATATTCTTTACGAAGATAGCGTAAGCACGCAAAAACGGCTTACACGCGCATCTTCTTTTCCTTCTACCCCACAATCCAGGCTTAAGCCCTCGGGCTGCCCAGACAGAAGTGCTGTGAGGTATGTTTAATTAATAGCCTCGGTATTATACCAGGCCTTGACTTTTTTGGCAAGAGAGGGTAAAATATACCAAGTACCGCATGTTCCTATCAATTTCCATTTATTTTCGGGAAATTACCGATATCTGGTAGAAATTGCGATACGAAATTAATTGAAATGAAGAAATTATGAAATCTAATATCCATCCAACATTTTACCCAAATGCCAAGGTGTCCTGTGCGTGTGGTAATGCATTTACCACGGGCTCAACCATGGAAGAGCTGCACACCGAAGTCTGCAGCCAATGCCACCCGTTTTATACCGGTAAGCAAAAACTTTTGGACACTGCCGGCGTGGTAGACAAATTTAAAAAGCGCAGCGCTACAGCAGCTACTATAAAAGCCACTGCCAAACCGAAAAAAGAGCGCAAGGTAAGAACCAAAAAGTAACTATTTACGGAATACGGATTCGTACAAAAATACGGATCCGTATTTTTCGTATACTTTAAACTTTGCCCATAATACTTTATACTATATTGTATGGAACCGGCATTTCAAAAACTTGTAGACGAATACAATAGCCTCACGGAAGCAATGTCCAGTGGCGGCGGTGTTGATATTGCCAAAATTGGTAAGCGGCACTCGGAATTGGCGCCTTTGGTAGGAAAGATACAGCGGCTCAATAAGGCAGAGGCTGATTTAAAAAATTCCCAGGAGCTAATGAACGGAAGTGATGTCGACTTAGCTGAAATGGCAAAAGAAGAGGTTCCCGGTTTGGAATTGGAAATTGGAAATTTGAAATTGGAAATTGAAAACGCTCTTCTCCCCCGCGACCCCCACGACGACAAAGACGCCATTGTAGAAATTCGGGCGGGTGCGGGCGGGGACGAGTCCACTTTATTTGCTGCAGAAATATTCCGCGCCTATGGAAAGTTTGCCGAAAGTTTTGGCTGGAAGAACCACATAGTTTCGGTTTCCAAAAGCGACGCTGGGGGCTTTAAAGAAATTATTTTTGAAGTTCACGGGTCGCGTGAGCCGCACCCGTATTCTAAATTCAAATACGAGTCTGGCGTACACCGGGTGCAAAGAGTGCCGGAAACGGAAAAAAGCGGCCGCGTGCATACATCCACAATTACCGTGGCGGTATTGCCGAAACTGGAAGAAAAAGACTATGCCATTAACCCGAGTGACTTAAAAATAGAAGCCACTACTTCTTCGGGCCATGGCGGGCAAAGCGTAAACACCACCTACAGCGCGGTGCGCATTTTGCACATTCCCACCGGCATAACCGCCCAGTGCCAGGACGAACGCAGCTTTATGCAGAACAAGGAAAAAGCCATGGACGTCATTCGCGCCCGAGTTGCCGCGCACTACGAAGAAATAGAAAACAAAAAAATACGCGACTTGACTAAGTCGCAAATTGGCACCGGCGACAGGAGCGAGAAAATCCGCACCTATAACTTCCCCCAAGATCGCGTAACCGACCACCGCATAAACCAGAACTTTAACCAAATTAATTTAATAATGGAAGGCAAGCTGGAACAAATAACAGAAGCTTTGCAGCGCGCGGATTTGGAAGCAAAGAAAGAAGCGTTAAAAAAATAATATGAATGAATTTAGTTCCCAAAGGTTCGAACCTCAGAGCCCAGAATTCATTGGCTATCCATCTTCTGAAGCTTTAGTTAAAGATGCTTTGCGTATATTAGAAGAAACCGATGGGCTAGATACTGGAATTTTTGGAATTGAAGAAAATAAGGTTTTGAGCGAAATTGCCACAGAGATAATGCAGCGAAAAGCCTTTATAGAAAGTCCGTACGATCATAATTGGGGCGGTGAAATCGCCGGAGAGTGGTTGAATAAGGGCTAGGTATAAATACGATCGATTTCCAATTAAAGTCTAAAAGTACAGAAGATTACCAGGCGGCTGTTCTTCGAGCTTATGATTTAAAACATGCTTTAGAAAATAAAACTAATGACAATAAGTGAAGTCTTAAAAAAATACCCAAAAATAGAAACTGAACTCCTGCTGGCGCATGTATTGCGAAAACCTAAGGAGTTCATTTTTTTGTATCCGGAAACAAGTTTATCAGTGAATCAGTTAATCAGTGTATCAGTGCTGGCAAAACGTAGGCTCAAAGGTGAACCCATTGCCTACATTTTGGGGTATAAAGATTTTTACGGGCTTAGGTTTACAGTAAATAAAAACGTATTAATCCCCCGGCCGGAGACGGAGTGGTTGGTCGGCCGTGTCATTGCTGTTATTGCGAGGAGCCAGACGACGAAGCAGCCAAAACATAGTGTCTCTGCTGTCATTCCGGCAGCCACGAAGCGAAGCGGAGAGCTAGCCGGAATCCATGGGTCTGGATCCCGGATACCTTCCGCTGCATTCAGATTCCGGGATGACACAGAAAGTATTAAAATCCTCGATCTCGGTACTGGGAGTGGATGTATTGCAATTAGTTTGGCTAAAAAACTACAAACTACAAACTACAAGCTAGCGGCATCAGACGTGTCTAAAGAAGCCATCAAAGTCGCCAAACACAATTTGCGACAAAACTTCCATACTAGCAAGTATGGAAGTAATGTGCGGTTTGTGCAATCGGACCTATTTAAAAATATACGTGGGCGGTTTGATGTTATTGTGGCCAATTTGCCCTATGTACCGAGGGCGGATTACAGATTAAAGATTAAAAATTTAAAATACGAACCTAAAATTGCATTGGTGGATGCAAAAAAAGATTTTGACCTGTACGAAAAATTTTTCCAGCAAGTCGGGAGGCATGTGACTGACAAATCTAAAATTTTTCTTGAAATTGATCCATTGACTAAGGGCCCAATCCGAACCTTTGTAAAAAAATACCTTCCCGGGTGGAAGGTCACATTTTACAAAGACTTCAATGGTTTGTGGCGATATGCGGAAATTGCTTCTACTTACATACTGTAAAGTATGTAAGTAGAAGCTAAATGTGATTCACAAATGTATTATCAGCCATTATAACTGATCCCATGCCGATTGCTAGTTTTCACTTAATATTTTTTCAAATTCCTCCAAACCCTCTCCCCCATTCACGCGGATGCGGGGAAGTTCGAACAAATTTTCCAAATTGAGCCACTGGCCCTCATGCACTGTGAGGGCCATGACAAAGCCGGCTTTTTTAGCCTGCTCAATATACACCGGCGTATAGTGGCCGTAAGGGTAAATTAAATACGGCGGCGCGCTTTGGAGATGATCATTAAGAGTTTGTTGACAGTTGCTTAGATTTTGAAAAATATAATCTGCATTAAATTTTGGGTTTGAGCCGTCAAAATGGTTTTCTGTGTGGCAGACCACTTCTTCACCCTGGTCTTTGGCTGCAGAAATTTGTTGCCATGTGGCATAGGAATTTGTGCCGTCTTTGGTGCCCACAAAGTCCGTTATAATGCCAAAACTGCCGTTATAACCGTACTTGTTTAAAATGGGTATGGCATAATTAAAAACATCGTCGTACCCGTCATCAAAGGTAAAAACAATTGCTTTTTTTGGCAATTGTTTTTGCTTCTGGGAATATTGGTATATATCGTCCAAGCTTACCGAAACATAATTTTGGCTCTTAAGCCATTTTACTTGCTGTTCAAAATTGTCCGGCAGCACGGTTAAGCCGGCACGGAGCGGGTCATGTACCCCTTCCGGCATAAAGCCCACATGGTGGTACATTAAAATTGGGAGTTTAATTCCCCTACCCTTTGCCACAATTTGGTTTGGAACGGAAATAGGTGTCCGGTCTGTTTTGGTTACGTGGGGATGGTCGCCATGCAGTAGCGGGTCGAGTTTGGTCTCAGAAGTATTGTCAGTTCCTTCGGCATGCATTTGTATAAAGCTGGGAATAGTAAAAACCAGGGCAATGACAAGGCTAATAATACCCACCCAGGTGTTGCGCGGTAAATAGTTTTTCTTTTTCATAAGCCATATAATTATATCATATACAAAATGGCCGTCCCGATAAACCGGGACGGCCATTGTAAATTGCGAATTTATTCTTTCTTTTCCCCTGCGCCTGCTTCTTCATCTGCGGGTTTTTCTTCGGCTGCTCCTTCGACTGCGGAAACGTCTTCCACAACAGGAGCGGCCAGTTCGGCTTCAACGTCGCGCGGAGGCTGTATTTTGGCTACCAATTCGTCGGCATTGGTTAAAACAGTGACTTTATCCGAAACCTTCAGGTCTTTGACGGAAATTTCATCATCAAAAGTTTTAAGGGCGCTTAGGTCAATTTCTATGTTGTGCGGCAAATCTGCCGGCAAACACTCGACTTCAATTTCGTTTAATATTTTAACCAACACACCGCCCAAATTCTTGACTGCAGCAGATTCGCCGGTAAATTCCAAGGCAACCGCAGCGGTAAGTTTTTCGGACATGTTAACTTCGTAGAAATCAATATGCTCGGGGGTGGATTTTAAGTAGTGCATTTGCACGTCGTGGATAAGCACGGGGTGCGTCTTGCCGTCTTGTGTAATTAAATTGACAATAGTGCTTTCACCGGCTTTTTTGAGCACGCGTTCAAATTCGTTAAAATTGACCATAAGCGGCATATTTGCCACGTTGTGGCCGTACAATACTGCCGGAATAAACCCCTGCTTACGGAGGGTTTTGGGCTTGGTTGTCTTAATGTCCCGCGGCTGGGACTTAAGTTCTATTTTTTCCATACATTCCTTTTATAGCCTTACTCATAGCGCATTGGCGCTTACTCATAGGCTTTAATATCTGGGTTATTATATCAAAACCTTCTACTCTTGGCAAGAGGCTTGTTTGCATATATACTGACGCAAAAGGAGGACGTATGGGCAATGGGAAACGGGCCCTCTCCCGCCGCACTCTTGCAAACCGTATCCGCCAACGATGCTTTACATCTGCACAGGATTGCCATTGCGATTTCATGCAGAGTGCAGTATTTTCGGAGTTAATCATAAAAGCTGCACAGCGGACTTTCCCGGTTTTTAAAATGAAGAAAAGGAGAAACAGTACATGCTAACGGTCAGCCGGATTAAGAAACTTTGTGCAAGGGCAAGCCAAAAGGCTGATGATCGCAGCATGGAACTACGGCTGTCGGAAATTGGCGAGCTCTTAAACGTTGTCCAAACCGGCAAGCCAATCAATGCTCTTACATTTTCCTTGAAGAGGAACAAAAAATCCGGGGCAACCGAATTGGGCCATAAGCCATCAACTATTGGCCCTAAAGAGGCCCGCAAGATTCTTAAAACAAGATATGGTATTACGTGCAAGCAATGAGAACCTATTTGAAAAATCTTTCTTGGCTGCTCCGCCTTAGGCGGATTGACACGAGCTTGGTCCGGGCAGAGCCCGAGACCAATCGCGATCCCCAAAAATTATTTTTCGTATAAGTTCTAAAAAGCGCACCACCCAAACAGTGGAGCGCTTCTTTTTTATGTTTTTACAATTACTGAGAAACGGTAAACATCTCTACAAAATCGCCTTTAAATTTTTTAAGCTCGGTGTGGATGCCTATGACTTCGTTAATAGAAATAGGCGTCTTGTTTTTGAACTTAGAGGTGTCGTTACTGGTAAGGTCTGTAACCATACCAACGCTAAATATTTCCGGACCGTCAATTTCTATGTTGAACATAACCGAAGACTTGCACTTGGCGCAATCGGAATGAATTAATATGCGGGCTTCGCCAATAATGTCGTTGTGCTCGCTCTCTATAACTTGCGATTGGTTTAAGGTATATTTTTGGCCGCAAATTGGGCACTTTAAAACTACGCCCAGCCATTCAATAACTTTTTTGATATCAAATTTTTTTCCGCCGAAAGCGGAGCCGTCTGGTTTTTTCATGTATACAGTATACCAAGAAAGGTTAAAATCTCAAAATTTTGGACTGCATGGCAATATTTTGGGCCAGTCCTAGCGCCATAAGCGCAACAACAAGCGAGCTTCCGCCGGCTGAGACAAACGGCAGTGGAATTCCCGTAACCGGCAACAGCCCAATATTCATGCCGACATTGACAACAATGTGGGTAAAAAACAAAAAAAACACGCCCGCGGCAATATACATGCCTAAATCGTCCCGCGCAAGCTTAATAATGCGCATGAGCCTAAAAAGCAGGAAAAAATACAAAAGCAGCAATGCACTGGTGCCCAAAAATCCAATTTCTTCGCTGCTGGCGGCAAAGATAAAATCTGTCTGGCGTTCGGGCAAAAATTTGTGTTCGCTCTGAAGGCCCTTTCCCAGCCCCATGCCGGTTATTTGTCCGCTGCCAACGGCAATGGCGGCTTGGCGCACGTTATATCCCTTGCCCTGGGGGTCAAGCTGGGGGTCTAAAAACACTTTAACGCGGTCGCGCTGGAACGGTTTGAGGAAAAATTTCCATCCTACCCCGGCGGTGGCGCAAGCGGCTATTAAAATAATTATCAAAAACTTTTTCTTTATGGGGCTGATAAAAATTATTCCGGCCCATATGGCAATAAGCACAATGGAAGAACCCAAGTCAGGCTCTGCTACAATGAGCGCGGCCGGGATGCACGTGTAAACAAATGACCAAATAATATTTGTCCAGCTGTTAATTTCGCCCCTTCGCAAGTACATAAGCCTGGCCAACCCCAAAATAACGGCAAGTTTGGCAAATTCCGCTACTTGCAGGTTAAAAATTCCTAAATCTATCCAGCGGCGGCTGCCTTTAATATGCGGGCCAAGAGCCAGCAAATATCCGAGCAGTAACACCAGTACTACATACATAACCCTATTGGCTTTGGCCAGGGAGTGGTAATCAAAAAAAGAAAAAAATAAAAATCCGCCAATGCCTACAGCCAAAAATAGCGTTTGGCGGACAAATGTGCCGGAAGAATCCGTAGCAATGGTAGTGCTGTAGAGGAGCGCCATGCCAACGACAATAAGCAGCAACGTGGCCACTTGAAGCGGGATGTCGAAGTATTTAAAATTGTTGAAAAATTTTAGCATAATAATGTAGACAACCAATTTCCGATTAAGTCGAAGACAAGTTTATGGGCTTTTTGGGTGTAGCGTGCCCTGTACCATACGGTACAGGGCGTGCCCATTTATCACAGTCGGTCGAGACCGACGTGATTCATGGGCTCTCCAGGGTACGTACTTATCAAGACTAAGGGATTCCTCGGCCTTTGCACAAGGCTTCGGCGGATCTTCGATCGGCTGCACTCGGAATGACAAGTGAAGAAACTACCTCATCTGTCTCTCGGCAGCACTCGTGACATCTTCTCCTAAAAGGAGAAGAGGGTGGTGCTTTAGTGTCATCCCGGAAAAATTACATTGCTATTAATTTTATCCGGGATCCAGCAAAGGGCAATACTAAATATCTAGAACTGGTCTCAAAACCATAACTTACTGATTCTCCCGTCAAATAAAGGGAAGATCATTAACTTTATGCCTATGAGACTCACTGATGAACAATGGTTAATCATTGAACCTTTACTACCTAAAATCATTAAAAGCAACAAAGGCGGTAGACCGAGAACTGCTAATCGACAAGTCTTAGATGGAGTACTCTGGATTTTAAAGACTGGTGCTCGCTGGAAGGATCTGCCCAGAGAATTTCCTAGTTATCAAACCTGTCACAGGAGATTCCAGGAATGGAATAGAAACGGCACGATTTTACGAGTGCTCACAGCCCTGGCTCAAGATATGGAACAGCGGGGAAAGTTAAATATCAGTGAATGTTTTGTTGATGGTAGCTTAATACCTGCTAAAAAAGGGGGTCTGCTGTCGGACCAACCAAAAGGGGCAAAGGCAGCAAGATCATGGGCATTTCAGACAAGTCTGGTTTTCCGGTCTCCGTCAGTCTGGCCTCTGCTTCTCCGCATGAACTCAGTTTGGTGGAAACAGCGGTTGCCGATCGACTTACCAGAAATGCTCCAGTATGTTTGGTAGGCGACAAGGCATATGATAGTGATCGGCATGATACATTATTGCAAAAGGCAGGCATTACACTCATTGCTCCCCACAAGAACAATCATCGGAAGATTCCAACACAAGATGGACGGCAGCTGAGACGATACAGAAGACGTTATCGCATTGAACGGTTGTTTGCCTGGTTGAAGAACTACCGCAGGATTATTATCCGCTATGAAGTCAAATCCATTAATTTTCTGGGGTTCGTCCACTTAGCAGTTCTCTTGATACTCTTAAGGAAATATTAATAATTTAGTTTTGAGACCAGTTCCTAATATCTAATATCCAATATCCAGTATCTAATATCCAATATCTATCTAAGTATTTCCTGCCCTCCCCCATGTCTTAGTTTCCCAATATCTGTGTTCTGGCAACCGGATATCCCTAAAATTAGGGGTTCCGGAATGGCGCTATCTTCCCAAATTTCCCGATCCCGCATCGAGCTCTTTTGGTAAAGAAATATTTTGGGAATTAAGTACGTCGGTTTGCGGCACAACATCTACCGTAGCGACATCGTTGCTAAAAACATTTGGCCACAGCTGGACATATGCCCGCCGTTCAAACGGTTTGACCGTAAACTCGCTGCGCTGGCTAATGCCAATAACATTTCCTTTGGCATCGTAGAGGAAAAAGCCAATATCCACTTTATTTAATTGGTACGGGCTATTATTGTACACCGTCCCTTGTACGGTAAGTGCGGGCGGGCTTACCTGGTTAAAGACTGCGGGGGTGGGAGCGTCTAGTTCAATTTTTGGTATGGACAGGCGTTTTTTCCATGGCAAGTCATTTGGCAGTTCAATGCGGGCCGAAGCAATTTTTTGAGACGAGGTGACTTTTGGGACTATGAGATATTTTTTTTCGCCCGGGAGCAAAAACAAGTTTGCGGTGGAAGAATAAATTTGCGCGCCGGAACTGTCCAGTAAAACAATTGTGTACTGTACATTGTCGAGCGAAAGGTCTACGTTTTTATTTTCTATTTGCGCCGCAACAGAATAGGTATCTTGCCCGGTCTGCGTCACTATAGTTTTAGAAATTTCCGGTATGGCCGGGTTTGAAAACGAGGGGGTAGCAGTAATTTTCTTGTCTTTGTTGGCTGAATAAAATATTTTATACGAAACGGTTCTAACGACAAAATAGGCCGGAATAACAGCTACGATGCAAAAAACAATAATGAACCGCTGCACCGGCGTAAATACCACCAGCGCCTGCTGCGCTTTTAGCTCGGCTTCCTCCACTGAAAGCTCAATTTTTTCTTTTAAAAAAGGCACGAATGTATTAATTAAGTTTATTTTTTATTTCTGTAACTATTATAGCAAAATATGGGCTTTTTTGGTACACTAGTATAGAAATAATTATCCCTTATCCTTTATCTTTTATCCTTCACGGGTAAAGGATTAAGGATTAAGGATTAAGGATATAATGCGCTTTACGCATTTACATTGCCATACGCACTATTCCCTGCTCGATGGTCTTTCCAAGATAGACGATCTTATTTCGCGCGCCAAAGAACTTTCCATGGACAGTTTGGCAATTACCGACCATGGCGTCATGTACGGGGCCATAGAATTTTACACCCACTGCCTGGATGCCGGCATAAAACCCATTATGGGAGTAGAGGCGTATGTTGCCCCGCGCTCGCGTCTTGACAAGGAAGGCAAAATAGATTCCGATTACCACCATGTAACTTTGCTGGCCGAAAGCTACGAGGGGTACCATAACCTTATTATGCTTACCACCTTAGCCCACACCGAAGGGTTTTACTACAAGCCGCGCATAGACCTTGAAATTTTACAAAAGTACGGCAAAGGGCTGGTTTGTCTTTCCGGATGCCAGCGCGGCGAAATTGCGCGCGCGGCAGCACACAAGTCCGAGGACGAAGCGCAAAAAGTTTTGGAAAAATATCTTGCCATTTTCGGCCAAGACCGCTTGTTCATAGAAATCCAGCGCAACGCCAAGCCCGGACCCGACAAAGACAGCGAAGACAGCTTGAATGCCAAACTTATTGCCCTGGCCAAAAAAAACAATCTTCCCCTGGTCGCTACCGCAGATTGCCACTACATTTACCCCGAAGACAGCGAGGCTCAGGACGTATTAGTC
>JADMIO010703494.1_pt1 | contig 11288 bp, 5 predicted proteins | sample 8958161 | NCBI WGS metagenome assembly JADMIO01 (sample SAMN16585339, study PRJNA669376) | soil metagenome | isolation source: Crop rotation soil | place: USA: Cullars Rotation, Alabama | collected 2011 | reverse complement strand
ACAACTTGTCCACGTGGAATTCTAAGCTTAGGATCCCAATGTGCTGGAAAGTGCATGCCCAGGTATATAAAGCAAAACTGGGTTTATTTATTTTTCCTCTCCCGCCATCAGGGTATGGCACCTGCAACCTGGGACTCGAACGCCTCGATCCGGGCAATGCTAATTCCTGGCAGCTGCATGCACATCTTTCTTTCGGGACACTTGGAGCCGATGCCCCGGAAGTCAGGAGAAAATGGATCACGATTGAAAGAACGCATTATGTGAAACCGGCAGAGAAAAAAACTTTATTCTTTTATACCGGTTTCCTGGAACTGGGTAGCCGGAAAACGTTACCGGGTTTCGTTGATTTCCCACCCGATGCAGTGCTGCAAAATGAAAAAGCTTTTGAGTGTAGCCCGGGTATTGGCATCGGTGTTTCATTCAGGTTCCTTAAACGATTTGGATTAGATTTAGTTGCCGGGCCCAAGCTGATCTTTGCAACACATAAAGATTCCTATTACAATTCAATAACCCGGCAAGGGTATACAAAACGTTACCAGGATGTAAATGCAGGCTATCGTGGTATGGGTGCGCTTTCCATCCGGTTTGGAAAAATGTAATTGGAAACAAAAAAGAAATAATGGCTGAAGAAAAAAAAATAGTTACTGATTCCGGGATCGAGATCAAAAAATCATACACAGCTGATGATCTGCCTGCTCATAGTCCCGATCTACCGGAAGATTCATTGGGTAAATTCCCATTTACACGTGGCATCCAGCCTGATATGTACCGGGGGAAACTCTGGACGATGCGACAGTATGCGGGGTTCTCGACAGCCGAAGAGAGTAATAAGCGATATCATTATTTATTATCCCAGGGTGTAAGCGGGTTAAGTGTTGCCTTTGATCTACCCACTCAAATCGGTTATGATAGCGATCATGCTCTTGCTGAAGGAGAAGTGGGTAAAGTGGGTGTAGCGATCGATAGCATTGAAGACATGCAGACCTTGTTCGATGGGATCAAACTGGAGAATATTTCTACTTCCATGACGATCAATGCTACAGGGTTTATACTCCTCTCCTTCTATGTAGCCCTGGCAAAACAACAAGGTGCGAACCTGGCAAATATTTCAGGTACCATCCAGAATGATATTCTCAAAGAATATGCTGCGCGGGGTACTTATATTTATCCACCTAAACCGTCGATGCGCATCATCACCGATATCTTTGAATGGTGCAGTCATGAATTACCAAAATGGAATACGATCTCGATCTCGGGATACCATATACGCGAAGCGGGTAGTTCGGCGGTGCAGGAGATCGCCTTTACATTGAGCAATGGCAAAGCCTATGTCAAAGCCGCACTGGAAAAAGGACTCGATATTAATGTATTTGGTAAACGTCTTTCCTTCTTTTTCAATGCACACAATAACCTGTTTGAAGAAGTGGCGAAATTCAGGGCAGCCAGGAAGATGTGGGCGAAGATCATGAAAGACCTGGGCGCCACTGATCCACGTGCTATGATGCTTCGTTTCCATACCCAGACCGGGGGAAGCACCCTGACGGCACAGCAACCTCTCAATAATATCACAAGAGTTACCATCCAGACACTGGCCGCGGTACTTGGCGGCACCCAATCGCTTCATACCAACGGTTATGACGAAGCATTAAGCCTTCCTACGGAAGAAGCCGCCAGGATTGCTTTGCGTACTCAACAGATCGCCGCGTATGAAAGCGGCATCGCTGATACAGCAGACCCGCTGGCAGGATCTTTTTTTATCGAATCATTGACACAGGAAGTAGAAGAGCAAGCCTGGAAACTGATCAATAAGATCGACGCCATGGGTGGCAGTGTAACAGCAATCGAGCAGGGTTTTATCCAGGACGAGATCGCCCGGAGTGCTTACGAATACCAGCGAGGTGTTGAAACCGGTGAAAAGATCATTGTAGGTGTCAATAAATTCCGCGTGGAAGAAGAAACACCCATCCCTATCCTGCGAGTGGATGATTCAATCCGGCAGGTACAGACAAAAAAACTGGATGCCCTTCGCCAAAAAAGAAATCCTGCCAAATGCGATAACCTGCTTCAATCACTTAATGATAAGGCAAGCAACGGGGATAATATTATGCCTGCAGTATTGGAAGCGGTAGAAAATTACTGCACCCTCGGGGAGATTGCAGATACCCTGAGAGAAGTTTTCGGAGAATATAAATAACGGAGCTTACAAATAAAAAAAGGCCATTGTTACCAATGACCTTTTTCATTTAAACTTTTCTTTTACTTGATCATTAAGCCAGAAGGATCTTTTGCAAAAAGGTAGGCATCGCTCTCTACAAAATCATTGGCCCTTACTTCCACTGCGGTTACTTTGCCGTCTTTCAGCGTGAATTTCGCCGGGTAAACGCCATAACCGATATTGGAGTAGGTCATCCTGAATTCATTATTATCCATATAGTGCATATACCCGATCAACCCCGGGTGATGCTGGAAACGACAGACCAGCATATCATCGCTTTTTGTGATCGTGATCTTACCGTATACCGTATTATAAAAATCACCCGTATATTCTTCCAGTTTCAGAGCTGGTGCATTTTTTTTATCCACTCTATCTTTAAGCGCGGCGAGTTCAGTGTCTGTTGCTTTTTTCCCCTGTTCAAAAAATCCATACTGGTACTTGCTGCGATCCGAGTAGGGTACATTGAGATAAGCATCGAGTATCTGGTAACGAAGCGCTTCAAAAAAACTCTGGTTATCGTTATTAGTAAGGATCGTGATCCCCAGTTTCGATTCAGGTACAAAACAAACATTGGTTACCTGCCCGAAAGCGCCGCCCGTATGCCAATACACCTGGCTCCCGTTATAATCAGTTTCAAATACACCTAAGCCATAAGCCCTGAAATGTGTAGGGAATGCCGCAGATTTCCTGCTGCCGGTAAGGATATTTGCATCCCTTGTTTTTTGCAGAACTGCCCAGGGAATGACTTGTCTCCCTTCGTAACGTCCGCTGTCCAGTTGCATGATCAACCATTTGCTGAGGTCGTTTACATTACTTACCATACTGGTAGCGGGACCGAGGTTATCAACGTTGTCAAATGGAATTTTAGTCAGGGAACTATATAGGTTATTATGAGGTTGCGCTACATTTTTACGGTTACCAATACCGGCCGTATTCATATAGGTATTATTCATCCCCAGTGGTGAAAGGATATTCGACTGTACATAGTTTTCCCAGGTCTGGCCGGTTACTTTTTCAAGAACTTGTCCTGCAACCAGGAAAGCAGAGTTACAATAACCGTAATCCTGCCTGAACTCCCCGGTGGGTTTCAGGTATCGCATTTTCCAGATAATAGAATCTTTGGGAAGGTCTGAATCCCAGAATGTAAAATCGCCCTGGAATGTTTTTGTGCCCAGGCGATGACAAAGCAGGTCCCTGATATTAACCATTTTCGTGGCAGAAGAATCATACAAGCGGAACCAGGGTATATATTTAGTTACCTTATCGTTCAGGGAAAGCTTTTTTTCAAAATCGAGTTTCGCGAGAGACACACCGGTAAATAATTTCGAGTTGGAGGCGATAATGAATAATGTATTCTCATCTACTTTATCCGCCTTGCCCACTTCCCGTACGCCATATCCTTTTGACAGGATCACTTTTCCATCCTTTACAATAGCAATGGCCAGGCCGGGAATCTGCCACTGCTTCATTCCTCTTTCAATATAGGCATCGAGACTATCGGTCAAAAAAGAAGGGCCGGGAAGAATGGTTTTATTTTCGTTTTGGATCGGTTGAGAGGGTTTTACAGGGGCTAATCTCGCTAATGAATCACTGCGTGATTTGTCCCTTTGTTTTTCCATCTTTTCCATATCATCCTTTTCGTTCCTATCGTCCTTCACATCAGGTTTCTGGTTAGCCTTTGATGGAATCGAATCCTTTTTTGTGCTCGAACTTATCCTTGGGGTCTGGGCTTGCGCATAAGAGATTGCCAATAAACACACAAACACGAAAAAACACTTCTTTACAGATTGCATATAGAGATAAATTTATCCGTGAAAATAAGGATAAAATAAAAAACGCCGTCAATTGACGGCGTTTAAAGATAAATGCCCGGTTTTTATTGAATTACCCTGATAATAAAGGATTGGGAAGGAGGATTGACCAGCACCCCGGAGTTGTTTTCAAACCTGATCTCTACCGTATTAGCCGCGCTTACCCTTGCCCAGGCAATAATGATACCGGCCGGTAAAGCGGAACTTGGTGAAACGGTTACCGCCGCTCCTACCGTAGCACCAGTGACAGACACAAGGGTGCTGAAGCCGGTATTCGCCGCCAGGTTAGGAATATCGATCACTGCTGACCCTTTTGGTATTCCCACCCATTGCGTACCGCTATATTCTTCGAGGGTTTGATTGGTTGTATTATATCGGACCATGCCCTGCACAGGTGCAGCCGGGCGTTGGGCTGTTGTTCCGGTAGGCACGATCATCGCGCTGGTAGAATTTACATCGAGCACTGCGCGTGGAGAAATAGAACCTCCATCCGTGATCAGTGTTGAATCACCCAGCCTGTTATGACCTTTCGATGAATAAAATGCATAGTTCTTTTTGGCTGCAGCTCCGGTTACGGAATTAATAAATACCCCATAGATCGTCCCATCTACTTTTCCTGCCAGCCCGGTGAAGGATCCCTGCCAGCCAAACACATTACCCGTGATACGTCCGGCAGTTGCTCCACTGATAGTAATGGCGGTCCTGACACCTGTCATGCTGCCGGTGTTATCCGCATTCCCGTTTGTAATGCTTACTGTATTTTGTATCCCCACGATCGAGGCTGATTTTCCATTCCCACTGTTCCTGGCCGTATTAAGTATACCAACAATGGAGAGAACTGAGTCGTTGCCTGCATGAATAACGTTATTGCTGATCCCGTTCAACAGGTTCGCTTTCTGAAAAGCTTTCGGGTTCATTACCGTTGCGAGGCTAAGATTGGTATGTATTGTTCCCGTTAAAGCATTGTCCACTTCATATACCATATTAACGGCAGGACCATCAAGCAATGTGCTGTCAGTTTTTCTGGAGGCGGTGGCTTTAAAGATGTATTTGCCATGAAACTGGTCAACGGTGAAATCCTGCCCGATACTATTAGTATTGGTGAAGCGGTCGCTGAATACAAACGCTTTAGTAGCGGGACTGTAAAAAACAGTATCCTGGACCGGGAGCCCTCTTACCAGGTTTACCCGTTTAGTAACATTATCGAATTTCCATTCTGCCGTATCCGCACTAAAGCCTTTCCAGGCAGTTCCATTATAGAATTCCATATTCGAGCCGGTTGTATTAAACCGCAACATCGCAGTAACAGGAGTTACAGGACGCTGAGCCGTTGTACCGGCCGGTGTGATCATGGCAGATGTGGAATTTACATCCAGCACAGCGCGGGGACTTGTAAAGAAGCCATCCGTGATCAAGGTTGAATCTCCCAAGCGGTTATGTCCTTTATTACTATAGAAGGCATAATTCTTTTTCGGAGCCGCGCCGTTTATATTAGAAAGAAATACTCCATATAGATTTCCGTTTACCATTGGTGCTCCCACACTATCCACCAGGAAAGCAGAACCAAAATATCCGAATACGTTCCCTGTTACTTTGCTGATCTGCGAACTGGTAGAGATCGAGTTCCTGATACCCGATATCGTAAGCACATCCCTTGTAGCACTATCCGCGATACGGGCTGAATTCGTAAACCCGGTCATTGAATTGGTATAACCTGTCCCATTTACGGTAACAGCATTGGTAAGACCTGTCATGCTTAACAAGGAATCACGCCCCGCATGAATGGTAGATAACTGGAGCGAGGAAAGAAAATCCAGTGGTTGCAAATTTTTTGGATTGTTCACTGTAGCCACCTGCATCCCGCGAAAAATAGAATTCTGTCCACTGCTATCCACTTCAAATACCATGTTCATCATGGTCGGGTTCAGGTTAGTGGTATCAGTAAACCGGGAAGCCGTTGCTTTAAAATAATATTTCCCGGTAAACGAAGTAACGGGGAAATCCTGGCCAAGACTATTTGTATTCATGGTGCGATCCGAAAAAACGAACTTCTTTGCATCCGTAGAATAAAAAACAGAGTCCCCAATCGGGTAACCACGGACAAGAAATACTCTTGCAGCAAGCGTATCAAATTCCCATTCACAGGAATCGCCTCCCAGCCGGTTGGCTGAAGGCTGTAACAAAGGCATCCATTGTTTCAGGTCTTCGCTATAGATAAAGACCGCCCGGGCATCTGTATTATATACGACCAATGCATTGGCGGGATCTTTAATCGCGAACATCTGCTGTTGGTTAAGTCGTGGCAGTAACAATCCTTTGTTATCACTGGCCAGTTCAAGTACAGCAGAGGGATGGGGATCTTTTTTGGGATCACCCCCGATCTTAACCTGGGCAATAACAGGAATGGTGAAAAATAATAAAAACAGGAATAGCAGCACTTTGGCTGGGATGAATGATTTCATACAACAAGGTTTTGGGGTGAAAAGGTAGGAATTCCGGATATCCGGGACAATACCACTTAGTGGGTTTTTTATATAAATAAGTTCCAGGGCACTTCTGCAAAAAAAAGCCACACCGGAACCGGTGTGGCTTGTATACGAAATTAATTAACTCTTATCTCGGCCAGACAAGCACCTTACGGCTGCCCAGCGGTTTATTGTTCGCATCGCGAAGATCAACCATGTACGTACCCGCAGGACGGCTGCCCAGGTCTACCTGGATCGACGTGTACGGTAACGTTGAGATCGTCTTGCTCTGGTACACCCTCGCTCCCTTCGCATCATAGATCGACAGGTACAGCGGGATGCCAGGACTGCTCGTATAATACCTCACCTGGAACTGGCCTGTATTCGGGTTCGGGTAGACAAACAGGTTAGTCGATGGAAGTCCGCTTACTACCAGGTCGGCTGATGTGCGGATACAACCATTGGGATCCGTATAGGTCGCTTTGTAAGTACCTACATCATCCACCGTGATGCCTGACAGCGTAGCTCCCGTTACTCCGGGTATCACTACTCCATCCTTGAACCATACAAATGTTCCGCCTGATGGGTTCGTGTTGGCTGTAATACTCATCACATCCCAGGGCAGTAACTGCGGTGGTTGTGATGCTACCAGTGTTATCATCGGCAGTTTATTCACATACAGCGTTCCGAAGGCGGACGTAACCGTTGTACAAAGTCCTATCACATTCACACGGTAGCTGTTTGTATTCAGACCCACATTTACGCCCGTTATCGTCAGCGTATTGGTTGTGGCACCTGAGTATACTCCGCCATTACTGATATTGTTCCAGGTACCGCCACTGAACAGCTGCCACTGGTAAGCCAGCGCGCTTGCCGAGGTGGCCGTTACACTGAAGGTTGTATTGGTCGTTTCGCACACTGTCTTGGTTGCTGCCGGTTGCTGGGTGATCACTGGCAGGTTGCCATCAAGCACCGTTACTGTGAACGAACACGTACTTGTATTACCTGCTGCATCCGTTGCTCTCCACACATTCGTTGTTACACCAAGCGGGAACGCTGATCCACTCGCCTGGCCGCTGACAAGAGCTTGCGTTACTCCAGGACAATTATCAGCAGAAGTAACTGTATAATTAACCGTTGCTACGCACGATCCAACCGGTGTGGTGGCGGTGATATTAGAAGGACAAGTGATCGCAGGTGCCTGTGTATCGTTTACTCTTACGGTAAATGAACAGCTGCTGGTATTACCCGCTGCATCGGTTGCTGTGCTGGTAACTGTTGTTGTTCCTACAGGGAAGAAGCTTCCGCTCGCAGGTACTGATACTACCGGTACTGCCAGCAGGCCCGTTGCATTTAAGATGATATGCATGTTCGGGAACCCGATCGCTGCTGTGGTGGTCGGTGTAGTGATACCGCAATCAGCTGCCGATAAATAGCTCGGTGCTGTTTCCGGTAAAGCGTTACTTCCGATAAAGAATAAATTACCTGCAGGACGACCATCCGGTGTGTTCACTTCCAGTACCATGATCGAGTTACCAGGGATGGTAGCCGGTGTGGTAAAGGTGGCTGTGAACAATGAATTGGTCTGGTCAGGTATATTATAAGTCTGGCTTGCTACCAGCGTGCGTACACCACCCGGGAACGCTCCCGCACTGGTGTACACTCTAACGTTCACCGGTTGCGTGGTACCGGTACCCGCTGCATTGGCCAGCTCGATACCGAAGATCACGTTACTGATCGTCACCGGGGTGGCAAGGGCCAGCGTATAAGCTCTCCAGTAACTGTTTTCTGTATGTGCAATACCGTTGTTACAGGCTACTGAACCTGCAGCACCCACATTGGAAGATGACTGCGTCAGGTTTACCACGGCACAGTTGTCCGTTGCATTAGGTGTAAAGTTCACTACTGCTCCGCACTGGTTGGCTGCGTTAGGCACCACAATATTTGCAGGACATGTGATCACTGGTGGTGTCGCATCGTTCACTCTTACTGTGAATGAACAACTCGATGTATTACCGGATGCATCTGTTGCTGTACCGGTAACTGTTGTTGTGCCCACAGGGAAGAAACTTCCCGATGCCGGTGAATACGTAAACGTTACACCCGGGCAGTTATCACTAACTGTTGGAGCAGGAATAGTAACATTGGCTCCGCACACGTTAGCCGGACTATTAGTCGTAACAATATTTGCAGGACATGTGATAGTCGGTGCTTGTGTATCATTTACCCGTACAGTGAATGTACAAGTAGCATTTGTTGGTGCATTACCAAATAAGCTGAAAATAAGGTTATGCTGGCTTGCAGGAAGACAAGTAACACCCTGACCCCATGCACTACATGTAGTTCCGAATCCACCACCTGGGTTCTGCCATGCAAACTGGCTACCTACATCTGTAGCGCCATAAAGATCCCAGAACCATTGGCCTGCCGGGGTGAAATCCATATTCACCTGTACAGAGACCCAGTATTTAGTACCGATACCTGCACCTGGAAGGCTAACAGCAGATGGGAAAGTGATTGTATAATCAGGACCGCCGGTGAAAGTGGCAATATTGTTCATTGCGAGGAATACAGATCCCGGCAATCCGGCAGCATCATTATAGAAAACGACATTGATCGATGTAGCAACTCCAGTACCGCCCTGGAATGTTCCATCTGCAAACATACCTGTGAGCGACCATGTTTGACCACCTGGTACAGTAAAGTCATCCGCAGCATACGAATCGAATGCATCGAATGCTCCTTCGAAATTCTGTGATGTTACGTTTGAATTTGGCGGAGGCGTAGGTGTAGTTTGTCCGTATGCTACATTTGAACGTTGAGTTACTGTAGTTGTACCAACGGGGAAGAATGAACCGGAAGGAGGGGTAGCTGTAACTGTTCCGCAAATGCCACCTGTGCTGGCAGCTGCGAAAGTGACAACGGCACCGCATTGGTTAGGATCATTCGACCGTACAATATTCGCCGGGCAGGTGAGTGTACATACCGGCGGCACACAACTCATCGTCTTAATATTTAAGGTCCATGAATTAAGCGCTCCGCCATCACCGCCAAGGTCATCACTGATCGTGATCGTCCAGGTTCCGTTCGGGTCCTCCCCTATGAATGCACCAAGCGCTTCTTCGGGTGTTAGCGGTGTTGCCGTAACCAGGTTTGTAAACGTATGATCGGTGATCAACCCCTGGTTGGCAGTATAAGGTACCTGGCCTAATGGATTCGCATTATCGTTCCAGGTTGTGCCGTTAAATAAGTTATCATTACCAGCACCGTTATCTGTTGTTAAGGTAACTACTGTTCCTGCAGGCGATGTCAATGTAATATCGAGATCAGCACAAAAAGTATGGGTAAGATTCGTTACTACATCGAGATCAGAAAGCTGTGTTCCTGCTCCTGATACAACAATGGTAGACGTAACTACACCCACTGTTGTGGGAATAGTAACGGGAGTGCTGTTTGTAAAAGAGAACGGAGATATCGTTGGAGCGGTTGCAAGTCCCTGGATTAGCAGTGACCAGGAAGTCAGGGTTCCTACATCACCACCAAGGTCATCACTTATTCTCAGCGTCCATGTTCCATTTGGATTCTCACCGAAAAAAGCCGAAAGCGGTTCTTCGGGAAGTAATGGTGTTGCTGTTACAAGATTTACATACGTGTGTTCTGTTACTTCATTCTCATTAATAGTGTAAGGAACCAGGTTCCCCGGATCAGCATCATCATTCCAGGTTGTCCCATTAAAACAGTTATCATTACCTGCACCATTATCACTGGTCAGTGTAACCACTGTACCCGCAGGTGATGTGATCGTGATATCCATGTCAGCACAAAATGTGTGTTGGATAAAGGTGGTCATCCTGAGGTTGTACAGGAAATTCGGCGCACCTGATACTACAAGTGTTGATGTAGTAACAGCAACATCAGCAATAGGCGTTGAAGTGCTATTGGTAAATGTTTGCGTAGCTGAAGGTGTACATTGTGCATTCACCTTATCAGCCATGAAAAAAAATACTAATCCGGTAAGAAGTAATAAGTAAGATTTTCTCATAACATTAGTTTTGGCAATTAAAATAATACGGACAAGGCACTAAATAGGTTGCAGTTCCCCGGGAGGATTAAAAAATGTGCTTTAAATCTAAGATTAAAAAAATTAATCAAAAAATTTAATCTTAAACATCCCCTTGATTTCCTCATAAATACCTCGCTGACAATACCCTTTTGGCCCATTGGGGGATAAAAAAAGCCCCCGGATATTCCGGGGGCTTTGCCTTATTGCGAAGTTGATTATGTCTTACCTGGGCCAGACAAGCACCTTGCGGCTGCCCAGCGGTTTGTTGTTCGCATCGCGAAGATCAACCATGTACGTACCCGCAGGACGGCTGCCCAGGTCTACCTGGATCGACGTGTACGGTAACGTTGAGATCGTCTTGCTCTGGTACACCCTCGCTCCCTTCGCATCATAGATCGACAGGTACAGCGGGATGCCTGGACTGCTCGTATAATACCTCACCTGGAACTGACCTGTATTCGGGTTCGGGTACACAAACAGGTTAGTTGACGGAAGACCGCTTACTACCAGGTCGGCTGATGTGCGGATACAACCATTCGGATCCGTATAGGTCGCTTTGTAAGTACCTACATCATCCACTGTGATGCCTGACAACGTAGCTCCTGTTACACCAGGTATCACTACTCCATCCTTGAACCATACAAACGTTCCGCCGGATGGGTTCGTGTTGGCTGTAATGCTCATCACATCCCAGGGCAGTAACTGCGGTGGTTGTGATGCTACCAGTGTTATCA
>JADMIO010972909.1_pt1 | contig 11289 bp, 9 predicted proteins | sample 8958161 | NCBI WGS metagenome assembly JADMIO01 (sample SAMN16585339, study PRJNA669376) | soil metagenome | isolation source: Crop rotation soil | place: USA: Cullars Rotation, Alabama | collected 2011 | reverse complement strand
GTGGGCGGGAGTATAGGATCGTGCGTCCGCCGCGCATGATTGGCGACGGACCCGGAGCGGCGGAGCCCCAGGCTCCTGGCGGTGCGGCGCGCAGCTTCGTGATTCAGGCCAACGTGCGGGTGCTCTCGCGCGTGAGCCACGGCCACAACGTGTGAAGCGGGGCTGCTTCGGACCGCGGCATCTTGCATGGCGTTCCACCCATTCCCTACATAATGTGACCGTGACAGGGAGAGCCGGGACGTGATTCCGTGGTCGGTACTGGTAAGACACGCTCCGATGCTCCTGGCAGCGGCCGACAAGCTTCTCGCTCGTGCCGGGACCAGCAAGACCGACGGTCCCGTGGCAAACGAGACCGCTCAGTTGCTTCACGATATGGCCGAGCAACTGACGGCGCTCACCGCCATGCAGGATCGAACCGCGAAACGCGCACGGCTGGCGGTCGTACTGAGCATCGCGGCCCTCGCTCTGGCGGCGAGCGCGTTCCTGTTCGTCGTGCTGACGTAGCGCGACATCGTCCGAATGGCAACGCACCCGCGGCTCTCCACGAGCCGTGATGGGGGCAGGACGCCAAGCCGATGGCTGCCGCTTCGTGACCGCAGCTATATAATCCACCGCACCGGAGGCAATCATCGATGGCCGCACCGTCCTGGAACATCAGCGGGCAATACTTCGAAACCTGTAGTTGCGACTACGTGTGTCCCTGCATCCTCGGGCAGATGGCGGTTCGCCCGACCAAGGGATCCTGCACGTTCGCGATGGCGATGCAGATCGAACGCGGCACGTTTGACAGCGTCCCCCTCGGAGGCGTCACCTTCATCGTCCTCGGTTACACACCCGAGGAGATGGCGAAGGGTAACTGGTCTGTCGGCCTCGTTGTCGACGAACGCGCTACGGCCGAACAGCGCGACGCGATCGTCGCCATCGCGAGCGGCGCGGCAGGTGGTCCGATGGCGCCGTTGTCGGGCCTGATCGGAACATTCTTGGGCGTGGAGGCCGCGCCCATCAAATTCGAGCGGAGTGGGAACAAGGGCACAGTCAAGGCCGGCGCCCTCGTCGACATGGCCGCGGAAGGCGCCTTGGGCGTCGATCCGTCGGTGACCGAGCCGATGTTCATCGACAACACGGGCCATCCGGTGTCGAGCCGTCTCTCGCTCGCACGCGCATCGAAGAGCCACGTCAGGGCGCTTGGCTTGATGTGGGCCGATGACAGCGGGCAGAACAACGGCCACTTCGCGCCGTTCAACTGGCAGAGTGCATAACCGGCCGCTCGACGAACGGCCACTCACGCGCCTCGAGCAGCTGCTCGGCCACGAGCGCGCGTCTCTTGTCGTTCTCCTGATCCTCTTCCCGCTTGTCTGCTGGTCGTGGATTGTCGTCATGGCGCGCGACATGTATGGCTCGATGACCGGCGCGAGCGCATGGATGATGACGCTCCACTGGGACGCCGGCCATGTGTTTCTGCTGTGGGCAATGTGGGCGGTCATGATGGTCGGCATGATGCTGCCGTCGGCCGCACCACTGCTGCTGCTGTACGGCGTGGCGGTGAGGCGTCAGTGTCACGGCCTGACGGCCTCGCGGCAGATCTACGCGCTGGCGGGTGGTTATGCCACGGTATGGGCGCTCTTCAGCGTGGGCGCCACCGCCGCCCAGTGCCTCCTGTCGGCTCGACTGATCGTGTCGCCGATGATGACCACGAGTCGGATGGTCGGCGCGGGACTGCTCATCGTGGCAGGCGCGTACCAGCTGACGCCACTCAAACTGGCGTGCTTGCAGAAGTGCCGGTCGCCGTTGAGTGTCATGATGCATCGCTGGCGTTCAGGCGTTGCCGGCGCCTTCCGCATGGGGATCCATCATGGCGCCTACTGCCTGGGCTGCTGCTGGGCGCTGATGCTGCTGCTGTTCGCAGGCGGCGTGATGAACCTCGCGGTCATCTTTGCGCTGACGGCCTTTGTCGCATTCGAGAAAGTCGGCCCGTTCGGCGCCCACAGCGCGCGCGTCAGCGGCGCACTGCTCATCGCCGCGGGCACCTGGATGCTTCTGTTCCCGGGGGGCCAGGGGGCAGCGGAGCCAGTCCGTCCGCGAGCGTGTTCCAGCTATCCGTTCCCTATTGCGTCTTGCCGCCCATCTGCACTTCAAAGCCATCCGGATCCTGGACGTGGAAGCTGTTTTCGGTCGTTCGAATGTTCAATCCGCGACGCTTCAGCTCTGCCTCCACGGCGGGCCTGACGGCTTTGTCCGTATCCCAGTTGGCCAGCGAGTAAGCAATGTGATCCACGCCGACCTTTCCGCCAGGCCGACTGCTGGCTGTGCGGGCGATGAGGATGTTGTCGCCGAACGTCAGCCGGCACTGCGTCTTGCCGTCGTCGCTTGTGACTTTCATCCCAAAGAGCCCCGCATAGAAGTCGCGCGTTTTCACATAGTCGGCCACTTGCATGGACACGTGATTGATGTAGACGGCGTTGGCGGGAGCAGCCGCCTCCGCAGGTCCAACCGCTGACGCCGCGGTTGCCGAGAACGCGAGGGTTTGAATGAGCTGCCGACGGCTGATCTTCCCGTGCTCGTAGTCCTGAAGCAGCCTGCTGATGATGTGTTGCATTTGCTCACCCTCCTTTTGCACCAGCTTCGAGTATCCGGGCAGAACGACGTGTGGGCTCCTCCTAGCGGTGTCGTGGCTTCCAGCGATCCGGAGCGCGCAGGATTATAGCCAGTACATCGAGGCGAACCTGTGCATACTTGCGGGCTCACGATGTTCGAGCCCACACGAGCGTCCTCGTTCGCAGTCGTGCTCGGTCTCATCGCCTCTCCATTGGCGGGCGCCACGATCGCCCAGGGGCAATGATGAGTCGCGTCCCAGGCCATCAGATCTCCAACGCCAGGCGCCGGAGAGATAGTATCCGCACCGGAGGCTGTATGACGCGACGCACCTGGTACTCCGCATTCGTAGTACTCGGGATCAGTCTTGGCGCGACGGCCGCAGCACAGAACAAGGCCGAGCAGCGTGACATGGCGCTCGTCGGACACGAAGAGCTGCAGGCCCGGAGCGCGTACCAACCCACGGTCCACCGGCAGGGAACGCGATGGATCGCCTACGTCGGGCATCACGGCGGTCTTCAGCCCAATCCGCTCACCGGCCAACAGGAACCCAACGGCACCTCGATCGTCGACGTCACCAATCCTCGAAGCCCGCGGTTTCTTGCTCATATTCCGGGAGAACCCGGACAGGGCGAGAGCGGTGGGGCCCAGATGGTCCGCGTCTGCAACGGAAGCGATCTGCCGCGAGCCGACAAGAACAAGACCTACCTGCTGCGGTCGTATGGCAACTCGGGTCATGAGATCTGGGACGTCACCGATCCCGCAAAGCCGGTCCGCTTGACCGTCGTCGTCAGCGGCCTCGCCAACACGCACAAGAGCTGGTGGGAATGCGACACCGGCATCGCGTACGTCGTCTCCGGCGATCCCGCGTGGCGCACGCGCCGCATGACCAAGATCTACGACCTGAGCGATCCGACGAAGCCCGTGTTCATCCGCGACTTCGGTCTGCCGGGGCAGCAGCCCGACTCGACGATGACTCCGGTGCCGACCGAGCTCCACGGTCCGATCTCTCTGGGCCCGAAGGGCAACCGGGTGTACTTCGGGTACGGCACGTCACGCGCGGGCGTGGTTCAGATTGTCGATCGCGAGAAGCTCCTGAAAGGCCCGAAAGAACCGACGGATGCGAACCTTCTTTACCCGCAGGTTGCGCGGGTGGACCTGCCGATCGATGCCGGCGCACACACGACCTTGCCGCTCCTTGGAATGCAGTTGCCCGAATTCGCCAAGCAGACGCTTCCCAAGGCCGTGGCCGTTGAGGCGGATCACGATCACACCGAGGGCATTTCCGTGCCGACGACCCAGGCGCGCCGTGACTTCGTCGCCGTGATTGGCGAGACAATCGCCAACGAATGTGCCGAGCCGCGGCAGATGGTACGGATGGTTGACGTAACCTTCGAGACCAGACCGGTGGGGGTCTCGACGTGGACGGTACCGGAGGCCAGCGGCAACTTCTGCAGCCGCGGGGGCCGGTTCGGCGCGCACTCGGCGCCGGAGAACTGGACGCCGATCTACCACGGGCGCGTGCTGTTCGTGACGTTCTTCAACGCCGGCCTCCGCGCGCTCGACATTCGGGATCCGTTCAATCCGAAGGAGATCGCGTATTACATTCCGGCCGTGACAGCGAAGACCGACAAGCGCTGCGTCGGCGAGGGTACGAACGAGCGCTGCAAGGTCGCGATCCAGTCGAACAATGTCGAGGTCGACGAGCGAGGGTACGTCTATGTCGTCGATCGCGCGAACACGGGGATGCACATCTTGGAACTGACGGGCGCCGCGCGGAAAGTGGCGAACTTCCCCACCGGCTCGAACTAATCCGAGATGTGCGAGGTAAAGCTGACCACTGCGTACGAACCTGCGTTTGCTCTGATTCGGCTCCTTACAGCCGGCCACCGCATCAGCGCGACACAAGGCCCAGAATCCATGGAGCTACCCGGCGCCGTCAATGATCTGACGACGAACAAAATGCGGGCGCAGGTATGTCTGCGACCGGTGCATCTGCCATCGTTTGCGGATCTCGTAAAAGGTGCGCGCACCGCTGTGAACGATCGCCATCGTCGTGAATACGCGGGGCATCTGGCTTACGGGCTGCCGGCCTCTTAAATCTCGTGCATTATCCAGAGCGCGCCAAGGGATTCACATAGCCGTTCCTCAGCGAATCTATGCGCCACGTTTGAATCCTTGGCCATGGGCTGCCAATCGTCACGACAGCCGCGTCAGGCTACCCTTGATGCTCTTGTTGATGAGGCTGGTGAAGGACCCGGAGCTGTCGGGAGACCACACTTCAACGGTGCCGGTCGATTTCCAGATGAACGTCACCGAACCGCCGACATCCGGGAACCAATACGCGGAGCCGTCTCCCGCCGCCAGGGTCTCCTTCGTCGAACGCGGCGCGCTTCGCGTGTACCGGGCACGTCCGTCTTTCAAGACGCAGTAGTACTCCGTCCGGCCGGCGTATTCGAGTTTCCACCATCCATCGATCGGTGTCCTCGTCGAGTGTGGCGGCGGATCATCGTTCGAGAAATGAATAAGGGTGTAGGTATACCCGTTGTGCAGCCACCAGGCGTCGTTCACCCACGACTTGCCCGGGAAACGAGCGACGGTGTGGCACGTGACGTTGCCTTCGCTCTTGCTGCCGACTTTCCCGACAAACATCGTGGAGTGGGTATAGGTGCGGCGGCCGCCGAAGTCTCCATGCGGATCGACGTTGAAGTAGCCGATCATGTCGCCCTTCTTGAAGATGCCCGTGTCGATCACCTGCTGCGCGCGGTCTCGCGATACCTGCTCACACAAGGTTTTCGTATCCGAACGGGCCTGCAGTGCGGCCACCAACTCCCTGACGCCACGTTCCTTGATAGTCGCGCCACCGGCCGTGAGACAGCACGATAGGAAATGCGCGCAGTCAGCGAGCCCGTCCCAACCGTTAATCAACTTCTCCTCTGTCCCGGCTGGGCCGGTCCGCTGAAAGACAGCCGCCTCAACCTCTGTCTTGCCGTCGACAAAGAACGCTTGCCAGCCGTCAGCCGCCGAGGCCTTCAGTTCCTTGCGTTTCGTGGCGATTTGGATCGCTCCGTCGGTCAACCAGATGATTCCATCGTGGCACGGCGTATTCCAGTGAAGTTCAGCGTAGTTGATGGCGTCGTCGCGTCGCAGAGCCATGGGTTCACCTGAATCGAGCCGTGCCGGCCGCTTGATCGATGCTGTCTTCGAATTTCGTCAACCGATCGGAGGTTTCGCTCACGCAGCGATGATCATGGCGGATGGTTTTCGACTTGCTGTCGCGGCTGATGGCGACGACCACTTGCGGTCCGTCGGAGCGCAGCGAACTGCAGGCGTCCCCCGCCGACCCGCTGACTATCGATGGCAGATCGAAGAAGCGTAGCTCGTCGGCCGCGGTCAGCAGCTGCCTCAGCGAGTCCATGGAAATGGTGCCCTTCGTCAGGCCCGGCCGCCGGACATAGGCCCGTCCATCGAAAACAACGCTCCCATCGGAGAAGATGACAACGTTGTAGACCGGACAGCGGTGCTCGCACGCTCCGCGCCGCAGGACGACCAGCGTGTCGGCCGGTTGCTGGTCCGTGGTCACGCGCTGGGCGGACACACTGGCGGCTATCGCGCACGTGAAGATGACTGCCAACCCGGCGAGAACCAACGTCGCCCGCATCCCAGCTTCCTTCCCTAGAACCAATCCTGACGAGTGCGCCCGTCCCATCCGGGGCTCAACTGACGCGATGTCAGAAGGAGGCCGCCGTCCACGGCAACAGGGACGCTGTCCGCATCGCGCGCTCGCCGAACGCGACGGATTCTACTCCACTGTTCCGCAGGCGCCTTCGCCTCCCCGGAATTGTTTGCCATTGTGATAAACGCTGCGACCGAGACGTTCGAACATGCCGTTATCGAGCACCGAAGACACGGTAGACCGCCTTCGCCCGGCGACGATTATCTGACGCGGTGTCCGGCGCGGATGATTTCATCGCGGATCGTGCCGGCGTAGCGGAGCCGTCCGAATATGCCGTCCTTCTCCTGATTCGGTCCGGCGGTGAAGTACAGGGAGTCGACGTCACCGAGTCCCACGCCGTTGCCGAACGCCATGCCCCAGATGCCGTCGATGTTCAGTGGTTTGCCGGCCGCGTCGCGCAGGTAGTCGCGGAACGATCCGCTGGCCGGATCGAACGCCGCCACCGTGCCGTCGCCGAGATTCCCGACCAGCAACGCACCGCCGAAGGGACCGAAGTTTTTCGGCGCGATCGCCACACCCCACGGCGAGTTCAGCCGCCCGCCATGCACGAACTCCTGTAGCAGATGGCCATCGAGGTCGTAAGCCGCGAGACGGCCCCGGCCGGGATCAGGCGCGTCCTTCGCGGGCTCGTCGGCATTGGTGTCGAGCACCGCGAAGGTCACATACAAGCGCCCGTCGTCGAGCAACTGGATGTTGTAAGGCTTGTAGTCGTCCGGCAGTCCCGATGGGCGGTCGAACGGCACGCTGGCGCTGATGTCGCGCCACCGGTTGTCGAGGACGCGGATGATGCCGTTCTGGAAGTCGGTGACATAGAGACGATTGGCTCGCCCCGCCCCGGTCGACATCGCCACGCCGGTGAAGGCCGGCAGGCGCGGCAGGGTGACGATCTGATCGGGACCGTGATCGGAATAGTCCTTGACGATCACGGCCGAGTTCATGCTTTCCCTGGTTCCCGAGCGCCAGGCGTTGATCGTTCCCTCGGTGGTGACGAACACGAACTTGGCCGCGCCCGAGCTGATGCCGATCGGCACCGGCGCTTGGCCCGACAAGTCGCTCGCCGGGCCGCTGACGGGAAACTCCAGCGGCTGGTCCGGATGGTCGCTGGCGGCGTTGTAGACCACGCCGGTGACATTCGCCAGACCGTCCTCATAGGAGATGAGCGGACCGTCCAGATAGACGATCGTCAGCCCGTCCTGGCGCAAGGGAGTGCCGTGGACATCGCCGACGAAGGTGGAGCTACTGAGATTGCCGGCATTGGCAATCCAGAAGTGACCGCCGGCCCCCGGGGGACGTAGGGCCAGTCCCCACGGGTTGATCAGATGTTCGTCAATGATCGCCTTGTCGTCGAATCCGGCGCGATTCGCCACCAGGATCGTGGTGTCGAAGGCATTGACCGTTCCGTCCGCGGCCGGGACCATCGTCCCCTCGACGACTACGGCGCAGAGGAGGGCGAACGCTGCGCGCATCCAGCGGGCCGTGGCTCCTCGGCGTGGTGACGGAAAGTGTGGCACTGGTGTCATGAGGTGATCCATCCGCTACGGAACGTCGGTGCCATTCAGCAGCCGCGTGCCGTAGGCCACGGCCGCATTGCTGGGATTGACGAACTGCAGGACGACGCTGGCTGATGCGCCGGGTGCGAGACCGTTGGCACCAACCGGCACCTGCACGTAGGGGCTGACGGGAGCGAAGTTTTGCGTCTGGCCCGCGGCGCCGGTGAGAGTGGCGTTGGACGAGAGCCCGTCGATCACCAGATAGAACGGCCCGGGCAGCGGCCGCGCCGTGGCGTTGGTGATCGTCACCTGCTGGGACCACGTGCCGCTACGCCGGTCGCGCACCAGGCCGCCGCGGCTTACCTGCGCATTGTCGAGTGGCGCGACCTGGTGGAGCGCGAAGAGCTGCCCGCCTTCGGCCTGCTCGGTGGTGATGCCGATGGTGTAGTGGGCCTGATCGGAGCTGATGTACCACGCCTCGCGCGGATTGCCGACGCTCAAGGCGCTGCCGGCCATGAGTGCCGTGATGTCGAGGATTCCCGAACTCTCTTCGTCGTTGTTGTAGGGGCTGGTCGCGATGGTGGTGACGCCACCCAGGCGATCCCCGAAGCGCGCCGCGTCATGCTTGGCTACCAGCGTCAGCGTGCCCGAGTTCGTCTCGCCGTTGAAGGTGGCCGGATCGTATTCCCAGATCTTGCCGTTGTGCGCGGCGCCGCCCACGTCCTCCTGCAGCAGCAGTTTTCCCGTGCCGCGGTTGACCGCCAGGTTGTCGAGCATGTTGATCTTGTGACCGCCTTCGCTGCGGCCATCGAGAAGCAGATCGATCACACCGCCCAGCTCGGGCTTCGTGATGTCGCTGAACGTCAACCGCCACAACCGTGTCCGGCCAATCTGCGCGCCCAGCCCGTCGCTGACCTGATCGAGCTGGTCGGTGGTGACGAAGTAGTAGTGGCGAGGGTCAGCCAGACTCCACGCGCCGTCTTCCGGGCGCGAGAACGTGGTCGATGAACTGGCACTGATGGTGAAGGCCATGCCGTTGGTGATTGCGGTGGTCCGCGCCGTGGCGTTGTCGATTTCAGCGGCGATCGAGCCGACGCGGACGAATCCGAGTGTGCCGTTGGTCAGGCCGGCTCGTTCGACCTCGCTGCCGACGCTCGTCTTCGTGCCGATGTAGACGGCGAGCGCGTTGCTCATGATGCCGCCGCCGCCGTCGTTGTTGCCGATGACAATGGTCTTGTCCTGCGGGAACGGGCTGGCGAGCAGGTTCTCCCAGGCGCCGACGCTGTTCACGCCGGAGCCATTGGTGGCCAGATTGAACCTGCCGAGCACGTAGCTGTGTCCGGCGTCGGGGCCGGTCACGACATGGCCGAGCACGTAGCCGGTGGCGCCGCCTTCTTCACCATTCATGAAGATCCGCGCGGTGGAACCCAGACCCGTCGCGGCGTTGAAGAACGCCGTGCCCTCGGGCAGGTCGGCCGAGCAGAAGCGATTGAAGGCGACGGTCGAAGGGGTGATGTTCGATGCCTGCAGGGTGGTGTCCCACAGGTAGACGCTGGTGATGAGGTCGGCGCCACCGACCACACGTAGCGTGTTCCGGTCGACGATCCACTTCGACACGAACGCGCCCCTCGAGCCATGGGACCGGACCACACCGGAGCCGCTTCCGAGCTCGTGATTGACGATCACTGTGAACGTACCGTCGCCATTGTCGAAGGCGCCGCTACCGTCCGGAATACCGGCCATACCGTACGGGAGGCCGGTCAGGAGGTTGGGCACGGTGTCGTCTGGCGTGTTGCCGGTGTTGTCGACGGTCAGCACGGAGATGGTCTCCGTCCCGGGCTGCGCCGGAAGCACATACGGGGTCGAGGCCGTGCTCGGTCCCCGCACCTGGGCGCTGGCGGCGACGGCGGAGAGCACGCACGCGCCGGCGACCAGGGCCGCGGCCGCGCGACCGGCCTTCGAGCGGCGCCGCCAGCAGGACGCCGCGGCCAGGCCTGTTCCGAGCAGCAACAGGGACGCCGGCTCGGGCACCGTGGCGTTGACGGCGGCGTAGGCGCCGACGCCGTTGAACCTGCCGACGTCGGCCGCACGCAGGGACGGCGCGTCGATGTCGAGCACCACCAGCGCGTCGCCGATGCCGTTGGTCAGAATGTTGGCCAGACTGCCGTCGAGGATCGCGAACGCGAATGCGTCCGGGGTCGGGGCGACGACATTGGTCGTCGTGGTGACGAGGAACGAGAGGTAGCCGCCTGGCACGAACTGTTGAAACAGTTCGTTGGCGAACGTCGACGCGTCGGACAGGCTCACCGACGACGTGAGACCGCCCGAGGCGGTGCCGAGCCTGCTGGGCCCGCCCAGGGCGCTGCCGCCGCCGAAGTCGAAGTGATCGATGAGCACGGTGTTTGCGCCGGCGCCATTGAGCTGGAAGTCGAGCGAGAACGGTCCGTTCGCGACGGCGAGCGGGATCAGGGGCCCGGTGTTGACGGACACAGTAAAGGAGAAAGGCGCGGCGCTCGCCTCGGTGGGCATCGCGAGCAGCGCTGCGCCGAATAGCACGGCGAAAGTCGTTTTGATCATTGAGGCTCCAGGTAGACCGCCAGCACCGGCTGGCGTCCAAGGCAGTCTCTTCTGGCACCGTGTCCGGCGCGCAACGGACCGACGACGGCGATGTGACGTGGCGGTCTGGCGTCATCGGCGCCTTCGCGCCGACGACCCTCGGGGCAGGCGGGCGATGCGCGAGAGCTCGGTTGACACAAGCCTGGTAATCAGGTCTTGTTGTCGCCACTGGAGGGGACCGCTCATGAAACTCCTGGCCATGTGGGCCGCCTGCGTGGCGTGTTCGGTGTCCGGCGTGCAGGCCGCCGACTACGTGTCGGGAACGTGGACAGCAGGCGGCGGGCCCGCCGCGCGAGTCTACGTCTTCAAGGTGGCCGGAGACCGGATCACCGGCATCGCCTGCGGACCGTGCAACGACCCGGCCAGCGTGTTGAGGATCGAGGATGGGCGGCTTCTTGGCGAGGACCGCGCCACCTTCTTCATTCGTGTCGAAGGAGGTCCGCCCGGACCTCGTAGCAACGGCAACCATCGCGAGCGCGTCGAGGCGTCGCTGTCCCGCAACGTCATGACGTTGTCGGCGCGTCCCGAGTCCGACGCGAATGCCGCGGCCGTCTCGACCTCGTTGACGCGCGTGGTTGAGAACTTCGAGCTGAATCCCCAGCCGCTGCCGCCGGCGCCACCGAACTCAGGCAAGGCACCGGTGCGGAACGTCGAGGGGCACTGGGTATCGGTGGGGCGCACGGCACAGCAGAACTGGATCATCAAAGTCCAGGGCGGCGCGGTGTGGGGGCTGGTGTGCGGACCCTGTACACCCGCGATGGTGACGATGATCGACGGCTACGTCGACGGCGACACGATCCTGTTCTACGTCAACCACATCGACACGCCGGCCAGCCCGACACGCAAGGGGATCCA
>JADMIO011460730.1_pt1 | contig 11290 bp, 8 predicted proteins | sample 8958161 | NCBI WGS metagenome assembly JADMIO01 (sample SAMN16585339, study PRJNA669376) | soil metagenome | isolation source: Crop rotation soil | place: USA: Cullars Rotation, Alabama | collected 2011 | reverse complement strand
GCATCGGTGTGAAATCGAATCCCGTGTTCCCGAGCAATTCCGCCGATCTCTTCGATCGGCTGAATAGTTCCGGTCTCGTTGTTGGCATGCATCACGCTGATCAAGATCGTCTTCCGCGTGGTCGCTTGTTGGACTGCTTCAGGATCGATTAGTCCGGTTTTGTCCACCGCCAGATACGTCACACTTGCTCCTAACTGCTCGAGAAATTTCAGAGGGTTTAGGATCGCAGGATGTTCAGTCCGCTGGGTAATAATGTGGTCGCCTTTGTCTCGCAAGGCGAAGAACGTACCTTTGAGCGCGAGGTTGTTCGCTTCGCTGCCGCCGCTTGTGAAAACAATTTCATCTGGCTCGGCGCCGAGAAGCGACGCGATCTGGCTGCGTGCTTTTTCGAGGATTGTCTTTGCTGAAGCGCTTGCCCAGTGCCCGCTTGAAGGATTGCCAAACGGCTGATCGAGCAACCCGCGAATCACAGCGGCCACGCGCGGATCAAGCGGCGTGCTCGCGTTGTAATCGAGATAAATCGAAGTCTTGTTTTCTTGCACTGTGTTCGTTCCGCTCCGTGGGTTCAACCTCTTTAACGTCGCTGAGCCTCATCGCCTGGTCGAACCGCTTAATGAAGTAGAGTTCATCAACTTCATAGAGGTCGATTGCAGTGTCGTACATCGCTTCGCGCCAACATTGAAGCGTTAAGCATTCTCTCGTTCAGGAGTGGCAAAGTCATAGAAAACACGAAACAGATTTCCGTCGAGATCTGCCGCCGTGAATTCGTGCAAGCCCCAGGGCTTCGACTCAGGTGCCGACATCAACTTGGCGTCGCTTGCGCTCCACGATCGATATAGCTCATCGACCTCATCCTTGCTTCCCATGTTCAGCCAGGTCAGCGTCGGTCCAACGTTGCCGTATCCTTTTCGAAACTGGTCGTTCGCCAGGAACATCCGGCAGTTCCCCTTCGAGAGACCTGCCAGCCCGAGCTCGTCAACACTCCAATCCAAATCGAAGCCTAGACTATTTTGATAGTAAGCGGTGGCGTTAGTGATATCACTCACTGGGATTTCTGGAACTGCTCCGGGGAACTTTGATTTCATTCTTATTCCTCCGCGCTGAAGTTAAGTTAGCGTCGCACGGGTTTCGACGCGCGGCAAACATTTTCGTGGAGAAAACACTGCATAGCAAATGAGTGTCACCATCACGAGGCATTCGGAGGGAGCCACTTTATTTGGAGTGCGCCGCCCCCGACTATAACTTTAGTGAGATAAAACACCGGCGGCGCTTTGGATTCTTCGACACAAGACCGCAAAAGAAGCGTGGTTCCCGAAATCCGATATGCTCCGAGCGAGTCGTCTTAGTCGAGGAGGAATCCAAAGCGCCGCCGTTGTTTTATCTCGCTAAAGTTACAGTCGAGGGCGGCGCACTCCAAATAAGACGGGGCACTCCGAAAAGACTTCGTATCGAGATTGGGAAGACTCCATCCCATCAACGCACACGTCACTGGGCTAAGCTCAGTACAACTTTGAAGAATTCGAGTTGAATCACTCTACTAAGATCGGTCTGTCTGTGGCACAGCGATTGTCATAAAACCCCAAACGATCACCGGCGCTACGCGCCTCAATCCGAACGCAGTACCAAAGGAGTGACCCGATGGAGACGCTATTGCAAGACATCCGCTACGCGATCCGCATACTATCGAGAAGACCTGGATTTGTCGCGATTGCGGTGTTGACGCTGGGGATCGGCATCGGCGCAAACACCGCGATCTTCTCCGTCGTCAACGGCGTGCTGCTGCGCCCGCTGCCTTACAAAAATGTCGATCGAGTCCTCACCATCTGGGAGACCGACCGCAAGACCGGTAAGAAAGACGACGGCGTTTCGCCCGCAAACTTTCTCGATTGGCGCGACCAGAATCAGGCCTTCGAGCAGATGGCTATCGTCGAGCCTTACAGTTTTCGTCTCACCGGCGACGGCGAACCCGAATCCTTTCGCTCCTGGCTCGTTTCCGAAGACACCTTCGACATTCTTGGAGTGAAGCCACTCTACGGTCGCACCTTTCTGCCTGACGAATATCGCGACGGTAATGATCGAGTCATCGTTGTCGGGGAATCGTTATGGCGCCAACGGTTCGGAGCCGACCAGGGGATCGTCGGCCGGTCATTAATGTTTAACGGCTCGCCGCACACGATTGTCGGCATCATGCCAGCCACCTTCCAGTTTCCATCGGGACGCGTGATGTGGGCACCGCTAACCATGCCTGACAGCTACAAGCGCGATCGCAGCTCGACCTATATGAAAGTCATCGCGCGTCTCAGGCCGAACGTCACCCGCGAACAGGCGCAACAGGAAATCGAAGCCCTGCACGCGCAACTCACCGAGCAGTATCCAAAAGACAATCAGGAGAAAGGTGTGTTGGTGGTGCCACTCGCAGAACAACTGACCGCCGCTGCGCGACCGGGATTGCTGTTGCTGCTCGGCGCTGCCGGCTTCGTGCTTTTGATTGCCTGCGCCAACGTCGCAAACCTGCTGTTAGCGCGCGGAGCGGAGCGACGAAAAGAATTCGCGATTCGTGCGGCGCTAGGTGCGCTCCGAACGCGTTTGATGCGACAGATGGTCGCCGAAAGCATGACGCTTGCACTGTTCGGAGGGATCCTCGGGATACTTATTGCCTGGTGGGGCGTTGATCTGGTGCTGGCTTTCAGTCCAGGCAATCTGCCGCGCTACACCGAGATCGGCTTCGATCGAAGAGTGTTGGTTTTCGCGCTCGCGGTATCAGTGCTGACGTCGATCATCTTCGGGCTCGCACCGGCGCTGAAATTCTCAAAACCCGATCTGCAGGAATCGTTGAAAGAAGGCGGCCGCGGCACCAGCAGCGGTTCGATGCGGCATCGCTTGAACAACGTGTTGGTGATTTCTGAGATCGCGCTCGCCTTCACGTTGCTGATTGGGGCGGGCCTGTTAGTCCGCAGCTTTGTGCGACTGATGCAGGTTGATCCGGGTCTGACAGCTAACAACACCGTATCGCTCCAGGTCCACGTGTGGGGCAGCAGTCGCACTCCACAGCAGCGAGCTGCTTTCTTTGAACAGACGCTCGACGCCATCACAACGCTGCCGGGAGTCGAAGCCGCGGGCGCAGTTTCGGCGTTGCCTTTCCACGAGAACTCGATCGACATAACCGGCACATTTACTGTCGAAGGGCGGCCCGCACCTCTACCCGGTCAGGAGCAGTCAGCATACTTGACCGCGGCGACGACCGATTACTTCACGACGATGGGAATCCCGTTGCGACAGGGACGTCTCTTTACCAAATTTGATCGGATGGGCGCGCAACCGGTTGTTTTGATCGCCGAAAAGATGGCGCGGCGTTACTGGCCGGATGAGGATCCTGTAGGAAAGAAGATCAAGCTCGGATTTGTCGGCGCGCCAGTCATTCGCGAGATCGTCGGCGTCGTAGGTGATGTGCGTCACACTGGATTGGACAGCGACCCTCGGACGGAAATCTTCCTGCCGCACTTGCAGGAGCCTTACGGATCGATGACCTACGTGGTGCGCACGACGAAAGATCCGGCTGCGATGCTGCAGGCGGTCAAAGGCGAAGTGTGGAAGCTAAACAAGGACTTGCCGTTTGCGAGCATCGCGACGGTTGAGACATTGATTTCGCGGACACTGGGCGAGCGCCGCTTCAACCTGATATTGCTCGGCGCGTTCGCGGTGATTGCATTGTTGCTGGCTGGAGTCGGAATCTATGGGTTGATCAGCTTTTCGATCAGCAGTCGCGGGCACGAGTTTGGTGTGCGAATGGCGATGGGTGCGCAGACCGGTGACATCATGAAGATGGTGCTCAAGGAAGGCTTGATGCTGATGCTTGCAGGAGTGGGATTGGGGCTCGCGGTCTCGATGGCTTTGACGCGTTTGCTATCTAGTTTGCTCTACGGCACGAGTGCGACAGACCCGTTGACGTTTGTGATGATTTCCGTGGTCCTAGCGGTCGTAGCTCTGACGGCGTGTTTCGTGCCCGCCCGGCGCGCAACGAAGGTCGATCCTATGGTTGCCCTGCGTTACGACTGAGGAATCTCTTGAACCCTGCAAGGGATTCTAATACCCACAACTCAGCCGTGGGTTCTTGAGTTCGACCCACGAGTGGCCGCGCACTCGTCCTTGGTTTTAGCAATACCCACAACTTCAGTTATGGGTTCTTTGGTTTCGACCTACGAGTGGTCGTGCACAGGTCCTTGGTTTTAGCAAACCCACAACTTTTTCAGTTGCAGGTTCTTTAATTTCGACCTACGAATCGATTCGCGTGCTCCCCGTGGTCTTGTCTTCAGATGCGAACCCCTTCTTCAGAAGCTGGCACATAGGTGCGTCGAGAATCGGCAACACTGCCGCCCCACAGACTGCCTATACAGGGATGGAAAGTCCCTTGAGTCAAAACGGGGCGTCAGGGGTATGCCAAAAGTAGCCGCTAATGCGTTGAAAAGTGGTGCACCGAGATAACGGTCACGATGCTAGACTCGACGTCAAAGATCGAGAGATGGACGCGGTGACTGTTCAAATTGTTCTCTAGCGATGTGCGGTTTTTGATTTGGACCGGAGACAAAGGGAGATCGAAAACAATAATTCCTCACAGGGGAATAGAACCCGCTACGAACGAAGAGACACCCGCGAGTTCGGGCCTGTCTACTTACCGAGCCGCCTTGCCGGTCCTAATCAAATGATCTGAGTACCAAAGCTCACAAGACTTCCTTCACCAGTGCCTACAGTTGCGAATTCCACCAGGACGCTTGGTTTCTAATTATGGGCTCCGGGCAATCAGGAGCAATTCTGAATCGCCACTGACCCAGCACCTTTCTCTTCGGGAGACATTCCATGAACGTGAAGTTAGTGATTGCAGGATTGACGTTTTCGTTGTTGCTTATTGGTTCAACAAGCGGCTTTGGTCAGAAATCGCAAGATCAGGTCATCTTGCAAGACGATAAGACCGGCGACCACCTGGTATTCTTCCTATCCAGCGGCGCTTATAAATTCCAGGGTTGTACCGAAAACGCTTCGACCAGCGGTATCGGAAAGGTCACTGTCGACGGTTGCAAAGTGAGTCTCAATGATATATCCGACACAAAACGCGTCCTAGCCGAAGTTGACATATGTGCAAAAGTAGGTAAAGCAGATGTCGTCTTTCGGCAAACTTTTATGAGCAACAGCGATGCATCGCACGATATTGAAGCCGCCGTTTCGGATCGTGATATCCGTGATAGCGTTTTCGATTGCACAGTTAAAGACGCAATCGACAAGTAAGAACGAAGCCTCCTCAGTTGATAAGTAAGACAGATACCGGACCGCGGCCGAGGTGGGTTGCTGGAAATGCTTCTAGTATTGTCGGGTAAACCTCGCCATTTCTAAATCTACTCGGCCACGGTTAACCGGTGCGCCCTGTGCTTGATTGAAACAGGCCGACGGTCAGACGACTCTAGCAACACAAAATTGTCAGACGACTTATCTGATCTATTTGTCGGGTGGCGTGATCGCTCTTAGGCTGGAATCTTTCACAATGCTTAAGCTCCATGGCGGATGGCTTTGTCTCATTCATTCCGTAATGTTGTATACGGCTCAATCTTCGCAGCGCGCTGAGCCGGGAGGTAGCTTGCCACCAGCGCCACAAGCGTAAGGAGTGCCGACACGGCCACGAACGTCAACACATCTGTCGAGCTGACCCCTGGCAAGAAGCTTGTCACCAACCGGGTGATCGCAAGCGCCGCCCCATTACCAAGCGCGATGCCAATCATCACGATGATCATTCCCTGATTGAGCACGAGCCTCAGAATATCTTTCGGCTGGGCGCCGAGCGCAAGCCTCACTCCGATCTCGCGGGTGCGCTGTTTCGCAAGATACGCGACCAATCCATAGATACCCAGGCCCGACAACAGCAACGCCAAAGCTCCGAAGACCATTGAAGCGATGCTTGCAATTCGAAGCGGTAGAAGCCCAGCGGCAATGTGATCGTTCATTGTTGTTATGTTTTCGAGCTGCAGTTTGGGATCCAGAGCCAGGATCTGTGAGCGCACAGTCTCAATCAGCCGACTCGGATCACCGTCTGTCCGAAGCACGACGTTAACGTATCCCTGGTACTCCTGAAGAATTGCGAGTGAAAAGAATGGTCGAGGCTCTTCGAACAGAGACCAGTACTTCCCATCGCACGCGATCCCGACGATTTCGACGAACGGCCCCTGAGGGCCTGAAACACTGAGTCGCTTGCCTATCACCTCCTGATTCGGGAAATAGCGACGGGCGAGCGTCTCATTCACGATGGCAACCGCGGGAGCGCCTTTCCGATCTCCCTCATTGAAATCGCGACCCCGTTGTACCGGAGTCTGCATTGTCTCGAGATAGCGTGGGCCCGCGAGATTGAACGCAACTTCCATGTCTTCGCCCGGCTGGGATGTGTAACCCTCGAAGCGAACATTCCGCCTCATCCCATCGAAATCCAATCCCGCTCGATTGACGAGGCTGACCGCGGTCACACCGGGGAGCGGGCGTAATCGTTCGAGCATTTGTTGAAACAACTCTATTCCTCTTGGTTCCTTGTAGTCGGGAAGGGTCACGCCTACAAGCAACAGATTGTCGCTGTTGAATCCTGGATTGGTTGTCGCAGCGTTAGTCAGACTTCGCAGGAACAAACCAGACACGCTTAAGAGCAAGACCGAGACTGCTATTTGGGCGACGATCATGCCGCTGCGCAATCGCGACCGTCGATACCCGCGGATGTTGTCGTCCTTTAGCGAGGAGATCAGATCGACCTTCGTCGCCAGAAACGCCGGCGCCAGGCCGAATGCTCCGGCCGTGGCAAATGTAACAGAAATCACAAACGCTAAGACACGAGCATCTGGAGTGAGATCGATAGCCAGGGGCGGTAGAAAACCGGCGGCTAGCTCAAACGCAACCCACGCGGAGAAAACGCCAACAGCTCCGCCGAGAGTTGCGACCAATAGGCTTTCAATTAGTAGTTGCCGTATCAGTCGTCGCCTCGATGCGCCCAGCGCGAGTCGCACCGCCATTTCTTTCTGGCGAGTAATGGCTCGCGCGAGGAGCAAGCCCGCCAGATTTGCGCACACCAGGGCCAATACCAGCAACATCACGATCGTCACCAGCCCGGCAATTGCGACAACTTTGTCGTAAGACTGAGCTGGAACCCGGGCCTTGCTCTCAGGCAGCACGCTGATGACGCGGGCTTTGCCACTCAGATCGATCCAGTTTGTTGGATACGCTTCCGCTTCCTGCGACGCAATAACCGAAAACCTTGCCCGCGCCTGTTTGATATCGACTCCGGGTCTTAGACGTCCAACCAGTGACAGAATTCGCGAGCCTCTGGTATCGACCAGAGTTTCGCTCGGAACAAGTTGAGGCGTCATCATCATTGGTATCCAAACATCGGTCTTGATCCCGCGCTCGAAGCCAGCGAAGGAAGCAGGGGCCACACCGATCACATTGAATTGAATGACGCCTATTTGGATCGTCTTGGCCGTGATGTTCGGATCGCGGCCAAAATTTCTTTGCCAAAACGCATGGCTGATTACTGCAACCGGATGGGTACCCGGGGTGCGATCCTCTTCGGGAATAAAGGTGCGGCCGGCGAGCGGGTGGATTCCCAGTACATCAAAATAATTGCCGGTAACTATATCGACTGAAGCGAGACCTTCGGTGTCTCCAATCTTCATCCTCACTGATTGGCGCCAGTAGGCGATCAGCCCGCTCAGTGCATCAGCTCGATCGCGAAAATCGAGATAGTCGAGATATGAGGAGCCTCCGTATTGTTCGCCGCTGAAATCACTGGTGAACACGGATACGAGCTCATCGGGTTGGGGAATCGGCAGCGGTTTCAGGAGGACAGAGTTGACGACTGTGAACGCGGCAGTATTCACCCCGATGCCGATCGCCAGGGTCAGCGCTGCTACAAAAGTAAAGCCGCGGTTCTTGAGCATCACTCGCAGGCCGTAACGCAGATCGGCAAACAGGGTCTCGAAAGATGAAAAACCCCAGACCGCTCGAGAGTCCTCTTTAGTGAGCGTGGCATTGCCAAATGCACGTTGCGCGGCGAGTCGAGCCTCTTCGGGAGACAAACCCGCTTCGACGTTTTCCTCAGTCTCGAGCTCGATGTGAGCGAGGATCTCTTGTTCAAGCTCTTCATCGGCGCGCTTTCGATTGAGTTTGCGCATTACGAATTTGAGTTCATTGAAGAAACGCATGGTTGTCACCTCAACCTTCACCGCTGGTGAACTGCATTACTTTGGCTATAGCGGTGGAAAGCCGATCCCACTTGGTCGATTCGTTCTGAAGTTGTCTTCGACCTGAGGGGGTTATTCGATAGAACTTGGCGCGTCGGTTGTTCTTTGAGGTGCCCCATGTAGATTTGATCCATCCGCGCCTTTCGAGACGTTGGAGAGCAGGGTAGAGTGAGCCGTGATCGATGTGTAAGGCTTCCTCGGATGACTGTTTGATAAGCTGCACAATGCCGTGCCCGTGCCTGGGTCCCAGGAGAAGGGAACGCAGAATGAGCATGTCGAGGGTGCCTTGCAATAGGTCGATTCGAGATCGATGCGCCAGTTTTGTCATAAGAGCCGAGCTTTAGTAGATTGTCTACTGGAGTAGAGCATCCCTTGGGTAGACTGTCAACTAGAAAGTGTAAGGAGAGCGTCCTCCCCGCGGTTACGAATAGAGATCGTCGAGGGCCCAATAATTCTTATGATTGATAGATTCAGTTCAATTAGAACGCGTCTACCGCCGGAAAAGGGGTCAGGCAGGAAATACTGAAATTCTAATCCGCGCAGATTCATCGTACTTGGAATTTCAGTATTTCCTGCCTGACCCCTGTCTTGGCTTCGAGAATAAGCAGCGATATTGAGTTTGACCGAAGCGGACGCAGGACCGTAGGGAGAGAACCGATCGATAAGCTGTTGGATCAGCACAAGAGCGATTCGCACTTCCCGCGCAAGAATCAGGATGACCAAGGTTAGACTAGCCACTGTTGCACTTTTTGTATTGACTGTTATCCCTATCGTCGTCGTCAACTACTATCCGGCAGGTGATTGGGTTAGTGGTCCTCTGTTGATCCTGTATCTGTTGGTTCCTCTTTTGATCATGCAGTTCGTTCTAATGCTTTTTTGTTTTGGAGCGAGACAAAAAGCGAAAAGACTAGCGATGATGCAGGCTGCAATAATGTTTCTAGCGAATGCCTGACACTCTACTACATCAGAACGCACTGACTTGGAAACACCAGCCGAGCATCAAGCAAGCAGGGAATACTTCAAGCAGGCAATACTTCAAGCATGGACCTGAGACCTTGTCGAGGTTCCGCGTATTAAAGTCCAAACTGCTTCTCAATTGAATTCTCGAAAGTCCGCTTGATCTTCGCATCTTGAGTTTTTTTGGCTGCATCAAACTAACCGTCTCTTGCGCGCTAAGCACATTTCTGAAAAGATCCGCCCCGTTATTTCCATTATCAATGGTGCGCTGCTCACATTGCGTCGAGAAGCGCTCGTTGAAAGTTCGCAGCTTTGTGACTTAAAGCATTAGATCGTGCCGTCGGTAGTCATGTGGCTGAATTTACGCTCTATTTTCATGACTCTCGTGGTTGGTTGCTTTCTCGCCGCCATTACTGTCGAGTCTCGGCCTGGAAGCGATGATAAGGATCGCAAGAAGAAGCTCGGCACGAGTCTCAAAACGCTCAAATGGGATCCTGCGAAACGGCGTACTGTCGACCGAGATCCAAAGCCAGATACCCGGAACGCGTCCAAAAAGAACGCCGCCCCGGACGAACCAGTAAAGCTCGAAACCCTTCTGGTGACGTTCGATCTCACTGTGATTGACCGCACAAATGGTCAAGCGATTACCGGGTTGCAAAAGGATGACTTTGAGCTGATCGAGGAAGGCCGCCAGCAGAATATCTCATTGTTTTCGCGCGGCAGTGATTCGACCGCCCCTCGTTCGATCGTGCTGCTTATGGACTACAGCACGAGTATGAATGCTTACTTTGACGCAAGCATAAAAGCAGCTAAGAAGCTATTCGATCAGCTCGAGCCAAATGACAAGATCGCAATCGTGACCGATGACGTGGAGCTGCTGAGTCCGCCATCCGCTGACAAGAAACTTGCGATGCAGGCTCTGGATGCATTGAAAGTTCGGTTCAGAGATCATAACCGCGGTAAGAGCCGGCAGTTCAGTGCGCTGTTTGCCGTTCTCAGAGAAATGATCGAATCGCGCGAGGAACAAACCATCATCATCTTTCAAACTGACGGCGATGAGGTTGCAAAGCTGAGAGACAGTAAAGCGCCGGATCTGTATGGGCCACCTCCCGAGTTCGGGTTTATCGACGTCGAAACCGCGGCTGAGAAGACTGGAGTGACGATCTATGGAGTGATTCCCGGTGAACGCATCGTAGAGCTTGCGTATCCCGAGGTCCACAAGATCGCGCAGCGAACAATGAACATGGCGCGCAGCGTAGACGATAAGACGATACCGACGGAAGACGCGTGGATCCAGCTCATCCTGCCCGGGCAGGCTTCGATCGAACATATGACCCAACTCACTGGTGGAAAAACCTGGTATCTGAAAGAACCAAAGCAAGCGGATGATATTTACGCTGAGATACTGTCAGACATGAATCGTCGTTACTTCATCGGCTATTATCCCGATGTAGTTGAGAGTGATGGTAAACGGCGACAGGTCGATGTCCGAGTTCGCAATCATCCTGAATACGAGGTTAGAGGCCGGCTTGCCTATTACGCGCCGGACCGTCGGCAGGTCACTGGGCAACAAAAGTAGAGCGCTGTGATCCGGATTACAATGAGCACACATTCCAGGTCTGGCCCTATGCGCGGAACAGGTAAATAGGCACGGAATGGTTAAGGCGGATAGTCAAAACGAAACCAAGGGCACTCTCGGGGATGATGTCGACGCTCTGTTCAAGCTTTCATTGGCGGAGTTCACCGGCGCACGCAATGAGCTCGCGACGAAACTCAAGAAAGCCGGGCAGGTTAACGATGCCAATATCGTAAAAACATTAGCGAAGCCGCCCGTCTCGGCGTGGGCTGTCAATCAACTCTACTGGAATCATCGCGAGGCATTCGATCGGCTGCTCGAAACGGGTCAACAATTTCGTAAGGCTCAGGCTTCCGGTAGGATCGCTGATATTCGTGCGTTGCTCGATGCTCGAAGCGAGGCGCTCACGACGCTTTCTGATCTTGCCGCTGAAGTGCTTCGTGATGGCGGTCACAATCCTTCGCCCGACACTATACATCGCATCACCACTACG
>JADMIO011204721.1_pt1 | contig 11290 bp, 8 predicted proteins | sample 8958161 | NCBI WGS metagenome assembly JADMIO01 (sample SAMN16585339, study PRJNA669376) | soil metagenome | isolation source: Crop rotation soil | place: USA: Cullars Rotation, Alabama | collected 2011 | reverse complement strand
ACTCCGGCAGAGAAAGCAAAAATAAATGCTTGACTCTGTAGCGGGAAGGCGTATTATGCACACCCCGCGCCGCTGAGAAAAAGCGAAGCGGCACTGCTGATAGAGCCCCGCGCGCCGGCACCCATCCGCCACCAACACGCCAACGCGCGACGGCTTGCCAACCATCGCCGCATCCGCCGTCGCATCGATCATGCTCACGAACGGTATCGACACCGCCGCTTCAATGTCCGGTTGAAACGCATGCGCCGTATTGCACGCCATCACGAGCACATCCGCGCCCGCCTGCTCCAGCCGCCGTGCGCCCGCCGCCAAATGCGGCCCCGGCGAAGGCCCATCGCCCGCAATCGCATCGTTACGGTTCGGAATGCGCGGATTGTTGTCGATCAGAACGTGCAGATGATCCTGATCGCGCCGCGCCGGGGTCGCCGCGATCAGTTTCGAAAAGAGATCAGCGGTCGCGGCGGGACCCATGCCGCCGATAATGCCGATCGTCTTCGGTTCGCTCATTGCAGAATGTTCTGATACGCATAAAGCGCCGGCGCGCCGCCCGTGTGCACGAAGAGCACGCGCTGCCCGCGCTTGAAATGCCCGCGCCGCACCAAGCCAATCAGCCCCGCCATCGCCTTGCCGGAATACACCGGATCCAGCAGCACGCTTTCCGTCCGCGCCAACATCCGCACCGCTTCGATCATCTCATCCGTCGGCAGGGAATAGCCCGGCCCCACCCATTCATCGAGCGCCGTCACCTCAGACGCCTTCGGCGCTTCGACATTCAGCAGCTTCGCCGTCTCCACCGCGAGCTTCAGCAAATTGCCTTCCTGCTCCGCACGCGGACGGCGCACATTGATGCCCGTGAACGGCGCATCGAAATTCACGCTCTTAGCGCCAACCAGCAGCCCCGAATGCGTCCCACATGATCCCGACGCCACGACGACTTCGTCGAACGAAACGCCAAGTTCGAAACTCTGCGTCACGATCTCATGCGCGCACGCCACATACCCGAGCGCACCCAGCGGATTAGAGCCGCCGCCCGGAATGATGTAACCCTTGCGACCCTTGTCTTCGAGTTCGCCGGCAATCGCCTGCATCGCGCCCATAAGGTCGTCGCCCGCGTTCACAACGGTGACGCCTTCAACGCCGAGCAAATTGTAGAGAAAATTATTCCCGGACGCGTCCGGCTTGTACGAACCCGGCACGCGCTGCTCCAGCACAAGCCTGCACCTCAGCCCTTCCTTGTTCGCCGCCGCGAGCGTCAGCCGGCAATGGTTCGACTGCGGCGCGCCCACCGTGATCAGCGTATCCGCGCCCTGCGCCAACGCATCAGCCACCAAAAACTCGAGCTTACGCGTCTTGTTGCCGCCCGCGGCCAAGCCCAACAGATCGTCGCGCTTGATCCAAACTTCCGGCCCACCCAAAGCCGCGCTCAAATTCGGCGCAGGCTCCAGCGGTGTGAAAGACGGCGTATAACGGCGGCGCGGAAAACGAGCGAGTTGCATGGCGCTGACTTAGCGCAAGTAGAGTTCTCTTGCACCCCTTCCGTCATCCTGGACGTGCGGAGCACGGCCGGGATCCAGGAGCAAACGACGCGCTCTTCGATCCCCTGGATCCCGGTCACGCTCCGCGTTCCCAGGATGACGGAGGATTGCAAAGTCTCGCTGCGGTCAGATCAAGCGTTCGTGCGCCGCGTCAGCGCCGAGAAATCGTGCATCAGCTGTTCGGTCAGGTTCGCCGGCTTGAACGGCAGCCCCGCGATCTCGCGCACTGGCGTCACTTCCGCCGCCGAGCCAGTCAGGAAGCACTCACTGAACGTCGGCAATTCGTTCGGGAAAATCGCGCGCTCCACCACTTCGATCCCGCTCTTCTTCGCGAGCTTGATGATCGTCTGGCGCGTAATGCCATTCAAAAAACAATCCGGCGTCGGCGTATGCAGGACGCCATCGCGCACGAAGAAGATGTTGGCGCCCGTGCCTTCCGCGATCTGCCCGCGCCAATCGAACATCATCGCATCGTCAAAGCCCGCATCGTTCGCGGCGTGGCGCGAGAGCGTGCAGATCATGTAGAGCCCCGCCGCCTTCGAATTGCACGGCGACGTATCCGGCGCAGGCCGGCGCCACGGCGCAATCATCAGACGCACGCCCTTCATCTTGTCCGCGAAATAATCGCCCCACTCCCAGGCCGCGACCGCCACATGCACATCGTCACGTTTGGCGGCGACGCCCATCTGCTCAGACCCACGCCAAGCCAAGGCGCGCAGATAGCAATTTTCCCAGCCCTGCTTCTTGATCAACTCCGCTTTCACGCGATCCAACTCTTCGGGGCTGTACGGCACCTCAAAGCCAAGCAAATGCGCCGACATGCGCAGGCGTTCAGAATGCTCTCGGCTCTTGAAGACAACCCCGCCATAAGCGCGCTCGCCCTCGAACACGCAGGACGCGTAGTGCAGCGCATGGGTCAGCACATGGACTTTGGCGTCGCGATGCGGGACGAATTCGCCGTCGAACCAAACCCACCCGTCGCGATCGTCAAAGGGCTGCTTCGCCATCGGCTTTCCTCTCCTCGCGCTCCGGCACTTGCCGAGCCGCCCCACTGGTGGGATGTTTTTGAGCGCATACTGTGATCAGGGACATGTCTGTCAATAAACTCGCGCGAAGACGGGAAGGTTCTGCCTCAAATGTCGGCAATTGCCGATGTTTTGTCCGCCGCGCCCGTCTTTTCCGGCGAGGCGCGAAAAGATGACCGCCGCCCCCGCCTTTGATGCGCTCGACCGGCCCCCGCACCTGCTGCTGGTCGACGATGACGACCGCATCCGCGAACTCCTGAAGCGCTACCTCTCCCAAGCCGGCGCACGCGTGTCCGCCGCGGCCGACGCCGCCGGCGCGCGCCGGCTTCTCGACTCGATGGATTTCGATCTCCTCATCCTCGACGTGATGATGCCGGTCGAGGACGGCTTCTCGCTCGCCGAAAGTGTCCGCCGCACGTCGAAAGTGCCGATCGTGCTCCTGACCGCGCGAGGCATGCCGGAAGACCGCATCCGCGGCCTCTCCATCGGCGCCGACGATTACGTGCCCAAGCCCTTCGAACCGGCTGAGCTTGCGCTGCGCATCAACGCCATTCTCCGCCGCACCATCGCCAATCGCGGCGAAGCGCCCGAACTCGTCACCTTCGGCCCGTTCTCCTTCAACAGCGCGCGCGGCGAACTCCAGCGCGATGGCGCGCCCGTGCGTCTGACCGAAGCGGAAGTTTCCATGTTGCGCATCCTCGCCGCGCGCCCCGGCGAAGTCGTCAGCCGCGAAGAATTGGCCAAGCGCACCGGCGCAGGTCTCGAACGCTCCGTCGACGTCCAGATCACGCGCCTCCGGCGCAAGATGGAGCTAGACCCGCGCGCACCGGTCTATCTGCAAACCGTGCGCGGCGTCGGCTATCGCTTGGCGGCGGACTGATGCAACAGCCCAAACCCAGCTTCCGCTTTCGCGATATGCTGCCGAAGGGCTTGTACTGGCGCACGCTGCTCATCATCGCGGCGCCCGCCGCGCTGCTGCAGCTCATCATCACCCTCGTCTTCCTGGACGATCACTGGCAAGCCACCTCAAAGCGCATGAGCCAAGGCGTCGCCGCTGACGCTGCACTCATCATCCAGCTTTACGAACGCAATCCAACGCCAGAAAATTTCGCGGACTTGCGACAGCTCGCCTGGCGTCCGCTGCGTCTTGAAATAGAACTCCAGCCGGGCGCGCCGCTCGCCATGCAACGCTGCCGCGCCGTTGGCTCCACACTCGACCGCCACATGACGCGCGCCCTGCAACAAGCGCTCGGCCGCGACGTTTGGTACGACAGCACCTGCCCCGGCACACAAGTGCTTATCCGCCTGCCGACGCAAGAAGGCGTGCTCCAACTCAAAGCCTACCGCGATCGCGTTCAAGCGCGCTCAGGCCCACTCTTCGTCGCGTGGATTCTGGGCGCCACGATTTTTCTGATCACCATCTCCATCCTCTTTATCCGCAACCAGGTGCGCCCCATCATCCAGCTCGCCGAAGCCATGGAGCGCTTCGGCCGCGGCGAAGACACCGGCCCATTCCGCGTCCGCGGCGCGCGCGAAGTGCGCGGCGCGGCGCTCGCCTTCTTCGACATGCGTCAGCGCATCAAGCGCCACATCGAACAACGCTCTCAACTCCTCGCTGGCGTCAGCCACGACCTACGCACGCCATTGACGCGCCTCAAACTGCAACTCGCGCTGATGGCGCCGTCTGCGGAAATCGAAGACGCCAAGCGCGATCTCGCCGAAATGGAGGAGACGCTCGACGAATATCTCGCCTTCGCCAAAGGCATTAGCGAAGAAACCCCCGCCACCGTCGACCTCGGCGCCATCGCCACCGAACTCGCCAACGATGCACAACGCGCCGGCGCCAACGTTAACGTGGAAGCCGAAAGCGCCACAATGATCGCCGGCCGCGCGCGCGCGATCAAGCGCTGCCTCGCCAACCTCATCGACAACGCCGCAGCCCACGGCGACACCGTGCACGTCACCGTGAAAAACGAACCCGACGCCATCACCGTCGCCGTCGACGACAACGGCCCCGGCATTCCCGAAGACCTTTACGAAGAAGCGTTCCGCCCCTTCTCGCGTCTCGATGAAACACGCTCACGCAACCAAAAAGGCGTCGGCCTCGGCCTCGCCATCGCGCGCGATGTCGCGCGCAGTCACGGCGGCGACATAAAACTCTCCCAGAGCCCGCTGGGCGGCCTGCGCGCACAGCTCCGTTTGCCCCGCCCGGCGTGAGTCAACCCGCTTCCAATGAGGCCCAATTTCAGTAATGTTCCGCGCAATGGCGGACACCGGGGACATCTCGCGCGCGCGCATTTGCATCGACTTCGGCACCGCGCTGTCGAAGGCTGCCGTGTGCCTCGATCCCACGCTGCCGCTCGAAATGGGCGTCAAGCCTTTGCCGATAGGCGCAATTTCCGGCGCTGAGCATCCGTTGCTCACACCCTCCGTCGTCTATGTGGATAGCGGCCGACTTTATTTCGGCCCTATTGGTTTCGAACACGCGCGCCGGGGTGTGGAAAACGGCCGCGATCCACTGCTCTCCTTCAAGACCGTTCTGGGTGCGAAAGATCTCGACCAGGCGCTCGCCACCAAGATCAAGCCGTCGGTCGATCCCACCGGCACCTTCACGCACCGCGACATCCTCGTCGTCTATCTCGCTTACCTCGATCAGCTCATCGCCGAAGCGCTTGAGCTTGCGCCCAACATGCCGCCCGGCACCGCGCTCGCGCGCCGCCGTTACACCAGCCCCGTCTGGCGCCCCGGCAGCGGCATCGAGCAAGTGTTCGAGCGCATCTTCAACGAAGCGGCCGCCATCTCCTTCAAGCTCGGCCGTCTCCTGCTCTCGCGCGAAGGCGTCTCCATCGCTCAGTGCAAGGACGCGCTCGACAAAGCCAAAGCCAATCCCGCCGACGGCATGCTCGAAACCGGCATCTTCGAGCCGCACGCCGCCGCCGCCGCCGCGCTCGCCTTCACGACGCAGCCCACGAACCACGTCATGGTGTTCGACATGGGCGCCGGCACCACCGACATCGCCGCGTTCGAGTTCGACGATCGCATGGATCCGCCCACGCTCAGCGAGATCAAGGAGGCGCGCCAGTGCAGCGCCCTCGCCGGCGACGAAATCGACCGCATCCTGATCGAGCTCATGATGCGCAAAGCCGGCATCGAGAAGGGCAAGGAAGAAGAAGAGCGCGCCTCACGGATCGCGCGCCTCGCCGGCCGCGGCCTCAAGCACGAACTCATGCGCACCGGCCGCACCGCCCTCAAGCTCGGCTGGCGCACGCTGCAAGTCCGCGCCGAAGACCTGCAGCAAGACGAACGCTTCCGCGCCTACCTGCAAGCGCTGATGCGCACCATCGCCACCAGCCTCCAAGTCGTCATCCAGCGCGCGCAAGCCATGAACGTCGACGTCGTCGACGTCGTCCTCGCCGGCGGCGGCGCACACCTGAGCTTCATGCCGTCCGTCGTGCAAAAAGCCGCCGACAGCCTTCAAACCAACGCCCGCGTCCGCATCGGCCCGCTTTCGCCGATCAACCCGATCTACGAAGGCATCGACCCAATACTCGCCAACGTCTTCCCCCAAATCGCCATGAGCGTCGGCGGGGCGCTGGTCGAGATGATGCCCACGCGGGCGTAGCGCAGGCCGCCCCTTTGCATTCCTATCGCGGGCCAGACACGATTCATTATCTCGCGCTGATCGAGGAAGACTGAATGTCAGCCGCAATGCACTGGTGGGAGCGCGACGTCGCGCCCGGCCTTGTGCTGATCGCCGCGACGATCGTTTCGTTCGTGCTGCTCAACAGCCCGTTCGGCGAAAGCGTCCACCACCTACTCGAAGACCAGATCGCCGGCCTCGCCATCGGCGCCGCCGCCCATCCGCTGAACCTTCATCTCATCATCAACGACGCGCTGATGGTGATCTTCTTCCTCTACGTCGGCCTCGAACTGAAACGCGAAACCGTCGAAGGCCCATTCCAAAATCCACGCGAAGCCGCGCTGCCGCTGGCAGGCGCCGTCGGCGGCATGATCGCCCCCGCGCTCATCTACGTCGCGATCAACGCAAACGAACCCGCCTACCTCCGCGGCTGGGCCATCCCCGCCGCCACCGACATCGCCTTCGCGGTCGGCATTCTCTCGCTGCTGGGCTCACGGGTCCCTCGCGGCCTTCGCCTTTTCCTCCTCGCGCTCGCCATCATCGACGATCTCGGCGCCATCGTCGTCATCGCGCTCTTCTATTCCACGCACCTCACCAGCTGGGCGCTCGGCGGCGCGGCGCTGACGTTCGGCGCTATGCTGCTCATGAACCGCGCCGGCGTGAAATCGCTGCTGCCGTTCTGGCTGTTGGGTTTCGTACTCTGGGGCTTCATGCTCGCATCGGGCATTCACGCCACCATCGCCGGCGTTCTCACGGCAATGGCCGTTCCCATGCGGCGCAAGAACGGAACGTCACCGCTCATCGAAGCCGAACACGCGCTAAAGCCCTGGGTGCTCTTCGCCATCATGCCGATCTTCGCGCTCGCCAATGCCGGCGTAGCCCTCGGCGGCGCCGGCATTGAAATGCTCACGCATCCCATCGCCCTCGGCGTCGCGCTCGGGCTCATATTCGGCAAACCCATCGGCATCAGCATCGCCGCCACTATCACCAGCACCGTCGCCAAACAGAAGCTGCCCGGCACGCCCCTGCAAATACTCGGCATGACGATGCTCGCCGGCATCGGCTTCACCATGAGCCTCTTCATCGGCAACCTCGCATTCGGTACAGGCGAACTCGCCACGCCCGTGCGCTTCGGTGTGCTCGGCGGTTCATTCGTGTCCGCCGTCGCGGGCCTCATCGTGCTTTGGCTCGCGTGCCGGAGAGCTGCGTCGCGCGAGCACGCCACACTCGGCCCCGAAGAAGATCGCGCCGAACAGGCGGGCGTGCTCGAAGAGAAGCCCTGAAAGCAAAAGCGGCCGCGCCTCCAAAGGCGCAGCCGCTTCCCGCGTCGCAAATTTTAGTGGCGTCTCCTCCCCGAAACGCGACCGCCCGCGACGCCGACGGCCGGACGCGATCTGAACAGACGCCGCCAATCGGTCAAGCGCGGATCATCTCAAGCGCCGCAAATGTTGCAGCCACGCCCCTACCGCGCGAGCATTTGCTGCACTGCGGCAACGAAATCAGCGCGTGCAACTTCCCGCTGCACCTGTTCCCGCGCCTTGGCATAGGCTTCGCGGTCTTCACCAAGATCGGCGGCGATCTTTGCTCCAAGATTCAAGTCTTTCAGCGTAACCGTGCCCTTGGCGAATTCATCACCGCCTTGGATCACCGCCACCGGCGCCCCGCGCTTATCGGCATACTTAAGCTGAGCTTTCATGCCCGAGCCGCCGAGATACGTTTCAGCGCGAATGCCCGCCGCGCGCAGTTCGCTTGCCATAGCGAAATAATCGCCCATCCGCTCCTGATCGAGCGCGAGCACAATAACCGGCGCCGGCGTAGCAAGTGCTTCACCCAACCCCAGCCGCGCCTGCGCGGCGACCAGCCGGGAAACGCCAATCGAAAAACCCGTCGCCGGAACGCGTTCGCCGGTGAACCGCGCGATGAGATCATCGTACCGCCCGCCGCCGCCGACAGAGCCGAACCGAACCGGCCGGCCCTCTTCGACGATCGTCATTGTGAGTTCGGCCTCGTAAACGGCGCCCGTATAATATTCGAGCCCGCGCACAACGGACGGATCGATCTTCGCTTGCGCGTCGCCGACGCCCAGCGCCGAAAGCACCGCGTCGATGCCGCGCAGCTCTTTCAACCCAATGCGGCCCTCTTCCGAACCGCCAACGAGACGTTCCAATCCTTCCAGCACGCCCGCGCGCGATTGCGTCGGCAACGTCACAAACGCAATCACTTGCTCGACGCCCTTAGCATCGAGCTCCGCGCCCTTGGTGAAATCGCCGGACTCGTCTTTGCGTCCTTTGCCCAGCAACGCCGCAACGCCCTCGACGCCGACGCGATCAAGTTTGTCGATTGCGCGCATCACGGTGAGGCGGCCGCGTTCGGCGCCGTCGCCCGAAAGGCCGATGCTTTCGAGCACACCGTTCAGGATGCGGCGCGAGTTGATCTTGAACGTGTACCCGCTCTTCGGAACGCCAACGGCCTCCAGCGCCTCGCCGGCCATTGCGATCATCTCGGCGTCGGCGGCGGGGTTGTCGGAGCCAACGGTGTCGGCGTCGCATTGTGTGAATTGGCGATAGCGGCCGGGGCCGGGTTTTTCGTTGCGCCAGACCGTGCCCGTCTGCCAACGCCGGAAGGGCTTCGGTAAAGTCTGGCGTTCTTCCGCGGCGAAGCGCGCGAGCGGGGCGGTGAGATCGTAGCGCAGCGAGAGCCAGCGCTCGTCGTCCATCATCGAGAACACGCCCTCGTTCGGGCGATCGGAATCCGGCAAGAACTTGCCGAGCGCTTCGGTGTATTCGAACGCCGGCGTTTCGAGGCGTTCAAAGCCCCACTTTTCGTAAACGCGGCCCACGGCGGACACCACGCGCTCTTCGGCGCCGGCGGCATCGCCGAGTCGATCGACAAAGCCGCGCGGTTTTTCGGCGGTGACGAGATTTTCTTTGCTGCTCATGGCGAGACTTTCAGAGTTCTGGTTTGGCTAAGGGGTGCAAGGCGGCGCGCACGCGCGCGCAACAACGAGCGTCAATGTCGCTCGAAGCTGAAGCCCGTCGCCTTTGCGACCTCGCCGGAGAGCACTTTCTCAGCCAATCTTTCGATATCCGAACTCAATTCCCGATCCTCGCCCACCAAGGGGAAGATCTCGCGGACCTTATCTAGGGCACGTTGCGTCCGGGCGCCAAGGGCGATGGGCTTTTCTTCCGGGTTATTCGCGCGAACGTGCTCGGCCTGCGACGCGAACGCCATCTCGATCGCCAGAATGCGCGACAGCCGTTCGGCCGCATCGTGCGCGCGCATCGCCACGCCCGCGGCCATGGAGACATGATCTTCCTGGCCCGAGTCCGTCGAAAGCGACATGAGGTGCGACGGCATCGCCAGCGCCCAGATGTCGTTGCAAAGCCCCGCCGTCGTATACTCCGCGATCATTAGCCCGGACTGCGACGGCGACGGGTTCGGCCCGCGCATCTGCGGCCCAAGGCCCTTGTTCTTGCGCTGATCGACAATACGCGCACAGCGCAGGTTCGACAGCCGCGCCATGATGCCCGCGGCTTGCAACAGCCCGTACGCATCAACCGCCACGGGCATCCCGTGGAAATGACCGCCGGAGGTAATGAGATCGAGATCGTAGCTGTTCGCCGACGTATTAAGGTCGATCGGGTTGTCCGTGACGCTCTGCGCCTCCGTCGTCATCGTCGCTTCAGCGCGTTTGATCAGATCGAGGCACGGCCCCAGCACTTGCGCGGCGCAGCGCAGATTATATGGATCCTGAATCTGCCCATCGAAGGCGTGCTTCACGTCGGTGCTGACGTCTTGCAAGCCATACCCATCGAGCAGCGCAAACACCCAAGCCGCGATCGCTTGCGACCCGGCGTGCGCGCGCAGCTTGTGCAAATCCTGCCGGAACGGACGCCCCGCCCCGCGCATCACCTGAACGTGCAGCGCGGTCGTGAGCGCCGCCGCCTCAATCAGCCTCCCCATCGCCGCCGTCGCCAGCGCGCCCCAAGCGTTCGCGTACTGACAGCCGTTGTTCAGCGCGAGGCCTTCCTTCATCTCAAGTTCGATCGGCTTGAAGGAGACCTTTGCGCCTCTCAAAAACTCCTTCGTCTCGACCGCGCCGTCTCCGCTCAGCACGCGGCCTTCACCAATCACAACCGCGGCGACGTGCGACAGCGGCGCAAGATCGCCGCTCGCTGAGACGCTGCCTTGGCGCGGGATCGCCGGAACGACGCCGTCATTAAGCATCGCGATCAGCGCCTCGACCACAACGGGCCGGACCACACTGCGGCCACGCGCCAGTGAAGCCGCGCGCAGAAACGTCGTCGCGCGCGCAACGGGCGCCGGCGCATACGGCCCGACGCCGGCGCAATGCGAGACGATCAGGTTGCGCTGAAGCTTCTTCAGATCTTCGGGGCTGACGTAATCGCGATAGTTACTGCCGAAGCCGGTGTTAAGACCGTAAACGCGCTTGTCCGGATTGGCCGCGATCTCACGCTCCGCGGCGGCGCGAAAATCCGACAGCCGTTGCCGCGCCGAACCCGCGAGCGCGACTTTGGCCCGGCCAAAGGCCACATCTTCAATATCGGCGAGCGAGATCTGGCCGTTTTCTTCAAGGCTGATGGTGCGGGTGCTCATGCGGACGACTCGAAGGGCGGGAGGCGCGAGACCTAGCGTAAACCATATCCCGAGGCGAGCGTCCGGCCCGGCGCCGGTTTTGCTCCCTTGCGCTCACCTGATCGGGGAAGGACGCCGTCTATGCTCACCTGTGCCGCTTTGATGCTCACCGTAAGCCTTGCCGAATTGCCTTCGCTGGCGACCGAAGTCGAGACCGGCGCCCGGGCGCTCGCGGCGCAGACCGAAATCACGCCCTCCTTCCTGGCCCAAATCCAAGAGTTCTCCGGCGACTCTGAGCGCCTCTCGGCAGCTCTCCGCGAAGCCGACGTCGAGCAGGACCTGCCCTGCATCTTCCACGGCATCGCTGACGATGCGCGCGAGCGCATCGTGGAGCTGCAAGCGGCCGACACGCCTGCGGAGCGCGAAGCGGCTTTAACCGACCTTCGCGTGCTTCTGGACGATGCGATCCTCATCGCGCCGATGGCGGCGGCGGC
>JADMIO011089417.1_pt1 | contig 11290 bp, 14 predicted proteins | sample 8958161 | NCBI WGS metagenome assembly JADMIO01 (sample SAMN16585339, study PRJNA669376) | soil metagenome | isolation source: Crop rotation soil | place: USA: Cullars Rotation, Alabama | collected 2011 | reverse complement strand
GACAACTTGTCCACGTGGAATTCTAAGCTTAGGATCCCAATGTGCTGGAAAGACCGCGAAGAACAGCGATTCGGGTGCCATTCGTCCGAGCCAACCGATGCGCGTCTTCAGCAACGAGACGAGCACCGCGAAGACGAAGGAAACACCGTAGCGAGCGCGCGCGTTGCGGCGCATCGACGAGACGACGGACCGCAGCGAGGTGTTCATTCCTTCGCCCGACCCGCGCGACCTTGCGTCGGCGGATCGGTTCGGAGGAGCTCCGACGGGCTTACGTCGAGCGCGGTGGCGATGCTGACGATCACCGCGAGCGACGGGTTGGTGTTTCCTCGCTCGATGCTCCGCACGTACGCCGGCTCCACCGAGAAGCGCTCGGCCGCCTCCTCGACGGTCCACTGCTTGGCGCGACGCCGCGCGCGCACCATCTTGCCCAGCGCCTGCGCGACCCGCGGAAAGGCGCTGGTCTCGCGATGATGCCGGGTTCGTGAAGCACTCACTTTGGACACGCTGCCAGGGAGAGTCGTCCGAACGGCAGGGGCGGACGAGATCCTAAAGGATCGCCCCTACGACGCCGCGCGCACGTCCAGGACCAGCTCGCCCAGAGCGTTCATGTCGAATGGCTTTTCCAGCAGCGGACGGTTGGTGCGACGCACGAATGAGAGCAGGTGTTCCGAAGCGCCACCCGTCATGAAGATCACGCGTCGCGCCGCCTGTGGTGCCCGCGCCAGCAGCTGCTCGAAGAAGCTCTCACACGAGAGGCCGGGCATCACCAGATCGCAGAGGATGTGATCGTAGACCGGCGGAACGGTGATTCGCTCGAGCGCCTCCTCGTAGGTCGGGACCACGTCGACGCGCGCACGCGGCTCGAACCATCGACGAAGGGCGGCGCGCACGGGCTCTTGATCGTCGACCACGAGGATGCGCGTCTGGCTCATTCCGCGCGGGAGGGCAGCAAGCGCCATGCCGTGGCGGAGCGCGCGTTCTCTCGGTGTGGACGGCCCTCCCGCGCGACAAAATGAGCCTCGGTGCGGCGTTTCCCGACTCAGCAAGCGAAGCGACGAAGCAGCGACGCCGCATGACCCGCCGCGAGCGGGATCAGCACCTCGGCCTGGGCAGCGGCCTCGCGCGACGTGACCTTCGTCCGCAACCCCACACGCTCGAGCGCGCGGCCGACGGGGGTGTTCGTCGCGTCCGGAGCGTGCTGCATCGCCACTCGCGCCATCGCCTCGATGTGCGCGGATGCGCGCGGGAGCGCCGCGATCGACGGTACGGGGAGCGCGGACAGCGCCCGTGCGTTCCCCTCGATGAACCACTCGAAGGGATCGTCATCGTGCGCGACGCGGTTCGCGTGCGAGGGAATGCACATGTCCGTCAGCACGTGGAACAGGCGTCCGAGGTGCACGAAGGCTTCCGCCGTCGCGCCGTTTCGCATCGCGCGCGTCGCGAGCTTCCATTGACGATCCGCGCTGCTCCGCGGTCCCGGCCACAGGAACGGCACGTAGCCGCCCGGCAAGCCCGGTCGATAGAAGTGACTGAACGAGGGATATTCCGTGACGCCGTAGAGCGGCACCCACAGCACGTCCTCGCGGAGCGTCCCGAGCAACATCGCCTTGCGATAACGGTGCACGCGCGCGTCCTCGACGGCGCGCACCGCCATGTCGACGACCAGGCACAGCCCGTTGCGCAGCACGGGCGACTACTCCGCGGCCGCGTCGAGACGCTTCTGCACGATGACGCAGATGGTCTCGACCGTGATGAGCGAGAAGAGCTGCCGCGGCGTGACCTTCGTCTTGTCCGGGACCACGTCGAGGGCCGGGAGCCACGTGCTCAGCCGTTCGACGGTCTCGTCGGTGAGATAGCCGTCCTTCATCACCTTGGGAGACGAGAAATCGAGCTTCGTCAGGAAGCTGAACTCCGTCGAGCGAACGGTGATGTCGAACTCGGTCTCGAGCATGAAGACGATGTCGATGAAGTCGAGCGAGCTCGCCCCGAGGTCGTCGACGAGACGACTCTCCGGACGCACGGTGTCGGCCTCGATCGCGAGGCTGTCGGCGACGCAGCGACGGACGACGGCAAAGACTTCCGGCCGGCTCATGGGTTCCTCGTTCGACGCACGCGCTTCATATCCACTTCACCACACGCTCGACCGGCTTGCGATCGGTCGGCTCGGGCGTCTCGTCGGGATAGCCGAGGGGCACCAGGGCGACGAGGCTCCACGAGGGCGGCACCTCGAGGATCGTGCGCAGCTCCGGCGCGGCGACGAGCGGGCCGGTCATGGCCGACGCCCCGAGACCGAGCTCCGGCGCCATGAGCAGCAGGTTCTGCAGCGCGAGCGACACGCCGATGAGCCCGGAGTCGCGCTCCATCGCGGCGATGCTCGCCCGATCGACCTCGCCGAGGCGCTCGTCGACGAGATGCGAGAGCGTGCGCGGACCCTGGAAGATCGGCGCGACCACGAGCGGCGCCGTCTCGAAACGCGTGAAGTAGTCGCCATAGGCGCGGAACGCCGGCTCGCTCGCCGGCTCGACGTGCGCGGCGATGCGCTCCACGGCAGCGCGCACCGCAGCAGCCATGGCCGCGATCTTCGGCTTGCTCTCGACCACGAAGAACCGCCACGGCTGCCGGTTGCTGGCCGACGGCGCCGTCACGGCTGCCTCGAAGAGCTGCTCGACCAGCGCGCGCTCGGGGACGACGTCGCGATAACGGCGAACGCTGCGTCGCGCGCGGAGGTGCTCGATGAGCGCGCTCACGCCGAGGCCCCGCCGTCGATCGCGTGGATCGAGCCCGTCACGAAGGACGCCGCATCGGAGAGGAGGAAAACGGCCAGCGCTGCGACCTCCGCGACGCGACCGATCCGCCGCAACGGCACGCGCGCGAGCACTTCGTCCTCGGCCATCGACCTCGTGGCCGCGAGCATGTCGGTGTCGACGGGGCCAGGAGCGATGCATACGGATCGTATGTTCTTGGGGGCGTATTCCACGGCGATCGCGCGCGTGAAGGACTCGAGACCGCCCTTCGTCGCCGCATACACGGACTGTCCCCGGACGGGTCGGGCGGCGGCGACCGACGACACGTTGAGGACCACTCCCCGACGGGCGCGCATCATGATCGGGAGCACGGCGCGCGTGCAGACGATCGGTCCGAGGAGGTTCGCGTCGAGCTGCGCGCGGACGTCCTCGAGGGTCGCCGTGGCGAGCAGGCAGGCGGAGTTGACCCCGGCGTTGTTCACCAGGCCGTCGATGGTCTTCTCCCGCTCGACGAACGAGGCGAACGCCGCGGACACGGCCTGCTCGTCGCGCACGTCGAACCGCAGCGGAATGCCGCCCGTCTGCGCGCAGAGCGCCTCGAGCTCGGGAGACGCGGCGCGATGTCCGAGGCCGACGATCGCGCCTGCCTCGGCGCAGGCCAGCGCGATGGCGCGTCCGATGCCGCGGTTCGCGCCCGTCACCACGATCTTCTTGCCGGCGAGCGCGGTCATGCCTGCGCTCTCCGGATCACGATGGCGGCGTTCTGCCCCCCGAAGCCGAACGAGTTGGAGAGGACGGTGCGGTGAGAGAAGGAGCGGGCCTGCTTGCCGACCACGTCGAGCGCGCACGCCTCGTCCTGATCGTCGAGGTTGGGGTTCGGGTGCAGGAGCTCCTGCTGCATGCCGAGGATGGACGCGACGGCCTCGACCGCGCCGGCCGCGGAGATGAGGTGGCCGATCATCGACTTGGTGGCGCACACCGGGATCCGGCGGCCGCGCTCGCCGAACACGCGATGGATCGCCAGCGTCTCGGCCGGGTCGTTCTTCGGTGTGCCCGTGCCGTGCGCGTTCACCACGTCGATGTCGCCGGGCGCGAGGCCGGCGCTCGCGATCGCGCGCGACATGGCCTGCGCCGCCCCCCGGCCCTCCGGGTGCGGCTCGCTGATGCCGTGCGCGTCGAACGACGTGCCGTAGCCGGCGAGCTCGGCGTGGATCGTGGCGCCGCGCGCGATCGCGTCGTCCCAGGCCTCGAGCACGAGCACGGCGGCGCCCTCCCCCAGCACGAAACCGTCCCGCGCACGATCGAACGGTCGCGAGGCGCGCGTGGGCGTGTCGTTCTTGGTGCTGGTCGCCATGAGCGTGCAGAAGCCCGCCACGCCGAGCGGATTGATCATGGAGTCGGTGCCACCCGCCAGCATGAAGCGTCGTCGCCCGGACGAGACGAGACGAAACGCGGTGCCGAGCGCGTCGGTGCCCGCGGCGCAGGCAGAGACGAGCACGAAGGGCGGCGTCACGAAGCCGTGTCGCGCCGAGAGCAGGTGCACGCACACGTCCGACGGCGTCTGCAGGAAGGACATGCGCGTCGCGCGATCGCCCGGCAGCTCGAACCCCGGCTTCCGGAACGCGACGAGATCCTCCATCGAGAAGAGCTCGAGGCCCACGCCCATCGCCACGCCGCCGCCCTCGCCGCTCGGCGCGCTGCCGTTCGAGCACGCGTCGCGCATCGCCTCGTCGGCCGCCATGAGCGCGAAGGCGACTTTCCGATCTCGATACGGTAGCTCGCGCGCGTCGATGTCGACCTGCGCCGCGATGCGCGTGGCCAGCGTGGCCGGCTCGAACACCGTGATGGGTCCGACGCCGGATCGCCCAGAAAACAAGGCCTCTCCGAACGCCGACACGCCGACACCGATCGGGGTGACGACGCCCATGCCCGTGATCGCGACGCGCTGCCTCACGACCCGAGCTCCCAGGCGGAATCGGCGAGCACACCATCGCGCGCACGCAGCACGTGACGGAGCGTGGCTGCCCGCCCCTGCGAGCGAGCGAGCATCACCCCGAGCGACGTCGGCCCGAGCGCGCCGAGCGCGTCGAGGTCGATGGAGGCATCGCCGAGCGTGAACGACTCGTCGAGCACTCGATCGGGCTGCGGCGCACCGTCGAGCTGTGGTGGTGCATAGCCGAGCGACCACGCGACCGGTCGCGCCTGCACCGCCACGCCGCGCGCCCTCGCGTGCGCCGCCGTCTCGAGCACGAGGCACGTCCCGGCGTCTCGCAAGCGCTCGGCCGCGACCGGCACGTCGATGCGCGCGAAGTGGTGCGTCACCAGGAAGTTGCGCTGATGAGCCACCGCCACCACGAGCGCGACGTCGATCTCGCCGCGCTCGAGGGCGCTCGCGGCCTCCTCGATGGCCTGGTGGAGCTGCCCCGGTCCGGGATACGTCACCACGTAGGGTCCCTGCACGTCGAAGTTCACCGACACGTGGTAGGCGGGCATGTTGGGCAAACAGCGGAACGTCAGCAGCGGGTGCGCGCGCGCGATGCCCTGACTGCTGAAGAGCTTCATCGAGAAGCGACCGTCGTCGTCGATCGAGGCGGCCACCACGCGATCGATCTCCGCCTGATCGAACGGGATGAACCCGATCGCGGCGTAGAGCCCCGCGCGCTCGCCGAGCGACGCGCCGAGCCCTGCCTGCTGCAGCGCGCGACCGGCGGCGACGACGGCGAGATCGTCCTGGATCCCCATGAATTTGCGGCTCTTTCGCACCTTGAGAAAGGGCATGGGGTCGCACGTCGCCTCGCCGCCGAGCACGATCCCCGCCGCGCCGGTGATCACGACGTCGGCCGACAGCACCGGCGACGTCGTCACGGCAGCGGCCTCGGCAGGTCGAGCCCGGCGGTCCATAGCTTGTAGATGTATCGCCGCTGTTCGTGCACGCGCGCGGAGCCGACGCGCTTGAGCATGAACGTGAGGCCGACGCGCGCGATGCGCTTCTCGCCGACGCGGACCTCGCCCTTCACCTGCGCGGCGCCCTCGAGCGTGGGGCCGATCGTGACCGAGAGGTCGAGGCGATCGCCCGGACCCGCCGTCTCGTAGAACTTGGCGTCCTTGATCATGGTGAGCAGCGCGCGCTGTGGATCGGGATCGCCCACCTCGTTGAACGACATCTCGAGCAGGAAGCCCGCGAGCTGCGCCACCGACTCGACGATCAGCGCGCCCGGCATGACCGGGAAGTCGGGGAAGTGATCGTGCAGGATCTCGTCGGAGAGCGTGACGCACTTCACGCCCGAGACGCGCTCGCCCACCACGAGCTCGGTGACCCGATCGACGAGGAAAAAGCGCATCAGGACGATCGCATGCGGGTCGAGAGATCGAGCCAGGCGCGCGGACTCCCGCCGTTGCCCATCGCCTGGTTGAAGCCACGACAGGCCGTCCAGCATTGCTGGCACGCGTCGATCTCGGCGCGATCGACGGTCATGCGGCGGTGCAGCTCCTTCAGCGGCGTCTCGCGGACGTTGCCCACGATCGAGTCGATCTTCTCGATGCAGGGCGACACGTTGCCGACGTGATCGACGTTGAAGCTCTGGAGCCCGGCCCGGCACCGCGGGAGGTCGCCGCCGCCGAGGAACGCCTTCATCTCCTCGAAGTAGTCGCGGAAGAAGTGCAGGTGCTCGTGCTCGTCCCAGAGCTCGAGCATGTGCGCGGGCATCTCGCGCGCGGGCATCGAGTCGACGAGCGACTTGCCGCGGCGATAGCCAATCTTCGACAGCAGCGTGACCTGGTGGCCGACACCGTGTTGCTTGCTCATCGCCAGGAGCTTGCCGAAGTCGCGCCAGTTGTCCTCCATGAGGACGGTCATGACGTGGACCTGCTTGTCCTTCCTCGCCGAGGCGTCGCGCAGGGTGTCGAGCGCGCGCCAGGCTCGGTCGAACGCACCGTCGAGCACACGCTTGGCGTCGTGTCGCTTGGCGTCCGGGTAGTCGACGGAGACGCAGGCGTGCACGAGGCCCGCGTCGAAGAGCTCGCGCGCGTTGTCCTTCGTGACGCTCCAGCCGTTCGTGTAGAGCACGGGGATGTGCTTCTTGCCGAAGGCCCGCACGATCTCGACGAGGTCGCTGCGGATGAACGGCTCGCCGCCCTCGATCGAGATGATGCAGCACCCGAGCTCGCCCAGATCGTCGGCGAGCTTGCGGTAATCGTCGGTCGAGAGCTCTTGCTCGCGCGGCACACCGTTCGGCCAGAAGTCACAGAAGCTGCACTTCATGTTGCAGCGGTTCGTGACCTGCACGAGCACCTGGAACGGACGCTTGCGCAGGATTCCGAGCGCGAAATCGGCGTCTTTCTTCGCCTGTTTGAGCTGGGTGAGGACGCTCATCCGAACGGATTCCCGGCCAGGAACTGCTTGCCCATTCTCTCCGCCACGTCCTTCATGAGGGGACCGAGCTCGCGATAGCGCTCGAGGATCGATGCGATCGAATGGACGACGCGATTGACCTGCGCTGCCGTCACCGTGAGCGGCGGCTCGCGGGCTGACAGAGGATGCCCTCCTCGAGGAGCCGCAACGCGAGCCACTGACCGAAGACCTTCTTCGAGACGACGTCCGTGAGCGACGACGCGATGCGGCCGAGGAAGCCCTTCTCCTGCATGCCGCCCAGCTCGATCGCGACGAGCAAGCCGCGACCGCGCACGTCGCGCACGAGGGGGTGACCGTCGAGGCGCTTCTTCAGGCCGGTGAGCAGCTGCTCGCCGCGCGCGGCCGCGTTGTCGGCGAGGCGCTCCTCGGTGAGCACCTGCAGGCCCGCGAGCGCGGCCACGCACGAGAGCGCGTTGCCGGCGAACGTGGCGCCGTGCAGATCGAACTTGTCCATCGAGCCGTAGGCCTTGCCGTGCAGCTCCTTGGTCGTGAGCGTGGCGCCGATCGGCAGCATGCCCGCGCCGAGCGCCTTCGCGAGCACGAGCACGTCGGGGACGAAGCCCTCGTGCTCGAACGCGAACGTCTTGCCCGTGCGGCCCATGCCCGTCTGCACCTCGTCGAGGATCATCAGCGCGCCCTGGCGGCGGCAGATCTCCTGCGCGCGGCGCAGATAGCCGGGCGGCGCGAGGTTGACGCCGCCCTCGCCCTGGATCGGCTCGACGATGAACGCGGCGTACTTGCGCGCGGCCATCTCCTTCTCGAGCGCGTCGAGCTCACCGAACGGGATCTCGTCGCACTCCTGCATGAGCGGCGGGAACGACTTCTTCATGCGCGGGTCGCCCGCGATCGAGAGCGTGCCGAACGAGAGGCCGTGGTAGCCGCCCTTGCACGAGAGGAAGTAACGCCGGCCGGTCGCCGCGCGCGCGAGCTTCATCCCGGCCTCGACCGCCTCGGCCCCGCTGCTGGAGAAGAGCGTCACCTGCAGGGGCGCACCTGCGACGAGCGCGAGCTGCTCGGCGAGCTCGGCCGCGTGCACCGACGGGCCGACGTGCATGATGCTGGGCGCGCCCTCGAGCAGGAACTCGCGCAGGCGCTCGACCACGCGCGGGTGGTTGTGCCCGAGGTTGAGCGAGCCGAACCCGGCGAGGAAGTCGAGGTACTCGCGCCCCTGGTGATCGACGAGCACGCAGTCGCGCGCGCGCACGAACACGCGGCCGTACCCGAACACGCCGAGCAGCTTCACGAACGCCGGGTTCACGTGGCGCGCGTACTTGTCGATGCTCGGGTGCGGTGCGTCGGATTCGTTGGCCATGGGGTCGCGGGGCGGCGCTGGGCGAGCATACCCGCAGGGCCAAATGACGAAAGCCCCGTCGACCGCGGTGGGTGACGGGGCTCTCGGGTCGAGACGGGAAGATCAGGTCTTGCCGGCGCACTGGGTCGAGGCGCAATCGAAGAACGGCGCACACGCACCGGCCTTGCACGTGTCGAGCGGCGCCTTGCAGGTCGTCGACTGCACGTCGCCGAGGCACTTCTGACAGGTCGCCGTTGCCGGTGCGATCGGGGTCGCGCAGGCCTCCGTCGCGCACTGGGTCTTGCAGACGCCGTCCGCGCAGGCGCACCCGAGCAACGCTGCGGCAAAGGCATTGTAGCTGTCCATGTGATTGGTCGCGCAGCAGTTCTGGCACTTCGAGTTCGTGGTCTCGGCGCCGCACGCGCTGTCGTCGCCGCCGCCCGTGTCGGTGGCCGGCTTGCTGTCCGTCTTCGGCGCGTCCGTGCCTCCCGCCGTATCCGTGCCGCCGCCCGCGGTGTCGGTGCCGCCGCCCGACGTGTCCGTGCCGCCGCCGCCGTCGGTCTTGCCGCCGTCGGAGGTACCGCCGTCACCGCCGCTGCTCGAACAGGCGGCGAGGGCCGCGGCGAGGAAACAGTTCAGGGCGATCTTCTTGATGTTCACGGCAGCCTCCATGAGCGGTTGGGTAAGCGATGGTTCGGGCGGACCCTAGAACACCCGGCGCAGATCGCGAACATTCGTGGAGGGGGCATTCCGTCCTCGCCCGCATGCTGCGTCCTCGCGGTTCAGGCGCACGCTCATCCGCCGACGTTCGGGTCGTCCACCGGGGGGCCCAATTTGCTGCGTCTTTCGTCGCTCCCGGTGACGTTCGGCGCGAGCTCGATCACGGTGTGCAGCGGCACGTCGAGCCACGGCACTACCTCCGGGATGCGGTCCATCAAGTATCCGTAGAGCACGCGCGTGACGGCGTTGTGGCTGACGATGAGCACGGGGCACCGCTGTCGTTCGAGCTCGATGATCACCGGCTCGAGCCGCTCGATGACGTCGTCGTACGATTCGCCGCGCGGGTAGCGATAATGGAACTTGTCGCGCGCGCGCGCCGCCCATTCGTCGGGCATGGTGCGCTTGATGTCGTCGTACGTGAGCCCGTCGCAGATGCCGGCGTCGATCTCGTCGAGCGCGCGCCACGCCACCTTGGGCCAGGGCAGGTGCCGCGCCGTGTCCATCGCGCGCTTGAGCGTGCTGGTCCACACCGTGATGGGCGCGCCGTCGCACAGCGCGCGCGAGCGCTCCTCGGCGAACTTCGTCAGGTTGCGCGCGTAGGCCTCGCCCTTGAGCGTGAGCGGGCCGTCGCCGCCGATGCGATCCTTCACGTTGGCAGCGCTCTGCCCGTGGCGCGTGAGCCAGACGAGCCGGCGCTCGACGTGCGTGTTGACCAGGAACGAGACGATGCGCCCGGCGAGATAACCGTCGATGCGATGCAGCCGCACGTCCTTGCCGAGGTCGATGAGCTTGATGAACGAGAAGGCGTCCTCGTCGCCGCGCGCATCGATCTGCTCGTAGGCACGCTCGTACATCGAGATGCGCGCGCGAAAGTCGGCCACCGCCTCGTCGACGTCGCGATCGACGTAGTCGGGGCTGCCGAGCTTCGTCTCGCGGACGTTGTGGTCGATGAGCGTCGGGTCGTCGCAGATCGACTCGATGAAGATCACGCGGTAATCGTCGCGTCCGCAGCGCTCGACGATCCGCGCGCGCCGGTCGCGGGTGGTGTTGGTGGCGTCGTAGATGGCGACGTTGCCCACGTTCGCCAGGAACTCGCAGGCGTCGGCCAGGGCCACCTCGGCCGCCTGCGCGCGCGCGGCTGCGCCTTCCGGGTTCTGCGGATCGAAGAAGCTCGCGGGCTGGTTGCCGAACGCCGCGCGTCGATAACTGCCGACGTTGAACACGCGCGTCCGGTGGCCGAGCCACGCGAGATACCGCGCGAGCTTGCGCGCGATGTACGACTTCCCGCGCGCGGGCAGGCCCACCATCACGATGAGCAGCTTGCGCGTGGTGAGCCCGGTGCTCGCCCGCTCGCGGCTCATCGGGCCACCTCGAACCGATGGAGCACGCGCTCGACGACGGAGAACGTGCCGGCGGCGAGCGCGACGATGGCGAAGAAGTAGAGGGCGTAGACGGGGAACAGACGCTCCCAGCCGGGGTGGACGAAGAACGCGAGGTTCACGTTCGCGGCGCGCGGCGTGAGCAGTCGCGTGACGGGCCAGACGGCGACGAAGGCCAGCGTGGCCTTCCACCACGTCCCACGCGGAAAGCCGAGACGGCGCACGCCATGAAGACCGAGCGCGAACCCGACGACGTGCGTGAGGAACGACGTCGGGATCAGCTCGCCGCCGGTGGCGAGATCGATCACCCAGAGCGGGATCCCGAACGAGAGCCACGACACGCCGATCGCGTTCGGCAACGGCGACGAGGTCAGCAATCCGACGCCGATCAGGACGCACGCGAGGTGGCACGCCCACAGCAGATCGTGGGCGCGATGATGCGCGAGGTGCCACGCCGCGTGGGCCGCGTAGCACGCGAACGCGATCACCCCCAGAGTCTTCACAGCGCGCCGTCGAGCAGGATCGTCTGACCGGTGACGTAGCTGTTCTGCATGGCGAGCCACGCGACGACCGACGCGACCTCCGCCGGGCGACCGAAGCGCTTGAGCCCGCAGTGCTTCAGGTATTCCTTCTTGAGCTCCTCGGGGAGCGTCGACGAGATGCCGCCGTCGAGCACGCCGGGCGCGACGAGGTTCACGCGCACGCCGTCCGGGCCGAGCTCCTTCGCGAGCGTGCGCGTCATGCC
>JADMIO011081554.1_pt1 | contig 11290 bp, 7 predicted proteins | sample 8958161 | NCBI WGS metagenome assembly JADMIO01 (sample SAMN16585339, study PRJNA669376) | soil metagenome | isolation source: Crop rotation soil | place: USA: Cullars Rotation, Alabama | collected 2011 | reverse complement strand
TCCGCCGCCGCCGACCGCGCGCCCCACCGGGGCTGACAAGCTGCCGGCGTCGATCGGCAGTGGCGGATTGCGCGCGGCGGCGGTCAAGGGCGACCCGACTGCCGAATTCGAAATCGCGGTCCGTTTCGCCGACGGCCGCGGCGTCCCGCAGGACCTGACCGCCGCGGCGGAATGGTTCGAGCGCGCGGCCAAGCATGGCCTTGCACCCGCCCAGTTCCGCCTGGGCGGGCTCTACGAAAAGGGCATGGGCGTCAAGAAAGACCTCGACGGCGCGCGCCGCCTCTATCTCGCCGCCGCGCAGGCCGGCAATGCCAAGGCGATGCACAATCTTGCGGTCCTGTTCTCCGAAGGCATCGACGGCAAGCCCGACTACCAGACCGCCGCCTCCTGGTTCCGCAAGGCCGCCGATCACGGCGTCGCCGACAGCCAGTATAACCTCGGGATTCTCTATGCCCGCGGCATCGGGGTCGAGTCGAACCTCGCCGAAGCCTACAAGTGGTTCAGCCTCGCGGCCCGCGAAGGCGACAAGGAAGCCGGCAAGAAGCGCGACGACGTTGGCGGCCGTCTCAACCAGCAGACGCTGATGTCGGCGCGTGCCGCTACGCAGGTGTGGACCGCCCAGCCGCAGCCGGAGGCTGCGTCGCAGGTCAAGACGCCGGCCGGCGGCTGGGACAGCGTGGCCGCGCCCTCGACCGCCAAGCGGCGCATCGACACGAAGTCGCAGTCCAAGGCTTCCGCGGACTGAGCGCAGCCCTGCACAACAAAAAATTCGCCGATGGGTGGCCCGCGCGGCGAACATCGGTAGAATGACCCTGCCTATCCGGCAGTTCGAGCCTCGACCACTTCGTGGGGCATCGTGCCGGCAAAGCCTTCAATGCCCGAGCCGGCCCTGCCGGCTGCAGTCGCGATCCCACGAGAAGGGTCTTTTCCGGTCCGCACCGCGGCACCGGCCGGGGCTCGATCAACAGTCATTCTAGACACCGGCACTGACCGCGCCGGAACGTCACCCCCGAACGGACGAACCGAAGCCGTGCAGATCTACCTTCCGATCGCCGACCTGCCGGTCAACATCTTCGTCGTGCTGGCGATCGGGCTCGCGGTCGGGTTCATCTCCGGCATGTTCGGCATCGGCGGCGGCTTCCTGATGACGCCGCTCCTGATCTTCCTCGGCGTCACCCCGGCGGTCGCGGTCGCCAGCGTCACCGGCCACATCGCGGCCTCTTCGATGTCGGGGGCGATCAGCTATTGGCGGCGCAATGCCGTCGATCTTGCACTCGTGTTCATGTTGCTGGCCGGCGGCCTGATCGGCACGGTATCGGGCGTATGGCTGTTCACGCTCTTGCGTTCGGTCGGCCAGCTCGACATCACGATCGGCGTTTCCTACGTGCTGCTCCTCAACATCGTCGGCGGCTTGATGGTGACGGAGAGCGTGCGCGCCATCATGCGGTCGCAAAGGGGCCAGCCGGTCGAGCTGCGCCGCCCCGGCAGCCACACCTGGTTCCACGGCCTGCCGTTCAAGCTCCGCTTCAAGCGCTCGCGCATCTACGTGTCGGCGGTGCCGGTCTGGGCCATCGGCTTCATCATCGGCTTCGTCGGCGCGGTCATGGGCATCGGCGGCGGGTTCCTGCTGGTGCCGATGCTGATCTATCTCCTGCGCGTGCCGACCGCGACCGTGATCGGGACCTCGATGGTGCTCACGCTCGTGACCATGGCCTCCGCGACGGTGATGCATGCCGTCACCAATCACCTGGTCGATGCGCTGCTCGCGCTGATCCTGATGGCCGGCGGGGTGACCGGCGCGCAATTCGGCGCGCGCGCCGGGTCAAAGATCAGCGGCGAGCGGCTGCGCCTCCTGCTCGGGCTGCTGGTGCTTGCGGTCGGCATCCGCTTCGCTTTCAATCTGGTGCTCACGCCGGAGGACATCTATGCGATCCGGCCGCTGGAGGCCGGGCTATGACGCGGCTGCGCTACATGCTGCCCGCCGTGCTCGCGGCGCTTGCCGCCTCCGCACCGCCGGCAGCAGGCGAAAAGCTGATCGCCTCGCTGTCCAACCATCGCGTGCAGGTGAGCTCGAGCTTCGTCGGCGACGAATTGGTGCTGTTCGGGCTGATCGAGCGCGAGCCCAGCGACCCGCAGCGGCGCGGCGGCTTCGACATCGTCGCGACCGTAAAAGGGCCCAGCCAAAATCTCGTGACCTACAAGAAGGAGCGCGTGCTCGGCATCTGGGTCAACGCCGACTCGCGCGTGTTCGAAAGCGCGCCCGCCTATCTCGCGGTTCTCGCAAACAGGCCGCTGACCGCGATCACCAACGCAGAAACGCTGCGGCGCCTGCAGCTCGGCCTCGGCAATGTTGTGCTGTTGCAGCGCGCCGCCGTCACCATCGCCGATTCCTCGCGCGAGGACCCGTTCCGCGTAGCGTTTCTCAATTTGCGCCAGAAGCAACGCCTCTACCGCGAGGCAGTCAACGGCGTAACGTTTCTCGGAACCACGCTCTACCGCGCATCGATTCCGCTGCCGGCGGAGTCGCCGGTCGGCAATTACGACGTGGACGTGCGGCTGTTCGTCGATGGCACAGCGGTGGCACGCACCAACACCGCATTCGAAGTCTACAAGTCGGGCTTCGAGAAACTGGTCACGACCTCGGCGCGCGACCACGGCTTCCTGTACGGTCTCGCCACGGCGATGATGGCGCTGGTGACAGGATGGTTCGCCAGCGTGGTGTTCCGGCGCGATTGAGCCGGTGCCCCGTATCACAAGTCGATAATCCGGGCGTCATCGCGAGGAGCGCAGCGACGAAGCGATCCAGGACTTGACGCCTGGGTTGCTTCGCTTCGCTCGCAATGACGCCCCATGACTCGCCCTTCAGCGATCGTGGGTATCAGATCAGTTATTGCAAACGTCTGCTTTGGTATCGCGGCGGATCGCGAATCCCCTATCTGTGAATCCTTTCTCCCGGACCGTGGCTGTTTGGCAACAGCCACAGGTTGTCCCACCTGTTAGTTTCGTGCGCAGACGGGGGGCCGAATCGATGAAGCGGCTATTTGGCAGCGCGACGCTTTTGATGATGCTCGCGGGGACGGCCCACTCCGCAGAAATGCCGGTCAAGGCGCCGATTTACAAAGCTCCACCACCTCCATTCGCCGCGAGTTGGGCCGGCTTTTATGTCGGCGGCAATTTCGGATACAGCGTCGGGCGCGCGCGTACCGACGATGACGAGGACGTAACGAACGCTACCTTGTCCCCGGCCGGAGCGATCGGCGGCGGCCAGGCTGGCTATCGCTTTCAGCAGGGTTGGCTGGTCCTTGGTGCAGAGGCAGACCTGCAATGGAGCGGGCAACGGGACCGATCGCTTTGCGTCGCCCAGGTCTGCATCCCCCTCAGCGTCTCTCGCAACAACAGATTGGAGTGGTTCGACACGGTGCGTGCCGTCGCCGGCATCACGCACAATGACTGGCTTTGGTATGTCACGGGCGGTTACGCGTATGGCCGGATTGAGGACCAGGCCGCGGGTTTCGTACTGGGGAACGGCCAGGTTAGCGGAGGTAGCGCTCGCGTGACCAAGAGTGGCTGGGCGATGGGTGCGGGGGTAGAGACGCGTCTCGCAGCGAGCAACTGGTCGGTCAGGCTTGAGTATCTGTATCTGAACCTGGGTCATCTCACTTATCGTCCGCCGTGTGCGGGCCAATTCACCGCTCAAGGCACATTTTTTGTGTGCGATCCGCCGCCGACCAATCTCGGAGCTTCGGTCAGCACATCCGTGCAAGAGCACATCATCCGAATCGGGCTGAACTACAACATCGGCGGTTTTTCACAGCCGGCAGTTGCGCGGGCTGCGTCGCCAACCATGCATGCGGTTTCCTGGGGCGGATTCTATGTCGGGGGAAATTTTGGGTACGGTGTGGGGCATGACCGCCTTCGGGTTGAAAGAATCCTGCAAGGCGGAAACCCGGGAACGGTGTTTTCTCTTCCGCAATCACCCGCCGGGATCGTTGGCGGCGGGCAGGTTGGCTATCGCATTCAGCGTGACCGGCTTGTCTTTGGCGCCGAAGCCGACGTCCAATGGAGCCGGCAGAAAGATAGTTCGTGCGTGTTCTGCCCCTCCGACTCTCTCAATTCTTATGATGAGAAATTGAATTGGTTCGGCACGTTGCGTGGCGTTGCCGGTATCGCGCAGGGCGATTGGCTTTGGTACTCCACCGCTGGTTTCGCCTATGGCCGCGTTTCGGTCAATTACACCCTAGGGCAAGGCGGAATTCCGCCAGCCCTTGCTGCTTCTCGCTCCACACAGGGCGGCTGGACGGCCGGCGTCGGTGTTGAGACGAAGCTCTGGGCGAACAACTGGTCAGCCAGAATCGAATATTTGTATATGGACCTCGGGAAGGTTTCGTTCGATGGGTATTGTTCGGCTGCGACCGCTGGTCCTTTTGCTCTGCAACCGGGGCGATGCGAGACCCTTACCAATTCCGTCACCAATCACGTTGTCCGTGTCGGGGTGAACTATAAATTCGGCTCCTAATTGGAGTGCAGTTATTGCTTTCCGCTGTCAGACTAAGATTTGCAGCTTGCCGGAGTTGCCACAGCCGCGCGACGAATTCGGCTTCATCTTGACCGTGGAAACATTATCCCAGCGCCAACGGCGAATGTGATCTTGCTCACACAACCCGCCGTCAGAACGTGATATTGTCATTTGACTTTTCAGGATCGGCGCGGGTCGCATGGCGCTCAAGAAAATTTCGCGACGAACATTCGTGTCCGCGCTTGGTGGCGCGGCGGCGTGGCCGCTTGCAGCGCGCGGGCAGTCAGGAATGCCGGTCATCGGTGTCCTCGACACCACCTCGGCGAGCGAATCCGGCTATCGCATCGCGGCGTTCCGCCAGGGCCTGATCGAGACAGGCTTCATCGAAGGCCAGCACGTGACGTTCGACTATCGCTGGGCGCAGGGCCAGATCGACCGGCTCCCAGCGATGGCCGACGAACTGGTCCGCCGGCCGGTGGCGCTGATCCTGACGCAGAACATCTCCACGCCCGCCGCAAAGGCGGCAACCACGGCGATCCCAATCGTGTTCGTCAGCGGCGGCGATCCGGTGCAAAGCGGCCTCGTCCCGAGCTTGCGCCGGCCAGGCGGCAACGTCACCGGCACGAGCTTCACGACCACCCCGCTGAGCCAGAAGCGCCTGGAACTGCTGCACGAGTTGATCCCAGGCCCCGCGGCCATCGCTCTGCTGATCGATTCGAGAAATCCGAGCGGCGTGCGCGAGCGAGCGGACGTGGAGGCCGCGGCGCGCGGTCTCGGCCGGTCCCTGCTGGTTGTCGAAGCGACCGACGAACCGAGCATCGATGCGGCCTTCTCGACGATGGTGCAGGCGCGCGCCGGCGCGCTGTTCATCGGCGGCGGCGCCTTCTACACCAGCCGGCGACGCCAGCTTGCGGCACTGGCGGCTCGCCACGCGCTGCCCACCATCACCAACCTGCGTGAATTCGTGATGGTCGGATGCTTGATGAGCTATGGCGCGAGCGACACGGAAGCCTATCGCAAAGCCGGCACGTACGCCGGCCGCATCCTCAAGGGCGCCAAGCCGGGCGACCTCCCGGTCGAAATGCCGAGCCGGTACGAGCTGGTCATCAACCTCGCCACCGCCAAGGCGCTTGGCCTCGCGATACCGGCTAAGGTTCTCGCGCTCGCCGACGAGGTGATCGAATGACGCTGCTGTTTGCGTCTCAGTCGCCGAGGCAGCGCTTCGCCGCGACCGAATAGATGCGGGCCTCGCCGAGAAGGTGCGCCGTGAAGGCGAGCGTACCGAACACGTCGGCGAACGCGCGGTCGCGCACGTTGAGCCCGCCCGCGTAGGCACCGAACGCCGGCATCACCAAGCGCTGCCGGTCGGCCGCAAAGCAGCGGCGGCTGAGCGAGCGTCCGCGTGCGGCAATGCGCGCGACCGGGTGCAGATGGCCGGCGATCTCGCCCTGACCCTCATCAAGCACAGCACCGGCCTCGATCCGGTGGCGGAAGGTGAGCGCGCCGATGGCGAGCGTTGCGGCCGACGTCCCGCCCAGGCCCTCGACCGGTTCGGGATCGTGATTGCCGGCGATCCAGATCCAGTCGCGGCCGCGCTGGAGCAGCGCGAGCACGGCACGGTCCGTCTCGGCGATGCGCTCGGGGCCACCGCCATCATGGAAACTGTCGCCGAGCGCGACCACTGCGCGCGGCGCATAGCGCAGGATCACGCGCGAGAGCCGCGCCAGCGTCGCCGCGGTGTCATAGGGTGGCAGGAACACGCCGCGGGCGGCGTAGCTCGAACCCTTTTCGAGATGCAGGTCGGCGACGACGAGCAGCCGCTCGTCGGGCCAATAGAGCACGCCGGCGCAATCGGCGACCAGCGACACGCCGGCGACGACGAGCGCGCCGTCCGGCCGGCCCGCGGCCGGATTCCCGTTCACGTGGGAACGAGCAGCCCTGCCCTCACTGCATCGCCTCCTTCACCAGCTCCGCCTCGGCTTCCCGCAGCAATTCGTCGGATGCCTCGCCGTAGACCTGCTCGCGGCCGATCTCCAGCATCACCGGTACCGCGAGCGGCGAGACATGGTCGAGCGGTTTATGGACGATTCGGCCCTTGATGCGCGAGAGCATTTCGCCCAGCCGGCGGATGTCGAGCAGACCGGTGGCCGCGTCGGCGCGCGCGGCACGCAGGAGGATGTGGTCGGCCTGGTGCTTGCGCAGCACGTCGTAGACGAGGTCGGTGGAGATGGTGACCTCGCGGCGCGATTTCTCCTTGCCGGGGAAGCGGCGCTCGATCAGGCCGGCGATGATCGCGCAGGTGCGGAACGTGCGCTTCATCAGCGCGGACTCCGCCAGCCAGGCTTCGAGATCGTCGCCCATCATGTCTTCGTCGAACAAAGCGGCAAGCGACAATTCCCCGCGGTCGATGCGCAGCGCAACGTCGCCGAGCCCGTAGATCGCCAGCGCATATTCGTTGGCGACGAAGCCGAGCGGGCGCAGGCGGGCGCGTTCAAGCCGGCGCGTGAGCAGCATGCCGAGGGTCTGGTGCGCCAGGCGGCCTTCGAACGGATAACAGACGAGGTAATACTTGTTGGCGCGCGGGAAGGTCTCGACCAGGAGCTCGCGCGGCCCGGGCAGGCGCGAGCGCCACTCCTGGATCTCGAGCCATTCGCGCACCTGATCGGGCAGAGCGCGCCATTGCGCGTGATCGGAGACGATCCGCCGCACGCGGTCGGCGAGATAGGTCGACAACGGGAATTTTCCGCCCTCGTAGGACGGCACCAGGGGGTCCTCGTCGGCAGCACGCGAGACATAGACCTCGTCCTGCATCATCGCCTCGTAGCGCAGGACTTCGCCCGCAAACACGAACGTGTCGCCGGGCGTGAGCATCTCGATGAAATATTCCTCGACCTCGCCGAGCAGGCGGCCGCCGCGCGGGATCAGCTTGGAGGCGCGCGAGCGCACCAGTCGGACCTTGAGCATGTCGGCTTCGACGATGGTGCCGACGTTCATGCGGTAGCGCTGCGCGATCATGGGGTGCGCAACGCGCCAGCGGTTGTCCTTGCCCTGGCGGATTTTGGCGAAACGCTCATAGGCCTTGAGCGCATAGCCGCCGGTTGCGACGAAATCGAGCGCCGCGTCGAAATCGGCGCGCACGAGGCCGGCATAGGGCGCCGCGCCCGCTACTTCGGCATAAAGATCGTCCGCGAGGAACGGCTCGCCGCAGGCGGAGCCGAGCACGTGCTGCGCCAGCACGTCGAGCGCGCCGGTGCGCAAGGGCGGCGTGTCCTGCGCGTTCTCGGCCACGGCGTCGAGGGCCGCGGTGCATTCCAGCACCTCGAAGCGGTTGGCCGGCACCAGCACGCCTTTGGACGGCTCGTCCATGCGGTGGTTGGCGCGGCCGATGCGCTGCAGCAGCCGCGAGGCGCCCTTGGGCGCGCCGACGTTGATGACGAGATCGACATCGCCCCAGTCGACGCCGAGATCGAGTGAGGACGTGCACACGACCCCCTGCAGCCGTCCGCTCGCCATCGCGGCCTCGACCTTGCGGCGCTGCGCCACATCGAGCGAGCCGTGATGGAGCGCAATGGCGAGGTTGTCGTCGTTCATGCGCCACAGCTCCTGGAAGATGTTTTCGGCCTGGCTGCGCGTGTTGACGAAGATGAGCGTCGTCTTGTGGCGCTTGATGAGATCGTAGATTTCGCGCAGCGCATGGCGTGCGGAGTGACCGGCCCAGGGCAGCCGCTCGGCGGTGTCGAGCATGGTCACGTCGGGCCGTGCTCCGCCTTCGGCGACGACGAGATCGGCGAGCGCCGCGCCGCCTTGCGGCTGCGGTACGAGATAGCGGCGCAGGTCGTCGGGCTCGGCGACGGTCGCCGAGAGGCCCACGCTGGTGAGGTCGGGTGCGAGATGAAACAGCCGCGCGAGCCCGAGCGAGAGCAGGTCGCCGCGCTTGGAGACCACGAGCGAATGCAGTTCGTCGAGCACGACACGCCGCAGCGAGCCGAACAGATAGGGCGCGTCGGGCGAAGCGAGGATGAGCGCAAGCTGTTCCGGCGTGGTGAGCAGGATATGCGGCGGATCGCGGCGCTGGCGCTGGCGCTTCGAGGCCGGGGTGTCGCCGGTGCGCGTCTCGATGCGGATCGGCAGGCCCATCTCGGCGACCGGCGTTTCGAGGTTGCGTGCGATGTCGACGGCAAGCGCCTTCAGCGGCGAGATGTAGAGCGTGTGCAGCCCGCCCTCGCGGCGCACGTCGCGGCCGGTGGAGATGAGACACCTAATCTCGCCGCGCGCTCCGTGACCCTCTCCCCTTGAGGGAGAGGGTGGCGAGGACCGAAGGTCCGAGCCGGGTGAGGGGTATTCATCCAATAAGAACCCCTCACCCGGTCCTCGCAGGCTTCGCCTGCTCGGCCCACCCTCTCCCACAAGGGGAGAGGGTGCACCGCGCCTGGGGGTAGGTTGATCGCTCAACTCCACCAAGCTCGGCAGAAACCCCGCCAGCGTCTTGCCGGCGCCGGTCGGCGCAATCAGCAGCACCGAGCGGCCGGCGCGCGCCTTCGCCAGGAGTTCCAGCTGGTGCACGCGCGGCGACCAGCCGCGACTCGCAAACCAGCGCGCGAACGTTTCAGGCAGCTCGGCAGCTTCGGTGCGTTCGAGGACGGTCACGCGCCAGAGGTAGCGGCCGAACAGGGCGGCGTCGAGGCTCGCGGATGCCGGCTGACGACATATCTTAGGACCATGCGTCCCGAAGATCTTAGGACCATGCGTCCCGAAGACATCCTCCTGCCGACTCCGGCCGGCGTGTGCTGCAAGCGCGGCAATTTCCACATCGATCCGACGCGCCCGGTCGACAAGGCGATCATCACGCACGGCCATTCCGACCACGCGCGCGCGGGCCATGGCGCGGTGCTGGCGACGCAGGAGACGCTCGACCTGATGCGGCTGCGCTATGGCGAGCATTTCGCCGGGACCACGCAGGCGACCCGCTACGGCGAGAGCGTGGACCTCGGCGGCGTGACAGTGACGTTCCATCCCGCCGGGCATGTGCTCGGCTCGGCGCAGGTCGCGGTCAAGGCGAATGGATTCACCATCGTCGCCTCTGGCGACTACAAGGATGTCGCCGACCCGACCTGCACGCCGTTCGAGCTCGTGCCTTGCAACGTGTTCATCACCGAGGCCACCTTTGGATTACCGGTGTTCCGCCACGGCGACCCTGATGGCGAGATCGCAAAACTCCTGCGCTCGGTCGCGCTGTTCCCGGAGCGCGCGCATCTCGTCGGCGCCTACTCGCTGGGCAAGGCGCAGCGCGTGATCGCGCTCCTGCGCAAGGCCGGATACGACCGACCGATTTATCTGCATGGCGCGATGGAGAAGATCACGCGCTACTACGAAAGCCGCGGAGTAGCGCTGGGCGACTTGCGCGCGGTGCGCGACGCCAAAAAGGCCGACCTTGCCGGCGTCATCGCGCTCTGCCCGCCGTCGGCATTGCAGGAAGTCTGGTCACGACGCTTCCCCGATCCAGTATCGATCTTTGCGTCGGGCTGGATGCGGGTGCGCGCGCGAGCACGGCAGCGGGGTATCGAGCTGCCGCTGGTGATCTCCGATCACGCCGACTGGGATGGCCTGACAGCGACCATCGCGGCCACCGGCGCATCCGAGGTGTGGGTCACGCACGGCCAGGAAGACGCGCTCGTGCACTGGAGCGTGATGCGCGGGCTGCAGGCACGGCCGCTCGACATCGTGGGTTACGGCGACGAGGACGAGGCGGCGACCGAGGCGGGCGAGGCATGAACCGCTTCGCCGAACTGCTCGACCGCCTCGCCTACGAGCCCGGCCGCAACAACAAGCTGCGGCTGATGACGCAGTATTTCCGCAGCATGCCCGATCCGGAACGCGGCTATGCGCTGGCCGCGCTCACCGGCGCGCTGTCGTTCCAGCACGCCAAGCCGGGCGTCATCCGCGCGCTGATCGCCGAGCGCACCGACCCGATGCTGTTCGAGCTCTCCTACGACTACGTCGGCGACCTCTCCGAGACGGTCGCCCTGATGTGGCCTGCGCCGAGGTCGGCAACAATGTTGCCGCAGGCTCGGTCTGCCCCCTCCCCCCGCGAAGCGAAGCGAGCGGTGGGGAGGGTTGGGGTGGGGGGTGAGAGAGTCATCGAAGCCGAGGCACCCCCCACCCCCAACCCCTCCCCACCACGCCCTCCGGGCGTGGGGGGAGGGGAGCACACCGAGTCCGGTGACAAGCCTACGACTCACACGCCTACACTCTCCGAGGTCGTCGAAACGCTGTCGACGCTTGGCAAAGCCGCCCTCCCCGCCCAGCTTGCGCGCTGGCTCGACGCGCTCGACGAGACCGGACGCTGGGCGCTGCTCAAGCTCGTGACCGGCGCGCTCCGCGTGGGCGTATCGGCGCGGCTCGCCAAGACCGCGGCCGCAGCGCTCGGCGACAAGGAGGCGCAGGAGGTCGAGCTGATCTGGCCGGGCTTGGCTCCGCCCTACTCCGAGCTGTTTGCCTGGCTCGAAGGCCGCGCCGAGAAGCCCGCGAGCGGCGACCCCGCGCCGTTCCGGCCGGCGATGCTCGCACACGCCGTCGAGGATGGCGACCTTGCGTCGCTCGATCCCAAAGACTTCATGGCGGAATGGAAATGGGACGGCATCCGCATCCAGGCGGTCGCCGGAGCGCGCGACGACGGTACGCCGGCGGCGCGGCTTTATTCCCGCACCGGCGAAGAGGTCTCCGCGAGCTTCCCCGACCTGACCGAAGCGCTGCAGATTCCCGGCGCGATCGACG
>JADMIO010817249.1_pt1 | contig 11291 bp, 9 predicted proteins | sample 8958161 | NCBI WGS metagenome assembly JADMIO01 (sample SAMN16585339, study PRJNA669376) | soil metagenome | isolation source: Crop rotation soil | place: USA: Cullars Rotation, Alabama | collected 2011 | reverse complement strand
CTTTCCCCAATCTATAGGTTATTTGGGGGCACCCCCAAAACCCCCGCCAGGAGACTGCGTTCCTCTGCACCCCTGCTTTCTTGTTGCTTGGTCGGCAGATATCGATCCACCCCAACCCCTCCCTCTAAAGGGAGGGGCTTTTCTTTAATGGCAAACGAACAGGTTCGCGACTGCGAACCTGTTCGTTTGCCGAATGGGGTTTGGATCGGGGCTAAAGACTGGACATTGTACTTATGGGTTGATCCTGGTCACTGCATTTGCGTGCAGTAGTGCGCTCGTCTCAATCCCGCCCATTCAAAGGCGAAAATGTATGCTTGCCCCGATCCCAATCATTTCATGCAAAAGAAGATGGTTCGCACCGCGAGCCATCTTCTTTTGCATCTTAATGCAAAGTCCCTCCCTTTAGAGGGAGGGGTTGGGGTGGGTCGTTGGGTTTGCGCTAACTGCGCTAAAAAGATCTAGATTACCTTGGCGCGTACTCGTGCTGATACCCAGTCCATGATGATAACTACTATCGCGATGGCCCAGATGGCGGTGGCGGCTTTGTGGAAGTCGAGGAGGTTGATGTACTGGATTAGGAGGAAGCCGATACCGCCACCGCCTACGAAGCCGATGATGGTGGAGGCGCGGACGTTTCTGTCCCACATGTAGAGGGTGAACGCGATGAACTGGGGGATGAACTGGGGGATAACCGCGTACTGGATCACCTGGAAGCGGTTCGCGCCTGTGGCAGTGATGGCTTCCAGGGGGCCGGGATCGATGGCTTCAATGGCTTCTGAGTAGAATTTGCCTAGCGACGCGATCGAGTAGACCATGAGCGCCAGTACACCCGCGAACGGGCCAAGACCCACGGTGGCCGCGAAGATCGTGGCCAGGATCAGCGACTCGATCGACCTCAGGATGTTCAGGAAGGTTCGCGCCAGCGTATACACGCCTGTGCCGATAAATGTGCGCGGCATGAGGTTTCGAGCGGCGAAGAAACTGAGCGGCAAACTGACAAAGATAGCGAACGTGGTCGCCATCAACGCCAGGAAGATCGTTTCGATGATCTTCTCCAGCACGATCCTGAACGTCTCGCTTATGTACACGTTCCCGAAGTTCCAGTCCTGCGCTACTGCGAGCGTGTTCGGGAAGCCGAACGAGTTCAGCACCCGATCTGCATCGCCTGGCACTGTTACTTCTGTGGTGAAATTGCCCGAAGCATCGGTCATAAATGTGCCGATGGCCTGAGTGAAGGCGTTTGTGCCTGTGCTTTGCCACAGCACCGAACCGGCTGTACTTGGTCGCAGGCCCGTTCCTGATACGGTCATTTTCTGGCCGGGGGCCGCCTGGTCGGTGTTGGTGGTGAGCGTTACGTTGAATGTTTCGAGATCAGCGCCTTCGGTCACCTGCGCGTTAGCGTCGCCCGCTTTTTTGATGATCGTAATAACGGGGGTTTCGACCTTGCCCTCGACAAGCGTGTTGGGCGGGGTTTCGACACCTACGATCGGCAGGGATACCTGCAACTGCTTCTTGTCCTGCGACATCACATCGGGTTGTAGCAGTTCGCCGAGCCTGCGCTGTAGTTCAGGCCACTTGGTGACAAGCGTGGCAGGGTCGATTTGCGTAACAGTCCAACCGTACCAGTGCGCCGCAATGATCGCTACCACCATCACCAGCGCGAACCATGAGCGCAAGAAGAAAGGGCGGGGCGGCTTTATCAGAGGTCGCATTGTGTCGGGTACACTGCTCTTTCCTTGCTGGGCCAGTGATTTGTCGAGAGTTGCCATCTATCCCTCCGTGGGTTCAATGCTCAGAGTTGAACTGATCAAGATCGTGCGTTATATGAGTGGATCATTCACGTTTGATGCGATTGCATTCAGGACTCTACTCCTATCGGGCGCGACCTTTGCGTCGCCAACGCCGATCTCAACTTCTACCGCATCTTCGCCGTAAATCTCGCGGAACTTGGCCTCGTCGATTTCGAGCGCGGGGCCATCGAACACGATCTCGCCGCCTTCACCGTCGTTACGTAGCGCGATCACCCTATGGGCGTATCGGCGCGCCAGCGAGAGGAAGTGGAGGTTGCAGAGGACGGTGATCTTGTCTTCCTTGTTGATCTGCTCAAGGTATTTCATTACTGAGTGCGAGGTGGCGGGGTCGAGCGAGGCTACAGGTTCGTCGGCGAGCATGTATCGCGGTTCTTGCATAAGGGCGCGAGCGATGCCGACACGCTGTTGCTGGCCGCCTGAGAGTTGGTCGGCCCTGTTCCACGCCTTCTGCGGGATGCCGACGCGCTCAAGGTTGTGCATCGCCATTGTGTAATCTTCGGCGGAGAAGCGGTGGAACAGTGAGGGGAGGGTCGGTTTGTAGCCCAATCTGCCCGACAGGACGTTGGTCATTACAGACGAGCGCTTGACGAGGTTGAACTGCTGGAAGATCATGCCGATCTTCATGCGGATTTTGCGCAGTTGCGCGCCGCTCGACGCTGTTGCATCTTCGCCGTCAACCACGACACGGCCTTTGGTCGGCTTGATCATGCCGTTGATGCATCGCAACAACGTAGATTTGCCCGACCCCGATAGCCCGATTATGACAAGAAACTGCCCGTCGGGGATTTCGATGCTTACATTGTGTAGCGCCTTAGTGCCGTCGTCGTATATTTTGCTGAGGTTTTCAATCTTGATCATAGCCCACTCCATTAATAACGGAACAGATCAAAAAGCCCGATAGATAGGGCAGGTTTATTCGCCCATTAATATACCATAATACTGCTTACTGCGTACTGCGTATTGGTGGTGGGCGTAGTTTGTTCGTGTTTTATTTGGAGGGGTAGATTCCGAAGGCCCACCCCAACCCCTCCCAGAGGGAGGGGCTTTAGTAAATAAAATAAGAACTTGGGGGACACCCCCAAGCCCACGTCAGGGGACTGCGTTCCCCTGCACCCCTGCTTTTTTTGTATGGGCGGCACCTGAAGACCCACCCCAACCCCTCCCACGCGTGGGAGGGGCTTTAATTTATATGAAAAAGAGCAAACGAGCGTTCCACAGAACGCTCGTTTGCTCTTTTTGATGGAATGGGTTTTAGATCGATGTGGGCGAACATATTCTGCAACACGAACCAAGCCCGAAAGCAACCAGATACGCAGTACGCAGTACGATCAAATCTCTTCCCACACGCGGCGCAGATTCTGCATGTGGTCTTCTACGAAGGGGTAGTCTTCATAGATGTCGTGGGCTACTGCTTCTACGCGCTCAAAGGGGAGGCGGGCTGTTTTGGATGTGCCTACGTGGCGCACCAGATTCTGCGTGTAGTCGCGGTCGGCTGTCAGGCGGGCTTGCACCTGGCGTTTGCCTGACGCGGCGCTTCCGATCTGCGGGACTATGATCTTGGGGGCTAAGGCTTCTATCTTTTCCAGTAGCTCAAGGTAGTTGTCGGCACCTGAGTTTAGCAGGGGAATGTAGGCGTTTCGCATGGCGAGGCCGGGCAGTAAGATGCCGCCTTTTTTGCTGTAGAGACCGTCGCGGCCTGGTGATAGCTTTACTACTTCCCAGCCTGCTACAGGGAATGGAAGAGAAATCTCTTCTTCGGTGGGTGTGATTACGATACTGCCGGGCCAACGTTCGAGGGCGGGGTGGCCGTCTTGGTTAGCGGCTTCGGTGAAAACCAGCACGCCGATTCTGCGCTCCATTTCGGCTGAGAAGCTTGCGAGTGCGTCCAGTTCGGTCGGGTTGTCGCCGGGATCGACAACTGCGGCGGGGCCTTCATTGTCGGCAGGGTCGAACAGGACAATGCTGTTTCGTTCGCCTTCGCTGTTTTGGAGTGCCCACAATCCGGGCGCGATCTCAGTACCCTTGATCATTTTTGAATTCCTAATTACGAATTACCAATTACTAATTGGATAGATGTGCCACACCTAATTGGAAAATACACGGACAGTTGGATTGAAACAGCAAAAATTCGTAATTCGTAATTAGGAATTCGTAATTGCTTATTTGGCCCATTCGCCGTGGCCTGTGATGCGGGCGGGCTTTACTCTAAGGATGAAGCCGGGCAGGTGGCGCACCGATTCGGGTGGGAAAACCGCGTCGGGGCCGAGGTAGATGTGCGCGAGGCTTTGCAGGAGGTCTGCCGCGCCGCCTTCGGTGATGCGGGCTGTGCCGTACACAACCACGTACTCTTGCAGGCCCATTGCGTCGCGGTCGGGGCCGATGAACGACACCACCACACGCGAGTCTTTGCGCACATTCTTCAGTTTTTGGCGGTCGGTCATGTGGGCGCACACCAGTTCGTCGTCCTCTATGCCCATCCACACAAGCGTAACCTGTGGGCCGCCGTCGGGGCCGATCGTGGTTAGATGCACTAACGGCCCTGTTGCGAGAAGCGCGCGGACACTATCAGGAATCGTCATTGTTTCAGCCTTATCACGATATCAACCGTGCTGTACTTCTTGATCTTCTGGCCTGAGGCAGGGGATTGCCGCAGGACCGCGCCCGGAGGCACGCTATCGGTCGGATCATCCTCGAACGTGATGTTGCCGACTTGCAGGCCCGCCGCTTCGATGCGCGTGCTCGCGATGTCCAGGTTCTCTATACCGATCAGGTATGGTACCGACACCGTTTCGCCTTCGCTGACCACCAGCGTGACCGAGCCATTGGGGAACACAGCCGTACCCGCGGCGGGTATCGTCCTGATAACCGCGCCCTCGTTTACAGTTGTGCTGCCTTCTTGCGTTGTTTTGACGTTGAGGCCCGCGCCTTCGAGCACAGCACGCGCTTCGTTCGCGTCGGTGTTTGCGAGATCGGGCAGGGTAAACGAGGGCGGGCCCTTGCTTATTCTGACGCTAATCGTCTTGGTCTTCTGATAAACCACGTTCGGCGCAGGGTCTTGCTGTGCCACGATGTTGACAGGGAACTCGGTACTCTCTACCTCACCCAGATTCACGATCTCAAAACCGTTCTGCTTGGCGAGCAGGGTAGCATCCTTCAGGTTCAAGCCGATTAGCTTGGGCACACCGATCGAAATAGGTGTGGAAGTCGGCGTTGGGGTGTAGGTCGGTGTGGAGGTGGGTGTGTGCGTAGCTGTGTTGGTGGGCGTGGCTGTTGGCACGGTAGCCGTGGCGGTGGGACTTGGGATCACCACTTCGCTGGGCGTGATCAGGCTGGTTAGTTGCGGGAAGAAGATAGCGAGCCCGCCGCCCAACAATGCTATGCCGAACAGCAGGAAGAGTGCGATCACAGCAGGACTGCAACCCATCCCCTGCCCTTGCACACGCACAGAGCTAGGGCGGATCGCCATCGAGGTTGGGCCGCCGAGGGTGCTCATGCTTCGCGCTGTGGCTGTTGCGCCCGCGCCGCTGATGCTTCCCGCACCCGCGATCGGATATGCGCTTCTGCCACTGCCGTTAGCTCTTAGCGTGCCTGTGTTGCCACGCAAAACACCCGTGTTCCCTCGCAGGTTGTTGGTGGATGCGCCAAGGTCTTTGTTCTGGCCCCTGACTACGTGTGTGCCTGCGCCTGTTATGCTGGTGCGCGCTTGCGGCACGTTGAGCCCGATCTGCTGGGTGGTTTGCTGGTCGTTCAGTTGCAAACTTCGCAGTGTGCGCTCCATCTCGGCGGCACTACTGTATCTTTGCATCGGATCTTTTGCTAGCGCCTTCAGTACGATCGCTTCCAGGCGCAAAGGCACGTTCGGGTTGAGCGATCGGGGCGAAGGAGGTGGCTCGCCGATATGCTTGTAGGCAAGGCCGACCGCATTTTCGCTCTCGAACGGAAGGCGGCCCGTAATCATCTCGAAGAGGGTTACGCCGAGCGCGTAGATGTCCGATTGGGGCGTGACCCGCTCGCCCTTGGCTTGCTCAGGCGAGAAATAGTGGGCTGTGCCGAGCGCCATGCCTGCGTCGGTGAGGCTCAGGTCGGATACGCTCTTGGCGATGCCGAAGTCTGTTACTTTTACGGTGCCGTCGCCTGTGAGCAGTACGTTTTGGGGCTTGATGTCGCGGTGGATGAGGCCGCTACGGTGTGCGTATTCCAGCCCGGCGAGGATCTGCGCCGCTATATTAACAGCGCGCTCTAAGGGTAGAGGCTGCGTGTTGGTTTTATTGAGAAGTTCCTTGAGGCTCTGGCCCGCGACAAATTCCATCACAATATAGTGGATGTCGTCGCTCTGGCCTACGTCGTAGACCGACACAATGTTGGGGTGGGTGAGGTTGGCGGCAGATTGGGCTTCGCGCCTGAAACGGGCTACAAACGGCTCGTCTTCGGCGTATTGCTCGCGCAGGATTTTGACCGCGACGATGCGGCCCAGGATGTTGTCGCGCGCCTTGTATACGGTCGCCATGCCGCCGCCGCCCACAGGCGCGATCAGCGAATAGCGCCCATTGAGGACGCGCCCCGCAGGACCGTTCGTTTTTGGTTCGTTACTTGGGCGACCCTCGCCTGATAGCCCGCTTGCACCTTTGTCTGTTGTTGCCAAAAGAAGTCGCCTTTTCCCTTAGTTCAAACACCGATTTGTTTTACAGCTTGAACATGGAACCTTTGAACTCTCTATTTATGCGCCCGTCCCCATATTCTTTACCGCTCAGGACTCTATCGTAATCGTATTTGCAGGCAATATACGCTTATCCACATCATCGAGGACACTGACGCCTGGCGCTTAATTGTAAGATAGTGCGCCTACCGTGTCAAACTGTGCCTACGAAATTTTCCGTATTTCAACCCCGAAAGATGCTTTGTAACCCCCTTGAAGGTGCAACGTGTATTTCGGTATCATTCACATACAAATATAGTATTACCAACACACTTCTACGTGGCTACACTGCTAAACAAGTATCAGAGGAGATACACTTTGCAGGATACACAGGCTATTGGCTCCTATACGTTGCCGCTTTCATATGTGCCCGCCGCACCACGCCTGTTCGACTGGTGGGAGCGTTGGCGTGCCTTGCTTCCGCTGCTGCTTTTTGTTTGTTTGGTGGGGCAATTCGTCACACCTATGGTGCCTGACTTGCGACTCTCCGCGATACTTCTGCAACTGGCGACCTCAGCCTTTGCCTGGTACGTTTTCTGGCGTGTTTCCCGTCTTATTTATGGCACCAGGGCGGAGCGTAAGGCGAACAAGGCAGCAGGTATTCTCACTGCGAATCTTTATTCTCCGTCGAATCTAGGTCTCACTACTGCTAATTTATCGTCCATGAGTTCAGGATACTTGCTCATTCCGAATATTATTGCGTTTCCCTTTATGAGTCAGGCATTTCTGCTCTTCGCATTTCTGGGAAGTTGTTCGTTTATGTTCGCGTGGCCTCACAAAATAGCTCTCATTGAAAACATACTCGCGAGTCGCCGAAACGTATTTCTCGTTAATATCGTCTCTTTTGTAGTAATGGTGCTTGCATTTGCATTTATTTGGGTTGGCTTCCCCCACTTTCTACGGGGCTCGTCCGCGTCATGGCCCGATTTATTGGCCTTTGCTCAGCATCAAGCCGATAACTCAGGTTCGGATGCAGTGTTGGACTCTGTTCTCACACGTCCGATAACCAACCTTTATAGTAGTTTTGATACAAGTTCGCCTCTGCAATTGACCTTCACTTTCTCTACAAACCAAGGCTCTATTGAGGTCACAGTAGCGGATACCAATCCGCCTCGCTTCATTTCTTCTCAGGATTCGAAGTACATCAACTCCAATAGGCCTTCAGCGGATCTAAACACGATAAAGAGTCGCGTTGCATCAGTAAAGTACAGTCCCAGAGAACTGTATATTCAAACCGAAGCCGAAGGGCGCAAGTTTGCGCTTGCGAATCAGTCCAACCCCGACGATCCTATAGTGACTGTAAGTATGTACCCAAGCACAGATCACAGGGAGTTGCGCGGAGCCGAAACTGTGTGGAATGTAAGTTATGGTTATAAGACCCCCACGGGTTACGCGACGCTTATCCTGAGAATTGATGCCGCAAGCGGCGAAATCCTTGAACGTGAGGAGTTCTAGTTATGAACAGTATCTCCTCAGAGTTACCGATCTCTCCTGAGATTCCCTCAGGCGCAGAAGCACCTGCCTCGCCGCCCCGTACAGCCGCAGATCCCACGCGCCTGATCTACTTGACGGCGTTGGGGGTAGTTTTGTCACTTGTGCTTATGTTTGCGGTTCCTACCTGGCAGTGGCTCTGGCCTTTTGCCTCGGTTATTATGGCGGCGACGGTTGTAGGCGTATACATCAGTGCATGGAAAGTAGAGGATTTCCTCACAATCCCCCCGCACAAAAGCGGGTTTTGGAGCAGATCTTACAATTCTGAGATCGTCAGGCGATTCTATATACCGTTGGCATTGCGCTTAATATCAGTCATTATTTTTATGAGCTACTCCGGCATAATCTCGGCCTGGTTTTTACGTACCAGAGGTTGGGATTCGTTCAGCATTTACGTGTCTTATGGGCTTTCCAGCTCATTAGTATTCCTGTTTGTTGCCTTGATGTGGGGGCGCGAAGGTAGTTTCGTTGATCGTGTTATGCTCCATCGTCCGGTTGTACTTGTCGCAGGCTTGCTGGTTTTTGGCGCAACGACGGCGCTTAGCTTCAACTCTACGGCCATAATTGGCCATCTCAAAGTCGGCCCTGCCGCGCCCTGGTCTGCTCAGTGGGATCTTGTACGAAACGAGGTAGAAGCACATTACCCCGGCTCGGTGCTTGTTTCGCTCTCCGCAGGTAGAGACTTCGACACCCCCGAAGACTACAATTCTCCACTCAGATTAGCATTTCTTTTCTGGCACGCCGATGGAACAACCGCCTATGTAAGGCTTCTTGATACTACGCCCGAATCCACTATTGAATATACCTGGGGCGGGGCTGATGCAAATGGAGCCAGAAACACGAAGCCTCAAGAGGAACTTGATGCTTTGAAGGCGGTATATCCCTACATCCTTACCAGCCCCCGAGATGCGCTCAATGCCGCTCTTGCTCACCTGGGATCTGAGGCGCCTCCTGTCGGTGACTCCGGCCCACGAATACGCCTCGAAATGACTGATACTTCTCCCTCTCTCTCCGACTCTTTTAGCAGTTTGCATAAACCTGCCGCATGGGTAGTAACTTTGCCCAAACCAAACTATGGGTTGATAACAGTTTGGGTAGACGCCGAAACGGGGCGGGTGCTTCTGGTTGAACAGCCCAAATAACTCTGCGCTATTACATCCAAGGACGTTACACACTACATGGATACAACACAAGTTAGCTTGCCAATCGACAAACCCGCCGAAGCACCCACCGCACCGCCCAGCACAGCAGTCGATCCCACACGCCTGATCTACTTGACGGCGTTGGGGGTTGTTTTGTCGCTTGTGCTTGCCCTCTCTGTGCCCAGATGGATATGGCTTTGGCCCATAGCCTTTATAGTTGTACTGGCTACAAGCGTGGGGATGTATATTACTGCGTGGAAAGTAGAGAAATTCCTCTCAATCCCACCCTTTAAATCCAGCTTTTGGAACAGAGCGCTCAACTCGGAGCAAGTCAGGCGATACTACATACCTTTAAGCTTACGCATTGTTTCCGGCGTCACGACTATAGGTTACTTTGGGACCCTGCTGAACTGGTGGAATGGCTCCAGAGACTGGGATGCGTTCAACCTATTTGGGGCATATGGGCTTTGCGGCTCAATTGTTTTCCTATTTGTTGCACTTATGTGGGGACACGAAGGCAGTTTGTAGACCGTATTTTGCGTCACATTCCAGTGCAGGTCGCCCTTGGCCTACTGATTTTTGGCGGTACAATTGCGCTTGGCTTGAATTCTACATACATAATTGGCCAGCTTAAGGCTGGCTCTGCTGCCCCCTGGTCTGAGCAATGGGCTCTTGTCCAACGATCTGTCGAACAATATCCCGGCGCAGTGCTAACGCATTCGGACTCGTCAAGAGAATATAATGCCCCTGCAAGCTACGATGCCGCACTCAAAACATATTTCTCGTTCGATCAGGCCGATGGTACTGATATTCTCGTTACCCTAAGCGATACCAACCCTGAAGGCAGCATACATGTTTCGACTTATAAAGACAGTTCAAATCTACCTAGCTACACGCAGGAAGAACTAACCAACTTAAAACCGCTCTTAGAGCACATAAAAGTCAGCCCCCGCGACGCCCTCAACGCCGCAATCGCCAGATTTGGGGCGGATTTGCCTGCTCCAGAGAAAAGCATTGGCCCAAGTATTAGCCTCCGCCTCTCAGAGCGAAACTCTTCTTCGTCGCTCGATGTTGACAAACTCAACATACCCGCAGTATGGAGGATTGATCTCTATGTTGAAGGCAAAGATCCTGTAGTTTGGGTAGACGCCGAAACAGGCCGTGTGCTTCTGGTTGAGCAATTCAAATAATTCGACCTTCGATTTCTTACCGTTTACGCAAGGACGCGGAACTCTGTATGGACAACACACAAATTAATCTGCCAACACGCAAGCCCGTACGTACCTCGACCGATCACCTCAAGAGCACAGTAATCCTGTTTGTGCTTGTAATTTTTATGGCGATCGGAGTTCCGGGGTTGGTGTCACGCTTTGGAACTGTGGCGGGTGGCACCTGGCACTGCATTACGAACGACTGCAACCCCAAAGGCCCGGCCGCGTCGTGGCAAGATCAATTTTCAGCCGCGGACACCGCCATTGCGGCAATCAGCATCGACTATGCGTTAGAGTCGATCAATTTCCGGCCTGCCGCCTACAAATACGACCGACATGCTAGTGTGTGGACGCCTGACGACGCATTCGAGGTCCACTTCACCTACGTAATCAGCAACGGCTTTACTTATGATGTCACGATGGTAGATACCAGGCCTTCCGCAGTAACAACGCTTCGCGATCTCAATACAATGGTCAGCCAGGCCGCTTATGCTAAGGCAGTGGAAGCTAATCTGAACCCGTCGCAATTCAAAATAAGCCCGCGCCAGGCCGCAGAGATTGCCTGGAACCAGTTCCGCACGCAGGAAGGCGCGTTTGATCTTGGGATTACCACCGGACTTGGCGATGAAACAGGATGGATTGTGGGCATCGAACCGCCGTATGCACGGGGCGGGGTTATATCTCCGTACTTCGGTACCGGCTACTTCGTTGATGCAATTACAGGCCAGACCACGGTTCACGACCCGTATCAACGCGCTACTGCGACTCCCACAATTCCAACTCCCACGCCCTAACTGACCTCAAAGGAATTCAGTAATGCTATCCGAATCAATAAACGCTACAACCAATAAACCCCAGACAATGTGGTTTCGCAAACCCTGGGTAATTGCGCTCATCGTGCTTGCGGTTGTGTTCGGATGGCTGGCGAAAATGGGGAAAG
>JADMIO011374102.1_pt1 | contig 11292 bp, 5 predicted proteins | sample 8958161 | NCBI WGS metagenome assembly JADMIO01 (sample SAMN16585339, study PRJNA669376) | soil metagenome | isolation source: Crop rotation soil | place: USA: Cullars Rotation, Alabama | collected 2011 | reverse complement strand
GAGAATGTCATTCCATTACGATGTCAATTAGATCCTCATTGGTCTTTTCATCAACATATCACACACACTAAAGAGATGATGACAAATAGCTTGCAATATTCTTATTTTCCTCTTCAACGCATTCTTAATCAACATCTAAAGAGTTTAAAACCTGCATTTCTCAATATATTCTTTGAATTTCAATCAAATCAAAATGAATATTATAAGAATGAAATCATGATTGGTGATATTCATCTTTACACTGTTTCTTATTTGAATCAGATTGGCAGATATGATACTGTGAATAAATATGATTTCTCTCTCAATGTTCAATATGATTTTAACATTAATCAACTCTTGTGCACAATCAATGCTTCACTAGATTTATTTAATGAAGAAACAATCGAAAAGACTACACAACGATTTCATTTTATGCTAAAACAATTGTTTATATCTACTGATGATTGGATGAAGAAACCAATCTATTACTTATCATTAATATTGCCAAATGAAAGATTAATAACACAATCCTTAAATAAAACAGAAGTGTTGTTTCCTTCTGTTACTTGCATACATCATGAATTTGTTTTTCAAGTAATGAAACATTCACAAAAGTTGGCAGTCGAGCTTGATGAACAATTTCTCAGCTATTCTGAACTTTTACATTGTGTTCAATTGCTCACTGTTCATCTATTGAACAATCATGATATCGTCGTTGGTCAAATTGTATGTCAATGTGTAGAACGAAGTCTATCGATGGTAAGTTGATCGAAAAATCATTACTTATTTAGTAGACTTAGTTAAATATTGTTTTTGATTAGGTAATCGGTATAATGGCAATCGAGATGACTGGTGGTGCATATTGTCCATTATCACCTCGAGATCCATCACATCGTTTGCATACACTTGTTGAACAGACACAAAGTCACGTTGTTCTTATTCATCATTTGACTAAAGCTAAATTCAATGATAGCATTGTTTTACTCGATATTGATTTAGTATTGACAAACAACAACGGGAACAGTGATATCGATGTCGATCAACTATCAGGAGTGGTAGTTACATGTGACAATATAGCGTATGTCATTTTCACAAGTGGCTCAACTGGAACACCAAAAGCGGTTAGTAATAAAATTGATGCTCCGAATAAATAGTAAACTTGTCTTTCTCTTTTAAAGGCTCAAATTTGTCATAAAAATTTCACTGCATGTGTCCATTCTCTGGTTCATTTTGATATATTTAACAGATGTGACATCATTGTTCAAATGGCACGCTGTTCATACGATATTCATGTTCAAGAAATCTTGGGCATATTAATGAATGGTGCTTCATTAGTTATGCTTCATCCAAGAGGAACAATTGATTTTGAATATCTGTCAAACATTCTAGACAATAAACAAATTACACACATGCATACGGTACCCAGCCTCCTCCGAAGTTTCTTCACTTTCATTGAACAATGTAACAATCGAGATGCTGTGATATATCTTCGATCACTTTGCAGCAGTGGTGAGTCGTAATTCAATAAATCTTGTCGGTTTAATCAATTATTGCTTACTTTTGTAGGTGAACCTTTTGCTCTGAAACTACTTGATGTGATCAGAAATATCGATATGAAAAACTGTCATATATGGAATTTATATGGTCCAGCTGAAACGACCATAGGTTCTACTATTCATATAATAAACGCCACAGGTGATAAAGACAGCATTCCAATCGGTGTACCCTTGCTTCATTACCAATGTGTAATCTTGGATGAATACTCACAGTTTGTCATTATTGGTCAAGAAGGTGAACTTATTGTTGGAGGTGCAGGTGTCTTCGCTGGATATCTTGGACGTAATGATTTGACAAACAAAGCACTTATCGAGATTAATGGTGAACTGTTTTATCGAACAGGTGATCTTGTTCGAATGGATAACAATAGTCTTCTGCATTACAAAGGAAGAAAAGATCATCAAATTAAACTACATGGACAACGAATTGAACTTGGTGAAATTGAACGATGCTTACTTAAGACATCGGTTACTGCTTGCGTTGTCATCAAATGGGGTGATCATCATCTAGTGGCATATGCTCAAAGTTCTACTATTGATGAAAAACAATTACGTGAATATTGTCAAGCTCATCTCCCACCTCATATGATTCCATCAAGATTTATTATACTTGATAAGTTACCATTGAATGCAAATGGAAAGGTTGATCGAAAATCATTACCATCACCACAGCTTTCGTTAGTAGACAGTGTTAGTTCCACTCGTCAACTTCCATTAACACCGCTTGAAGAACATCTACATCGCATCTTTAGCGAATCGTTTTACAATGAATCACCAGATGTAAATATGTCATTTGGACAGATGGGTGGCACATCACTGGATGCTATGCGAGTCCTCTGGGTCATTAGAAAAGAAATCTGCATGAATATCAATGCTTCTCTCCTCTTTGCAAATCCATCAATTCGACAATTAGCATCTGCTATAGAACCCTTATTAGTTACTCAACATGAACTATCCTTTGAAACTACCATCACACAAGTGGAAGAAGATACGAAACGACCAATCCCATCTTTATCTATAGAATTCGTGGGCATTTTGTTACTTGTTTGTCAATGGATATACCCATTATGGTTAGCATACAAATGTAATACTTTTTACATGCTTGTTTTCGTGCCTGTATTTCATCTACTATCATATGTTATTTGTCAACGTTTACTATTTTGTCGAAGAGAAGTTGAGAAGAAAATCGACAAATTATATTCTTGGCATTATTATCGATGGTGGTTTTTGAATAGTTTATGGTCCATTAATAATTCTTATTGGTTGCAACATTTAGTAGGCACACCATTTTATAATTTTTATCTTCGATTATGTGGTGCTGAAATTGGATATCATTCACATATTTATACAACAATGATTGATGCTCCTTGGTTGCTTGAAATAGGTGAATCAACGTTTATCGGCGAAGAAATTACACTTTCAAGTTTATCATATCAAGATCAAACATATCAACTTCATCATATTCGAATTGGATCACATTGTACGATCAATACACGTTGTGTATTATATAATGGTGTCGATATACAAGATTATATTTATGTCGAACCAATGTCTGCAATTACAGGTTCGATTTCAACATCGAGTGATAAGATATTTATTAAAGATCGATCATTACCATTGAAACAGATAATATATCAATTGATTTGTTTACTCTCTTTGATTTTGATTCATGGCTTACTTTTATTCTTAGTTTATTTCATATATTCGTGTTGTTCAACATTATTTCTACCATTATCGGTTAGTGTTGGTATGAGCTGGTTAATGTGGACATTAGCAAGTGTATTTATTGTTTCATTTTTATTAAAATTTGTTGTGGGTCCTGTCACACCAGGATATTACCCAATCAACTCTTACTATTATCTGCATAAAATGTGGTTACGTCAATTGATCATATCATCATTTCATTACTCGTTGGATTTCATATCACCATATGACGTTCTCGCATCAATTATTCTACGTTGGTTAGGTGCTCATATCGAGGATAATGTCATATTCGCTCAATTTCGACATATATTACATTTTCCATCAAATCTTCTTAATTTAAAATGTGGTGTAACAATGTTTGGTGAAGTTAAACTTGCTTCATTTGAAATATCAAAAGAAGGTCTTTGTTACTTTGATAAAATAGAACTAGGTGAAGATGTAAATCTTGGCAATCGGTGTACACTCATGTCAGGTACACGACTTTCATCTAAAATAATCGTCGGTAGTCTGACACTCGTGACACGAGAAACAATAACTCATAATATTAATAGTGTCTTACTTGGAATTCCAGCTCGTGAAATGCCTTTTACAGTAGCTAACAACATACCGCCCGTGAATGATTTACCATCTTCAAATTCTTTCTCAATTTATATGTTACTAGTGACATGTATTAGTTTCTTCATCAGTAAATGTTTAGTCATCACATTGTATTTGTATTTGCCAAGTACTATTGCAATATTTATTCACATAATTCTGTTTTGTATAGTCTATCAATTTTTAATTTCGTCTAAAAAGAAAAGTAAACATTCTCAGATTAACACTTCTATTCAGGGTTGTCTTAGTACAATATATCGTGACTTTCTTGTACATATCGGCTCATATATATCAGGAACTCAATTTCTTGTTTTTCTCTATCGTACTCTTGGTGCAAGAATTGGAGGTGATGTTATTCTACCTCATATCACAAGTCTCACTGATCCTCATCTTGTTACTGTTGGTGATCATGTTCGCTTAAATATGGGTGCATCCATTCAGGTAAGATACCATTTGGTTATAATTGTATACTTATTTTTCTTTCTATTTTATCTAATTAAAGTGCCATACATTCGAGCAACGTTTGTTTAAAATGGCTCCTATCACTGTGAACGATTCTAGTGTGCTTATGAATAGCACGATAGTACTTTCTGGCTCAACACTTCATGGACAAAATCGTATTTTACCACTAACACTTGTGATGAAGGATGATCAACTATCATTTAATACAAATTGGTCTGGTGTACCAGCAGAACAAGTTATTTGAAGAAGATTTTGATATACATTTCACTGATATTTTTGATTATCTTTAATCTTTTTCTAATGTACATTTTGCTTTAATATTATATCATAAAAAATATATAATCCTGCGTTTCAACTGTACTGGCCATGTGTGATTAGAAAGTGGATTGTTGTATTATCATGAGACGCCAATAATAAACGGAACAAAATTTATTTCACTTTTTAGGTTACTTTTTCAGACATGGAAGATTTCTTTATGAGTTTATTCGATAAGAAGAGGTTGATATATATTTGCAGAAGCTTTCTGTTAATTGTCTTATCGATATCTTGTTTATTCTCGGTTAAATAATTGTAAAACCTTTTCAAGTGAAGTAGAATAGAAAAGAAAAACATACTTGTCGACGGACAGGAAAATACTTCATTTCTTACACTTAGATTCTTCGAAATTGAATGTCAAGGATGCTTCGCATCTTAATTTACATTCTGTACGTAGCCGAGATGTTATCTAGTTTGAATTGTAACAGGTAATTATTGGTAATAGAATAACAAAAATGTTATTCAATAAAAATAACGTTTTTAAGTTAAAATTTAAAAGAATTTTGTACATCATCATTTTCTTATCAACATTTTTTTAATGAAGAAATCAAATCATATGATGATAGAAAGATTGAAAGTCAATTAGAAAATGATGTATATCATAGAAATTATATTGAAGAATTATTAGTTGATGATAAAAATTTCGATATAAGAGAATGTTTACCTTGTTTATTATTAAAAGATAATATTAAACATGAAAAACTAAATATTTCAAAGATGTTTTCAAGATATTTCTCTCCAATAATGTTCACACATTTACTTGTCTACTCAAACTGACCAGCTGACGATAATGATTACTTCTTTTAGGAATTTTTCAGACTGTCACCATCATTGGAATAAATTTTCTATTAAAATCTTTTCTTTTTAACCTTTAGTTTGATTAAATTAAAATGCTTTTTTAATAATTTAATTCTTGAAAACAACAACGGTGAATTGAAAATATATGTCTTTTATAAATAAGCTGTCGAGTTTTAATTGTACCGTATTTATCGAAACATTTATGTCACACACTCTGTAGTATTACATATGAAGCTTTTCTTCGTGCAATAGAGTTCTATTCTAATGTAGAGGAATTTACTTAAGAACCAATACAATAGGCATCAATAAGTGACAGATAATGAACTATAATAATGATGAAACAGCGAGATTGAGAATGCAAAGCACTAAACTGTTTAACTTGTATTCATTCAATTTACGATCGTAGAAAAACACGTTCGGCGTTGTGTTCAGTAAACCATCTTCAAATCTCTTAAACAGAGATGAATAAATTAATCTCATGAGTTTTACATTACCAAAAAATCGTTATTCAAAAATCTAACTACTTTGCTTCAAAATTACTGTCCTTACACACTAAATCCATCAGGAAAAACATCTAGATTGTCTTTGCTTTTGGCCTTGATCTTGCCATCAACTACAATCATGTTTTCGACATCCACTGCTTCAAGATTCCAAAGAGAGCATCATGATAGCATCGGCTGCCACCCGTCCCAATACAAGTAGTGCTCCAGTCTTGGAAAAAACTGTACAGATCAGCACTGTATATGTACATATTTGTTACATTAATGATATCTATACCTTATTCTTTGAAGGAATTATTGAGCATTCATCGAAAACAGGATGAGGCCAGATAGTAAAAGAAGAAAATGGCATAGGAGCTGGTGGATTCTTCTGGAAATAAGCTGACTCGGTTTATGCTCGTCTAAGGAGAATGTTCTTTGCATCGACAAATTGATACTGATAGAGTACCGAGTATGTTTAATTTTAGCTAGAAAAATTAGAAATTTGATATACTCAGATGAAGAAAAATCAAACAGTCTTGTTGAAAATTTCAATATCAGTTCAATTTCATCGAATTTCTTTGCTCATTATGACTTATTTAGTTGATCATCAAGAGTAATGCATCACGAGAAAAACATTACAGAACCCAAATCTTTCACTAATTTACAATCAAATTTACCCTGTTTATTTACAGAGTCGATTATGATTGGGCGGAAAATTATATGAATTTATTGGCTTAAAAAAACCTGAGTTTCCATGTGTTATTTCCTCAAAATATTGTTTGATACTTGATCTCTTTTCATTCATCGAAATCTGATCGTAACCTTTTATTCATTTCCAATGTTTGAAAATCACGCTTTAAGAAAGGAAATGATGATAATTCTTCAACCATTTACATGGAATACGGATTAGTTTACACGCAATATATAATACAAGAAAAGAAAAAAAAAGCCTGTCTTACCAAGGAATGAATGAGAAATAATTACATCTGTAAAGTGTTTTGAACGTTTAAATTTTATATGTTTTTTCCTTCATTACATACTCGTTTTACTATAACTCATTTTTTTTAATCTAATATTATTTCAATAAATATTAACATGTATGTTTTAATAACTAATCGTTTATTATTTTCAATTAAACAAGACTAACTTATCATTACTTATCGACTGATTGTTTTATTTCAATTAAGCTTACTGCTTGATAAAATCCCTTGAATTGCATATTATTGTGCTAATTCTTGCAAATGAAATCTTTTTTTTTTTTCTATCTTCTTTTTCTTTTTGCTCGATTCTTCAGTATAAGAAAAAAAAGAATGTTGAACAAGTGGACTATTTCCTCCTATTACAAGACATAATCATAAAAGAAAAGAGTTGAAGAGAATTCGACGATGCCGTCGACGATGATGATGACTAGAAAGAGAACTACAGAAAGCTGTTCTACTGTTATGATTGCTTTGATTATCAGATCAGAACGATTCAGTCAGTTGTATCGGAGTGCTAATAAAACGGAAATACCACTGATGGATCTTCCTTCTCTTTATAGACACTTTCTTAAGTAGCCGGAAGGGAAAATAAACTAAAGAACTAACACTATCATTATTCAACGGATTAGAAAACATGAAGGTAAGTTTAGATATCCATATATAAATATATATATTAATCGTAGATGGCAAGTTAGAACGAAATACATCATTCATATACACGCAAATGTAATTGACAGCTGTCGTATATAAAGAACTTACGAATGTCAATATTCATTGGTGCATATGACAAGTTATTTTTTTTTACTTTTTTCTTTAAGATCCACTATATATCATAAAAGATGATCGAGTGGATTATTCAAATATTTCAATCATTATGACATATTATATATAAAAATATGAATTCTAAGGAGAAATTTTATATACAAAATTTAACAAATTCTCCTTCTCATTATCGTTATCATTCACCAATTGTAAATGATATTCAACCACGACGAAATAGTTATCAAATGGCTATACATATATCAAAACAAGATCGTTTACAATATTTATATTCAAGTTCTTCATCAATTTCGTCAATAAATGAACCTATAAATACAACTCAATCACTTTATACTATACATGATGGTTGTTCATATTGTATTAATGATCAAAGACAACGTAGTCTTAGTCAACCAGCCGTTCGATCTTTAGATAATGATATTTTATTACAAAATGCAACACTTTTACTTGATTCTCCTGTTCATGCACTTCGACCAGCTCATCATAAATTAATTCAAACATTTTCACCAAATAATCCACTTTTAACAAGAAATTCTTCAACAGCTAATGAATCATCAAGTGATAGTAATTCATCAACAATATCATTAACATCTATTTATCGAATTGTATTACTTCGTTCATTTGCATCAGTTTTTGCATTAGCAAGTTTATTTTCAACGGAAGTTTTACAAACATCTATCTATTCAAATGAACATAGTTTTCAATCATTGTTTTTATTAAATTTAAGTTCATCAATAGCAGCATTTATCTTTGCTGCACATGCATCACATATTCAAATAACTCGTTTTCGGTGGAAAATATCGAATGTACTTGCATATGATCGTTGTTCACAAATATTAATTATTTTTTCAACAATATTTACCTCAACATGGATATTAATGCAATATTTTCATAAATTTTATCATTTATTACTTGTAAGTGCAAGTATATCTGGTATAAGTCTTAGTTGTATGTTAATAAAAACATTTGATCATTTATTACAATTATCAACAAGATTACCAAGTGAAAATATGAAAATTTTAACAATACGTTTTAATTTATTTATATTTATTTATAATTCTATATGTCATTTATCATTAACTATTGGTGGAGTATGTCTTTTTATATCGATTTTAATTCAACAATGGAAATATAATTATATATTAATTGCATCACAAACATGTATTTTAATTCCATGTTTATTTAAAAATAATGAACCATTATCCAAAATATCTTTAATTAATTTAACAATGTATTCAACAGAAAATAAACAAAGTTAGATAAATATAATAATATTTAATAAAAAAAAAGTTTTTTTTTTGTTTAGTATGGATAAATGATTCAAAACGTTATATATATTTTATTAGTTTAATTCTTTTAACAATAATTAGTTTATTTATTCAAGCTAGTACTGAATGGACAACATCAATAATGAATATGAGTAAAAGATTATCAATGTTATATTATTCAAATGAAAATACATTTAATAATATATCAAAAGTTATTTATTATAGACATTATTTATTTGCTTTATTTATTGGATTTCAAGAAGGTTATCTTTTTGGAAGTATTATTAAAGTATGAAATTCTGAAGTTTGTTTGATCTGCTGAATCCGATTGATTAAACTTTTTTGGAGTTTGACTCTAATCGTATTCTCGATAGTCAGTCCAGAACACACCCGCAACATTTTTTAAACAAACTTGACAAGGGTCTTTTAAGAATCAAGTCATAATCTAGTCGTTTTTCAAAATAACATCCGTTAAATCGGACAATTAGAGATTTTCAGATCAGCCGAGTAGAACCGGAACCAACTCGATACATAGATGCACCTATCTCCGATCGTATGGCTAGCATTACACGTATAAATGGATATAGATACGATTATTTATCATTTGGTAGTTAAGATGACCAGTGGCTTTTGATAACTTAAACTAAACACATTCGAGTCGATATCATCTATGTTAAAAATAATCAAATATCTACATTCTATTTTAATCAAATGAGATGTTTTATTCATAAGACTGTACATATTTATCTGTCATCAACAAAAAGAAAGAACTTATTTAATATTCAAATAAATTTTATTGTAAATTACCGGTGAATCACATTGCCATGAATTTATTAATGCGAGTTTATTGTACTTACGAATGAATCGATCTCTGAACAGGATTGCTAGATCTTCAGACTTTTGGCATCAGCAATCTGTTCTTGCTTGACATCGTCTGACCTTTGAGTTTAAGACGATGTTTTTCCCGCATGAAAATCATCTGAATTAATTTTCATGAAAAATGTTTAGGTCAGAATGACAATCTTGTCCTTTGTAACATAATTATAGTCAGATAGTATTAATCATTTTTGTTCTCTTTTATTTAGTTTGATGTGACATGTCTATACGGTCTTCGACATTCAGCTGAAATGTTGATTATTTATGGATTAGGTGCAACAAAATCAAGTATATTACTTGCTTTAGTTATTAAACGTATATCAATAATAGTAAATAAAAAATTTCATTCAAAACAAAAAAGAAATTTATTTTTTGATATTTAGACATCTGTATCATTTACAACATTTCTTCATTCATCAACAATTATTTTATTATTTTTTATTCAAACACAAAATGGAATATATAATCTTCATCCATTAACTGTAAAATATATTTTATTTTTTTCTCATGGTATTGTTATTGGTTTATGGTCAACAATTGCTATTCGTAAGTTATTTTAGATATGAAAAATAAATTATTCGATTATTTTAGATTCTATATGTAATTCAACGAAATTTTCTTCTTCATCAATATTTGCTCAATATTTAGCTATTCGCTATATAGGTCGTATAATAGCTTATACATGTACTTTTCTTTTATGTCAATCAATATTTTTTTATATTAATTCAATCTGTTTATTATGTATTTTTTCTTTTGTATTCATATGTTGTTGTTGTTGTAATCAATAAATATCTTTGTTTATATATATATATATATTTTAAGGAATATAGAGAGACTATATTTTACGTTTAATAAAAAAAAAAGAAACGCATAGAACAAAAAAGACAAACGCCAAATACTGATAACATCAAGGCAGCGTATATATATATGTATATAGAAATGATTTTTTTTGTTTATTTTGGTGGCCGGCTCAATATCTTTTAAAGAATAATGGAATGTTAATCATTTCGATGTTTTTGTGTTTTTTTTAAAGACTCAATGTCTAACAGAGGTAGAAGAGATAAAATGAAGAATAAAGAAAAAAAGAGAGAGAGAGAGAAAATGAGCAGCTCCAACCCTGAGCAAAGCTATGTTCACGTTTGGAAAAATAAGTACGCATATATATGAAGAGAGAGAGAGAGAAAATGAAATTACACACAAACACACACACACGCACGCATGCAAAATGAAATAGAGAGCATTGCTCACTGTGTATGAGACAAGAGAAAAGAAACAAGAGAGATTAAATGATAACAGTGTAATTGGCATTTTTGTTTTAATGATTACCATTGTTAAAATCGCCAGTAGCACTGTTTCGTATTGTTGAATTTCCACCACCATTTATTGTTTCTGATACACTTGCATTTGTTGCTTCAGATTGTAAATCATCATCAGATAATTCCGAATAATATTTTGTTGATGTTACAAGTGTTCGGACATAAGATGTTGAGGAACTATG
>JADMIO011285701.1_pt1 | contig 11292 bp, 8 predicted proteins | sample 8958161 | NCBI WGS metagenome assembly JADMIO01 (sample SAMN16585339, study PRJNA669376) | soil metagenome | isolation source: Crop rotation soil | place: USA: Cullars Rotation, Alabama | collected 2011 | reverse complement strand
GGTCATGGCCCCGTTCCCGCCGTTGGCGGTGTTGTCGTAGCTCATGCTGAACGGAACCGTGGTGTTGTCGGTCAGCGTCGGCAAGCTGATGCGGGTACGGCTCTGGCCGGGCGTGTAGGCGACGGGGAGCGGCTGCCGGCCGTCGTCGAACTGGATGCCGAGGAAGTTCTTCTCGTCGCCACCCGAGCCGAAGCTCCCCGTACCGTTGCCGTACCCCAGGTACCACCCGGAGCCCCCGTTGCCGGCCACGTTGATCACGCCCGTGACGGTGAAGTTGGTCGTGCCGATGTTCAGGTTGCCGCCCAGATTCGCGCCGTAGAAGGTGGGCGTCGTCGTGCGGGTGATGGTGCCCCCGAACTCTCCCGCAGCGCTCGCCGTCCCGCCGGGCGGCACCACTGCCGTGCCGGTGGTGTCGGTGTTGGAGAACCCGTAGCTTTGCGGCGAGGTCGTGTTGTTCGTGCCGCTCCAGTTGCGCGAGGCCGGGTTATCGTTGAACCGCTCCGTAACCTGAACCGCCGCAAACGTCGTGGTGCCCAGGCCCATTGCCAGGGCAAACGCACTCACTCTCAAAAACCCTGCCATAGAAGTGATCCTCCAAGAAGAACTGTCCCCCCAACAAGATGGCTGACATGAATACTCAGTGAAGTCGGGATCTTGCGGTAGGTTGTGTGCATGGTCTCACCTCCCGCACCAACCCCGTCACCCGCTCTCCCTTGACACACAGAGCCCCGTGCAAGCATGCGCTAGGAAATCAAGAATGCAATTGCGGGTTGTTGTGGTTCCCTTCCTTCTCGGGCTTGCCTTCCGTCCACAACGCTCCGGCACCGCCCATTTGTGCGACAGGGGCGCGACCGCTCTCGGTCGCGCCCCTGCGCCCCTCTTCGGTCTCTTCGCGGCAAGTCTTACTGGATGCCCAGGGCCTCGCGGACCTTCGGGATGTTGTCCTGGTCCCAGGCCCAGCGGAACAGGAAGGCCATGTGGCGGTCGGCGGAGTTGAGGGCCGAGTAGCCGGCGATGATGTACCAGTCCTTGCGGTCCATGACCTGGAAGGTCACGTGCCCGTCAGTCCAACCGACGCAGATGCCGTAGGGCTTGAGGTGCGGCCAGTTCGCCGGCAGGTAGGGGTTGTAGCCGAAGAAGTCCATGGTCAGGGACTTCACGCCGCGGAACTTGCCGGCGAGCGCTTGCTTGACCCAGTTGGTCTCGTCCTTGATATCGTCGGTGTACGGCGACATGCTGTTGACCGAGCCGAAGCCGCCGATGCGGTAGACGTAACCGCTGTACAGCCGGTCGTTCCCGGTGTCCTTGAAGGCGCCGGGGCGGCCCTGCCAGTTACCCTCATACGTGTAGTAGACGGCGGCGGGGCAGTAGTAGACGCGGCCGTCCTTGATGAACCCCTTGTAGTAGGGGAAGCCGAGGTTGGTCCAACCTTCGGCGGTGGAGTCGCGGCGGCCGTTGGGCCAGGTGTTGCCGGGCGTGGGGGCCAGCGCCTGCCAGCCCTGCCAGTCGCCGCCCTCGTGGCGGATGATCAGGCTGCCGGCCATGTTCCCGCCGGGAACGTAGATGGGCATCTTGCCGCCGAAGGCGGAGCGGTACATCTCCAGCCCGAGCAGCATCTGCCGCTGGTTACTCATGCACTGGGTTCGAACCGCCGACTGTCGAGCCTTGCTCATGGTCGGCAGGAGGATCGAGATCAAGACGGCGATGATCCCGATCACCACGAGGAGCTCGACCAGTGTAAAGGCGTGCCTCCGCGCGCGCATGTGCAACTCCTTCGGTATGTTGACGCCCCCCTTGACATGGGCAAGCCCGGCGCGTTCCGGGCTAGTCCGACGAACTGACGAACTATCGATTAAAGTACCACGGTATCGATTCAGGTCAACCGGCGGGTTGAAAGAAAAATTTCACTAAAATCTCCTGAGAGACTGGATCGCTTAAAAGCCAGAGGGCGACGCGCGGTCACGCCCCAGTCGCGCGGCCCGAAAGCAGCTCCTGCGCCTCTTCGCGGCTGTTCACCGCCGCCGGCAGCGCCTCGCCCTCGTCCTTGAACAACCGGGGGAACGCCATCCGCAACTGACGCCGGCGGTGCGGGTTACGGCTGCGCGGCATGACGTCCTGGTAGGCGAAGCGGTGCGAGATCCCCGAGTAGGTGTTGGGCCCGGTCCAGATGCTGATCAGGTTCCGCCGCGGGATGTCGGACCGGTTCGGCCCGCCGCCGTGGATGATGTTTGCGTGGAACAGCACCGCCGACCCCGCGGGGCAGCAGACCGAGACGCGCGGCACGTCGCTCGGCAGCTTCTCCTCCGGGATGGTCATATCGGCGGGCGTGACCTGCTCGTGCGGGATGCGGTGCGTCCCCGGGAACACGACCGTGGCGCCGTTCGCTTCGGTCATCTCGTCCAGGCACAGCATCGCGGTCAGCAGGTTCGGCGAGGTGTGCTGGAGGTAGGGCAGGTCGCGGTGCCACACGAAGCTGCTGCTGACGCGCGGCGACTTCACGATCGCCTTGTAGTTGTGGAACGCGAACTCCGGCGTCCCGAACAGGGTCTCCAGCACGTCGAGCAGCGGCTCGTGGCAGATCAGCTCCGCGAACACGCGGTCGAACATCGGCAGCTCCATGACGAGCTTCACCGCGTTGCCGATCTGCTCGGGCGACAGGTCATTGGTCTGGGGCTGGAACTTCAGAAAGTCAGTCTCGAACTGGATGTGGACGCGGAGCCGCGGCGGGAGCTGGTTGTACCCTGAAATGACCTGGTCCATCGCTGTCCGCAGGCGGTCGAGGGACTGCGGATCGAGACACTCGGGGACGACGACGAACCCGTCCCTCTCGTAGTCGGTCTTCCATCGCTGCGGTTCGTACTTCATCGGCTGCCTCTCCAAAGATGCGTAACGCCACCGGGGAAAACGGTCGCGAAGTATACTCGAAGTCCTGCCGACACACGCAACTTTGGGGAACTGGAGGAACAACGATGGTTCTATCGAGAAGGGGGCGGCTTCCCGTGTCCGCCGCCGCCGCCGCCGTCGCCGCCGTCGCCGCGCTTCTTCTGACGCTGCTCCCGGTTTGGAGCGCGGCGAGCGCACAGGAGAACTCGGTGCACCTGCGCCCGACGCTGGAGCCGGTCGACCTGCGAACCGGGCCGCAGCTCTTCACCGACCAGCGTTTGATCGCGGAGTCGTCCGGGCTGACCAGGTCGGTTCCACAGGGCAATGCGGGCGGGAACGGCGCAGCCGCCTGCTGGCGGACCGCCGGCGGGTCGCCCGGCCGGCTGCTCACCGCCCCGCTGCGCGTCCGCGCCGGGACGGGCTCGTACCTCGCCGTCAACGCCGTCGCGGCGGGCGGAACGATCCGCGTCCAGGTCCGGGACGCCCTCGGCCACGTGATCCCGGGATACGGCTTCGACGACACGCTGCCGCTGGAAAGCGACGGGGCCGCGCTGCCGCTCCGGGCGAAGAAGTCACCGGCGTACCGCAAGCCGGACGAGGTGCTCAACCTCGGCTTCGCGCAGCTCGACGATCAGACGATCCGCCTCGAGTTTGAGCTGACCAACGCGGGCTTGTGCGGCTTCGAGCTGGTTCCCGCCGAGGAGCTGCCGCTGCGCCTCGGCCGCGGGCCGCACCTGTTCATCGACGACCACCTGATCGCGAAGCAGGAGAACCTCTCGACGGTCGTGCACCCGCCGGAGCGGCTCGACCGCCCGATGATCGTCAAGCCGCGCGTCGGCGACGGGCGGATCATCTGCACCGGCGGCACGCTGGCCTACGACCGCGACCGCGACACCTTCCGGTTCTGGAACTACGAGTCCGGGCCGACGAAGGACCGCAACCACTGGTTCTACCGCGAGTCGAAGGACCCGCAGAACTGGCCGGTGGACGGGAAGATGGTCCTGCACTTCGACGGGTTCTCGACCGGGGTGTTCGACGACGGCCCGCGGACGGCCGACCCCGGGCGGCGGTACCGGATGATGCCGTTCGTCATCGGCACCGCGCCGTGGGGCCCGTGGCTCTACTTCTCCGCCGACGGGATCAACTGGACACCGTACGAGTCGAACCCGATCCTCCCGCCGTTCCTGACCGGCGATCCGACCGGGCTTCCGCCGGCCCCGGAAGGGGCCTCGGACATCCTCGACCCGTTCTGGGACCCGGTCCGCCATCGCTACGGGCTGTTCGCCAAATCCATGTCGACGAAGCAGGTTTTCCAGAGCGGCCCGAAGGCGGGGCAGCCGATGCGCTCGCGCACCGCGGAAGGCTGCGTCCGCACCACCTGCCAGTTGACGAGCAGCGACGGCATCCATTGGTCGCAGCCGCGGCAGGTGTTCGAACCCGACGAGCGTGACACCGGCATCCTCGAGTTCTACGGCGCGCACGTCGTCCCCGTCGGAGATCTGCTGATCGCGTTCGTGCGCATCCTCCGCGACGACCTCGGGGGCGAGGGCACCGGCTACACCGTGCTGGCCATCAGTCGGGACGGCGCCTACTGGCAGCGGCTGCGCGAGCCGTGGCTCAACCACACGGAGAAGCCCGACGCCCACGACAACGCCTTCGCTTGGGTGACCAGTTCCACGGTGAAGTACGGCACCCGCTACTTCTCGTACACGGCCTACAACAAGGGTCACAAGACCGGCGACCGCCAGTCGGGGCTCGCCTGGGTGCGCGGGGAGCGGTACGTGTCGCGAACCGCGACCGGCGGCGGGGCGGAAGGCGTGTTGCGCACGCCGCTGCTCCGCTACAACGACGGCGCGCCGCCGGGACTGACCTTAAACGCGACGGTGCGGCAGGGCGGGCGGATCGTCGTCCGCGCCTGCGGCGCCGACGGCCCGCCGATCGATGGGTACGACGCGAGCGAACCCGTTACGGGCGACGGGACGGAACTGCCGGTGCGCTGGCCCAAGTCGCTGGCCGAGCTGGCGGATCGGTCGTTCCGGCTCGAGTTCACGCTCCACGACGCCGAAATCTTCGACTTCTCCTTTACCGGCGAGGGCAACACCGCCGCAACTCGTCAATAGAATAGCCATGGGCGACCGGCCCGTATGGAGAACCATTTATCGATAAAATGTGTTGCGTTTGGATAAAAGCGTGCCAGACTGAATTCGCAGCCACGCCGGGTGGGCGCCCGTGGGGTCACGGGTTCACATCGGCGCGGTCACGTCAACCCTTCTGGGAGGATCGATTATGTTTGGGCGTGGGAAGCTTTCTGTGTGCGCGCTGGCAGCCGGATGTGCCGTTGCGATGTTGAGTGGCGTGGAGGCGCAAGGTGCAGTCGTCACCTTCTCCCCCTCCCCCGCTGGCGTCATCGCCACGAATTCCAACGGCCAGGAGATCAACAACACCGGCACCTATCGGTTCGCGTGGAACGCCGGTGGCGGGCCGACCGTCACCGTCAACGGGGTGCAGTTCCTGAACAGCCCGACGGCCTCCACCCCCAGCGGCATCACCATCACCCACAATTCGCCGAACGCTCAAACTGGTTTCAACAGTGTCCACCCCTACGGACCAGACATGGGGACCCTGATCGACAGCGCCATTTTCTCGCAGGGCGGAGGCACTTTCGATCTGACGTTGAACGGGTTGACGGTCGGCGTTCCGTACCGCGCGCAGTTCATCTCCGGTCAGCCCAGCTCCAGCGGCCAGCGTTTGATGCAGATTACCAGCGGCAGCTCGTCCTCGGGGTTCTACCAGGTCGCCGGTTCCTTGGACGAGGGTGGCGGGAACAGCCGGTTCATGTATGCGAACTTCACCGCCGATTCCCCCACCCAGGCGTTCACTTTCGTCGGTGACCCGGCCACGGGCAGCCGTGCCTTCCTCAACGGCGTCTCGGTGTTCACCCCCGCGGCAGTGCCCGAGCCGGCGAGCCTGGGCATCCTGAGCGGCGGCGCCCTGCTCGCGCTCCGCCGCCGGCGCCGCGCGTAACCGACGCCGCGGCGATCTCGTTGCAGGACGCGACACGCTCTTGCGAAATGGAAATAGCTCCCCCTCCCCGCTTGCGGGGAGGGGGAGCGGCTCAGGCATGCTGTTGGCCGCTTGCTCGCCAACAGTCGCTGGCCCCTCTCCCCAACCCTCTCCCCGGAGTACCGGGGAGAGGGAGCCGTAGTGCGCTGACGGCGGGCTAGACGCAAACGAACTCCAGTCCCATCAGCTTCGCCGCGCGCTCCGCCGTCGCTGCGACGTGGCCGACGCCCAGGGCGACGTGGTGCGTGGGGGCGTGGGCGGCCCACCGGTTCATCCAGTCGGCGACGTCGAAATCGTCGTCCGCGTGCGGCGTGAACCGCAGCCGCGAGTTCGTGTTGCCGATCCGGAGGATCTCGCCGGGCAGGCTCCAGCCCTCGGCGGCCAGCCATTTCAGCCGCCCGTCGCGCGTCTGCGTCTGCCCGAGGATCGTGACCGGGCCGTTCTTGACCTGCGCCTCGACGCTGACGCCGTACCCGCGCTTCCCGTGGTACAGCCCCAGCCCGCGCAGGACCGGTCGGCCCTGGGCGATCTTCAGGTGGAACGGCCCATCGTGGCCCATCAGGATGAACCGCTCGTCGAAGTCCATGGCGTACAGCTCGGTGTAGCTGCCGCCGGCGCCGAGCGTGTCCATTACCTTCATGGCGCAGCAGTTCTTCAGGTCGCCCTCGCCCGAGCAGGGGATGCCGCGGGCGGTCAGCAGCGAGCAGCCGAGGATGAGGCCCGCCCCGAGCCGCTCGTACTCGTTGCCCTTCCACCCGCGGTGGTAGTAGGCCAGCCCGTGCAGCTCGAAGTCGCGCGCCAGCGCGTCGAGCCCGACGGCGACGCGGCAGGCCCAGTCCAGTTCCTCGGGCTTGGGCTTCTTCGCCAGCGGGTCGGACGGGCTGTCCTCGCTGACGTCGAACACCGACTTCGTCTCGTCCAGCTTTGCCCGCACCTGCGCGTCCGACACCTCGTTCACGCGGGCCTCGAGATCGTCCATCTCCAGCACCTCGACGTGGATGCCGAGCTGGCCGGAGTGCTGCGTGAAGTCGCTGTACATGTCGAGCATGCCGGGGTACGAGTGCCCGAGGAACCCGATGCGGCTGCGCGACAGCGTCCGCTGCACCTTCACCGCGTCGAGCCACTGCGCCACCTCGCGCCAGGCGCGCTCGGCCGCCGGGTGCCGGGCCGTCACCTCGTCCGCGACGGCGCCGGGCGTCTGCCGCTCCAGCCCGAGCAGGCCGGTGACGGTGTGGAAGTCGATCCCGCACCGCTCGAACGCGCAGGCGATCTCGGGGACGCAGCAGGCCTGGCAGTTGGCCAGCCACTCGCCGGTGCCGGTCTTCGCGTAGCTGAGCTGCGCGGCGGGCTGGAGGTTGAGGATGAGGACCGGCCGCTTGACGCGCTGGACGGCGGGGAGGACCTGGCTGCTGGTCGAGTAGGTGGTGACGCAGCAGACGACGAGGTCGACGTCCTCGGCGACGAACCGGTCGCCCGCCGCCGCCGCCGCCGGCTGGTCGTCGACCATCCCGACGTCCACGACCGTGGCCCCGGCCGCGCGCATCCGCTCCCCGACGAACTGCCCGTACCCGGCGAGCCGCTCGCGCAGCCCGGGGAACTGCGGCCAGTAGGCCGACAAACCGATGCTGAACAGTCCGATCTTGGTTCCGCGGGGATCAGTCAACATGTGAAAAAGCTCCTGTTTCATGCGCGGCGCCCGCGCGGGCTGAGATCCGATCGAAGCGTCCCGGCGCCGTCGCGGGCGTCCGTCGACCATGCGGCACGCAGCCGACGCGGCGCGTCGCGGCCGTCGCGTTGGCGACGCCGGGAAGGTGGCGTACACTGCCCCGCGGGGGTTCCGCGCACAACTCGGTTCGGGAAGCACGTATGAAGCTGCGTGGCAGGATGGTCGGGGCGGCCGCGTTGGTGGTGGCGGTCGCGGTCGTCGCGGCGGGGTTTGCAATGTGGCGCGGCCACGCCGCGGCCGCCCAGCGCGCGACCACGCCGAAGGACTGGTACACCGCCGACGACGGGAAGACCTGGTTCGCCGACCGCGACGATCGCGTCGTCCCGTTCGACCACGGCGGGAAGCCGGCGTACCGGTGCTTCGTGTGGACGTGCGACGGCGGGAAGACCAGGTTCGTCTCGCACCTCGAGCGGCCCACGGCCGCCGGGCGGCAGCGCGCGGCGACGGCCACCGGCGGGGGAAGCGGCGCGCCAGCGCACGCGTTGCCGATGGAGATGTTCCCCGGCACGCGCGAGGTCAAGAGGCCGCTGACGGGTGATCAAGCCTGGGTCCCCGCTGAATCGCCACGAGGGGTCGAGATCCAGAACGTCCGTTGCCCCGGCGGCGGTCCTCGTCCGCCGGCGCCCGTGCGCGCCGATTAAGTATTGATATTTCGTCTGGAATATCGAGACCTTCGGATTATCATTTCGCTCGCACTTCCGTTCTCCCGGCCAACACGTGCGCCCGCCCGCCCCCGCGCGGGCACCGAGAGGAACACTTCGATGCGCCCTCATTTCATCCGCCGTTCCCGCGTGCCGTCGGCATTCACGCTCGTCGAGCTCCTGGTCGTCATCGGGATCATCGCCGTCTTGGTCGGCATCCTGATCCCGGCCCTCGCCCGCGCGCGGTCCGCGTCGAACCGGGCCGTCTGCCTGAGCAACCAGCGGCAGATCGCCACCGCGCTGGTCCTCTACGCGCACGATAACAAGGGCGCCATCCCGCCCGCCCCGACGTGGGCGAACCAGTCGCTCATGTGGGAGGCGTATTTCGACCCGGCGGTCTTCGGCACCCGCCGCGACGCGGAAGTCCTGGACAACTGGTTCGGCTTGGGGTTCCTCTTCGCCACGAAGACGATCAAGGACCCGCGGGCGTTCTACTGCCCCGAAATGGCCATGCCGCTGTTCACCTACCCCACGGGCTGGGAGAGCGCCCAGACGTGGAACGCCGGCCTACGGGGCGTTAAGGCCATCGGCTACATCTACCGCGTGTTCGGGCAAAAGAGCCCGCCGATGACCGACGCCGACGTGAAGGAGATCCGCGGCCTGAAGATGGGGAAGATGAAGAACCGGGTGCTGTCGATGGACATCGTCGCCCAAGCGTCGTGGTCGCCGGGCACCTGGCCGCACCGGTCACCCTACGGCGTGAACGCCGCGTACTCCGACGGTCACGGCGAGTTCGTCCAGTTGCTGAAACGGGATTTCGACAGCTCGTTCAAGCTGCCCGCCCCGGCCGGGTACGCCGACAACTACGTGTTCAACTTCTTCAAGGCGATGGACACGAAGGACTTCACGGCGTTCCGGCAGTTGTACCCGTAGCCGCGGCACCGGCCCCCCCGGGGGCTCACGACGCGGCGCCACCGTCGCGCTTCATGATGACCGGAAACCCCACCGCCGGCGCCTCGTCGTCCGGCGCGACGTACCCCTTCGGGCCGCCGCGCGCCATGAACTTCTGGTGCACCACTGCCATCACCGCGAGCGTCAGCATCGCCAGCCCGAACCCCGCGAAGTAGGTCAGCCGATAGTTGCTGCCGGTGTAGTCCAGTGCGTATCCCAGCGCGAGCCCCATCACCATTGTCGCGACCGACGTCAGCACCAGCGACGCGGAGTAGAACTGCGCGAATTTCAGTCGCGGCAGTAGCACCTGCGCCAGCGGCAGGGAAGCCGTAATGTAAGTGCCGGAAATCAGCGCCTGGAAGAACACCGCCCAGAGGAGCGACTGGGGGCCCCGGATGAAGATCCCCGCCAGCAGCATCGTCAGTCCGTACAACCCGATCGTGACCATCGACACGCGAAGCGTGTGGAACCGGTCTACCAAGATGCCGATCGGAAACGCCAACAGGAACCCGCAGAAGTGATTGGAGGCGAGGTACTTCCCGTACACGCCCATGTTGACGTTGAGGCTCTTGGCGTACAGCACGCTGAACGTGTTCACGGGCATGGCCGTCAAGGTGCCCAGCGCCAGGGCGGCGAACACCCACCGGTAATACGGCTTGCTGAAGCAGTCGCGGAAGTAGATGCGAACCGAGGCAATAAAACCGCCCGCGCGGAAATCGTCCACGGCGTCAATGACCGGGGGGTAGGAGCCCTCTCTCACGGTGAGGCACATCAGCGCCAGGCCGCCGCCGTAAATGAGCCCGATGACGAGGAAGATGAGCTGGAACTGCGCTTCAACGTGCCCGAGGATCAGAAAGTTGAAGACCATTCCGCACACCAGGCTCACGCCACGCCACAGACCGAAGAATCGCCCGAGCACCGGCCGCGGAATGACGTCATTGATCAACCCGTTCGAAGTGGCCTGGGCGCACACAAGGCTGAACTGAAACAACACCCAAAAGATGCCGAAGACGGTCAGCCCGCACCACGTGGTGCCCGGTGAATGCGGCCCTAGAACGGTGTTCAACTCCACCGCGATTCGGGGACTGAAGGCTATGCCGACGGTTCCGACGGTACCCACCGCCGCGGCGAGCAGGAGGAACGGGATTCGCCTGCCCCAACGGCTGCGAAACCGGTCCGACTTAAAGCTGATGGTCGGCGCCACGACCATTGCGATGCCTTGCGGAAGGAAGGTCATCAGGAAGGAGAACGCAATGTTCGACGCCTTGAACTGTCGCAGGAGCAGGCTGAACCCGGACCCGGACGCCCTGTCGCGCACCGAGATGCCGATGTCCCCGACGAGCAGCGCCGCGATGACGAAGATGAGCCCCGCCGTGGTGTAGGTGAGCGTCCCGACGCTCCAGCGCCTGGGCCGGTTGGGATCGATCGGCTGGTAGTCCAGCACCGGCGTTGGCGCGGCGGGGGGTGCGGCGGTGGCTGAGGTCTGCTGGGCAAGCGGCGCCTTCGCGTCCACCGGGTCCTCCAGTTCTCGTGGGCGGCTCCGACACGCGCCGCGCCGCGCCGCTCAAGTCATGACCACACCTAGAGCCGCGCGCCGTCGCGCTGCGGCCAGAGCTGCCGCGCCTTGGCCACCGCCTCGGGGGCCGGCTCCGGCGCGCCGAGGACGCTCGGGGGCAACCCGTCGGCTCCGTTGTACGGCGGGAACGGCGAGCGGCGGTCGTCCTCCCACGCCTTTCGCGCCGCCTCGTTGCGCAAGTCTGGGAGCTCCAGCGGCACGCCGTCCGCCAGCGCGCTGCGCCACGCGAGAATGCCGACGCTGCTCATCGCGACGCCGCGGTACACGTCGAGGAAGGGCGGCTCGCCGGTGCGGATCGCCTGCGCGAAGGCGAAGTTGGTCCAGAAGTCGCCGCCGCCGTGCCCGGCCTTGCGCGCCAGGTCGGCGTGCTCGGGCCAGTCGGGCAGGTAGGCCCGCTCCACCGGGACGCCGGCGGGGCACTGCCACGGCTCGTGCCAGACCCGCACCTGCCC
>JADMIO011276661.1_pt1 | contig 11292 bp, 10 predicted proteins | sample 8958161 | NCBI WGS metagenome assembly JADMIO01 (sample SAMN16585339, study PRJNA669376) | soil metagenome | isolation source: Crop rotation soil | place: USA: Cullars Rotation, Alabama | collected 2011 | reverse complement strand
GCCGCGACTTCAAGTCACGTGAATTCCAAGCTTCGGATCCCACTGTGCTGGAAAGAGGTATTACGTACGCGGCGGTCGCTTGCTGACGAACCTGAAGTCCGAACGTCGCTAGCATGGCTACGCTGGCCAAGCAGGCAATCAACAAGCAGACTACTTCGCTCGGTGCATTCGCACCCCACGCTCCCGCGAACCCCCAAATAGCGCCGTCGACCAGTAGAGATGCGACGATTAAATTGTTTGCGAGCTTCGTGTTCGAGCGAAACCGCTCGGCCCGGTAGGCTTGCGCGAGGGCAAGGCGGCCCGCGGAAACGCCTGCTTTTAGGGCAAACCAGAAGTGGGTCTCGGAGGCGCCAAATACGGGAGTCAAATAGATGACCATCGCTAACGCAAACGCTGTCGAAATAAAGGCCGCCTTCGAGACGTGGCCATATATCCCGGACAGCTGGATTTGCAGCAATCGTTCCCGCAGTTCGGAGTTGAACTCGACCACGGGACCTTCCGGCATGGTCGGCATGCTTCTCGCGGGAGCGCGTAGGGTCAGCGAAATGGCCATGCGGGGGCGCGCTTCTAAGCCCGCGTTTGGATTGAGGCAGGCAGGTGAGTCTAGACAGCGACAGCCATTGCACATCGCCCGTTTTGACGCACCAAAGTACCCTATATCGGATGATGTCAAGTGGACTTGAGCGATTTATTCGTTCGAGATGCTGGGCTCGCAGGGGTGGCTTTCGCTGCCCGTCGCGTTCGGACGCCGCACCCAGCCGAAGACCACCATACTCTGCAGGGGAAGGAGTTGCATGACACCGCTCCAGCCAGTTGGCAACTCAGCTGACGAACTGCAGGCAGAGTTCCGGACGCTCTACCGTGCTCCAGGGGCCCGCAATCTTGGCGTCGTGGGCCTCTTTGCTGGTTTCGGTCCGCTTGCCTTCTATCTCGTCGACGCGATCAGTTCGGAGCAGCCATGGATCGGGGGGGCGCAGACCTTGCGCCTTAGCTTGGTCGTGCCCTATCTCGCTCTGTCGGCCCTGTGTTGGCTGCGACCACAAGTTGCAACGAGAAACTACGCTTGGCTGTTCGGGGCAACCTGCATCGTCTTCATGACCGTGGCCTGCGCCGCGTCATATATTCGACATAAGGACGAGTCGCTCCCGGAGATTCTTCGCGGTTTAGACGTGACACTTATCCTGAGCACGGTCGTGATGTTCGGATTCAGTCGACTCAGTGCTCGCTGGACCGCAATGATCGTTGGGATCTCTATCGCCGAGACGTTGATTTTCCTAGTCGTCTATGAAGCTCCCAGCGTGGCTCAAATGTCGCGCGTGATTCTTCAGCTTTTCATTGTGGGGGTCTGCTGCTTTCTCCTGCGAAGGGGATCGAGCGGCGCGAGTGGAGCCTCTTTCTCCTTGCCAAGGAGAACTTGCGTCGCAACATCTACGCGTCAGAGCTCGAGCGCGCGAAGCTTGCCGCGGAGGAAGCCAATGCCGCCAAGTCGAGGTTCCTCGCCAATATGAGCCATGAAGTTCGCACCCCAATGACCGGTGTGCTTCAAATACTCGAACTGGTTGGAACGCACGCCGGTCCCGAGGACCGGGCGCTGATTGACAAAGGACGAAGCGCTGGTCAAGCCCTGCTGCGGATTCTCAATAGCATCCTCGACTATGCAAAGTTGTCGCATGGTTCGACCGTACTGAACCCGACGGCGATCGAGGTCTCGGACGTCTGTCGAGTCGCCATTGACCTGCACAGTGCAGCAGCGGCTACCAAAGGCATCGAACTCCGCTCGCGACTGGACCTGCCGGCTACAGGCGAGTCGCGCGTGCTGGTCGACGAGGTCAAGCTCTTTGAGATCGTCAACAACCTCGTTGCGAATGCCCTCAAGTTCACGCGCACCGGCTTCGTGGAACTGGGGGTTCATCTCAGCCTCTCGACGCCGTCGCAGTTTCCGAAGGCGACGCTTCACGTCAACGTAAGTGACTCGGGACCTGGCATCGCCGAAAGCGATCTCCCCAAGGTCTTCGTCCCCTTCTACCAAGTCGATGGCGGTCCCGACCGTCGAGCGGGTGGAATCGGCCTGGGCCTGGCGATCGTGAGAGATCTCGTCAATGCGCTCTCGGGAGATGTTCAAGTCGAAAGTACGCCTGGGGCCGGCTCAATATTTCGAGTGGTCCTTCCCGTCGAGTTAGTAGACACGCGTGCAACGGCCGCGGAAGGAAAGCCATCTGGTTTGGCCACCCCGACACCCGAGCATCCTGTTGCCGTCGGCGAGACCGTTGAATTTCCCAGCCGCCGCCTCCTTCTCGTAGATGACAACGAACTCAATGCCATGCTTGCGGCCAGCCTGTTAAACGCGCTGGGCTTTGAAGTCAGTATCGCTGAGAATGGTGCCATCGCGCTCGATGTCTTCGCCCGAGGTCGCTTCGATATCGTCCTGATGGACTGCCAAATGCCGGTGCTCGACGGGTTCGCGGCAACGCGTCACATCCGCGAGTACGAAGCTCGTACCGGCTCACCTCGTACTCCCATCATTGCGGTGACGGCTAATACCCTTGTTGGTGACCGCGAGAAGTGCATTGCAGCGGGGATGGATGACTACCTAGGCAAGCCCTACTCGTTACGCGACCTGCGACCCAAGCTTGTGCAATGGCTGCCGAGGCGCGTCGTGGTGGGGACTGCCTGAGCGGCAGACTTCTGTAACCAGTGCCTACGCGCCGACGAAACTTCATCGCCGACCTCCTTCATTCGCGATATCGTTGGCGATCGGGGTATCTGCCACCTGGGACCTTAGGCCACGATGAACTCAGTCATTGCGAAAGCTCCGCGAGACCCGCGAGACGTCGCTGAATTCGTCGAGCTCTATCGGCGCCCAGGAGCAAGATATCTGGGCCTCGCCGCGCTGATGGGCCTCGTCAGCGCGATAAGTTTTTACTTGCTCGATGCCCTCTTGGGGAGTCTGGGTTGGCTTGGAGGCGCGCAATCGATGAGGCTTGGCTTCGCCACTTTCTGCTTGGGTCTCTGGTTGTTCTTCGAGCTACAGGCTGCCACCGTCGCGCGTCACTACCCTCTCGTTTTCGCCGTGATGTGCGGTACGTGTGTCGCATTCGTCAGCTACATCTCGTATCTGAAGCATGCGAATGCACCGCTGCCTAATTTTGTCCGCGGTGTGAACATGACCTTCGTCCTCTCAACCATCATCATCTTCAGCTTCAGCAGGCTAAGCGCCTCTTGGACAGCCCTCGTCGCTTCTACCGGGCCGGTCTTGGTGAACGGGGCAATCGCCTTCCTGCCACAAACTGAAGGGCTTCTACTCACCCATTCGCTGGTCAACCTCTCGATCGTCACAGTCTGCTGCTATCTCCTGCGCAATGCCATCGAGAGGCGGGAATGGTCGCTCTTTCTAATGGCCAAGGAAAATCTTCGCCGCAACGTGTACGCGACCGAGCTCGAGCGTGCGAAGCTCGCAGCTGAGCGGGCCCAACTCGCCGCTGAGGAAGCCAACGCCGCCAAGTCCCGATTCCTGGCCAACATGAGCCACGAGGTCCGGACGCCGATGAACGGCGTACTCCAGATCCTGGAGCTTGTCGGCGAGCACGCGGGTTCTGAAGATCGCGCCCTCATGGACAAGGGTCGCAAAGCAGGGCAAGCGCTCTTGCGCATCCTAAACAGCATCCTCGACTACTCGCAGCTGTCGCACGGGACGGCCAAGGTTCAGCCGACGGCGATCGACGTCTCGGAGGTGTGCAGAGTCGCCATCGACCTGCACATCGCGGCTGCCGTCACCAAAGGCATTGCCCTTCGCTCGCGCCTCGACCTTCCCGCCACCGGCGAATCCCGTGTTTTCGTCGACGAAGTGAAGCTTTTCGAGATCGTCAACAACCTCGTTTCGAACGCCCTCAAGTTCACCCGAGACGGATTCGTTGAGCTTGGCGTCCATCTCACTCTTCGCAGTCCAGACAAGTTTCCCGACGCGCTGCTCCACGTACACGTTGTTGATTCCGGCCCCGGAATCGCTGAGGTCGACCGCGACAAGGTCTTCGTGCCGTTCTATCAGGTTGACGGCGGGCCCGATCGTCGTGCCGGCGGCATCGGGCTCGGGCTCTCGATCGTCAAGGATTTGGTCACCGCGCTCTCGGGAACGATCGACATGGAGAGCAAGGTCGGAGTTGGCACCGTGTTTCGCGTAGAGATTCCCGTCAAGGTCGTGGAAGGTAGCGCCTCGGAGGGCGCCTCAACGCCGGTCGCAATAGCTGCGAGGGAACAGCTCCCGCCCGACGCGACCGGGTTAACGGGCAAGCGCCTGCTCCTCGTCGACGACAACGAGCTCAACGCGATGCTCGCGAAACGCCTCCTGGAGACGCTGGGCTTCGATGTCACGACGGCCGAGAACGGCGCCGTCGCGCTGGACACGTTCTCACGCGGCCGGTTCGATATCGTCCTCATGGACTGCCAGATGCCGGTGCTCGACGGCTACGCCGCGACGCGCCACATTCGCGAGTTCGAGCAGCGGCTCTGCGCCCGGCGCACTCCCGTGATCGCCATCACGGCGAACACCCTTGCGGGCGACCGCGACAAGTGCCTCGCCGCCGGCATGGACGATTACCTCGGCAAGCCATACACGGTGCGCGAGTTGCGGCCGATGCTGTCGCGCTGGGTCACCCAGCAGGCGCCGGTCTCCGTGTCGCAACCCTAGCGCCCGCTCAGACGATTAGGCTCCGCAGCGCCTCGGGAAGCGGCACGCTGCGTTCCTCGGCGTAATTCACCCACACGGTCTTGGCACCACCGGTCGCGTACAGCACTCCAGGCTCATCGGTCCGCTCCAGCGTGACCCACGCCATGAAGCTCGTGCGTCCCGGATGGGAGACATAGTGCTTGGCGAGCACGTCGCCCGGATACTTCAGCTGGCGGAGGAAGCTACAGAAGGTGTTGACGATCACCACCCCCTCGCCCGCCGCGTTGGGCGAAGCTCCTGCGACCTTGTACAGCCAGTCGATCCGCACTGTCTCGAAGTACCGAAAGTACGTCGTGTTGTTGACATGCCCCATCGCGTCCATGTCGCCCCAGCGGATCGGGATCACCATCTCGTAGGTGAGCTTCTTCGCCTCGGGGAGTTCGAGCCGCATGCGCTTCCTCTCCGCCTCAGGACCGCGGAATGTCCAGCTCGGCGCACACGCGGTCGAGCTGCGCCCGCAGCGCCGCAATCTCGCTCTCCGCCGCGGCGACCCGCGCCTTGAGCGCGCCGAGCTCGCTCAACGGCACGAAGTCGTCCCCTTCATCGCCCGCCGCCGCCTCGGCACCGATTGCCGTGACCGGCCCGCCGAGCAGCTGCGCCCAGCGGGCCTCGCGCGCCCCCGGCGCCCTTACCAGGCGCACCACCAGCGGACCACCCTTCTCCTCCGGCCGCGCCGCGAGCTCGTCGAGAAACCCCTCGACGGCCGACAGGTCGGCGAAGCGATGCAGGCGCTCCGTGTTGGCGCGCAGTTCCGAGATCGTCTGCGGCCCGCGCAGCATCAGCACCGCGAGCAGCGCCACCGATTGCGACGGCAGCGCGAGCGCCCGGCCGAGGTTGTGCTCGTAGCGGCTGACCCGCGAGCCGCTCGATTCGAACACCAGCGACAGCAGCCTCAGCGCGTCGACCGCCGCCTGTACGTCGCCCTCGCTCGCGGCAAGCACCGGATCACGCGCGGTCTTCTGGTTGCAGCCGAGGGTCAGTGAATTGAGCGAGAGCGGGTAGCTGTCGGGCACGGTGTGCGCCTTCTCGATCAGCACGCCGAGCACGCGCGTCTCGAGGAGCGAAAGCGGCCTCATCGCACGGCGCCTCGGCTTACCGCCGCGTCAAAGCCCGAAGCCGTCGTCGGCCGAGATCACCGCACCGTTGACGAAATGGCTTTCCTTGGCGCAGAGCATCAGCAGCACCGGGTCGAGCACCTCGGGCGTGCCGATGCGGCGCCGGGGCATCGACTCGATGAATTTCTTCCCCGACTCGGTCTGCCACTGGTGATGATTGATCTCGGTATCGATGTATCCCGGGCACAGCGCATTGACGTTGATGTCGTAGCGACCCCACTCGAGCGCCATCGCCTTGGTCATGTGGATCACCGCCGCCTTGCTCATCGCGTACGCGCCGATCCGCCCGAGCACGCGCAGCCCGGCCACGGACGCGACGTTGACGATCCGCCCGCCCGTGAACGTGCCCGGCGCCGCACCCTGGGCGCGGGCGATCATCCGCTTGCCGACCTCCTGGGCGACGAAGAAGGCGCCGCGCACGTTGACGTCGAAGATGTAGTCGAAGTCCTCCGGGGTGACGTCGACCAGCTTCTGCGTGGTCGCCACGCCCGAATTGTTGATCAGGATGTCGATCGTGCCCATCTCGGTCTCGGTGTGCGCCACTGCCGAGCGGATCCCGTCGTGGTCCGTCACGTCGAGCGGCACGACGTGCGCGTCGCCGCCCTCCGCCTCGATCTCGGCGCGCAGCGTCTTGAGGCGCTCCACCCGCCGGCCGGCGAGCGCCACGCCCGCGCCGGCCTTGGCCAGGACGCGCGCGAACTGCGCGCCGAGCCCGCTCGAGGCGCCCGTGACGAGCGCGACGCGGCCGGAAAGATCGATGCTGTAGCTCATGAGGGAAATGCGGCTCCGTAGAATCGAAGCGAGTGTAGCCAAGAGAAAAGCAATGACGCCCGAAGCGATCCTCGCGCAATACGGCCCTCGCGAAGCGATGGAATACGACGTGGTCATCGTCGGCGCGGGCCCCGCCGGGCTGGCGACGGCGATCCGCCTGAAGCAGCTGGCCAAGGAGCGCTCGCACGAGGTGTCGGTGGTCGTGCTCGAGAAAGGCTCGGAGCCCGGCGCGCACATCCTCTCCGGGGCGATCATGGACCCGCGCGCGATCACCGAGCTGCTGCCGAACTGGAAGGCCGACGGCGCACCGCTCAACCAGCCGGTCACCGACGACCGCTTCCTGTTCCTCAGCGAAACCGGCGCGAAGGCGACGCCCGCTTTCTTCCTGCCTGATTGCTTCAAGAACCACGGCAACTACGTTGTCAGCCTCGGCAACGTCGTCAAGTGGCTTGCGGCGCAGGCCGAGGCGCTCGGCGTGGAGATCTTCCCGGGGTTTCCCGCCGCTGAAGTGCTCTACGCAGAGAACGGCGCGGTGAAGGGCGTCGCGACCGGCAACATGGGCGTCGGCAAGGGCGGCGAGCCGACCGACAGCTTCCAGCTTGGCATGGAACTGCACGGCAAGTACACGATCTTCGCGGAGGGTGCCCGCGGCAGCCTCGGCCGGCAGCTGATCTCGCGCTTCGCGCTCGATGCCGGGAAAGATCCGCAGAGCTACGCGATCGGCGTGAAGGAGCTGTGGGAGGTGGTGCCGTCCAAGGCGTCGCCCGGTCTCGTGCTCCACACCGCCGGCTGGCCGCTCCAGTCCGACACCTACGGCGGCTCCTTCCTCTACCACCTCGCCGACAACCAGGTCACGCTCGGCTTCGTCGTCGGCCTCGACTACGAGAACCCCTGGCTGAGCCCTTTCGAGGAGATGCAGCGCTGGAAGACGCATCCGGAGATCCGCAAGATCCTCGAAGGCGGCAAGCGGCTCGGCTACGGCGCCCGCGCGCTCGCCGCCGGCGGCATCCTCAGCCTGCCGAAGACCGTGTTCCCCGGTGGGGCCTTCGTCGGCTGCGAAGCGGGCTACCTCAATTCGAGCCGCATCAAGGGCAGCCACGCCGCGATCAAGACCGGCATGCTCGCCGCCGAGGCCGCGTTCGAGGCCCTTGCCGCCGGGCGCAGCGGCGACGAGCTCGCGGCCTATCCCGCGGCCTTCGAGAAGAGCTGGCTGAAGGACGAGCTCGAGCGCTCGCGCAACTTCAAGCAGTGGTTCAAGAAAGGCCGCACGACCGCGACGCTGATGACCGGCGTCGAGCAGTGGCTCCTGCCCAGGCTCGGCTTCACGGCGCCGCCCTGGACGCTGCACCGCGAGAAGGCCGACCACCTCTACCTGAAGCCGGCGGCCGAGTGCGAGAAGATCGTCTATCCCAAGCCGGACAACGTCCTCACGTTCGACCGGCTGTCGAGCGTCTTCGTCAGCAACACCAACCACGCCGAGGACCAGCCGGCGCATCTGACCCTGAAGGACCCGAACGTCCCGGTGCACGTGAACCTCGCGAAGTTCGGCGGCCCCGAAAGCCGCTACTGCCCGGCCGGCGTGTACGAGTTCGTCGGCGATGCCGGCGGCGAGCGGCTGCAGATCAACGCGCAGAACTGCGTCCACTGCAAGACCTGCGACATCAAGGACCCGACCCAGAACATCGTCTGGGTCACTCCCGAAGGCGGCGGCGGCCCGAACTACGTCGGCATGTGATGGCCGTCGCGACGGTGCGCGGCGCCGTCGACGCGGCGGTCGCGCGGGCGTGGCTGGCGGCGATCGACCGGCACCCGGCGTGGCGGCGCGACGGCTCCTTCGGCAGCGACTTCAATCCCTACAGCTCGTCGTTGCGCGCCTGCGCCGTCGAGCCGCTCGCGCTCGAGGCGGTGGCCCGGGCCCTCCTCGACGGCGAAATCGGACGCCTCTTCGTCGCGCGCCTCGGCGACGAGCTCATGCTCGACCTCGACCAATGCTGGATCCGTCGCCAATACGCGCCGTCGCATGCACCGGCCGAGCACGCGCCGCACCGCTGGCACCAGGACGGCGCGCTCGGCTTCGACTTCCTCGCATCGCCGGCGAGCGACGATGCCCTGCTGACGATGCTGACGTGCTGGATCGCGCTCACGCCGTGCGGCGTCGACGCGCCTGGGATCGAGTTCGCCGGCGACGACCGCGACGCCTTGGTGCCCCTGGCCGCCCTCACCGAGGAGGCGATGCGCGCCACCCACCCGGACGACCGGCGGCAACGACCGGTGCTGGCACCGGGCGACGCGCTCGTCTTCGGTGGCGGCGTGCTGCACCATACGCATGTCGCCTCGACCATGACCCGCGATCGCACCAGCCTGGAGCTGCGCCTCTTCCCCGCCGGCCGACCGCCTTCGCGGCTGCACGCCGACCGCTTCCTGATCCTGAACCGAACCCGGAGATCCGCCGCATGACCCCTTCCCCAATACCCGCCGCCGTCGAGCAGCCCGACGTGCTGGTGGTCGCCAAGCTCTGGCCGCCGATGATGGAGTCGCTGCGCGGCGCGTTCCGCGTACACGACCGCATCCACGAATCCGACCCGACGGCGTTCGGCGCGGTCGCGCCGCGCATTCGGGCGATTTCCGGGAGCGGTGAGTCGAAGGTGCCGCGCGAGCTGATCGACCGGCTCCCGGCGCTCGAGATCATCTCGGTGTTCGGCGTCGGCTACGACGGCGTCGACGTCGCCGCGGCGCGCGAGCGCGGCATCCCGGTGACCAACACGCCTGACGTGCTCAACGACGAGGTCGCCGACCTGGCGATCGGCCTGATGCTCTCGGTCGCACGCCGCCTGCCGCAGGCCGACCGCTACGTGCGCCAGGGCAAGTGGCTGAGCGGGCCGATGCCGCTCGCGCGCAAGATGAGCGGCGCGCGGCTCGGCATCGTCGGCCTCGGCCGGATCGGCAACGCGATCGCGAAGCGGGCCGAGGCGTTCGGCATGACGGTCGCCTACACCTCCCGCAATGTCCGCCCGGAATCGCCCTACCGCTACTTCGCGAGCGCCGAGGCGCTCGCCGCCGAGGTCGACTTTCTCGTCGTCATCACCCCGGGCGGCGCAGGCACCCGCAAGCTCATCGACGCCAAGGTGCTGAAGGCGCTCGGCAAGAACGGCTACCTGATCAACGTCGCGCGCGGCTCGGTGGTCGACGAGACGGCGCTGATCGAGGCGCTGCAGAACGGCACGATCGCGGGCGCCGGACTCGACGTGTTCGAGAACGAGCCGAACGTGCCGGCGGCGCTTGCGGCGCTCGACAACGTCGTGCTGACGCCGCACGTCGGCAGCGCGACCTGGGAGACGCGCCGCGCGATGGGCGACCTCGCCTTCGGCAACCTGGTCGCGCACTTCGCGGGCAAGCCGTTGCTCTCGCCGGTGAAGTGATGGCGAGCCCCTTCGATCTCGCCGGCAAGACCGCCCTCGTCACCGGATCGGGCTCGGGCCTGGGCTTCGCGATGGCGCGCGGCCTCGCGGAGGCCGGCGCCCGCGTCGTCCTCAACGGCCGCGACGCTGCCAAGCTCGACGCCGCCGCATCGACCTTGCGCGGAGACGGCCTGACGGTCGAGACCGCCGCCTTCGACGTCACCGACTCGGCCGCGGTCGACGCCGGCATCCGTGCGCTCGCCAGGCGGGTCGGCGACGTCGACATCCTCGTGAACAACGCCGGCGTGCAGCACCGCGGGCCGATCGAGGGCTTCAGCGACGCCGACTGGCGCCGCCTGATGGCGACCAACCTCGATGCGCCCTTCTTCCTGGCTCGCGCCGTGATCCCGGCGATGAAGGCGCGGCGAGCCGGCAAGATCATCAACATCGGCTCGCTGATGTCGCGCCTGGCGCGGCCGACGACGGTGCCCTACCAGACGAGCAAGGGCGGCATCGCGATGCTGACGCGCGGCCTCGCGGTCGAACTCGCGCCGCACAACATCCAGGTCAACGCGATCGCGCCGGGCTTCTTTCGCACCGAGATGAACGCCGCCCTCACGGGCAATCCGGAGTTCAGCGCCTGGGTCGAGAAGCGCACGCCGGCCGGTCGCTGGGCGGCGCCGAGCGAGCTCGCGGGCGCCGCGGTTTTCCTCGCCTCGTCGGCGTCGGCATTCGTGACGGGACAGATCCTCTATGTCGACGGGGGCTTCACGGCGGGGATGTAGGGCGAGATCGTTCGCTTCGCTCAGGATGACGCGGGCGCGGCGGCGGCGCCCATCGTCAGTTCTGCCCTTCGGTCAGGGAATCGAGCTGGAAGCGCCCGTCCTTCGTCACCAGCCAGATCTCGGTGAACTTGAAGCTGCCGGCGAGCCGGGTGGGCTTCGGCAGCTGGGCGCGGCGGATCGCCTGGATCACCGCGGCGCTGACATCGGGCGCGTGCGACGGTCCGCGCACCAGGTCGACCCGGCTCGCACGGCCGTTCTCGTCGACCGTCGTCTCGACCACGACCACCGCATGGATCAGCGGCGGCAGGCGGCCGCGGAAAATGCGCGAGCGGTACTCGTCGTAGAAGTGACGTGCCGCGTCGACCTTGTAGGCGCGGGGGTCGGCGGCCATCGACACCTTCTGCGTCACCGCGGCGCTCGGATCGCTGAAGTAGGTCCCTTCGCCGGCGGCGGCCGGAGCGTGAGCGAAGAAGAGGCAGGCCGCGACCAGGCCGGCGAAG
>JADMIO010809425.1_pt1 | contig 11292 bp, 10 predicted proteins | sample 8958161 | NCBI WGS metagenome assembly JADMIO01 (sample SAMN16585339, study PRJNA669376) | soil metagenome | isolation source: Crop rotation soil | place: USA: Cullars Rotation, Alabama | collected 2011 | reverse complement strand
CCCGCCGCGCCCGCCGACCGTCTGGCTGGCCCAGCCCAGGGCGCCGGGGAAGGCGGTCAGGGGCGCCGCGACCGCCGGAGCGGCCTCCTGCGCGCTGGCCTGAGCGCTGGCCTGCGCCGGGGCCGCGAGCGGAAGGATCAGGGCCGCCGTCGCGGCGGCCAGGGTGGCGAGGAACCGGGCTGGGGTCATGACGTCCTTCCTATCGCATCGCCGCTGTCGGTCGCGACGCTCATCTGCGCGCCGGCGAAACATGCACCGGTGGAAATGAAATTGACACCGGTTTCCGTCCCGCGCAATCTCCGCCCGAAACGGGAGGCGGCGTGACCCACGCGAACGTCATGAACAACGGCTCGGCCGAGGCCGCCCGCGTGGCCGCGGCCTTCGTCGACGCGCGCCGCAACGCCCGCGCCGTGGCCCCCTATCCCGGCCGCGCGCCCGACACCCTGGCCCAGGCCTACGCCATCCAGGATGAAGCCGTCGCCCTGTGGCCCGACCGGATCGCGGGCTGGAAGCTGGGCCGGATTCCGCCCCCGCACGCCGAACATTTCGGCGCCGGGCGCCTCGCCGGACCGATCTTCTCGCGCAACGTCTGGCAGGCCGGGCCCGAGCCCACCCGCTTCGGCGTCATCGCCGGCGGCTTCGCGGCGGTCGAGGCGGAGTATGTGCTCGAACTCGGCGACACGGCCCCGGACCGCGACGGCTGGACCCCCGAAAGCGCCGCCGCCCTCGTGGCCCGGGTGCTGACCGGCGTCGAGATCGCGGGCAGCCCCTTCGCCGGCATCAACGACTTCGGACCCGCCGTCACCGCCTCGGACTTCGGCAACAACGCCGGGCTGATCCTGGGTGACGAGATCGCCGACGGCCGCCGCCGCCTGATGGACCTGACCTGCGAGATGCGCATCGACGGGGCCGTGGTCGGAACCGGCGGCGCCGCCTCCATCCCCGACGGGCCGTTCGACTCCCTCGCCTTCCTGCTGAACCTGTTGCACCGGCGCGGGCGGCGGCTGGAGGCCGGGCAATTGATCTCGACGGGCGCCGCGACCGGGGTGCACGATATCGTCGCGGGCCAGTCCGCCGTCGCCGACTTCGGCGCCGACGGCCGCATCGCCTGCCTGGCTGTCAAGGCGGAGCCCGTTCGCGCATGATGATGAACCGTCGCACCCTGGGCCTCGGCGGCCTGTCGCTGCTGGGGGCCTGCGCCCCGCGCCCGGCCGCGAACGGCAAGACCGTCTTCAACGCCGTCGACGTCCACCCGGCCGACTATCCCACCGTCACCGCCGTCAAATGGATCGGCGAGGAGCTGGCCCGCCTGACCGACGGCCGCCTCGGTCTGCGCCAGTTCCCGGCCGGGCAGCTGGGCACCGAGGACGACTCCATCGGCCTGACCCGGTTCCGCGCCGTCGACATCTGCCGCGTGGCCGTGGCCGCCCTGAACAACGCCTTCCCCGAGACCCGCCTCCTGGCCCTGCCCTACGTCTTCCGCTCGGTCGCCCACGTGCGCGCCGTGGTCGACGGCGACATCGGCACCGACCTGCTGAACGTGTTCGAGAGCCGCGGCCTCGTCGGCCTGGCCTATTACGACGCGGCCCCGCGCTGCTTCTACAACGTCCGCCATCCGGTGACCGAGCCGGGCCAGTTGCGTGGGCTGAAGATGCGCGCGCCCCAGTCGGACATCTTCCTGGATTCGATCCGCGCCATGGGGGCCAACCCCACGCCCCTGACCTTCGGCGCCGTCTTCTCGTCGCTGCAGACCCATCTGATCGACGGGGCCGAGAACAACTGGGTCAGCTACAAGTCCAGCCGCCAGTTCGAGGTCGCCCGCTTCTGGAGCCAGACCGAACACTCGTTCTCGCCCGACGCCCTGCTGATGTCCAAGGCCAGCTTCGACGCCCTGACGCCCGCCGACCGCGAACTGGTGCGCGACGTCGCCCGGCGCTCCGTGCAGATCATGCGGGTGGACTGGGACAAACGCGAGGCCGAGGCCCGCGCCGCCGTCATCGCCGCCGGGACCGAGGTGGCCGAGGTCGACAAGGCCGCCTTCGCCGCCACTGTCCGGCCCGTGCTCGACAAATATGTTTCCGAACCGCGCCTGCGCGGCCTGTACGAACGCATCGCAGCGGTGGCCTGAACCCCCGCGCAACGGACTGCCCAAGGGAGGGCCCGATGTCTGAACCCCGCCGCCGATCCGGGCGCGCGCTCGACGGCCTTGGCGCCCTGGTGCTGGGCCTCGCCGGCGCGTCCCTTGTGGTGATGGCCCTGATCCAGGCCTGGCAGGTCTTCGCCCGCTATGTGCTGAACGACAGCCCCGGCTGGACCGAGCCCTTGGCCCTGCTGCTGATGAGCGTGGCGGTCATGTTCGGCGCCGCCATCGGCGTGCGGCGCGAGAGCCATTTCGCCTTCCAGTCGCTGGAGCACGCCCTGCCCCGCGCCGGTCAGGCGCTGCTGAAGACCCTGTCGCGTCTGATCGCGGCGGCCGCCGGTCTGGGCCTGATGGTGCTGGGCGGCGAGCTGATGGTCGACGAATGGGCCGTGGCCCTGCCCGGCGCGCCCCTGCCGTCCGGCCTGCGCTTCGCGGGCCTGTGCGTCGGCGGCGCCCTGATCCTGATCTTCGCCCTCGAGCGGCTGATGACCGGCGACTACGTGGCCGCCGACGAGGGGGAGCACTAGGATGGAGTACATCATCCTCTTCGGCCTGCTGGCCGTCCTTCTGGCCATCGGCGTGCCCGTCGCCTTCGCCCTGCTGGGCGCGACCATGGCGACGGTGCTGTATCTCGCCATCCCGCCCATCGTCGTCTTCCAGCAGATGGGATCCGACATCACCTCGGTGGCCCTGCTGGCCATTCCCCTGTTCATCTTCACCGGCGAACTGATGATGAAGGGCGGCCTGTCCGACCGGATGATCGCCCTGGCCGCCTCCATGGTCGGCCACATCCGCGGCGGCCTGGGTCAGGTGACGGTTGTCGGCTCGACCCTGTTCGGCGGCGTGTCCGGTTCGGCCATCGCCGATGTCTCGGCCATCGGCGGCACCATGATCCCGCAGATGAAGAAACGCGGCTACGAGGCCGACTACGCCGTCAACGTCACCATCTCGGCGGCCCTGGTGGCCCTGCTGGTGCCCCCGTCGCACAACATGATCCTGTATTCGGCCGCGGCCGGGGGCGGGGTCTCCATCTCCGACCTGTTCGCCGCCGGCGTCCTGCCCGCCCTGCTGCTGGCCGCCGCCCTGATGGTCACGGCCTATGTCGTGGCGCGGCGGCGCGGCTATGCGGCCGAGCCCTTCCCCGGCTTCGGCGCCGTGCTGACCCGGCTGGTGGCGGCCCTTCCCGGCCTGCTGCTGGTCGGAATCATCTTCGGCGGCATCCGCGCGGGCATCTTCACGGCGGTGGAGAGCGCCTCGATCGCCGTGGTCTACGCCACCGTCGTCACCGGCCTGATCTACCGCCACATGAAGTGGGCGGACTTCAAGGCCGCCTGCACCGGCGCCGCCCTGACCTCGGGCGCGGTCCTGTTCATCATCGGCTGCGCCGGGGCCTTCGGCTGGCTGATGGCCTATCTGCAGGTGCCGTCGGCGACCGTCGCCCTGCTCCAGGCCGTGACCGACAACCCGATCCTGGTCCTGCTGCTCATCAACGTCATCCTGCTGCTGCTGGGCACCTTCATGGACATGGCGCCGGTGATCATCATCTGCACCCCGATCTTCCTGCCGGTGGCCAAGGCCTTCGGCGTCGATCCGGTCCAGTTCGGCGTCATCCTGATCCTGAACTGCGGCATCGGCCTGATCACCCCGCCGGTCGGCTCGGTCCAGTTCGTCGGCTGCGCCATCGGCCGCATCTCGATGGCCCAGTCGATGCGCAGCATCTGGCCCTTCTACATCGCCTGCACCGTGGTGCTGATGCTGGTGACCTTCGTGCCGGAGCTGTCGCTGTGGCTGCCGAGCCTGCTCAAATAGGCTCGACGACCACGGCCGCGTAGGGACCCATCGCGGGCCCGCCGTTGACGGCCTCGACCACGCGCCAGCCCTCGGGCAGGCGCCAGTCGATCGCCGCGTCGCCGGGATTGAAGACACACAGCAGACGCTCCGCGCCCTCGCCCCGCTCGAAGACGATCAGCGGCGCCGGCGCCGCGACCGGGCGATAGGCGCCGGTCTTCAGCACCGGCCGCGCATTACGGAATGCGAGGACCCGCCGCGTCAGGTGCAGGGTCGATCTCGCATCGCCTTCTTGCGCCTCGACCGACAGGGCCGGATGGCGCGGATCGACCGGCAGCCAGGGCTCGACCGTCGAGAACCCGGCCCAGGGTTCGGCCGTGGTCCACGGCATCGGCGTGCGCGCCCCGTCGCGGCCCAGGGTCTTCGGCCAGTTGGCGATGGCCTCGGGATCGACCAGCCGTTCGAACGGCACCTCGGCCTGCGGCAGGCCCAGTTCCTCGCCCTGGTAGATGAAGATGTTCCCGCGCAGGCAGCACAGCAGCAGCAGCGCCATATCGGCGAACGGCTTGCGGTCCGCCTCCGGCGCCCAGCGCGACACGCAGCGCGGCGCGTCGTGGTTGGAGAAGGCCCAGGCGGGCCAGCCCTCGCCGGGCGCCCCCGGCCATTCGGCCATGCAGTCATGCACCAGCGCGGCGTTCAGGTGGGGCGAATACAGGAACTCGAACCCATAGGCGGTGTTCAGCCGCCCCTTCCCCTCCGTATAGCGCCGCCGGTCGACGGCCGAGCCCTCGCCCGCCACCTCGGCCACGGTGAAGCGCGCGCCGTAGCCGTCCAGCACGCCGCGCAGCCGCTCCAGAAACGGCATGATCCCCGGCTGCGACTGGTTGTGCAGGTGACGCTGGAAATCGAACGGCCGACTGCGCGGCCAGACCCCTTCACCCTCCGGCTCCGGCGGATTGTCGGTCAGGGCCGGGTTGTGCATGGCGAAGTTGATGGCGTCCAGCCGGAACCCGTCCACGCCCCGGTCCAGCCAGAACCGCGCCACGTCCAGCAGGGCCTCCTGCACCGCTGGATGGTGCAGGTTCAGCTGCGGCTGCTCCCTGAGAAAGTTGTGCATGTAGTACTGGCCGCGGCGCGCGTCCCAGGTCCAGGCCGGGCCGCCGAACACCGACTGCCAGTTGGACGGCGGCGACCCGTCCGCCTTCGCATCGGCCCAGACGTACCAGTCGGCCCTGTCCCCCGTCCGACTCTCGCGGCTGTCGGCGAACCAGCCGTGCCGGTCAGAGGTGTGGCAGTAGACCTGGTCGATGACGACCTTCAGCCCCAGATCGTGGGCGCGTTCGATCAACCGGTCGAAGTCGGCCAGCGTCCCGAAGATCGGGTCGATGTCGCAATAGTCGGCCACGTCGTAGCCGAAATCGGCCATGGGCGAGGTGAAGACCGGCGACAACCACAGGCCGTCTACCCCCAGTCCGGCGATATGCTCCAGCCGCGTCGTGACGCCGTTCAGGTCGCCGACGCCGTCGCCGTTGGAGTCCGCGAAACTGCGCGGATAGACCTGATACAGGGCCGCGCCGCGCCAGCCGTCGTCGTTCCAGTCCGCCTGTGTCATCGGGCCTCCGCGTGGAAGACTGGACCGCGCCGCCGCCGCCGCCAAGACCCGCGCGGGCATGGCTTCGGCTTCGTGAACGGCCCTCGCGACCGGTCGTAAAGGCTTAACCGCGTTCGTGAACGCGACCTCAAGCGGGCGTCGCTAGGGTCTGGCTACGGACGAGGTTCTGTCCGGTGCCGGCTTCAGGGTCCCCATGCTGTTTCTTCTCAACGACGTTGTGTTCGATCTGGACGAGGCCTCGCCGGTCACGCCCGCCGACGCGCGCCGGTTCGAGAAGCTGGGCTTCGACTATCTGCTGGAGCTGGGCTGCGAGCTGTTCGCCGAAGATCCGCTGATGCATCTGAACGATCCCGGCCGCGCCCGTCGCCTGGCCTGGCTGATCGCCGACCGCTCGCCCGAGGTGAACGCCGCCCTGTTCGCCGCGCCCGCCGCCGGCTGCGCCCCGGAACTGGTCGAGCCGCGCTTCTGCGCCCTGCCCGACGCCGTGATCCGCCAGCTGAAGACCCGCGCCGCCAGGGGCAAGCTGGACGCCGTCGCCGCCGACCGCGCCGTCTGGAACCGCATGGCGGCGTGACGCCACGCCAGCCGCATTCCTGCGGCTTGTGTACGCCACCCGGGCTTGAACAAGACGTCCCGCACTCGCTAACGTCGTTGCGGGGCTGCATTTGTTCGGGACCATGGTGGGATGACGATCGGTAAATTCATGCGTGCGGCCGCGGCCGCCCTGTCCGTCGCGACAGGCCTGTTCGCCCTGCCTCTCCCCGCCCATGCCGAATGGCGGCGCGCCGAGAGCGAGCGGTTCATCGTTTACGGCGAGGGCCGCGCCGGCGACCTGACCGAGTTCGCCCAGAAGCTGGAGACCTTTGATCGCGTCCTGCGGTCGTACATGCACCTGCCGGTGGCCGAGGCGCCGCCGCGCAAACTGCCCATCTACGTCGTGCGGTCGCACCGCGGGCTCGAAACGGTGAAACCCGATCTGGGACCGCAATTCGCCGGCTACTACATCCCGACCGACGAAGACATCTTCGCCATGGCCTGGCGCCAGAACGGCAACGACTCGATCCTGCTGCACGAATACGCCCACCATTTCATGCTGCAGCATTTCGCCTTCGCCTATCCGGCCTGGTTCATCGAAGGCTTCGCCGAATATTTCGCCTCGGCCGACATCCGCGGCCACAGCGTCGATGTGGGCAAGATCGATCCGGGCCGGGCCTACCCCCTGCTCAACGCCCGCTGGCTGCCGCTGTCGGACCTGTTGTCCAAGCGCCCGGATCAGATCGATCGCCGCGACGAGACCTACTATCCGCTGGCCGGCATCCTGACCCACTGGTTCTTCAGCGACGTGCAGCGTCGGCGCCAGTTGTCCGCCTATATCGAGGCCGTCGGCGCCGGCGCCGATCCGGTCGAGGCGATGCAGACGGCGACCGGTCTGGGCTTGCCCGAACTGGAGCGTGAGCTCCGGAGCTACATTCGCCGTCCCCTGGCTTACGGCCGCGTCCCGGCGGACTTCCCCGACGCGCAGGTCACGATGACCACCCTGACGGCCTCCGCCGACGCCCTGCTCCTGCTGAACCAGCGACTCAAGCTGACCGGCGAGGACGAGGAGGACGACGCCCTGCTCGAACAGGTCCGCGCCGCCGCCGCGCCCTATGGCGAGGATACGTTCGCCATGAGGGTGCTGGCCCACGCCGAACTCGACCTGGGCGACCGCGCCCGCGCCGAAAGCCTGCTCGACGCCGTCCTGGCCCGTGAACCGCAAAATGTGGAGGCGCTGCAGCTGCTGGCGCGCGCCCGCATCGCGGCGGCGGACGAGGCGGATGATCTCGACGCCGGCGACGTCCTGCGCCGTCAGGCCCGCGCCCTGCTGGGCCGCGCCTATCAGGTCGACGACCTGAACTACACCACCTTGATCCTGCTGGCGGAGTCGCGCCGGACGGCCGAAAACTATCCCAACGACAACGACATCGAGACCCTGCGTCTGGCCTTCGACCTGGCCCCGCAGTTGTCCGGCGCACGCTTCAACCTCGCCGCCACCCTGATCTACGCCGGTCGCGCCCGGGAAGGCGTCGCCCTGCTGCAGCCCCTGCTCAACGATCCGCACAATCCCGGCGCGGCGGCGGCGGCGCGGTCGATGATCGAGGAGGCCGCGGCCGGCCGGGCCTCACGGTCGGTGCTGGACGCCGCCGAGGCGGCGGAAGCGATCGAGGAGCCGACCCCGCCGGAGCCCGCCGCCGACGCCCCTGCTCCAACGCCTTAGGCCGCGCGGCAGAACCGGCTGCGGCCGCCGGGCGCCTTCAGGACGTTGTCGACGTACTGCGCCGTCATGCCCAGAGCCATTCGCCGCTCGCGATCCGTGGTCAGCAGCGACGCGACGCCCTCGGCCCATTCCTGGGCGCAGACCTGACCGGTCCGCTCCGACGCGCCGCAGTCCAGCAACCGCCCGAACGCCGTCCGGTAGGCGTCGAAGGCCGCCCGGTCCATCGGCCGACCGTGGCCCGGGATCAGCAGGGTGAAGGATGTCTCCGCGATCGTGTCCAGCGCCGCGCGCCAGCCCTGCGGGCAGGCCGTGTCCATGAAGGGCGACGGCAGAGTCACCAGATCGCCCGCCGCCACGACCCCGCTGCGTGGGTCCACCACCCAGACATCGCCTTCGGTCGCGGCGTTGACCGCCAGACGGCCGATCAGCCGCCCGTCGGCGACCCCCAGCGGACCGTCGCCCTCGATCCGCCGGTCGGGCTTCAGCGCCTCCGCGTGGTCGATTGTGGCCAGGTCGTTGGTCACGTCCTCGGCGATCGACGGCGGCAGCTGGCCTTCGGCGAGGATGCGTCGTCCATCCACGGCGCTGGGCCTCAGGAAGCCTTCAATGGCGCCGTCGATGGCGCCGCTGGCCAGGACTACGGCGCCCGGATGCTCGGCTTTCAGTTCATCGTCGCCGCTGACGTGATCGAGGTGCCAGTGGCTGTTGACCACCGCCGCAAGCGGACGGCCGTCACCCGCCAGGAAATTCCGGATCCCCTGCAGGTGCCAGGCGTGACGGCCGGTATCGAACACCACCAGTCCGGCGTCGGACCCGAACACCACCGTATTGCCGTCCGGCTGGCGGCCGGGAGTCAGGCCGCCGGGAATCAGCCAAACCTCGTCAGCGACGGCTTCGGCGGCCGGCGGCCCGGGTCTGACCGGCGGCGGAGTCGAGGCCGGACTTGGCGCCTGACCTGTCTGAAGCGCGGCCATGGCCGCTGCGATCAACAGAATGTCCATCATGGTAAACCCTCCACAGCGGAGGATGCGACGACATACTGGTTACGTCATCTTACGCTTTGGAAAGGTGCGGACATCACGACGGGTGACTTTAGGGCCCGCTCGCGCTACGCCCCGCCGCCATGTCCAAGCTGACTCTCAACGACGAGGCCCTGCGCCGCAGGACCTTCGCCATCATCGCCCACCCCGACGCCGGCAAGACCACCCTGACCGAGCACATCCTGCTGGCGGGCGGCGCCATCCGGGCGGCCGGGGCGGTGCGGGCGCGCGGCGAGAACCGGCGCACCCAGTCCGACTGGATGAAGATCGAGAAGGAGCGCGGCATCTCGGTCAGCGCCTCGGTCATGACGTTCGAGCACGACGGCAAGATGTTCAACCTGCTCGACACGCCGGGCCACGAGGACTTCTCGGAAGACACCTACCGCACCCTGACGGCCGCCGACTGCGCCATCATGGTGCTGGACGCCGCCAAGGGCATCGAGCCGCAGACGCTGAAGCTGTTTGAGGTCTGCCGCCTGCGCGACATCCCGATCATCACCTTCATCAACAAGCTGGACCGCGAGGCCCAGGACCCGATGGCCCTGCTGGACGAGATCGCCTCGCGCCTGCAGCTGGACCCCGCCCCCATCTGGTGGCCCGCCGAGAGCGGCAACCGGTTGCGCGGCATGGTCGAGATGGGCACGGGCCGCTTCCAGCCCTACGCCCGCAAGCCCGCCGGTCAGGCCGAGGACGTGCCCCACCCCGAGGCCCTGCCCCTGTCCGAGGCCGGCCGCTATTTCGAGGCGGGCGAGCACGAGGCCCTGATGGAGGCCCAGGAGCTGGTCGAGGGCGGCTATCCGGCCTTCGACCGCCAGTACTTCCTCGAAGGCCACATGACCCCGGTGCTGTGGGGCTCGGCCCTGCGTCACTTCGGCATCGACGAACTGCTGGCCGCCATCGGCGAATGGGCCCCGCCGCCCAAGGTCATGAAGGCCCGCAAGGAGGCGCCGCCCGAGACCCGCAACGCCCCCGCCCCGGTCGAGACCGTAGTCGAGCCCGGCGCGGCGGAGGTCACCGGCTTCGTCTTCAAGGTCCAGGCCAACATGGACCCCAACCACCGCGACCGCATCGCCATGTTCCGCATGGCCTCGGGCCGGTTCCAGCGCGGCATGAAGCTGAAGGTCCAGAACACGGGCAAACAGCTGTCGGTCAACGCCCCGATCATGTTCTTCGCCTCGGACCGTGAACTGGCCGAGGACGCCTATGCCGGCGACGTTATCGGCATCCCCAACCACGGCGTCCTGCGCGTCGGCGACAGCCTGTCGGAGACCGGTCTGGTGCGCTTCGCCGGCCTGCCCAACTTCGCGCCGGAAATCCTCCAGCGCGTCCGGGTCAAGGACCCGCTGAAGGCCAAACACCTGAAGAAGGCGCTGGACGGTCTGGCCGAGGAGGGCGTGACCCAGCTGTTCCGCCCCGAACTGGGGTCGGACTTCATCGTCGGCGCCGTCGGCCAGCTGCAGTTCGAGGTCATGGCCGACCGTCTGGGCGAGGAATACGGCCTCGACGTCGTCTTCGAGCCCAGCCCCTACGCCGAGGCCCGCTGGATCGCGGGCGACAAGGCGGACCTGGACGACTTCGCGGGCAAATACCGCCCCCAGATGGCCGTCGACATCGACCAGGCCCCCGTCTTCCTCGCCAAATCCAGCTGGGAGACCGGCTACGTCATGGAACGCTTCCCCAAGGTGGCCTTCACCAAGACGAAGGAGCGGGGCTGATCCGCGCCGTTCCGGCGTCTTTCTTCCGTCACGCGCGCGTGGTCTGATGCCTTCAGACGCATCGGGCGTCACGGAGCCGCGACCGCATGGGGTTGACGATCGCCTTGACCCTGGGACTGATGACGGCGGCGCAGCAGCAGCCCGCCCTGATCTCCTATGACGAGGCGGTCCGTTGCGCCGGGCTGACCCAGGCGGCGTCCGAGCTCGAGGGCGGCGAAAGCGCCGACGGGCGCGCCCTGTTCGACGCGGCTCTGTACTGGTCGCTGGCGGCCATGCAGGCGGCCACGACCTCCGGCAGATCGACGACGGCGGCCGAGGCCGACCAGACCCGCGCCCGCATCGCCGCCGTGCGTCAGCTCAGCGCGGGATCGGCCGAGGCGCGCGCCACCCTGCTGCGCTGCCGCCAGAAGACTCCGCACCTCGGCTGATTGTCGTCATGGCGTAAGGCCAAGCCGAACCGGCCCTTCGGCGCTGCGTTTGCAACGGGCCGGGGGATCGTCGCAAACGGTCCCGATCCGGGACGAAAGGCTGGCTGGCGCATGTTCGAGTTCGGCAAGGATCTGCGGAAAATCTTCGCCCAGGCGCGCGACAGCGACGACCTGGGCTGGCTGGAGCTGATCGGCGTCGGCCTGGTCGAGGTCGAGGCGCGGCAACAGTCCATCGACGCCGGACGCGTGTCCTGCGCAAAGCCGTTCGAGGCCTCGTTGCGCGCCGCCGCCTTCTGGCGCGAGCAGGGAAAG
>JADMIO010941488.1_pt1 | contig 11293 bp, 13 predicted proteins | sample 8958161 | NCBI WGS metagenome assembly JADMIO01 (sample SAMN16585339, study PRJNA669376) | soil metagenome | isolation source: Crop rotation soil | place: USA: Cullars Rotation, Alabama | collected 2011 | reverse complement strand
TTTCCCGCCGCATCCGTTTTCGTTTTGACGATGCGGCCGCTGCCAATACTCAACAACTCGACTTCAGCGCCGTCGATGACCTGCTCCGCCTGATCCTCAACCGTGCCGCTGACAGTTGCCGCCTGCGATTGAGCAACGGCCACGTTTTGAGCCACAAAAAGGCACAAAAGACACAAAACGAAAGTGCTCACCGTGATCTGTAACTTTGTGATTTTTGTGATCAATAGAGTGCGCGAGGACGCAGAGTTTCAAGCCTGAGAACGGGCGGACTATATTTCTGTGGGTTGTCAAAGTCAACAAAATTTACTTCCTCGTGGCAGCAATAACCGCCAACGGAAATGTTTTGTGAACCTACCCTCTTGGTGATATATACGCGGCACGAGGAGGGTCACGACCATGACAAAGTCGAGAGGTTCCAGATCACTGCGTTATCGAGTGCTGGCGATAGCGGCATTCTTAATATGCCTGACAGCACTATTCGCGCCGACAACCAGCCCGCAATCGACGAGTTGTTGCAGCGCATGCCTGAAGAGATTCCAACAATGCGATGCCAATAATGTAGTTTGCTGCAAGATCTACGATTCGTGCGTGTCGCAATGCCCGGGCACGTGCCCGAGTTGCCCCGGTCTATAGTTCGGCACTCATGAATTGCACGGATAAATCCGGATTTTTATCCGCGTCAATCCGTGGTTAATTAAGTTGCTTGCGGAAGCGCCATGCGCTTACTCCGACGAGAATAATCGTAAACGCTACGAGCGCCAGGAAGTTTGGGTAAAGTACCTCCAACCCGACGCCTTTCAGCATTACGCCACGTGCAAGCACGGCGAAGTGTTTCACCGGGTTCAGGTTTGTAAGCGGCTGCATCCACTGCGGCATCGCTTCGATTGGCGTCGTCGCTCCGGATAACATCGACAACGGCGGATTGACGAAGAAGCTCATCAACTGCGCCTGCTGCTGCGAACGTGTGAACGTCGCGATGATCGTGCCGATGCCAATGCCCGAAAGCACGCAGAGCATGCCCGATCCGTAAAGCAGCACGAGACTGCCGCGCAATGGCACGCCAAAAACAAAGTTTCCGACCACCGCCGATAGCCCGATATCGACTGACAGCAACAGAAAGATCGGTGCCATCTTCGCCAGGATGATCTCGCCGCTGCCCGCGGGCGTCATTAGTAGTTGTTCGACAGTTCCGACTTCCTTCTCTTTCACCATCGCCGACGAAGCCGCCAAAGCACCGAGCATGACCATCAACATTCCGATCATGCCCGTCACGATGAACCAGGAGTTTTGCAGGCCGGGATTGTAGAAGATCGAAACGCGTGAAGACGCGCGCGCCGGTTGTACAGTCGATTCGCGCAAAGAGATCTTCTCGTTCAATGCAGCAATGACGCGCGATGCATAGCCGCCCGCGATGCCGCCCGTGTTTGAGTTCACACTGTCGACGAGAAGCTGAACTTCCGCTGCCTCGCCACGCGTGCGGTTCGTTGCAAAGTCGGAAGGCACAACCAGACCCGCCTCAAGCTCGCCCATACTCAACGCGCGACTCAGTTCCTCGATTGAGTGATACTGCCCCGATGGCACAAAAGATCTGCTTTCCGTAAACGCCGAGATCAACTCACGACTCTCAGCCGTGCGACTCTCGTCAACAATCCCGAGACGCAGGTTCGTGACTTCCGGATTCATCGCAAAGCCGAGCAGCACGAGGTTCAAGGTCGGCGGCAAAAGCATCATCCCGACCATCCGTCGATTACGCCGCAGCTCGTTAACCTCTTTGAAGAAGAGCGGCCAGAAGCGCAAGTTAAAAAATCTGTGTAACATGATTATGCTCCTACGCGTCGATCTGCATCTTTCGCAGACTCATCCAACCCTTGAAAAGAAATACAAAACTCAGCACGGCGAGAAACACCGGGATGTGCCACGTCGCGGGCCAACCGCCGCCGCGCACAAACACATCGCGCGACATCTCGACGAAGTAACGCGCGGGCACCAGTTCGGAAATCCAGCGCAGCCACGGCGGAATGTTCGAGATCGGAAACACAAACCCCGACAGCAGAAACGAGAGCAGAAAGCAGACGTTCTGCACTGCCTGAATCGCAGCCGCCTGGTTCGGAATCGATGCGCCCGCCATCGCGCCAAAGCAAACGTTGCAGAACAGGTAAAGAAACGAGCTGATCAGAAACGGCATCGGATCACCTTTGAACCAGATGCCAAACATCGGTATCGCCAGCACCAACGTCAAAGCCCACTCCGCGACCGCAACGATCATGTAGGCGAGAATCTTCCCCAACAGGTATTCGTGCGCGTGAATGCTCGCGACGTAAACCTGCAAGATCGTCTTCTGCTCGCCTTCGCGCGACATCGCGAGGGCGACGAGCAACGGCGGAAACAGTGCCAGGCCAACGGCGAAAGTTGCTGGTCCAATGTACTGGTTCGAATCGTGCCCGGGGTTGAACCAGAATCGCGTTTGCGCCTCAATCGCAGGCGCTGTGGCAAAGCCATTCTGACGATTGAAAGCTTGCGAGATCATCGCCGCGTTGTTGCGCATGACGTTCGCGGTGTTGGCGTCAGTGCCGTCGATCAACCATTGCACTTCGGTTGACTTGCCACGTTGCAAATCGGCTTCGAACTTCGCCGGGATGACGATCGCCGCGCGTGCTTCCGACTTGTCGAGCGCGCTTTCGGGCGCCGCGGTAATCGACAACGGCAGGATTCTGAACGTCAGCGAAGCGCGAATCGCTTCCACGTAGCGACGTGACGTGGGCGTCTGGTCCCAATCCTGGACCACCACCGGCAAATCGCTTACGGTCAGCGACACAGACGATCCGATGAGCCACATCAGAATCATCGGCAGCAGCAGCGCCAGCACAACCGTCAACCGGTCGCGTGAAAACTGCGTCAGCTCTTTCCGTATCTGCGCGATAATTCTTTTCATTATTGCTCCTTTGTAGGGGTGGCCCTCCGTGGCCACCCCATGTTCGCGTACGCTGGGGTGGCCACGGAGGGCCACCCCTACAATCATTTCTCGTTGCGCGCTTTCTCCACGACGGAGATAAAGACATCTTCAAGTGAATATGGTGTTTCGTAAGCGCGTAAGACGTTGATATTCGCCGCGCCGAGCTCCTTCGTCAGGCCGGCAATCTCCACCTGGGGATGCTCATCCACCACGACGTGCAAGCGATCTCCGAACAACGAGATTCGCCAGCGCTCACGAGTCTTCTTCAACAAGTCAGCCGCACCTTGCGGATCGTCGGTTATCAACTCGAGCAGGTGCCCACCTTGCGCCGCCTTCACACCCGAAGGCGTTCCTTCAGCCACGAGCTCACCCGCGACCATGAAACCGAGCCGGTTGCACTGCTCCGCTTCTTCGAGATAGTGCGTCGTCACCAGCACCGCCACGCCGCGATCCGCGAAGCTATTGATCATCTTCCAGAACGCGCGTCGTGCGAGCGGATCGACTCCCGACGTCGGCTCATCGAGAAACAACACGCTCGGCTCGTGCATCACCGCCGCGCCAAACGCAACACGCTGTTTCCAACCGCCCGGCAAGCTCCCGGTCACCAGATCGCCTTTGCCTTCGAGCCCTGAAATCTCGAGCACCCATCGCTTCTTCTCTTCACGCTCTTCGCGCGGCACCTGGTAAACCCCGGCGAAGAAGTTGAGGTTCTCTTCGATCGTCAAATCGTCGTACAACGAAAACTTCTGCGACATGTAACCGATGCGCTGTCGCACAAAACTCGACCGCAAGCTTCCACTCTCACCCGCGAGCTCCATCTTTCCGCTCGACGCGGCGATCAGCCCGCAAAGAATTTTGATCGTCGTCGTCTTCCCTGCGCCATTCGCGCCGAGCAGTCCGTAAATCTCGCCGTACTTAACTTCGATGTTGATGTCCTTGACCGCATTGAAACTTCCGAATCGCTTGCTCAAGTTGCGCGCGCCGATCGCGATCGCATCAGCAGGCCGTTGACGAAACTGGCGGCGCCGCGGAAACGGCGATACTTTTAATTCACTACCCAACTCGCGAAGCTTCGCGACGAAAGAGTTTTCGAGCGTTGGCGCGCCCGCTTTGATTTCAGTCGCATTGATTCCGGCGGCGGCAAGCGCGTCGCGCGTGGTCTTCTCACCAGCCTCGACGTTCGCCACCATCAGATCGAGTCGATCGCCAAAGCGCTGCACGTCGTTGATCGAAGGAATCCGTGCCAGGATGTCTTCGGCCTGACCGAGTTGGCCCAGGTCCGCGGCGCGCACTTCCAAACGCTGCAACCCGAGCTTCTCGCGAATCTCAGCCGGCGTGCCGGTTTGTCGAATCACGCCGTCGTACATCAACGCCACACGATGACAACGCTCCGCTTCGTCGAGATACGGCGTCGCGACAACCATCGTCATGCCATCACTCGCCAGACCCGCGAGCGCATCCCAGAACTCACGGCGTGAAACCGGATCGACGCCCGTCGTCGGCTCGTCGAGCAGAAGAATCTTCGGCTCGGCGATCAGCGCACAGGCGAGGGCGAGTTTCTGTTTCATGCCGCCACTCAAGCTTCCCGCGAGTCGATCTTTGAAACGCGCCATGTCAAACATCTCGAGATAGTGATCGCCACGTTCGATGATCTGCTTTCGTTTCAACAGTCGCAGTTGGCCCACGTAGCGCAGGTTCTCGGCCACGCTCAGGTCCTGATACAGGCTGAACGTCTGCGTTAGATAACCGACAAACGGTCGCGCATCGACGGTCGTTTTGCCGTACATCCTCGCCTCGCCCGACGTTGGTTCCATCACACCGCCGAGCACCTGGAACACCGACGTCTTGCCTGCACCGTCTGGTCCGATGATTCCGAAGATCTCGCCGGCTGCGATGTCGAGGTCCACACCTTTCACCGCTTCGAACCCGTCGTAGTTCTTGACGAGACTGCGGACTCGGACGGCCGGCTCGCTCGTCTCGAGAATTTGCGGCACTGCCAGTGAATTGATGGCTGCTTCAACTGCGCTCATAACGGCACGCTCCTCAAACTAGTCGGTGATCACTTCGCCATCCGCAGGCATGCCCGGCTTGGCATAGCCCGCCGCGCTCTTCAGCATCAGCTTGACGCCGACAACCTGCTTCACGCGATCGTCTTTGAAGTAAGTGTTCTCAGGTGTGAAGGACGCTTCCGGATCGATGCGCGAAACAACTGCTTCCAGTGGACGGTCCGGCGCAGAGTCGAGATAAACGCGCGCTGTTTGACCCGCGCGCACGCGTCCGATCTCGCCTTCGGGAATGAACCCGCGCAGGTAGACGGCGTCGAGATTCACTAACGTCACGAGCGTCGTACCTGCGGCAACCACCTCGCCGGGTTCGGCTGAACGAGTGGCAACGGTGCCGTCGATCGGAGCGAGCACTTGCAGATCGTCGCGATCGGCCTGCACTTCACGCAGCTTTGCGCGTGCGTGTTCGGCCTCGGCTTGTGCCGCGGTGATTTCCGATTGCGCCTGGAGAATCTGTTTGCGAACCGCCGTTGCTTGCGAGGTGCGCATCGCAGCGTTTGACAGGTTGGCTTTCGCCATCGTCAACGATCCGCGAGCGACGTCGACCTGGCGACGAGCGGCGCGAACTGCGGCTGCGTGTGCTTCAGCAGTTGTCTGCGCTTGCCGGCCGGTCCGCTCCGGCACGTCGCCGTCAGATGCGAGCCTCGTGTATCGCTGTTCGTCGTAACGAGCCTGGCCGTAATCTGCTTCGGCTTGGGCGAGTTGCGCTTCGGCATGGGCCACCTGTGCTTCCGCCTGGCTGACTCGACCCTGCGCGTCGATGCGCGCCTGGTCCACGCCGATGTTGCTCTCTTCGAGCTGCGCGTTCAGGACTGCGATCTGCTGCTGCGCGCTCAGGACGCGTGCTTCAGCTTGCAGCACCATCGACTGTTCCTGCTGCTCGCGCGCTCGGACTTGTTCGTCGTCGATCAAGGCGATGAGTTGTCCGGCTTTCACCTGGTCGCCTTCGCGAACCTGAATCTCGCGGATGCGGCCGGAGATTTTGGTTGCGACTGTGGTGTCGTCGCCTTCGATGCGACCGCTTAGTTTGATCAGGTTGCGCGGCGCGGGCGGCGTGCGAATCAGGAAGTACCAGATAGCGCCACCTGCGATTGAAAGGACCAGTAGTGCAATCACGGCTTTGACCGGCTTGGGAATGCGCTTGTTAACTTTCGGGTCTGACATATGTTTCTCCTTATTATGTGAACTCTGCTTGGGTATTGGATCCGTCATCGACCCGACGCTACCGCGTTACGGTACTGACCCGATCCCCGCTACTGTTCTGCTCTAAGCGCAGGCCGTCGGAAATCACCGCGACGTTGCGATAGCGGAACGTGTTGCCCGTGGCGCGTTGGAATTCGGCGATGGCCTTGTTGAGATTCGTCTGTGTTTCGAGCTCGCGGCCACGCGCCATCACTAAATCCGTCTGGCGTTGCAGCACGAGGAACACTGTCGACATCCCCGCCTGAAACTTGCGCTGCTCGCTCGTGTACTGCTGCTCCGCCGCCAATCGCTGCGCCGCGGCGGCTGACATGCTCGCTTCAACCGAGCGCACGCGCTGAATCGCATTGCGAACTTCAGCTTCAATCTGTTGCTCTGCCTGCGCGCGAACCGACTCCAGCCGGCGCCCCTCAGCGAGCGACTCGCCCAACTCAGCTTTCGCAGTGCGGTTCTTCAACGGCAGCGAGATACGCACGCCGACGCGCACCGTCGGATTGTCCTGGCCCAACAGGTTGGACCACGCGCGCCCGTAACCACCCTGCATATCGCGCGGTATTGTGTTGAACGTGTTCGACGGCAGAACCGGCAGCCCTGCGAGCGTCGACAATTCCGCGACGCGTTTCTCGAGCGACGTAAATCCGTTCAGGATCGGATTGTCATTGTCCGTCAGCGTTCCCGCGTAACCGTTGCTGCTGTAACCGACTTGCAAATCCACCTGCGGCTTCGTCTGGTCACGATAGAAGCGCTTGTTGATCTCGTTGATGTCTTTGCTGGCGCGCAGCTCTGCTAATTCGAAACGATTCTCGAGCGCCATGTTGATGGCATCGCTCAAGAGCATGCGCGGCGCCTCGAGATTCACCGGCGTAACCGGCAACAGTGCGCGCGACCAGAGCGCGGCGCTGCGATCCGCGAGCATGAGCGTCTTGAGCGCATTCTCCGTTTTCGTCACTTCATCCTGCGCGGCGTAGACGTTCTGCTCGAATATCTTCATCTGCGCTTCGGCTTCGACAACGTCGATCGGCGCGAGCACGCCTTGCGCTACCTGTCGCTTGTTCGTCTCAACTTGTGCGCGCGTCTGCTTCACGGCTTCGTTCTGCACTTGCAGGTTCTTGAGCGCATGGACCAGCTCCCAGTAAGCGTGTTCGACTCGCGTAATGACGTCGGTTGCGCGCTGGCGAAACTGAACGTCGGTCAGCGTCAAATTCTTCTTCGCGATCTCGATTTGACGGCGCGTGTCGTCAGTCTTGCGACCGCGAACCAGCGGTTGCGTGTAGCTGAAAGAAAGACGTGACGAGATCGCCGGATCCAGGGCGTTGAAAAAGTTGTTACTTGAAAGGCGTGTGGAAGACACGTCAAACGTGTAAGAACCGCCAAACTTCGGCGCGAGACCGTTCAAACCGATGCGGCTCGTAAAGTCTTTCTGTTTGATCGAGCCGCTGTCGTTGCCGCCGAGGAAAGAAGCGATCGGCGTTGAGCTGCGCTCGAAGTAAGTTTCTGAAAACAACTGCGGATCGTAAGCGCCGCGCCGCGCAGTGAGCCTGTATTCGGCCTTCTCGACGTCGATTCGCGACGTGCGGATGTCGTTGTTGTTCTCCAGCGCGAGCTTGATCGCTTCGTTCAGGCTCAATGGCATGGCGTCGGCTGACTCGACACCGACTCGCTCAGGCGCTGTCGTTTGCGCCTGCGCGCTGATTGAGATCATCATTACTAATGCGATTAGGAATAATTTGATCGTGCTTTTCATAAATTTGGCTCCCCTATCAGTCTTGTTAGTCGTTTTCAGCCGCTTGAATGATTTGCTGGAGAAAGTAATGAAGACCGATCAGCTCAACGCCTTTGCGTTTGAGCCGGCAAAGGATCGACGCACTGTCGCTATCGAGAAAGTTGGTGCCCGCCAGATCGATCGCGATCGCGCCTTCGTGTTTCGCGCGTAGCTCGAGGTACGTCGATTCGAGCAGCTCCGCGTCTGCGAGACGCATTGAACCTTCAACTCGCAGCGTCTTCGTCCTTCCCGTTTGACCGTCAACTTGTGTAATTCGTGTAGTCATGCAACGGGGTTAGTGCAACGGCGAGGCCACGCGTGCGTGTGGTGGACCAGCGACGCGTAAGTCATTGAAGAGGAATGAAATGGCTGACAGATCGCCGGCGTCTGGAATTTGGTGGGCTTGCGATTTGAAAACCGTATTTGGCGTCCGACGCCAAATACGGCGTCCACGAAGCAGGTTTTAAATTGTGGCTTTATATCGGTTCAAATGAGTGGTATAACGGCGCCACACAAGGAGGACTTAAAGATGCTGAGTTTCATTGCGTGGTTAATCGTCGGGTTGATCGCGGGCGCACTCGCTCGCTTAATCATGCCGGGACGAGATCCTATGGGCATCGTCGCCACAATAGTTCTGGGAATCGTCGGCTCGATTCTCGGCGGCCTGGTGAGTTGGGGAATCTGGGGAGCTGACGACGGGCGTTTCCACCCCGCCGGTCTTCTGCTTTCGATACTCGGCGCGATTATCGTTCTCTGGATTTGGCGAATGATCAAGAGCCGCAATACCGTCTAGCAGAAATTAGTGCCTGAGCTGCCGGACATCGTTGTTTATATCGAGGCTCTCGAGAAACGAATCCAAGGCAGTGTTCTCGAACGCGTCCGTGTCGCAAGTCCTTTCCTGTTGCGCACGGCCGTGCCACCTCTGTCCAGCGTTGAGGGCAAAAAGATCGTCGAGCTGCGCAGGCTTGGCAAAAGGATCTGCTTCGGGCTCGAAGGAGATCTGTGGCTCGTGCTGCACCTGATGATTGCAGGCAGGCTGCACTGGTATGACGAGCGGGCCAAGGCTGCGAAGAGACCTAAGGGTGTGGCCGTGTTTGAGTTCAGCACCGGCAGTTTGGTGCTAACTGAAGCGGGCACGCAGAAGCGTGCGTCGTTGCACGTGATCGAGGGCGAGGCCGGACTCGACAATCTCAATCCGGGTGGGCTGGAAGTTTTTGACGCAACGGCGGAAGAGTTTGCGCGCGCAATCCGCGCCAGGAATCACACATTGAAACGAGCCCTCACCGATCCACGCATTCTCAGCGGCATCGGCAACGCTTACTCGGACGAGATCCTCTTCGAAGCAAAACTCTCGCCGTTCACGCTCACACAAAAACTCACTGACAAAGACATCGAACAACTCTTTGCGGCAATCAAGCGAACGCTGTCTGACTGGCTCGAGCGTTTGCGTTCGGAATCAAAGGATCGCTTCCCGGAAAAGGTGACGGCGTTTCGTCCGGACATGGCGACGCACGGCAAATACGGTGAGCCGTGTCCACGTTGCGGCAGCAAGATCCAGCGCATCCGTTACGGCTCGAACGAAACGAATTACTGCCCTACGTGTCAAACCGGCGGCAAACTCCTCGCCGATCGCGCCCTCTCGCGTTTATTGAAAGATGACTGGCCCCGCACACCCGAAGAACTCGAGAACCTGACGAAAAGTTAGGCCGCAGATGACGCAGATGAACGCGAATTAGATTTGCGTTCATCTGCGTTCATCTGCGGCTTATAAAGTTCATCGCTCCCGACATCGAACACGCGGTTGAGGCGGGCGCGGTAGTTTTCGAAGGCGAACTGGCCGCCGAGTTGGAGTAGTTGTTCTTCGGAGAATTTCTCGCGAAGACGCGCATAAAGTTCGTCGGAGATGTTTGACGGCGTGTCAGCCATGGCGTCCGCGAGCTCAATCACCAGCTTCTCGACATCCGAGAACACCGACAGATCATTCTTCACCACTGCCAACAGTTTCTCATCCGTCAATCCAGCTTTTCTGCCGACGGCAGAATTGACGTCCACTCAAAACGGACACCCCACGCGCGCGGCGGTCCGCACCTTCCCGAGCTGAACAAACCGCAGTGAGACTTTTCGCTTCCGCCCGAGCCCGGCCTCCATCGCGATGCTGCCCCAAACCATCCCCGGCAAACGCATCTGTTGCTTCACCGGCGTCAAGTCCTTGCCAAACATCTTGCGCATCGTGGTGTAGAACCAACGCAAGTGCCACGGCGCCTGACTCTTCTCTATCCCGGAAATCCTGTTCATCGACTAACTTTCCGTTCCGCGTTTTCAAGATGCCTCGTGGTCCCATCAGTAACGCTCAGATTCGTCGGGATAAATTGACTCGTGTCCGGCGCTCGCAGCCCACGAGGCTCCACGCCTTCATCCAACGTCTTCCCTTCCCTCATCGCGCGTTCCTGAGCCTCAACGATTTTCTTACTCACGACAAGACCATTCACGATCAGCGCCAGACCGACCATGAACGGGATAACTCCCGCTACCCATAACCGCGTGAGTATTTCCGCCACGTCAGGCGCAACGCGACTCGCAACACCCTGCATAAAAATAGCCAGGAAGATCGTGAGCCCGACACCGATACTACTCACGATCACGCCCGCTTTGATTTCGTTGTAACGCTTAATCTCGGGCGTGATGCCGAGACGGCGCTCCATTTCGAGCTTGCGCATTTCCGCCATCTGGCCCGACATGAACATGTCCGCGACCCAGGTGTTGCCCCATTCAAACTTCTTTCCTTCGGGCGCTTCCATCGCTTCGCGCACCGCTTGCAGGTTCGCGCCACATGACGTGCAGAACTTTATGTCGTCACTTTGATTTACGGCACAACGAGGACAGATCATAAGCAGCTCCTGTGTTCGGAATCGCTAAAGGATACGACGATTGTACGGCGTTGGTTCGTGTCAGGGAAAGTTCCGCTATAATCGTCCCTCTTCAAACATGAAGCCCCTTCCCGTAAAAAGCATTGCGCATTACCGGATCGTCGAGCCGATCGGCGCCGGTGGCATGGGCGCGGTCTACAAAGCTTACGACAACAAGCTGCAGCGCACCGTGGCGATCAAGCTGCTGCCGCCGGAGTACGTCTCGCAGGACGATCGCCGTCGCCGTTTCTTTCAGGAAGCGCGCGCTGCTTCGGCGTTGAGCCATCCACACATTCTCACGATCTACGAAGTCGGCGAAGACGATGGCAGGCCCTACATCGCGATGGAATACGTCGCTTTCCAGCACAGTGGGATCCGAAGCTTGGAATTCACGTGACTTGAAGTCGCG
>JADMIO011153683.1_pt1 | contig 11294 bp, 12 predicted proteins | sample 8958161 | NCBI WGS metagenome assembly JADMIO01 (sample SAMN16585339, study PRJNA669376) | soil metagenome | isolation source: Crop rotation soil | place: USA: Cullars Rotation, Alabama | collected 2011 | reverse complement strand
GCTCCGCGTCGCGCGCTTTCATGGCCTCGGTGAGGTCGGCGCGGATCTGCTGGGTCAAGTTCGGCATGTTGCGTTGCTCCTCGGCGCCATTCTATTCTCGCGCGCCATGCCGCTCGACCTCCCGGCGCTCCTGCGCGAGACCGGCGCGCTGCTGACCGGCCACTTCCGCCTCTCCTCCGGACTGCACAGCCCAGGCTACGTGCAATGCGCGCGGCTGCTCGAGCATCCGCGGAACGCGAAGGCGATCGGCACCGCGCTTGCCGGCAGATTGCGCGACGCCGGTGCGCGCAAGGTCGTCTCCCCCGCGCTCGGCGGCGTGATCATCGGCTACACCGTGGCCGAGGCGCTCGACGTGCCGTTCGTCTTCACCGAGCGGAAGGAGGGCGCCATGACGCTGCGGCGCGGATTCCGCATCGAGCCCGACGAGCCGGTGGTGATCGTGGAGGACGTCGTCACGACGGGGAAGTCGACGCGCGAGACGGCGGACGTCGCCGCCGCGCAGGGCGGGCGCGTCGTCGCCTTTGCCTCGATTCTCAATCGCAGCGGCAAAGAAAATCCGTTCGACGCGCGTTATGAATCGCTGATGGCGCTCGCGCTGGAGACGCACGACGAAGCGAGCTGCCCGCTCTGCGCGAGGGGGCTCGCGCTCGACGCGCCGGGGTCGCGATACTCGGCATGAAGGTCGACGTCGTGGCCGTGCGCGGCAACGAGGCCGAGCTCCTCATCGACGGCCGCACCGCGTTCGTGCCGTTCATCGTCAAAGGCGGCGAGGTCTGGTTCGCGCTCGACGGAGAGATCTGGACCGTCGACGTCACCGACAAACGCGCCAAGGCGCGGCAGCGCGACCACTCCCTGAGCGCGCCCATGCCGGGGATCGTGTTGAAGATCCTCGTCACGGTCGGGCAGCAAGTGGCCAAAGGCGCGCCGCTCGTGATCCTCGAGGCCATGAAGATGGAGCACCAGGTCGTGGCGCCGCGCGACGGCACGGTTGCGGCAATTCACTGCACCGAAGGGGAGCTCGTGCAGCCCGGCGTAGACTTGGTCGAGATCACATGAAGATCGCCGTCGACAGCGTGAAGATCGTCGAAGTCGGCCCGCGCGACGGCCTGCAGAACGAGAAGGTCACCGTCCCCACCGACGCCAAGGTCGCCTTCATCACTGCCCTCGGCGACGCCGGCCTGCGCACCATCGAGGCGGGCGCTTTCGTCTCGCCGAAGTGGGTGCCGCAGATGGCCGACACGGCCGATGTTTACGCGAACATTCCGAAAGATCCGGGCGTCGAGTACCCGGTCCTCGTGCCGAACATGAAGGGTCTCGAGCGCGCCCTCGACGCGGGCGTGACGTCGGTCTCGATCTTCACCGCCGCGTCGGAGACGTTCAACAAGCGCAACATCAACATGTCGATCGACGAGTCGTTCGAGAACTACGCCCCCGTGGCGGCGCGGGCGCGCGAGCACGGCGCGCGCGTGCGCGGCTACGTCTCGACGGCGTTCGGCTGTCCGTACGAAGGCGACGTCGCGCCGGAGAAGGTGCTCGAAGTCTGCGCGCGCCTCCTCGACCTCGGATGCTACGAAGTCTCCGTCGGCGACACCATCGGCGTCGGCACGCCGATGCAGGTGCAAGGGGTGATCGGCATGCTGCTGCAAGTCATCCCCGCGAAGCGCCTGGCCATGCACTTCCACGACACGCGCGGCACGGCGCTCGCGAACACGCTGGCCGCGCTGGAGATGGGGATCGCGACGTTCGACGCCTCCGCGGGAGGCCTCGGCGGGTGCCCGTACGCGCCCGGCGCCTCGGGCAATCTGGCCACGGAGGATTTGGTGTACATGCTGGACGGAATGGCGATCGAATCGGGCGTCGATCTGAACCGTCTCGTCGCGGCGTCGTCGATCATCGCGCCGTATCTCGATCACCCACTGCCGGGGAAGTACCTGCAGGCGTGCACGAAGCCGGTCGGGGCGCATCGCGTTCGCCCGGCGACAAACGCGGTACAGTAGGGCATGCTGAAGGACGGCTGGTTCGTCGTTCCCTGGCAGGTGATCTTCCGCGACCTCGACGCGTTCGGCCACGTCAACAACGCCGTTTACCTCTCCTACTTCGAGTGGGCGCGCGCAAAGCTCTGGTTCGAGCTGACCGGCGGCGGCAACCCGCGCGACATCAGCTTCATCGTGGCGCGCGCGGAGATCGACTTCAAAGCGCAGATCGGGCTGGAGCCGATCGAGCTCGCCGTGCGCGTCGGCGAGATGCGCACGACGTCGTTCGACACGCTCTACGAAATTCGTAACAAGAATGGCAAACAACTTGCCGCTACCGGCAAGGTCGTGCTTGTTCTCTTCGACTGGATGCGCCATGCGAAAGTGCCGATCCCCGATGATCTGCGCGAGAAGGTCCGGACGATGTTCGGGAGGGAGTGAGGAATGACGCAGGCACGCGTGCTGACGCACCCCGCGTTCGCCCGCCGCCGCTTCGTGGAGATGGCCCAGCTCCCCGACGCGGCGCTCGATCTGGTCGAGGCATCGCTGGTGATCGACGTCGAGGACAACCCGACGATCTCGATCGACCGCTATCTCGAGCAGGTCAACGGCTGGAGCGACGCCGTGCTCCAGCGCCTTGGCGGGTCGCACGACGTCGAGCGCATCGTCGAGGCCGTCAATACGCTGCTCTTCGACGAAGAGGGCTTCCGCGGCGAGAACGACGACTATTACGACCCGCGCAGCGCGCTCTTGAGCGAGACGCTCGACCGCCATGCCGGGCTGCCGATGACGCTGTCGGTCCTCTACATCGAGATGTCCCGCCGCGCCGGCGTCGACGTCTCGGGCGTCGCGCTGCCGGGGCGGTTCCTGGTGAAGTTCAGCGGCGCGTTCGGACACGTCGTCGTCGATCCGTTCGACGGCGGCCGGGTGCTGACGACGCCCGAGTTGCAACAGCTCCTCGACGACGTCTACGGCGGCGGCGTGCGCCTGCGCGAGCATCACCTCCGCTCCTTCACGGCGAAGGAGATCCTGGCGCGCGAGCTCGCGCACCTCAAGTCGGCCTACCTGGCGCGGCACGACCTGCAGCACGCCGCCGCGTCGATCGACCGCCTGCTGATCCTCGACGGCAACGACGCCTACGAGCTCCGCGACCGCGCCGCCGTGGCCATGCAGCTGCACGCCTACGGCACGGCCATCGAGTGCTTCGAGCGCTACCTGGCGCTCATGCCCCACGCCGACGACCGCGGGAGGGTCCGCGAGCAGATCGCCTGGCTTCGCGGATGGCTGGAAAAGAATTGACGATGTTACGCTTGTACGCGGCGTGATCACCGGCTTCAACACCGACATCAAGCACAACGAAAAGGTCTACCACATCCAGACCGAGGACAAGGGTCTGCAGAATCCGTACATCGAGTCGCTCGTGTACGTCGGCGGCGAGATCCTGGCCTCGAAGAAGACCTCGTACGCCGAGCAGCTCAAGACCGGCGTCGACGAAAAATGGATCGGTAACCTGATGGAGCAGCAGCACCGCACGATGATCGCGGCGATCAAGCGCGGGCGCTTCGACGGGCCGGCCGATCCGACGCGCTCCGCGGCGCCTAGGCCGGGGCCGACGCTTTCGGCGGAGCCGGTGCCGGCACCCACGCCCGCCGCGACGGCCACGCCGCCGCTCGACGACCGCACGCTCGACCAGGTCATCATCGACTACCTTGCCTCCGAGGCCGAGAGCGAGCACCTGGAGCTGTCGCTCCTGAGCAGCGGCGCGGAGTTCTTCGCCGGCTCGGCGGTCGAGGTGCGCGTGGCCACGAAGAAAAGCCTCTCCCAGCAGCCCATCCCCGCCGCCGCCATCGAGGTCAAGGTGATCTCCACCGTGGAGGCGCCGCGGGTGATCTTCCGCGGCAAGACCGCCGCCGACGGCACGGCCATCGTCCGCGCCACCATCCCCGCGTTCCGCGAGGGGACGGCGGCCGTGATCATCTCCGCGCAGAGCCCGATCGGGAACGACGAGGTGAAGCAGTTGGTGAAGCGGCGAAAGTAGGGAGGCCGAACGCCTCCTCTTGCGCGCGGTCGACGCGTGTGCTAAATACCGAACCGCATGGTTCAGTATGCGCCCGTCCAACTCGATGCTTCGTTTGCCGCGCTCTCGGATGCCACCCGGCGCGGCGTTCTCGAGCAGCTCGGACGCTGCGACGCTTCGATCACGACCCTGGCCGAGACGTTCCACATGACGCTCACCGGCATGAAGAAGCACGTCGGCGTCTTGGAGCAGGCCGGGCTCGTGACCACGGAGAAGGTCGGGCGCATCCGGACCTGCAAGCTCGGCCCGCGCCGTTTGGAGGAAGAGACGGCCTGGCTGGAGAGGTACCGCCGGCTCTGGGACGCACGGTTCGACGAGCTGGACAAGGTTGTCGAGGAACTGAAAGGGAAGGAGACGATCCCATGAAAAACATCACGACGATGGAACGAACGTCCGAGCGCGAGCTCGTCGTCACCCGCAACGTCAACGCTCCGGCGCGCATCGTGTTCGAGGCGTGGACCAACCCCGAGCTATTCACGCAATGGTGGATCCCAAAGTCGTTTGGCCTGTCGCTGCGTTCCTTCGAGGCGGATATTCGTACCGGCGGCCGATACCGTTTGCTCATCGCGCAGGGCGACTCGGAGCCGATGGCGTTCTTCGGCAGGTACCTCGAAGTGACACCGCACCGCCTGGTCTGGACCAATGAGGAAGGTGGAGACGCCGGTCCCGTCACCACGGTGACGTTCCAAGACAACGGGGACAAGACGCTCATGGTCCTGCACGAGCTTTATCCCTCGAAGCAAGCCCTGGACGCTGCCCTCTCCTCCGGGGAGAAAAGCGGGATGGACGAGACGTTCGAGCAACTGGACGAGCTTCTGGCCGGCCTTGGCGCGAGCGTGGGGCAAGGCTGAAGCAGCCCATCGTCATGCTGAGCCGCGCCGACGCACGCGGCTCAGCATGACGTGGCGCCCTGCCTGCATAACGCACTCTCGCAATGCCCCGCGGAGTCCGCATCCTCCTGACCCTGGCCGGCCTCGTTCTGGTCGGCTACCTGCTCGTCAGCCTCTATCTCCCTTCCTCGCGCTGGCTCGTGTTCGGCGTCGACAAGCACTCCGGGGCGGTGCGCATCGTCGAGTCGCACATCACGCTCCTGCCGCCGAACCAGTTCTACCGGCTCAAGTTCGAGAAGCGCGAGGGATTCGCGCAGCGCGACGGGATGATCCGCATCACCTCGAAAGAGGGGGTGCCGGTGTCGGTCTATTACCGGCTGCGCTTCGGGGTGGCCGGCAATCGCCTGCCGGACGCGCAACGCATCGTCAACGACGGATGGAACGCCTGGATCCGGGCGCGCGTCTCCGAGGCCGTGGCGGCGGTGGCGGCGCAGGTGCCGATCGAGGACCTGCTCTCGCCGACGTCGCAGTTCAATACGCAGGGGCGCGATCCGCTGCGGCGCACCGTGGCCGGGCACCTCGCGCGCAGCGGCTTGAACGTGACGGCCTTCGAGATCGCCCGCATCGACGCCGACCGCGACGCGCTCCTGCGCGTGAAGCGCACCGAGTTGCGCCGCGACGCGCGCAGCGCGCCGGGACGCCTGGCCATCATCGCCCTCGACGGCGCCGACTGGGAGCTGCTCTCCGAGCTCGCGGACGACGGCCGCATTCCGAACCTCAAGGCCCTCGCGCAGGGCGGCACCACGGCGACGGTGCAGTCGATCCAGCCGATGGTCTCGCCGATGCTCTGGACGACCGTCGCCACCGGCCTCACGCCCGACCGCCACGGCGTGCTCGATTACATCGACCACGCGCTGCACCTGCCGGTGAGCGCGTACTCGCGCCGCGCGCCGGCGCTGTGGGAGATCGCCGACTCGTTCGGCCGCAGCGCGCTCGTGGCGAACTGGTGGACCGACTGGCCGCCGTCGCAGCACGACAACGTCATCGTCGACGCGCCGGTGGAGCTGCGCCCCGACGTGCTCTACCCCGAGGCCATCCGCCAGCGCGCGGAATCGCTCGACGTGCCGCTCGACACCGTCGGCTACCCGCAGATCCGCCGCTTCCTCAACATCAGCCCCGCGGAGTACGACAAGGCCGTGAACAGCGGCGCCGCCGCCGACCCGATCAACGTCTTCCGCCGCGTGCTGGCCAAGACGTGGAGCGATCACCGCGTGGCCATCAACCTCTACAACGACGCGCGGCGCAACGGCCGCGAGCCGCTGCTGGTGATGATGTCGTACGAGGGGACCGACGCGGTCAATCATCTCTTCGCGCCCTTCCATCCGCCGTACCGCGAAGGGATCAGCACGGACAACTACCGCAAGTTCTGGCCTGCGGTGGCGAATTACTACAGCGAAGTCGACCGCCTCGTCGGCGAGTGGATGGGCGTGCTCGCGCCCGACACGAACGTGCTGATCGTCTCCGCGCACGGCTTCCGCTGGGGAAAGAACCGCCCGCGCTCGATGCCGAACGGAGGGGCGATGCTCTCCGACCACCGCAGCACCGGGATCTTCATCGCCTACGGCCAGCGCGTGCAGCCGTCGCGCGGGAACCACCCCATGTCGATCTTCGACGTCGCTCCGACCGCGCTGGCGCTGCTCGGCCTCCCGAAGTCGACGGAGATGCCGGGCAATCTCGTGCCGTGGGCGTTCAAGGACGTCGCGCCGCTGACGTCGGTGCGCGTCGTGAGCTACAGCGAGTTCGTGAGCTCGAAGCCGGCGCCGGCGCCGCAGTCGGTCGACTCGAAGCAGTACGAGGCGGACCTCCGCGCCATCGGGCATCTGTACGATCCGTCGAAGAACCTCCAGCCGCTGCTCGACGAGGACGAGCCGCAGAAGGCGGCGACGCCGATTCCGCCGGAGCAGTGGGGCGCCTACGCGTACTACAACAACCTCGGCGTGCAGTTGCGGCAGCAGGGAAAGCTGATGCCGGCCATCGACGCCTTCGACCGCGCCATCGATCTCAATCCGGAGCGGCCGACGCCGTACCTGAACAAGGCCATGGCCCTGTTCGACAAGCAGTACTACACCGACGCGGACGAGACGTTCCTCACGGCGGTGGCGAAGGGGCTGCCGAACGCGGAGCAGTGGACCATCGACTTCGCCGCGCTCTACCGCGAGCGCAACATGCCGAGCCGGGCCATCGCGCTGCTGTACAAGACGCGGCAGATGTTCCCGCAGTCGTACGCGATCTCGGCGAACCTCGGCTCCGCGCTGGTGGCGGCGAACCGCTACACGGAAGGGGTGCCGGAGCTGGAGCGCGCGCTGGGGATGCAGCCGTCGTCGACGATGGTGCTGAACAACCTCGGCATCTTCTACTCGAAGAAGCACGACTTCGCGCGGGCGTTGGATTACTGGAACCGCTCGCTCTCGATCGAGCCGCGCCAGCCGCAGATCCGCGCGGCGGCGGAGGCGGCGCGGACGATGCTTTGATCAGACCGCAGAGCGCAGGGGGCAGGGCGCAGATGGTTGCCTCGTGAAGGCACGGTTCCGGCAGAGGTCGCGCCCGTCAGCGAGGACATCCCCTGCGCCCCGCCCCCTGCGCCCTGCGCCCTACTCGAGGAAACGTCACGCCCACCATCGATGCGCCGCACGCGCCGCCGGGCCCGCTTGACTTGAGACTGAGTCTCAGTACAGAATCGAGACCGTCCAATGCCGGCCGTCGAACGAGAGATCAGCCGCTTCGAAAACTTCCTCGGGACCCAGGGCCTCCGCCTGACCCAGGAGCGCGTCGCCCTCGTGCGCGAGATCTTCTCCACCCACTACCACTTCGAGGCCGACGAGCTCCTGCTCAAGATGAAGCAGAAGGCCGTCAAGATCTCGCGCGCCACCATCTACCGCACTCTCGAGCTCCTGGTGAAGTCCGGCATGGTCCGCCGCGTTCACCTCGGCGAAGACCACTACCACTACGAGTACGTGAGCGGGAACTCCCACCACGACCATCTCATCTGCACGACCTGCGGCTCGGTCATCGAGTTCCACGACACCACGCTCGAGAACCGCACCCGCGAGATCTGCGAGAAGAAGAAGTTCACTCCCACGTTCTACAACCTGCAGGTCCTCGGGATCTGCGACTCCTGCCGACGGAAAGGTGCGTTGCCCGTGGCCCCCGATCGCGTCACCGCGATCTCCGAGGGTGCCCTGCAGCTTCGCAAGTAACTCATGCTCCCTGCGCTCGTCATCGTCTTCCGCGAAGGCTTCGAAGCCTTCCTCACCGTTGCCATCATCTTCGCCTTCCTGCGCAAGACCGGGCGCGACTGGCTGCGGCCCACGGTCTACGCCGGCATCGTCACCTCCATCGCCGCGAGCTTCGCCCTCGGCTGGGTGTTGATGCGCGTTAACCAGCCGCTGTGGGAAGGCATCCTCAGCATCGTCGCCGCGGTGCTCGTGGCCACGTTCGTCGTCCACGTCTGGCGTACCGCACCGCGGATGAAGGGCGACATGGAAGCGCACCTTGAGACGGCGTCGTCGCGCACGTCGCGCGGGCTGGCCGTCGCGGGCGTCTTCGTCTTCACCGTGCTGATGGTCACCCGCGAAGGGATGGAGACGGCGCTGATGCTGATCCAGGTCAAGAACACGCGCTTCATCCTCGGCTCGCTCGCCGGCATCGTCGCCGCGGCGGCGATGTCGTGGGCGTGGGCGCACTACGGGCATCGCATCAACCTGAAGCGCTTCTTCCAAGTCACCGGCCTCTTCCTCCTGCTCTTCACCGCGCAGATCGTCTTCTACGCGATCCATGAGCTCTCCGAGGCCGAGGTCCTGCCGAACAGCGCAGCGATCCACACCGCCACCGAGCCGTTCTCGCCCGTCGGCGTGTACGGCAAGTGGTTCTCGATCCTCATGGTCGGCTTCTGCGCGGCGTGGCTCCTGGCGGTGTCGATGAAAGACCGCTTCCAGCGCGCGCACGCCGTGGTCATGCTGCTGATCGTCGTGGCGATCTTCCCCGCCGCGGCCGCGCACGCCGACACGACGCGCGCGCAGTCGCTCATGGGCACGGTGTGCGAGATCACCGTCCCCGACAACGACGCCAAGTACATCGACCTCGCCTTCGATGAGGGCAAGCGCCTCGACGCCATCATCGACACCTGGCGCGACGACAGCGAGCTCTCGCTCGTTAACGCTCAGAAGCTCCACACCGTCTCCGGAGAGTTGGGAGGAATGCTGATCACGACGGTATGGTGGGCGAACAGGACCGGCGGCGCGTTCAACCCGCTGGTTCGGCCGCTGGTCGACATCTGGAAGACGCGCGACGGCGGCGCCGTCCCCTCGCGGGAACAGATCGCCGAGGCGATGAAGCTCGTCGACCTCGCCAACGTCGACGTGACGAAGGAAAAGATCACGCTGAAGAACGGCGCGATGGTCGAGGAAGGGGCGTGGGGTAAGGGCCTGGCCCTCGACCGCATGCTCGGCGTCTTCAAGCAAAAAGGGGTTCTGCGCGCGCGCATCAACTTCGGCGGGCAGATCGCGCACTACGGCGACCAGCCGTACGTCACGATCGCCGACCCGAAGAAGCGCGACACGCCGGTGCTCGGCTTCTCGCTCGGCAAGCGCTCGATCTCCACGAGCTCCGGCTCGGAGAAGAGCTTCACCGTCGGCGACAAGACGTTCACGCACATCATCGACCCACGCACCGGCTTCGCCATGCCGGCGTGGGGCTCGGTGTCGGTGATCGACAACTCGGCCTTCGTCGCCGACATCCTCTCGACCGCGCTCTACGTCATGGGCCCCGAGGCGGGCATGAACTGGGCGAAGGCGCACAACGTCAGCGCCATTTTCATTACCGACAAGAACGAAGTCCTGACGTCGGCGCCGATCCAGGGTTTGCAGGCGCTCGACGCGAAGTTCTCGATCAAGAAGTAAGAGGATAGAAACGATGATTCGACGTTTCCTGGTCGTGGTGTGCTCATTCGCGCTGGCGAGCGCGGCAATCGCACAAGATACGGGCGATCTCGAGCGCCGCCTGCGCGCGCTGCAGGACAAAGTCAACGAAGTCGAGGAGCTGAAGCGCGAGATCGACGTGCTGTCGAAGGAGATCGAGGCGCTCAAGACGGGGCAGCAGAAGCAGACGGTCGAAGTGACGCCCGCGCTCTCCGGCCGCCAATACGGCCTCGGCGCCGCGGCCTCGAAGGTCTATCGCTCCGAGCCCGGCTTCTCCATCGGCGGCTATGGCGACATGGTCTACGCGAACCGCCGCGGCGGCGAGAGCACGGCCGACCTCGTGCGCGCCGTCCTCTACACCGGCTACAAGTTCAACAACAACGTTCTCTTCAACTCGGAGCTCGAGGTCGAGCACGCGTCGACGGAGCTCGGCGGCGCGGTGTCGATGGAGTTCGCCTACCTCGACTTCCTGATGAAGCCGCAGGCGAACGTGCGCGCCGGCGTGGTGCTGATGCCGGTGGGCTTCATTAACGAGCAGCATGAGCCGACGGCGTACTTCGGCGCGCAGCGGCCGGTGGTGGAGCGCGTCATCATCCCGACGACGTGGAGCGAGATCGGCGCGGGGCTCTTCGGCGACGTCGGCCGCTTGAGCTACCGCACGTATCTGACGACGGGGATGGACAGCGCGCGCTTCGAGGCCGAGGAAGGGCTGCACGAAGGGAAGCAGGCCGGGGCGGAGGCGAAGGCGGAGGACTTTGCGTTCGTGGCGCGCGCCGACTGGCACCCGATCGAGGGCACGCTCCTCGGCGGCGCGTTCTACACCGGCAACTCCGGGCAGGGGCGCGGCTTCGGCGGGCGCGTGAACCTCGCCGAGGTGCACGCGGAGTCGAAGTTCCGCGCGGTGTCGCTGCGGGCGCTGGCGGCGCGCGCGTCGATCGGCGACGCCGCGGCGATCAACGAAGCGAACGGCTTGGTGGGCGAGGAGTCCGTCGGGAAAACCCTCGGCGGCTGGTACGTCGAAGGGGGCTACGACCTCGGCAACGGCAACGTGGCGTTCATCCCGTACGCGCGCTACGAGTGCTTCGACACGCAGCGCAGCGTGCCGTTCGGCTTCGAGCGCAATCCGGAGAACGACGCGCGCGTCTTCACGCTCGGGATCGAGGTGAAGCCGATCCCGCAGACGGTGATCAAGGCCGACTGGCAGCAGCGCAAGAGCAAGAATCAGTTCAACCTCGGACTCGGGTACATCTTCTGATGAAGCGATTTCTTGGGCGCACGCTGTGCGCCCCGACCCTGCTCCTGCTCGCGGCCACGGCCGCGCACGCGCGCGTGCTGCTCACGCAGGAGCAGGCGCTGGCCACGGCGTTCCCGAACGGCGTGACGGTGACGCGGCAGAAGTTCTTCCTGACGGAGCAGCAGCTCGCGGCGGCGAAGAGCG
>JADMIO011545469.1_pt1 | contig 11298 bp, 11 predicted proteins | sample 8958161 | NCBI WGS metagenome assembly JADMIO01 (sample SAMN16585339, study PRJNA669376) | soil metagenome | isolation source: Crop rotation soil | place: USA: Cullars Rotation, Alabama | collected 2011 | reverse complement strand
AAAGCAGCCACTCTCTCCGCCAAGCCAATCTTCAACGCACGGCTCCTCTCCGTGCATAACTCGTAGATAGTCGATAAATTGAACGTCAACGCGTGGAAAGAGTGGGATGTTGTTATTAGGGACTCGAGGAGAGTTCGTGCCTGTGTTTAGAGGTTAGCGTTAGTTTCAAGGAGGAGAAGAAGGGGAAGGAGAGAGGGGATGGGGTGAGTTAAGGTTAGGGAGGGGAGGGGTATAAGAGAAAGAGAGAGAGAGAGAGATACGAACCTCATCCATCCTCCCGAGATATAAATAGCAAACCCCCAGGTTCTGGCGCCACATGGCCTTTTCGCCCTCTTCTTCTCCCTCCTCCTCTTCCTCATCATTCGCGTTCCCCTCGATCAAAGTCCGCCAAATCTCAACAGCCCTCTCAAACTCACTATCTGCCATGGCAGCTAGTGCTAAGATTACATTCCGCTCGCTTGTATTCCGAATCTGTCCCTCTCCCCTCTGAACAACACAAGCCCTCGCAGCTTCTACATCGCCGATACAAAGCCACAACAGCGCTTTCTGGATCGAGAGACGAGATGGATTCCTAGGGTCCGCTTTGAGAGTTGAAAGGAAACGCGTGGCGCCCTCAAGATCCTCCATCTCGATGAGCGCAGAAGCAACGCGGATGCCCAGCTCAGCTAATCGGCATTCCCACAACTCAATCTCTCTCTCAACATCTCCCTTCCCCTCCTCACCACTCCCGTCATTCCCATCCTCACCATCCTGACCACCTCTCACACTCTCCCTCCTCAATTTCTTAAGCCCGCTCAAACTACCCCTCGCCTCCCTCGCCAAATCATAATACCCCACCACACCCCTCCTCGCATCATTAAACCCCATGCCCTGCAACCTGACAGCCAAAACCCTCAGTTCCCACGGCACAAGATGTTTCCCATCCGCCTCGTCGCGATAATACGCACTATTCAGATCCTCCAACGCTTTCACCTCTTGCGCAGCCAGCGCGGTCTGGTTACACAGCGTCAGGCTCGCGAGACGAGCATACACCAGCTCGAAGATCTGGGCGTGGTTTGAGGGTGAGATGGAGGGGTTGGAAGAGGTGAGGAGGGATGCGGCTTTGATTGCTGCGGCGCGGAAATGGCCACTTGAGATTAAAACCGAGAGGGGTGTGGAGGGGGAGATCTGTGAGGATGTTACCCTAAAGGGAGGAGGGACGTCGAGGAGGGTTAGGGGGTGGTAGATCTCTGGGCGGAGCAGGAAGGAGAAATCTTTCGATGTTATGCTCGTTCCTCCTGTTGTGGTTATGGCGGACATGTTGGACCGAGAGGGAGAGAGTGATGTTTTGGCTGTGCGGAAGGAGGGCGAGGAGAGGGCGGAGAGGTTGGATCCTGGGCCTGGAGAAGGGAGGCGAGGGGTTAGGTATTGGGATGTTGTGGGGGAGAGGAGGGAGGAGGGGCCTTTGGTGAGTTTGGGTGTTGATGGCGTTGTGCTGGCTAATGGGCTGGAGGGAGTGATTGGTGCGCTGGGGTTTGTTAGTGAGCATGTTTCTGAAGCGGGGAGATACCTACTCGGCCATGTCGAGTGGTCCACGAGTTGGTCGTCGAGGAAGGGCTAGCATAAGCTGTTAGCTACATTTTTGACAAACATAAAGACATGAGAGGACAGTAATGAATCTGCGCATGATGGATGGAAAATCGACATAAAAGGAGGGATGCCTCTCGACTTCTCACTATCTTGCTCTTACCCAGTCTTGACACTGGTTCACCCGAACCATGAATTTGTTGCATATCGCACATTAAGCGCCAGGCGCGATGTTTGTGCTCAGAGAGACTGTTTGTTTCAACGATCTGCTTGGATCACAAGATGCCATCTTGAAATATACGCACGTGACATGGTTTAACCAAGGGCCCCTTCTAATTGCCCTCACACGCCGAAAGGGGCAGAAAGGAAAGACATGGCTGCAAGACATAGAACAGAAGTGAAAGCAGAGATGATAGCGATGAGATGGGATCTTAGAACCCAAGTGCATCAACCCAACTCCTTCACAGGCAAGCTTAAGACATCGTGAAACTTCATATGAACACGCAAGTGAACAGAACAGCAGAAAACATAAGCAATATAAAGAAAGAAAGATCACTGACCTCTACCAGACGAGCCATGTCTGGAATGCCTCTTAGGTGCTGAGTCTTCAGATGGTGTTTCCATAGTTGAGAGTTTGATGAAGCTCAGTCTGGATGCGGGTATGGAGAGGAAGCGTTGGAGAGGTGAGGTTGGCTTAAGTTATGCTCGTGCATAATTAAACGAGCTGTCGCAGCCTTGCATAACTCTCGGCTATTTTTCGGATGCATGAGCAACCACGATAGGAACCCCTTTTCTCTGAACAGGATCGACCCGACAGCACCGTCTGTCAATCTAAGAATCGGACTCGGCATGTAACCCAACCGAAAACAACAGCAAACACATCATCCCGAGATTCTCAAGAGCAATGACCATCTAATTTCAATCCCATCTATTTAGACCTCCGTCAAGTTAGCCTTGGACAGCAGTTCGCAAGCGAATCGCTGCCACCTACCCATGATCCATCACGTTGCGTTACCCCCGTTCTCGTACTAACTCCCTTTCAACCTCCAGGTTCAAAGCATGCGGATCCACTTCACTATTCACAAGCCTGGGATCCCTGTGCAGCTGCGGTGCTTCACTCGTGTGATTCGGGACCGAGTTCAGCTTCGGATCTTGAAACGGTCCAAAGAGTTTATTTGGACGAGGGGATGGCCTGGCATCCTCGAGCTTCCCCGGAGCTCAGCCACGACCTAAGATCTTGTCCTTGGGCGGCGATGCCGACACTTCTCTGTCACCATCACCAAGGCCGTTTTTCTGGTTTGGTTTTATTCTGCTTGTTGATGTCGATTGTTTGTGGACGTTGAAACTTCGCTCGAGAGGGAGCTGTTGTGGTTGTGATTTGGTGCGGGGGAGGTTTTGCCATGAAACATTTGATGCGATTTTCTACACATCCAGCAAACTCTCAAGGCTAACTCGCTTTGGATACAGCTTTCTGGGCAACCAGTAAGTTGAGTTAGCGGGATTATGGGGTAATGCTCATATGTTGAGCTGTCCATGAGACAACATTTGAGCTCTCCAGGTACTATTCCAAACAAAAGCTCATACATGTTACGAATGGGCTCTCTCTTGGTTTTCTTCTCTCGATTTCCTTTTTTCAACGGCCACCTCAAAATCAGGTAGATACGTCCACTGGAAAATTACCTGGAGAATCAAACCCACTCTAAGTATTCCCTATTTCTCCAACACCTTCACTTCCTACTCAGAACTCAACCATCAGCAAAAATTCTGCCCTGCACTTTCAATCAGGACTGAAGCATGGACACCCGAGTGGTATGTGCTGTAGCCTTGTCCCCTCTATTCTGACACAAATATATATCCCTGCATTTCTGGCTTTATTCCGGCAAAGAATCCCTGCAATCTCTCCCCAATATAGGTACTCCATTGTATCCCTCAAACTTCTGGAATCCCATTTTTGTGTTGTACGCTCCTTACTTGTCCTTGTTTCCACGTCTGTTGACGTCGACTTACATTTCTTTTAAAAGTTGTTTTGATTCCTCGAGTTTGTTTATTCCTTTACTTTGTTTGATTTGTTGATCATTTCGTACATTCCGCTGCAGTCTGGTTCTTCAACTACTTCGAATCGAGTCCATCGAAGCCATTGCCTTCAACCTCGTTTTTTTTTTGTCCCCCTTCAACAATGAGCCAAATGTCGTACACGGTAAGATTGCAAGATGATTCTGGCATTACTTCTCTAACAAAATCGTAGGTTGGGGATGACAAATTCGCCATGACGAGCGAACGACATAAATACGCGCCACCGTCCTACGACTACGGGATGGAATTAACAGAAAGCCCAATGTCAATCAACGCCTCTCCCGCACCACGCTACGGAACACCGCCAAATTTACCTGCAGAAAAATACGTAATGCGAGACGAAGAACGATACCCCACGGTAGTCGATATACCATCAGGATTGATCCCTTGTGACCCAGCACAAGAGGGAGCGAAAGCAACCACACTCAACAGAAATGTTGTGGATTATGATCAAGCTGAGCGAAGTCAGAAGTCAGGAACTGAGTCGTTACCTCAAAGGCAGCCACCGAGGACGATATTGGGCATGCCGCGGAGACGATTTTTCATGATTGCGACAGGAGTAGGAGTTCTCATACTTTGCGCCATCATCATCGGTGTCGCAGTAGGAGTCACGAACAGCAAATCCCACAAGAAATTCCCATCAATCACTTCGGCAGGTGTCTTCACAGGGGCAAACCGCACGGAATGGAAGATGCACGTTGTTCACGCGAAGACTGGCTCTGATGATGTCTTGATGAAGTTCAACAACGGCACGGGAGCTTGGTCGCCGGATCAGACCTTGGAGTTCGACATTGCTCCATCTATGGACGATCCTATGACTGCGACTAGTATGCTGGGGAGCGATGGGAACGTGTATCTGAACATATTCTATGTTCATGAGCAGAACATCGTTCTTGCGAACTTTAGCTGCGTGGCAGAGATTTGCATGTCAGTTTATAACGATGTCATTACCAAGGGTATCACATACCCATTATCTGCCACGTCGGCCATCGAATCAGTGTACCTCAACTCCACGTTAGGCTACCGTGTGTTCTACCACAACACCGATAAATACGTCACTGAACTAGGGAGCCAAGGAGATGGAACATGGGACCACGGAAGGACAATTTCCGGCAAAGCTTTGAGCGGGAGCAGTATCTCTGCGTCTGTGATCAACGATGACGTTGTCCTCTTGTACGTAGATGATAAAGATAAGACCCTCTACAACGTACAATCAGTCGACGGCAGGTGGCGGAATCGTAAGTCTCTATCCACCCTCCTCCATCTCCACAGACTAACCTCCAAAACCAGCAACACCAATCCTCTCCTCAGCACCTACTAAATGGAAGCCCCTCGCCCCTGTCTCAGCCAGTTACCAAAGCGGCACCGACATCCTCAGCGTTTACTACACCGGATCCGACGCACGCATCTATGAGATATTCGCCACGAACGCCTCGTCGGAAGACTTCGCACAGATCACGAGAGGTGACCTCGAACCTAATTCTACCTCCGGCATCACGACTGCAGGCTGGAATACGCAGCCTTATAAAGATCTTTCGTGGGGCCTTAGTGATGCTGCTGGTGCTGAGATTGCGTCGCTGGCGTGGGATAGCCAGTCCAGGTTCTTTCGGCTGATTGAAGATAAATTGGCGGAGAGTATTGAGATCAATGGGGTTTGGTCGGCGGATTTTATTTGAGAAAGTCCTGAGATTCGAGGGAAATAAAGACGTGGATTAATTGGGCGATTGGGCGGCTGGTTGGGTTGGATGGCTGGAGCGATGGCGTATGGGGATCATCCGGGTTTGTTCATAGGTAGATTTAGGTATATCCCGCCAGCAAAATGGCACGTTGAATATAATGACTTTAATAGTAAATTTCGTCCCTCAGTAACTCTCATCAATTCTTCCTCGTACCTTTCACTGATCCTGATCGAGGTATGGAAAGGGCACAAGGGCCTCGAACTAGGTGACGAGTGTAGCGAAAGCCCGTTTGCAGTCTTATGGGCTTATACATAACTTTTTTTCTAGTCTGAACTATGTGCAAATCCGTTGAATCATTCTGGCTACGCGGTGGCTTCATTCGTTGATACTCTCTGGCTGATTCCGGTACAGGTCACATGATCACCACGTCTGCTGCAACACCTGCCTCGCTTGGCAGTCAGCAACATCATGACATGGATCCGATTTCCTATTTTTACTGGCCGTACCTCATGCAAGCCATCCATATCTTACTTGGGTTCTTGACCTATGTCTGAGTGATCAACACCACTTGTCCTAACCTCCCGTCACAAAGAAATTCATACTCACGTCCTCATCTCTTCTCTCTGGATTTAGGCCGACACGCTCTCATCAGGGCTCATCATACCAGCCCCAGCCTCGACAGACACAATGGGGTATGGGTTGCCACTTGAAATCATCAGTGAGATCATAGGCCATGTATAGAACATCCACATCCCCGAAACTTAGGAGAGCAAAGCCAATCAGATCACAGGTGGAGCTCAGATCTGATCTTTACAACTGGTGCCTAGTCTCCAGAGCTACTCGGGACTTTGCCACTCCTCGTCTTTTCGAAGAGATCTTGGTTACAAGCTCTAGTAGAGCGCCCATCAGGAAAGTAGCAGAGAACCTTCGAGGCTTGTTCCAGCTTTCGTCCAAGAGATTAGCACATGTCAAGAAATTTGAAGCGTGGTGTTCATATGCGAGGGACACACCAGAGAGCGATCTCGGCGAGTTGCTTGAGGTTCTTGAGGCGTGCATCGAGAAGGCCATCAGGCTTGAGGAATTCAGGGAAGTCTACTTGTCATCTTGGAACTATATGGCTACTTCAGCTAATTTTTAACTAGCTGGTCCTGCTTCTTCATTCCACAACCCACCACGGCTCCACTGCTGCTTCAGCTCAACTGCCTGACAAGCCTCAGCGTCTTATGTCCAATGAAGAGAAACGGATATGGATTCGTGGCGAACAGGGCATTCGAAGAGCAAATCTCACAATTCAAGAATCTTCGATCGTTCGAAATCTCCAATATCTGGATTCCCAACAATGCTTCTGCGCGACGAATTGCGAGAGTCTTGATCAATTCGCCAAAATTGACACACCTAGGCATTTCCCTGGACGAGGACAGATGCCAATCTTGGGAAAGGGGAGATGACAGCATCATAGCTGAAGACGAGGATGAGATTTTCTTCGACGAGGAAGAGCATGATCTTGAAATCGTCGACTACTTTTCCGCAATCTGTCAAGAATTTGACTTCCCAACACACGATCCTAGTACAGGAGAACCTGTGCCAGCTACCGTGTTCAATTCTATGCCATCTACGCCCTTGCTATCCTTGAGAAAGCTAGACCTGGGCAGCTTCTGCATCCTGACAAACCACATCCATGTCCTGACTGACACTTCAATTTTGGAACACATCTTCATTGAAAACGGTGCAAACAACATGTTCGCCATGTCTAGTCCGTACTCCTTCTCTAACTCTGCACTTGCCGCCATGGCTCGACAGGCACCCAATCTTCGGTCGGTCCATTTCGGTTCCTTCGATTATGACTGTGACGCCACGGATATAGACCTAAGAAGTGATTTCCCCGCGCTGGACAGCTTTTACGTCAGAGACGAGTACGACGGTGTGGTTGCGGAATTGTCTAAATGCGGAGGCTTGAAGGGACAGTGGAAGAGATTGGCTCTTGATAACCCAGATGAACGAGTCATCTCGGAGCTGGATGATGAGTTTCACACTCTGCTCTCCGGTTTGATATTGAAGTGTGAAAACCTGACGCATCTTCGAGTCGGTTTGAAATGGAAAGACATGGTAAGTACTTCACACATGCTACTTCATAATCCCTCGATAACTAACAATAATTCAGCCGCTGTTGCTGTCGAGTTTGGCAAAGCTTCCTCATCTGAACGAGCTTCATCTTACGACTTTCCTGGGCGAAAAACCTCACCGCCAGTCGATGCGTGAATTTTTGGTCCAGGATATTTTTATTCATCATCCCGGTTTACAGATTGCGAGTATGGTAAAGGTTGATTATCGTAGTCGTTCCCGTCGAGTGTGTTGGAGGCGGCGGTGGGATGGTCTAGAGGTGGTATCGATGGAAGAGTTGAAGCTGTTGAACCGCGACGGATTTCCTCGTATGATGAATGATCCAAATTGGGATGACCCGTACGTTCGATGAATACCGGGAGATGCTTTGAGCTTTGGAATCCCCATTGAGATCAAGGAGTCTGAGCAGGAACTGGAGCCGTACTCGTAAACACGACGTTGGCTGCCCCATTAGTCCCAGCATTGTCCATTTTGCAATTTGCATCCTCCAAATCGGAAAACCGCCCCTTCAATGCTTGTACCATCTTCCCATCATATCTAGGTGCATCCCGAAGACGTTTCATCGTCTCCAGCAGGTCGCTACCGACCAAAACAGCCGCATGAGAGAGGATCCCCACAGGCTCTTCACGAAGGATACTAGGCTGCGTTCCATACCAAAACATAGTGACAATCGCAATTACCACGCCCACCAAAATCACGGTAATGATATATGCAACGGGACTCACCACCACAACTCTAGTTTGCTGTCTCGAATAGATGCCTATCCCGGTCTCTGGTTGCGGCCTTGGCTGCATCACAGTCGTACTCAGCAGCACGCTATAAATCGAAGAAAAAAGCACCTCCGCAGCACTTGATAAAGCTTCGGGCGACATCGGTGAAGATCCGTTATATTTCTCAGCGAGAGACAATATATGTCTCCCGAAGTCATTCGCCTCCACATCTGAAGTGGGGTTGAAACTCCCAATAGTATGAAGCGAGGATTCGAAAAACAACGATAGAATTTGGGGTCTGAACTGGACTGCATCACTCTCGTTGCTTGAGAACGCGTTTATTGACGGTGCAGAGTTTGAATTGAGAGTCGGTGTCGCTATTGATAGATTTCCGGGTGTTTGCCAGTAGGAGGGGATGCAGGAGATAAGCGAGAAGTTTGAGAGCGTGTTGGCTCCTTGATTGTACAACACGCTTAGGATGCTCAACCGACTATATTCGGTGTCTAGAGTGCAGGATGTTGACCAAGTTGTCATGTATGTTGAATTAGGTTGCAGATTTGGCAGGCTTTTGTGTTGGATGTTGAGGTTGTTGGTTACGGTGCATCCTCGATCAGATGATGAGATCTGGAGAGTGAAAGCGGGGATATCTCCACCGATGTGGTCGATCCTAGTGACTGTATACTCGTTTTCGGGGATTATACGGCAGTCTATATATGCGGAATGGGCAGTGACGTTGACTGTGAGATTCCCCGGAGTTGGTTCAGGGATGTCGGGGGTGGAAAGTTTGGGGAATGCGTATTCCCCGTTTGTCCATGGCGGTGCGTGGCCATCGTATATCCGAAATGCAGATGCGAAATCCATGATGAGTCGCAAGTCTGGAATGGCTAACACGCTCGTCTCGTCGAAGAAGGTAGTCAGAGTGGCGGGGACAGCGGCGTCGAAATTGAACGACCCGTCGGTGAACAGGAAGGCTGTCAGGGGTACCACAGCCACAGTCAAGGCCACCGACAGCATCATGTAGACTCCTAAAAGCGTATGTTTATTCCGAAAAGCGATGGCGAAGCTGTATAGAATGGGGTATGTACGATAGTCAAGCATGACCGTCGTCTTGGCTGGTCCACCATTCGGTTTGGCGAGATCTAGGAACGGCTGGAGTTCGACAAAACTGGTAACGGACGAGGATATCATCATTGTATACAAAGTCATAAAGAATGCCGGGAGAGTCGTGTACAGGATTCCTTGAGACCAGAGTGCTTTCTCGAGAGCGGGACGTTTCGAGAGGAATCCTGGGGGGTTTCCGAGGGATGCAAAGCCTGTGTTTTGTCTTGACCTACTTGGATGTCAGCTAATTGCCCTCTGAACGGCCTATAAGAGACAACAGGCTCAAATAAATTGCAGCCATCAGTGTTTCTGAGATAGAGAGAAGGGGTATTCACGTTGAATCCAATGTACAGATAACCAGGACAAGCGAAATGGTGACGAAGAGAATCAAAGAAAGCCACGGCCATCGCGTTTTCCAGGACCTCCACTGTCCTCTATTTGGACTTCTCCAGTATCTCCGAATGCTCCTTAAATATTTCCATAAATTCCTCTTATCAGCTTGCTCAACTTGAAGTTCTACGCTTGGGCGGTTCCTAGCAACATCTTCAACCACGACTGGCGTAGCGGTGGTTGTCCCTGCGGTTGGTTGTTGAACATTTGAGGGGTCTGGTAATTCGTGATCGGGGGAAGTTTGGTGAATTAAAGAGAGTGTGGATGTGTTGTCTGCATCCGCTTGAGTGGTTATCGCAGTAGAACTGATAGCAGACACAAGGCTGACGGGGCGGTGTTGATTTGCGGATTGAATTTCAGTCGACCCAGAAATTGGAGATTGTGAGCGGATATCGCTCTGGTCTCCATTCTGTGCTTCGGGTCCAGGAGTGGCAAGGGGCCTTTGGCTATCCATCTGATGGAGTTGGGAAGGGAAGTAACTCCGCTCGCTGCAAGAAAAACGCAGTTGAACTTCAAAGGACAAACCGCCCAGCTCTGCAGGTTAAACTGTATTTGTTCAAATCCAAGGAAGGTGTCTGTCAGTGTATATTCTCACTGTTGTCAATGCTTGAAGGGTCTGTCTAACACTGCAGAGATGCATCAATATTTGCGAAGCTTTAGAAATGCGTACCCGGCCTTCTTTGCACTTCATCGCGTTCCGTCTTCTGATTTATTTGAATGTTTTCAATGGACTTGAGGATTAGGCTCCGACATCAGCTCATGTTCAAGTAGATTCGGTACTTGAATGGATATATCCCGCATTGAGTTGTCGTGGCTTGAAGTGGCTGGTCCTTGGCGCCCGTATTGACAATTGTTCAGCGGCATCACACGCCATTTGGAGAGACAGCTGAAAACACATCCCGTGGAGTAACCAAAAGCAAACAATATCACAGCCACAGCAGGGCGTTCGGCTTAGAGAAGCACGGATAACGTGCACTTTCATCGCATCGCATGCATCACCTCCACAGCCTTTCGATATTTTCAATCTCAGAAGACCTCAACGCCTCTTCATCGGTTTTCACGACGTCGAGAAGTAATCTTTCCAACCCCATGAGAATGTCTGAGGGATTCTGGAAGTACAAGCTGCTCCTCCCGATTTTGGCCAGCCTCACCCATGCGATTCTGCTTCCGAGGCAAGATTTCATTTTGGGCGGTGTACCTCCAGCAGATTGGTGCTTACCATCTGCTCATTTGACTGAACTTTCAGGATGCTTGGCTATGAACGATTATCATGCTCGCTGCAAAGCCCTAGTTACTGATGAGGAGAAGGTCGATTGCTTCTGCCAGCAGGAAATGCTGTCTGACTACTACAAGTAAAGGACCCCTCTAGTTCTGCGAAGCACCATGAAGAAGAGGCTTCACTGACGAGATTATCATTAGGTGTCAGAGCGACGTCACTCTCTGCATTGGCATGCCACTTATGGATATCATGTTCAGTAGTCTCACGAACGACTGGCATACTCAATGTTCAGCCCATCTCGGCACACTCTCATTCACTCCTACAACCCTCCCGGTTTCATCCCTCACAACGACCTGGGCGGCAGCAGATTGTTCTCGATTAGCACTTAGCTGTACGAGCGCAGACTACGAAACCAATCTGTGCTCGAGCACTTATCTCC
>JADMIO010835479.1_pt1 | contig 11298 bp, 10 predicted proteins | sample 8958161 | NCBI WGS metagenome assembly JADMIO01 (sample SAMN16585339, study PRJNA669376) | soil metagenome | isolation source: Crop rotation soil | place: USA: Cullars Rotation, Alabama | collected 2011 | reverse complement strand
CAAGTCGCCATCGACACTCCTGGCAAGCGGGGAGTTAAGCGTTGACACCAATCAGCTTGCTGGGTTGTCTTAACAGGATTGCCAGCCCAGCCAAGCGGAGCGATAAAGAGCCCTAGCATGCCAATCACGCATTGAGCTACACGCACGATTGAATCTTTCTTCATTCTAAAATTCAATGAATCCCTATAAACCCGCCGCTGCACGCAACGCAGCCGCCTTGTCGGTACGCTCCCAAGCAAATTCTGGCTCTTCGCGTCCGAAGTGGCCATAGGCTGCCGTCTTTCCATAAATCGGGCGCAGTAGATCAAGCATGTACACGATGCCTTTGGGGCGCAAATCGAATAATTCTTGTACCAAGCCCGCCAATTTTTCATCGCTAATCTTGCCAGTACCAAAAGTCGTCACCATGACCGAAGTAGGCTTGGCGATTCCAATCGCATACGACACTTGAATTTGGCAACGCTTGGCCAAGCCCGCTGCGACAATATTTTTTGCTACATAGCGACCAGCATAGGCAGCAGAACGGTCGACTTTGGAAGGATCTTTGCCCGAGAACGCACCGCCACCATGGGGCGCAGCACCGCCATAGGTGTCGACAATGATTTTACGTCCGGTTAAACCGCAATCGCCTTGTGGACCGCCGATCACGAAGCGCCCGGTCGGATTGATTAAATAGCGCGGGCCCTGTTTTAGCCACGCGCGCGGCACGACTGGCTTAATGATTTCCTCAATGGCGGCTTCTTCGATCGCCTTATGTTCTATCTCGGGACTATGCTGGGTCGATAACACCACGGTGTCGATGGCCACCGGCACACCGTTGACATACTTTAAAGTCAATTGCGATTTGGCATCTGGGCGTAGCCAAGGCAAACGGCCATCTTTGCGCAATTGCGATTGCCGCTCGACGATGCGGTGCGCGTAATAAATCGCCGCTGGCATCAATTCCGGCGTTTCGTCGCAGGCATAGCCAAACATAAGGCCCTGGTCGCCTGCCCCTTGATCAAGGTCCAAGCCTTTGCCTTCGTCGACGCCTTGGGCAATGTCCGCAGACTGTTTGTCATAGCAGACCATGACTGCGCAGCTCTTGTAATCGATGCCGTAATCGGCATTGTCGTAACCAATGCGCTTGATGGTGTCGCGCGCCACGTCAATATAATCAACGTTGGCGTGCGTAGTGATTTCTCCCGCCAGCACGACTAAACCCGTGTTGCATAAAGTTTCCGCTGCCACGCGCGCTTTGGGGTCTTGCGTCAAGATAGCATCGAGGATCGCATCTGAAATTTGATCGGCCACTTTGTCAGGGTGGCCTTCGGAGACTGACTCCGAGGTAAAGAGATATTCGTTGGCCATCACAGGCTCCTAAAAAATGTGACCGTGTCATGTCGCGGTCCACGGAATGAGCCTGCGACGCTTTAGCGAAATTTGTATGCCGCCTCACAAGTTGTCTATTAACTCGGCGGATGACGTGCGTATGCTATTTTACGTCCCTCAAAACAAATCGCCAAATTTCTCCTGGATTTTGATGCTAATTGCCCTCTTTCGTTTGCTGTCAACATGGCCATTGTTTGTGATGCATGGCATCGGCGCGCTCCTGGGCTGGCTCGTGTATGGGGCTTCGCCGCGCTATCGCACTCACCTTAAAAACAATCTGCAACGCGCTGGATTTGCCCCAGTCTTGTCGCAAGCGATCGCTGAAGCGGGCAAGAATATCCTCGAACTACCCTTTGTCTGGTGCGCTCCACCGCAGCGCATCCACCAGGCGGTCAAGCTCGATAACTGGGAAGTCGTCCAAGCCGCCTTGGAAGCACAGCGTGGCATTATTTTTCTTACCCCACACCTCGGTTGTTTTGAAATCGCTGCCCAATTCGTCGCGACCCAAGTCCCGCTCACCGTGTTGTATCGTCCACCGCGCAAAAAAATATTGCAGCCCTTGATCGAAGGCGCGCGTGCGCGCAGCCAACTCAGGCTCGCACCGGCTAACTTGACGGGCGTGCGCATGTTACTCAAAACCCTCAAGAGCGGCGGGGCGATTGGTTTGCTGCCTGATCAAGTACCGCAACAAGGGGAAGGGGTATGGGCCGATTTTTTTGGTCAACCCGCCTATACCATGACGCTCTCAGCCAAGTTACAGCAACTGAGTCAAGCACCTATCATCTTGACCTATGCGCAACGCTTGCCGCAGGGCGCAGGCTATTGGCTACGCTTTATGCCCTTTGAGGGCCCACTAGGCGAGACGCCAGCACAACAAGCACGCGCCATCAATGCCGCGATGGAAGCGTTGATCGCCCGTTGTCCAGCGCAATATGTGTGGAGTTATCAACGGTATAAAACGCCGCGGGGAGTGAGCGCGCCCAAGGAGAACGCATGAGGCTACTGCTAGCCCTAATGTGGTTATTGCATTGGCTCCCCTTGCCCGTGCTCGGGCGTATCGGTGAAGCCATCGGCACCTTTCTCTTTGTACTGTTGCGCACACGGCGCCGCATTACCCTGACCAATCTCCAACTCTGCCTGCCTCAGTTGCCGCCTGCCCAACGACAAATGCTCGCGCGCCAGCATTTTCAACATTACGCGCGCAGCATCTTAGAGCGCGGCATTTTATGGTGGGGCTCAGAAGCACGCCTGCAGCGCTTGATTCAGATCGAGCCGTGCGTTCCCCTGACAGCCCTCCAAACAAGCCCAACGATTTTGTTGTGCCCCCATTTTGTGTGTCTGGACGTGGCGGGCGTCGCCGTGATGCGCGAGATATCGCTCTGCTCGATTTACACGCGCCAACAAAACCAAGTGTTCGATGCCGCCCTACGTCGCGGGCGCTCACGCTTTTGGCCAGTCCAATTGTTGACGCGGGCTGAAGGCATCAAACCCATTTTGCGTGCCATGAAAGCAGGCTTGCCATTTTTCATGTTGCCGGATATGGATTTCGGCGCGAAAGATGCCGCGTTTGTGCCTTTCTTTGACATTCCCGCTGCCACCCTAACCGCACCCGCTCGCATTGCAGCCATCACGGGCGCCCAAGTCATTCCCGTGGTAGCGCGCTTTTTACCGCATTATCGAGGATGGAAAGTCACTTTTTACCCCGCATGGAAAGACTATCCAGGCAGCGATATTGTTGCCGCCACACGGCGCATGAATGCTTTTATTGAAGAACGGGTGCGAGAAGCACCGACGGAATATTTTTGGGCGCATAAGCGCTTCAAGACACGACCACCGAATTTGCCCGCGCTCTATGCACACCCCCGGCACCGGCATTCCCTCTGCCCCATTCTCTCCCGCTGGCGGAAGAAAATGGGATTGCGGAAGGATTAATGCGAACCTGTCTTACGCAAGCGAATATTTAACATCTCTACCACCACTGAGAATGCCATAGCGCTATAGATGTAACCCTTTGGTACATGGTGTCCAAAGCCTTCCGCAATCAACACCACCGCCACCACCACTAAGAACGAGAGCGCCAACATTTTGATCGTGGGGTGCTGTGCAACGAAAGTGCCAATCGGACGCGCAAAAAACATCATCAAACCAACTGAAGCCACCACTGCCGCAATCATCACGGGTAAACGATCCACCATACCGACCGCGGTAATGATCGAGTCAAGCGAAAACACTAAGTCGATCACTATGATTTGTGCGATCACGACAGCGGCACTCAATTGCTTTGCCTTGACAACGCTACTTGTGGCTCCTTCGAAGGTTTCATGAATTTCACCTACGCTTTTCCACAGTAAGAACAAGCCGCCGGCAATCAACACCAAGTCACGCCCAGAAATCGGGGTTTGCATGATCGTCAATAAAGGTGTCGTCAAGCCCACGATCCATGACAGCACCAACAATAAGCCAATGCGCATGAACATCGCTAAAAACAAACCAAGCCGACGCACCCTTTCTTGCTGTGCGCTTGGTAACTTGTCGACCAAGATAGAAATGAAAATGATGTTGTCGATACCAAGCACTAATTCCAGCGAGGTCAAGGTCAGGAAAGCAATCCACGATTGCGGGTCGAGCAGTAATTCGAGCATATTAATTTTTTAAAAAACCAATGATCACTGAGTACGTATTTCCCACCCCTTTCTCCATTGCGGGAAGGGGTGGGCAAGATGCGCATCCGCTGCACAAAGTGTGTGCCGCTTAAAAAAGCGCCAATCTTACACGAACTAAAACATCGCTCGACACGCGGCCCAAGCTGCCTTTTCTTGCTGTCTTACACAGAAAGACGGAGGGCAAAAAAGAAGTTTTACTTTGGATAAAGCTGATAGAGCGCGCCTGCATAATCATCGGATACCAGCAACCCGCCCTGACCATCCGCGATCACGTCGACTGGACGTCCCCATACTGAGCGTGCATCAGGGTCGATGACGAAGCCCGCGACCAAGTCGCGCTCAGCGCCTGCATTCCCGGCATCGTCGAAGGGAAAGTAAATCACCTTATAGCCTGCACGCAAGCTGGTGCAATTCCAGCAGCCATGTAGCGCCAGCGCCGCACCTTTGCGATATGGGAGTGGAAGATTGCTGGTGTGCAAGAAACTAAATCCCAGCGGAGCGGCATGCGCTTGCACTCCTTTGGAAGCGCGCGCGACGCTCGCACAATTGAGGCGCATGCTATTCAAGTTGAACTCAAAATCGGGTAGTAAGGGCAATTCCGCCATCGCCGCATTCGGACTAGAGTTACAAAATGGCCAACCATAATGCGCGCCGTCACGAACCACGGTAAACGGCTCAGGTGGATTGTCATCAACGTAGCGCGCGACGATTTCTCCCAGATCGCTACGCTGATCGCCATCCACATCGATATCCGACGGCACGCGCACCTCATCGCGATTATTCACTGTCACCCACAGCGCATTGCTTCCAGGAAGAATGTCCAGCCCTTCCGCATTGCGCAAGCCGCGCGCAAACAAACGCCGCTCCTTGCCATCCGCACTGTATTCATAAATTGCGCCCCGCACCGGATCGCTGACTGTATCTTCGAGACAAGCATTGCAAGTCGACGCAATCGACACATACAGCTTGTGTTCAGGGCTGAGCGCAATATTCTTTAGCTGATGGCCATACCGCCCCATCAATTCAGGCGTGGAATTATCAGGTAATTGAGCGACCACCGTCTCACGGCTGGCACTGCGGGTGTCCCCTGCTTGGTACACTGAACGCGTTACCTGATTCGATTCCGCTACATATAAGTACGTCACGTCACCGATCCGGTGAAACACCATATCGTGTGGAAAGTGCAAACCCGTAGCAAAGTCGAAAGTTTCAGGCACAGCATTCGGCCGTGCGCGCAACAAGATAATTTTGCCTAGGGTCGGTTGCGACACCAAGACATCCCCATTCGGCGCTAACGCCATAAAACGCGCACCAGTCACCCGCGCCCACAAACGCACCCCAAATTCAGCCGGCACGGAAAGCTGACGTTCGCGATCGAATGGCGCCGCTGCCAAAGTACTCGGCACTTCCACAGTACGTACCACTAAGGCACTCGCAGCTTGCAAGGAAGCAGGAACCACACTGGCCTCATTGCTCGCACTCCCGCTATCACTCCCACAAGCGCTCAATATGAGCGACATGCCCAAAGCCAGCCATAAAGCACCTAAACCTATGCCTACCTTGTCTCGATTTTTTACCATCAGCGACTCCTTGCGATTTTTTTGGGCTGTTTTTATCCAAACAGGGCTTCCACCACATTGCTTCAGCAAGACACACAGACGTAGACAACACGCGCTATGCAACACAGAAGTACAGCATAGCGAGGGGAATTCTGTGGAAGCCGGGCAAAAAAAAAGCGGGAATAACCCGCTCTGTCTCTTCAAAAGTCCAATCCAATTCTGACTTTATTTTGCACGCTTGAAATCGCATACCCCTTAGCGCTAATTTGGCTTAACGCATCATCCGCGCTCACGCCAAGCAACGGCTCTTTATCTTCCTCCAAGTCGACATTGCACTCCGCAGTTTCCCAATCGATATTAGTGGCTTCCGCCGGAATCTCTTGGCCTTGCGGCACCGCCAGATAAGAATAAATTCCGCCACGCTCAGGGCGTTTATACACATCCACTTTCATCCCATCTCCTCCTGATCAAAAAGCTATGTGTGTGACCTCTGGGGTTGGTAAAGGTTGCGCATTTGCAGAAAAACAAGGGATCCGTTGTATGACCGCTGCTGTTCTTGGGCGGCTACCCCGACATGGGAGAATTTAGCGCTAAGCAGGCAATAAGCACCGTGCGCGCAAGAGGAAAGGTCCAATAACAACGGATGAGGAATATTCGCAAGTAACTGAAATACGTTTCTCCATAGCGCATTTTTCTTGTGGAAGGTTGCCAAAGAGAGTTTTTTTACTTATTAGCTACTCACGAAGATTTCTTTTATCAACTGTGTATTTTTTACGGATGCAATCAAGCTGCAATAATGTTCCTAAGATTGTCAATTGGTAGCTCTTTTTTCAGCAGGCTGAAATGCTTTTACCCACTTCAAGTGGGGAAGAAGCATGGCGAAAATAGCCCCATTTTCGTTAAAGTCAGTAAGTTGAAGCCGGCCTTCTTTGAACAGGTTCATCAGTAGATTCTCATATGCCTTCTTGGCTTCAGCACAATTTTCTTTTAATGTAAGGAATCCCAGAGTACCGTCATTGCTCCGCGCGCTGAGCAGCTCTTTCAAGTCTTCCGTCTTAAGCCCACCTACTTTAAACAAGCTTGTCAGTACATCCCCATAGGCTTTAATGGCCGCAGCATGATTCCCTTGTAATGCCTCGCAAAACCCAGAAACACCATTGAGACCCTGTGCAACAAGCAGCTCTTTCAAGTCTTGAGCCGTGAGCCAGCCATTCTTGAACAATGTTACGAGTACTTCACCGTAGGCTCTAATAGCTCCAGCGTGGTTTCCCTTAAGCGCCTTGTAAAGCGCTGTTGCACCATTGTTGCCTGGCGTGGATAAGACCCATGCCTTTGCCGCTAGCAAGGATGACACCTGCTGCGCATTGAGCTTCTTATTATTGAGAAAACCGATCAGCATTTCCCCATAAGCTTTGATGGCTTCAGCATGCCCCCATGCCATTGCAAGGTGGAGTCCATTCTTCAATTCAGTGATTTGCTTATCGGTTAATGTATTTATTTGCGTAAGGTCGAGTTGCCCAATAAGTTCTAGAATATGCACAGCAGCGCCCTCAGCCAGGGCAATAGCAATACTATCTATTTTTTCATCGTTACCTGAACCAACAAACTGAGTAACAACACCGGACAATAAAGGTTCTTCAATACCAGCGACGGTAAGGGATGAACCTCCTACATAATAGTCAAGCCACTCTGGCTCAAGCAATAGCTTCTCAAACTCAATTCCTTTAATAATGGAATCATTCCCCCAACAGTTCTTGGTGTGCTTCATATTGGCAGTAGCATTAGAGTCATGTAATCCAACAAATAGGAAATCAGGATTACTACTCTCTTTTTCCCGGTACAAACACAAAGTCATTGCATGTCCACTACGTTTCCTTAAATCACTTCCCCATCCTGAATGCCATGCCGTTATGGGAAAAGTACGTGCCTCCCCTTTTGCCATCGATCGCGATAAAAAATAGACTAGCTCACCAAATTTCCCCAAACTAAATACAATTTTCTGTGCACCATTTTCCTGAGACACCTTGCTTTTTTTCTCTAAATTGTCGAACCCAATTTCTTTCAGAAATTGACTAGCATTTTCTCGGGACGTCATCTTTTCGAAGAAATTTTTTATGCCAGACTGACCACTCTCCTTCGCTATTAATTCAAGAAGCGCGGAAAAATGGCGGCATACAAAAAAATTTTCCGAATCATCATTAATTTCCATATTCCAACTAATAGTTGGGCTACCATGCTTAGCGCTTGTGCTATAAAATTTATAAAGAATCTTTTTTTCTGAGTCGTATGTATCAAGTCCATTCTTAAAGCTTTTTTCTAATTTCGCCTGGTGATAGTGGTTAATTTGCTTTTGATGCCATTCATGCATCTTATTTTCTTCTTGCCACTTTTTAGATAGTTCAACTACATTTTCATTCTGGCTAAGGTCTTCGGGAATCCAAAACCCTTTGCATAAGAATATCTCCAGCAAACGTTGTTGGGCTTTTTTATTAGAAGTCGCTTCAAACACAAAGGCTGGAATCTCGACAAAACCAGACCCCAAGCTCGTACAAAGTGCATCCAGAAGAGAAAAGTTGACTTCATCATTACCGGCTAACTCTACACATAGCGCTTCTATTTCTTTTTGCTTGATCGGCCTTAATTCTACGGATAGATTCTTTAGAATATCAAAAAATGTATTGATCGCCTTTTGATAATCTCCATCCGGCCTAGAAAATATCTCCCTCAAAATATTAATATCTAGTGCCTCTATTTTCTCGAGAACAGGCTTGTTGCTTCCCCTGTTTATTAGCTCGGTTCCGTTACTACTCACAGATAACGTATCCATTGAAGCAACCCTATGGAAAATAGATAAAATGCAATCAAATAGAATTTTTCTAAACCTCGCCTTCTCTTTATTAGTGTCAACAGCAGGAAAATTGTTCCATCATTCTTACTAATAACTTTCTAATTATTATGAAATCACCGCATTGAAGCGATTTTTCCAACTTTTGCTTAATACGCGCCTGGGGCGGGTCGTCTGGTCAATTGTTCCCTGCTTCACACTAGCGGGGGCATTATTAGGCTGAGCGATGCTCCCCTTATGACGCCCTGCAAAACTACTTACGCTGTTTTCGCACCTTATCAATCCACGCAACGTCAAGCGCTACCCTTCCCAAAAACTCTCAAAATAAATCTGCATAAGTTGCATAAACGAGTATTGAACCTTGGAAACTTGCTCCCTAGAATGATCAATATTGTGTTGCAGCAAGAAAGATGGAAACTTCTTGCAAGGCAATCAACATTGTCAATGCGAGGTGAGTCAAGTCCATGGCAGCGTTATTGGTCACACACTGGAGAGCGAAAAAGAGTGCCATCTTGCTGGTGCTCCTCAGCAGTCTATGCTTCACCTGGTCGGCCCCTGCGCCTGCGATCACGCTCGATCGCGCCCTGAATGAACAAGTCGTGATGATTCCAGCGGTATCGGGCTCAAGCCGGGTTCAGCTCGAAACCACGCTATTCAAACCACCGGGTAATGGCCCATTTCCTTTGATCGTCATCAATCACGGCAAAGCGCTCGGCAGTCCGCGTGACCAAGGGCGTGACCGCTTTATTGCCTTAAGTCGTGAATTCGTGCGGCGCGGGTATGCGGTAGCGATTCCCATGCGCAAAGGCTTTTCCCAATCGAGTGGCGACTATGTAGATCCAGGCTGCAATATGACGGCGCATGGCCAAGTCCAAGCCGATGATTTGCAAGGTGCACTGGAATATCTGCATACCCAACCTTGGGTTGATCAAAATCGCATCCTCGTCGCAGGGCAATCGTATGGCGGCTTGACAGCACTGGCCTTTGGCGCACGTCACTTCCCTGGCGTACGCGGTGTAATCAATTTTGCTGGCGGCTTGCGCATGCATGGCGGTAACTGCCGTTGGGAAGCATCGTTAGTGGATGCCTTTGCCCACTTTGGGGCAAAAACGAGCCTACCTAGCCTCTGGTTTTATGGTCAAAACGATCATCATTTCGGCCCAGAATTGGCAGCGCGTCTGCATGAAGCCTATGTGCACGCCGGTGGCCATGCGCAATTAGTAGCGTATGGGCCGTTCAAAAAAGATGCCCATGGCATGAGCGGCAGCCGCGAGGGTGTGAAGATTTGGTGGCCAGAAACGGAAAAATTCTTAAAAGAACTCGGCATGCCGACCGAACCCGTGGTCGCCTTAGCGGATGAAATCCGCTTTCCCCAAACTACGTATGCCACGATCGACAATATCGATGCCCTGCCCTATCTGAAAAACAAAGGACGCGAGCAATACCAAGTTTTCCTCAGCAAGCCCTACCCACGCGCATTCGCTCTCTCGTCTAGCGGCGCTTGGAGTTGGGCCGAGGACGGTGACGATCCGGTCGAACAAGTGCTCGCTGATTGCCAAAAAAACAGCACGCAGCCGTGCAAATTGTATGCAGTCGACAACAACGTGGTCTGGACAGAAGACTCCCCGACCACCGTCAGTGCCGCAGTCGATCCAGCCCATACCCCAGCCCTGACCGGCCCCTGAAGCCTTGTTTTTTATTCGCAGGATTGACGCAACACGGCTTCAGCAAAGCGCAGCACAGCTGGAGCGGTTTTACGTCAATCCCCATTTTGGGTAATCACCTCGAGAGCGTAATCACATGGATGAGCAATCTAAGCAGCAATCCCCTTGGTGGACGAAACTGTCACAACAATATTCCGGTCCACTGACGCAAGTAGCGTTATTAGCGCTCAGCGCCTGGATGATCGTGACTGGCTTGAAAGGATTGGTTGGTTTACCGATCGATCAAACCAGCGCATTGGCCGATTTGCTAGGAGTCGTGTTAGTGATTAGCGTGCTGCGCTGGATAGGCAACCGCCGCCGCCCCCCGCCCGACGCACAAGAGTAAAGCGTGTCGCGCTTTTAAGCAAAAAGCGCGATGATTTCCATCGCATGCCAGAAAAAATCGGGACATGCGATGAGGCTGCAAGCAGCGGTACAGCGAAGAATACGCAGAAAGGGGATACTGGCTTGCAACGCAGACAGACAGGCATCCCACAACAATAAGGTAGCTTGCGAAAGGCAATCCTCATTGCCTCTTTCCCCGGCATGAGCACCGCCGAACCGACTTCTTTCGGGCTCAGCGCCGTCGCCTACACATCCATACGCTTGCGCCATTTGGCCAGCGTCTTGGGCTAGATACCGCGACATCAGCCATTGCTTCCACGCAGCTTGGTCGCAATGTCAAGTTGATGAAAAGACCCTTCGTGCACCTTTCGTGCCTTTCATCTTTCCCACCTCCAGCGACGCTTTGACTATAAGCAACTAACGACCGCGCCCTAGCCGGCTCATCGCTGAGCACCATGACACCCAGATAACTTATTAAGAAAAATAATATTTTCTAAAAAAATGAGCGTTTTGAACAAGCTGGTCACTAATCAATAAGCCTCCCGCTAATTGAAAAGGAAGCGCAATGAGTTCGACTGAGCATTACCAACAAGTGTTGCGTGAATTATGTGACGTGACAGGGTTAGAAAATCCCTCCCATTTGTTGGACACCGGCCTCTTGAACGTCGATGGCCGTGAAATGTTGCTGTTTTACGATGAAAGATTCGATCCCCATCGCTTACAACTACGGCTCGACTTTGGGCCAGTACCTAGCAACTGTAATGACCCATCGAAACCTGCACAGGTCAGGCTGCTAAAGCGAATGCCTCAGC
>JADMIO010812964.1_pt1 | contig 11299 bp, 12 predicted proteins | sample 8958161 | NCBI WGS metagenome assembly JADMIO01 (sample SAMN16585339, study PRJNA669376) | soil metagenome | isolation source: Crop rotation soil | place: USA: Cullars Rotation, Alabama | collected 2011 | reverse complement strand
CTTTCCCGGCATATTTTTTTTCGTTTCTCCTGTGCAACTATTCAAAAAAACGATCAAACACAGCAGATAGATGCAATTCGTTAATACTGGCTTTGTCATTTATTTTTGAAATTTATTTTGAACCATAATGGCGTGCTCAAGGTGAGTTTTTAGAGCGGGAACAACATTTTCAAGAAGGCTTTTTAATTCCTTATTTTCTGTTTCAGGAATCAATAGATCTTGTACGGCCGCTATCACAGCTTTGTGATAAGCAACTTCATTATCAATATATGCCTTATCGAAGCCTTTGCGGGATTTTGATTGCAATGTCTTCTTCGTCTTTTCTGCATCTGCCAACAACTTTTGACTTACTGCATTATCCTTGGGAGTAACTCCCAGTTTCTTGACGAGTGCCGCAGCCTGCGCAATTACAGCTGTGTGATCACTGATCATTGTTTCGGCGAACCTCAGAATATCAGCATTCTTTGATTTGCTCTTTGCAATTTCACCGTAAGCAATATCTATCTCGTTAGCAACAACTGCAACGTAAGCTACTTCAGCGTCTGAAAGTTTAGGATTGTCTTGCCCAAAGACAGGCGCTGAAAGCATAATTGCGGGCAGCATTGCCGTTGCGGCAAAAGCCCTAAAAGGCTTAATAATTTTCATCCTTCAATGTTTTATAAGTGGTTAATAAATGCTAAAGAGGCAAAGTACAACCGCTGTATTAGGCCAGGGTTAAGGGGGAATTAGAAAGTGATTAGAATATTTATTCGTTAGGATATGTGGGCTTATATTGTATTCATTCGTCTTTTTTCGGCTTTTAGCCCTTCTAATAATTCTTTGGTACTGGCGAAATTTACGTGTTGAAAGCTTTGAATACCTAACTTTCGAGCGGCGAGCACCAACATTAGTCGGTCATCGATGTAAATACATTCTCTGGGAGAAACCTGGCCTATTCCCATCGCCAAATGAAAAATAGAAGGGTCGGGCTTTTGCAAACCCACAACGCAGGAAGACACAAATGCATCGAAGCAGACATGCAATCCAAATTTTTTGATTCTGAATTCATTTAGTTCTCTTCCCTCATTATTGAGTGAAATAATCCGGAATCCACAATCTTTCTTCCATACTTTAATCCATTGGAGCATCTGGGGTAACTCAGTAGATTGAGAAAACATAAAAGTTTTGAATTCTTCTTTTGTGAAATCCCTCGATTGATGAAAAATAACTGTGTCCAGATACTCTTCCAGAGTGAGATGGCCAATTTCAAAAAGATTGAAAATAGAATGGTGCAATTTTTCCATTTCGGAATAATCGAGATGAAATTTCTCAGCCGCTTTTCGCCTGGATTCATCTTCCCAGCCATTACTCAGCAATACTCCACCAATATCCAGGAAGATTACTTTGATTTCAGCACTTTCCATAAATCAGTTTAATGTGACGCCAGTTTTCGTTTTCCAATTGCTTCTAAAAGGTTGTCATAAGCTTTATTGAATTTCTTGATACCTTCTTCTTCTAATTTCTGAGTGACGCTATTGATATCGATTCCTTTTTCCTTTAGCTGACCAAGCACATTCGTCGCCTTATCCAGGTCATCTTCTAACCGACTCTTGGCGCGTCCGTGATCATTAAAAGCTTGCAATGTTTCCAGGGGAATAGTATTGATTGTTTGCGGACCTATTAATGCCTCTACGTATTTGACGTCGGGAAAAGAGGGATCCTTACTACTGGTGCTGGCCCAAAGCACACGTTGCCTTTTCGCACCTTTTACCTCCAGGTTTCTAAATCGTTCTGTATTGAAGACTTGCTTGTAAAGTTCATATGCTTTTCTAGCGGAAGCGATGGCAACCTCACCTTTCAGCTTGGTCAAGTCTTTTGCATCTAACAAAGGATCAATAAGCACATCAATCCGACTAAGAAAAAAACTTGCCACTGAATTGATTTGATCAATGGATTTATCTGCTTGCACACGTTCTTCTAAACCGCCAATATATGCATCAGTAACTTCCAAATAGCGATGCAGTCCAAACAGCAGGGTGACGTTAATATTTATCCCTTCACTAATGCATTTCCGAATGGCTGGCAAGCCTTCTCTTGTCCCGGGTATTTTGATCATCACGTTTTTTCGGTCAATTTCCTCCCAAAGTTCTCTCGCCTGATTAATCGTCCCTTGCGTATCATAGGCGAGATGAGGCGACACTTCAATGCTAATAAAACCATCATTACCGTCGGTTTTGTCATAAACTGTTTTCAAAATATCAGCAGCACTTCTAATGTCTTTAATTGCAAGTCTAAAAAAGATTTGTTCATTGCTGCGCACGACCCTGGAAAATTCAATTATATCCGCATTATAATCTGAACTATTAAGAATGGCTTTCTCAAAAATCGATGGGTTTGCTGTAATACCTGTCACACCATCAATCTCAATGAGGCTCTCCAGCCTCCCCGAATCCATCAACGATCGGTCAAAAAAGTCAAGCCAGATGCTTTGACCGAATCTATGGATATCATTTACTCTCGTTTGCTTCATATAATGAGGCGTTTAGTTTTTTATTTAATAATCTGGTTCAATTCGTAATGCTGCTTTCCTTACTTTGACAAAGTTTACTTCTTACTTCATTGTCAAATAAGTAATGAGGTAGTAAGCGCCCCATCCACCGATTCCGATAATCAATATCCATACCCATGATGGAATGCTTTGCGGGGTTTCACTGCCTTCAATTAAGAATTTCTTTTGATCCCCCTTTCCATAAGCATTTATCATTAATGGCAATATCCCATCTACTATTGCATTCTCTTTAATTCCTTCTATTGCAATAGCTGGACCATTTCGTACTTCAAAGGGAATCCTACGTACCCCTTCTTTACCTCTCGGATCCTTACTAACAATTTTGAGGGTGTGATTCCCATCAACTAACTTCCCGGTATCTAACTCAAAATGCACAGGCGATATAAATGAGGCAATAGGTTTTGCCTCATCATCGATGAAAATAAATATCGTGCTCTTATCTTCCATTCTAATCAAATCTTAACACAGTTCTTTTAATGTGGTTTTCTCTGTTTTCTCCCGGCCATAACAACCATTTTATCGAAAAGAAGAGCGTTGCGGCTACTATGGCGGCAACCACAGATACGATTAAAAAATCCCAATTACTTTGTGGGCCAGCGCCATGTGTAATGCCCCGGAGTATTTCTGGTTGTTGCTTTTCACATGCGCCACACGCATACCCCCTTATATAACCAAGAAGAACGATCATAAATGCAAGTACACTTTTCATTTTGATTCCTTTTATTTTTTTTCGGTCGTTTGATTATGTTTCATAAACTCCAGGATTTTGTTTACTTCATCCACATTTATCTTTTTTGCATTATTCCCCCAACTCGTTTTCTCATGATTGATGATGGCGGTTATCTCTTCAGGATTGAGGTTATTATTTGTTCCTATTGCCGGCATTACGGCAAAACCTTCTCCAACCCGACCACTATAACCATTCATAATAATCTCAATCATAATTTCAGGATTATCATCTAATACAATCTTGCTTCCTTTCAACGGGGGAAATGCGCCTTTCAATCCCTCTCCATTTTGCTGATGGCAACTTTGACAGTTGGCCGCATAAAGTGCTGAGCCATCCAATTCCTTTGTTTGGATTGAAGCTGAATTTATTTTTTCCTCTTTCTTGTATAAAAATTCAGGAGCCACCCGACCATCAGGTAAACTTGCTTGCTTCAAAGATTGCAGGTATTTGACCAGGTATAAGGCTTCTTTTTTGGCCACCAATTTTCCTTGTTGTCCGCCCAAATATTCCGCAGGTACATTAACTATTACATCTTCTTGTGCGGGCTCTTTTTTAAACGTAAACATCCAGGAATAAGCCGGCATGATAGATTCCTTGACTACTATTCTTGGGTTATACAAGTGAACCAAATTCCACTCGATACTCGGTTGCCTGTTACCTATGTTGGTAAGATCCGGCCCCGTACGCTCAGTTCCCATCAATGTTGCTGTATTGCGCCAGAAGTCTGTCCTTTTAATTCCTGCGTAGTCAGCAGCAATGCTTGGCCGTTCACCCCACATCTTGTCCATGTCTATATTGCGCACTTGTTGTGTATGACAAGCCACGCAGCCATTTGCTATATAAATGTTCTTGCCTTTTATTGCTTCCTGGCCTAATGGCGCAGCGTTGGGAAGCATTTTATTATTATTCTGATTGTTTATAGCCGGGATAATAGCTACAAGGATAGTTAGACTCACAAAAAAGAGCGCTGCGGTCCTGAATAGTTTTTTATGATTATCGAATAACTCCATATTTCAAATTGAACAAGTCACCAATTTTTTCTATTGCGCTAATTCTCTTTTTAATTTTTGAAATGCCAATTCCTTTACATCGATAAGGTTTGTGGTGACAAGCATTCTATATAGGTTGTAGGCAAAGAATAAATGGGATAGCCACATAAGAGTACCGCCAATGGCTCGCCAAAGCCAATAAGGCGCCATATGCGTAACCGTTTCAATAAAAGATTTACCCTGTATCCACATGAAACCTCGCATGGTGGCGCCATACATTAAGGGAATAGTGTAAAACAGTAAGCCAATCAACGCAAGCCAAAAATGAGCGCCTACTGTTGCATGCGGTGGCTCCTTTCCTGTAAGTCTCGGCACTACCGCATAAATCGCTGCCCATAAAAAAAAGGCAATGATACCATACATCGTAAGGTGAGAGTGAGCAACCGTAAAGTCAGTAAAGTGCCAAAATAGATTAGTCGATCGAAATGCCTCTGCAGTTCCTTGCATGGAGCCAGTGAAATAGAAGATAATACCAACGAGGAAGAACGGCAACGTATAACTACTAGTTATTTTATACCATGCACTTTTGAATGTCATGATAAAATTGGTAGTACCTGCAACTACAGGGATAATCATTCCAATACTCCCAACTATTGCAATTGTTTGAAGCCACCAGGGAATTGAACTAAAAACAAAATGATGTGTGCCAATAAGAGTATAGAATAAAATCTGTGTCCAAAAAGCCAGGATACCAAGACTATAGGAATAAATAGGTTTGTTTAACTGTTGTGGTAAGAAATAATATACGATACCCAAGGTGAAAAGCATAAACCACATGCCTACTCCCTGATGCATATAGTAACCCTGGACAATAGTTTCTCCCAAGCCATTCTGCCAAATTGGGATATATGCAACCAAAATGATAGCTACAACAAAAATGACAGCAGCCACGATATACCAATTGGAGATGTAAATCTCATTTGTCTTTCTTCTCGCTATAGTTCGCAAATAATTAATTAATGTGAGTATTATCCCAATACTGAAAAGCAACATAATCGGCCAAACATATTCTCGATATTCTCCTCCACCATTATTGATTCCAGCCATCAAAAAAATAGATCCGCAAATAACTGATGCATTTATGAGGAGAAGAGAGTACCAAGCCATTTTAATACTCGCCAGTTTTGTATTACTTACCATTGGCACTATATAATACCCGAGGCCCAACATTCCCAAAGAACTCCATCCCCAAAAAACAGCATTTGTATGTACGGGCCGAAGCCGCCCAAAACTTAACCAGCTAACATGATCCGTATCGGGAGCCACGAATTTAATACCTAAGTATTCCCCCACTGTTGTTCCAAACAACAACCAGAAAGCCGCGGTCGCAATGTACCATAGGATAAGTTTCGATAACTGTGGATCTATACCAGGACGGCGCAGTGCCTTCTTTTTGCTGGACAAAAAATTTAAGCTATTGGCGACAGTCGCATTTTTGATTATTCCTTTTTCATCCATCGCAGGCGCCGAACCAGACAACTCCGAATCGGAGAGTCTGTAATTAAGGGCAGCTTTGCGTGTTTCCAATGCATTTATTAATTCGTCCTCAGGAAACTCGTCTACAAATGCGACGAATTTATCAGCTTCAGAAACAATCTGCTTGTGTCGGCTCCTCTTTACCACATTTTTGATCCTAATTGCCAGCAATACAATAACAGCTAAAATTGGAATAAGAATTAGTATTAACGTTATAATAATGCCGGTTTCGCTAAACCAAGAGTTACCGCTGGTCTGCGCATTCACCGCTAAACTGCTACAAAGTGTGATAGCTACTAAGAAAAGTTTAAGTGGCGTTGAAGAATCAGCTCCTTTTTTCGTTGTTGTCCACCCCCTCTTTTTTAAAATAACTTCAATCTCTTCCTTGTCCAGACTGTGCAGATATTCCATGAATTGATTTTCCAGATCGGTTTTCTTTCTCTTTCTATTCTTTTTAATTAACTCTATCGTCTTTATGGACATGAATATGGAGGCGATTAGAGTGGCCAATAGAAAGATAAGTGCGAAAATAAAAAGCCTCTTGTCTGAATTTGGCCCTGTTTCACCTTGAGCAGCCAATACAACAAAGCAGATGAGCAAGATAAATATGAACGCTGTTTTACGTAACATTATAATAAACTGAATTGATCGTTCTTTAATCCAGATATGGCTCAACAGACATAACTCTCAATTTAGAAGTAGGCCTTAGCATATCATCTATGTGTTTGCCTGTAAAAGATGACATTTTCGTTTCTGTCCAGGGGTTAACCATAATCATATCCGCATGAATACATTCGGCATAATCCAGAATAGCCCGCGCAAAGTTGTTCCCTTTTAATATGTGATGCTCAATTGGAGTGGTTAGTCCGGTTTTTAAAATTCTATAAGTTTCCAGAAAAGCATTCCTACTAGATTCAGCTATATTAATTCTATTTGGGATAGTGACCAGATGGATTTCTGCCCGAAATTTTCTTGCAAACTCAAACACTATCTCAATTTTACGCTTAGGAACAAATGAGCCTACAGGCAGAACAATAGTTTTTATTTTCTTGTCAACTGATCTTTTCACAACCGTTAGAACAATACAGCCAGTTAATCTTGCAAGTCCATTTGGGCTGGTTGAATTAAAACATGATAAATACTTGTAACTGCCTTTTTTGCCTATAATGATCAATTGCGGATGTAATCGTTTTGCCTCATGCACAATTTTCTTTTGAACTGCGCCTTCCACTATGTAAATACTTACATTGGTATTTGGGCTGGCAGCCTGGATCGATTGCTTCCAGTCCAGTAAATTGCTCATGATATTTTCAGGGGAGTAATGATGATCAATATGCAGGTTGCCCCCGGTAGTACCTTTATATTTGTTCCAAGTGAATCTTCGCTGTTTTATGTGAAGCAAATGAATTGTTGACTGAACAGGGCAAGCCAGGTCAAGAGCCTGTCCAACGGCTACTTCAGTATTAATACTAAAATCAACTGGGATCAAAATGTCTTTAAATGAGCCTAACATAATTGTATATCAAATGAATCAAGATTTTACTTAAAATATTGGACGCTAATGTAGGGCGGTACTATTAAACAGGCATTAAAGAAGGATTAGAATATGATTAGAATGGGCTAGCTTCTCCGGAAGCTAAGTTGATAAGAAGTAAATTGCTGCAAATAGCATCTCTAATTTTATGCACAGAAGAAAAATACTAATTGTTGAGGATGAAAGAAAAATTGCTGACACGCTTAAATTTGGATTGAGTGAGTTTGGATTTCACGTTGAAATTGCATACGATGGTACTATTGGATACCACTTATTTGACGTCCATGACTTTAATCTTGTAATCCTCGATATAAATCTTCCGGGAATGAATGGGTACGAGTTATGTAAAGCAATCCGGTTGAAAGACCAACACATTCCCATTCTTATGTTGACTTCAATGATTGCCTTGAAGGACAAAATAGAGGGGTATGATGCCGGGGCTGATGATTATATGGTCAAACCATTTGAATTTAAAGAACTCCTCTTAAAAATAAGAGCGTTGCTTAAACGTACCATGAATCAAAGTTTACCGGTCGGGAATATTTTGAAAGCGTCGGATCTGGAAATGAATCTCGATAGTAAGGAGGTAAAAAGAGATGGTAAAATGATCAATCTAACTACAAAAGAGTTTCAATTACTGGAATATCTGCTCCGTAATAAAAATAGAGTTGTATCGAGAGTGGATATAGCAATTAGCGTTTGGGACGTGGATTTTGAAACTAATACCAACGTAATTGATGTTTATATCAGCTATTTGCGAAATAAGGTAGATAAAACTTTCAAACACAAATTAATTCAGACGCATGTGGGCATGGGGTATGTTCTAAAAGAAGATTGATGTCAGTACGATTAAAAATAACATTGTTATTCACCATAATGATGTTCTTGTTATTAACACTATTATTCGGGTTTGTTTATTATTTTTCTTATACCACCCGATTGGAGAATATCAAACTCCATTTGACTAATCGCGCATTAACTACCGCAAACATGCTTCGCCAACCTAATATATTTGGCAAGGAGCTAGTGTATAAAATTGATTCCTCGATTTTGAAGTCGATAAAAAATAAATCTATTCGAGTATATGATAGAGATAATAAAAGCATATACGCTTATAGCGACAACTTAAACGATACAATAAGAATTAGTGGCCTAATACTAAATGAGGCCAGATCTAATGATATTTACTTTTTCACTGTAGGTGGAAAAGAAGCATTGGCTTTCCATGATAAAGATAGTAATGACGGAAAAGTTATTGTAACTGCTGCATTTGATGAAGAAGGAAAGCGCAACCTTCACCGTCTTAAACTCTTCTTGTGGATAAGTTTCGCCTGTGGGATTCTGATCGCCTTTACTTCAGGATATTTTGTTTCCAAAATTTTGTTGCGGCCGATCGGAAAAATTGCTGATGAGGTAAACATTATTTCTGCCCAAAGCCTGACACATAGAATTAAACCCGGAAAAGGAAATGATGAGTGGCATTACTTAACCGATACACTAAATGATCTACTAAACAGATTGCAGGAAAGTTTTGAAATACAAAGACGATTTCTCTCATCTGCATCTCACGAGTTATCTACTCCACTAACTTCCATTTCAAGCCAGTTAGAAGTATCTCTTCAAAGGAACAGAGCTGCTGAAGAGTATCGTCAGGTGATGCAGTCAGTTTACCAGGATGTTCAACACCTGAGTAAACTTACACAAACGTTGTTGGAGTTTGCGACTGTATCTGGCACTTCTGGAGGTATCGAAATTAAATTGATCAGAATTGATGAGGTTCTGATGCGACTCCCGGGTGAGATGACAAAAATGGATAAGGGGTATTCGGTAAAACTGGAATTTGATAAACTACCTGCCGAAGAGGAAAGATTGCTGGTATTTGGGAATGCTGAACTATTATTCACGGCTATAAAAAATATTGTATTAAATGCCTGTAAATATTCCCCTGCCAATCTTGCAAAAGTAAAATTATCAGTTGAGCAAACCGAAATTATTGTTGCAGTTGAAGACAATGGAAAGGGCATTCCTGAAAGCGAATTAAAAAATATCTTTCAACCCTTTTATAGAACTGAAGACAGCCGTGCAAAGGTGGGTTTTGGCGTTGGCCTACCTTTAGCAAATAGAATTTTAAAATTACATAGGGGTCAAATCACAGTTATCTCAACTCTTGGAAAGGGAACTATTTTCTTTGTTCACTTGCCTATCGCCGGAAAGATTAGAAAGTCTTGATTTTCTAATCGTTTTCTAATGTTCGGTTAATCTCCTCCTAACATCAGCAATGTACATTGTGCTGAATCTAGCAGAAAATAAATCTGATAAAATAATAGCAATGAAACATAGTAGGATAGCAAATATTCTTGTTCCTCTAGATTTCAGTGAACCTTCATTGAACGCGTTGGAAACAGCCATTACCATAGCAAAACAACAAGATGCAAGGATCACGTTACTGAACGTGGTGGATTCTAGCTTCATATACGGATTCAAAGGGGTTTACTATATATCGGAAAAAACAATTGATTGTATGGTAGAAGTTTCAGCCCGAATGCTCAATCCTTTATTAAAAAAGTTAAAAGAAGAAGAGGGGCTGAATTGTACTTCAGAAATAAAAGTGGGTCTGGTCCCCGAATCCATAGTCAAAACTGCCTCTCATGAAGATGTTGATTTGATTATTATGGGAACGCATGGAGCATCCGGCGTCAGGGAGCTGTTTATTGGTTCCACAGCTCAGAAAGTGGTAAAAATTTCCTCATGCCCGGTATTAACCATCCCTTCCACTCGAAAATGGCTAAATTTTGATAAGATACTATTCCCCATCAGGCCAATAAAAAGCGCGATAGAGAAATATGGTTTTTTGAAGAAGATAATTGGCAATACTAATGCATCGATAGAGCTTTTGATTTTAGCATCTACTTACGACCAAATAGAGAAAAAGTTGTTGCTAAGCCTTACAAAAGAACTTAAGGCAATAGTGGTAAAAGATAAAATCAAAATTTCAGGAGTTTTAAAAATTGGAATGAAAATGCCGCATGCGGTGTTAAAAATGTCGAAATCTATTAATGCAGACATGATTGTCATCACTTCAAATACTAGCGCAGATTTCAAACAGTTTTTTATTGGGCCTTTTGAACAGCAAATCATCAATCACGCTACAATACCCGTATTGAGTATAAAACCACAATTGGAAAATCCTGATTCGCAAATTGTGATACAGCAAATTTTCGAATCATTTCCCAGTCAAATACCGGCGTCTATGTGATTGAACCCATGCAGATATTTTTTTTACACACAATGTATATTTTATGGAAATCATTATCAATTCGGTGAATTTTAAAACCGGTACAACGCTAGAAACCTTTGTTAGAGAAAAGGTAAGTAAGTTATTTAATCACTGTGATAAAATAATTCGTGCCGATGTAATTCTCCGGGAAGCAGAAAAAGGGAATCCGGAAAATAAGTTATGTGAAATAAGGTTGATGATACCAGGCAATGATCATTTTGTAAGAAAATGCACTTCGGTATATGAAAAATCTATTTTACAAGCAGTCCAGGTCTTACAAAAGATATTAAGACGGACAAAGTCCAGGGCTATTGCAAAAAGGCATGCTTTTTAATTAACCCAGAATTTAAGGGGATCAGTAAGCACAATCGATTTGTGTTAAGAGTGAAATATTACCAGGTCTTAAATGCAGAGTTATGTCGAGCAAAGGATTATTAAATATTATTAAAAACAGGACTATACTATTCGCACTTTTCTTAAATATTACCTTATTCACATTAGCAACCATCTTTGATCCGCGAGTATACCTGATATTGTTCATGACAATTCCCATTTCTCTTTATGTAATTGTCAAGAAAAGGCGATCAAAAAGTTTCATTCCACAAGGTTTCGTTCTCCGGATGCGCAAGCGAGAAGGATTTTCTAAGGGCGAGACATTAGTTGCTGCCTCGTCACAAAGGGAAAG
>JADMIO010785145.1_pt1 | contig 11299 bp, 10 predicted proteins | sample 8958161 | NCBI WGS metagenome assembly JADMIO01 (sample SAMN16585339, study PRJNA669376) | soil metagenome | isolation source: Crop rotation soil | place: USA: Cullars Rotation, Alabama | collected 2011 | reverse complement strand
GCCCGCGGGGAGCCCGGCGAGGTGGACGGGCCCGCCCACCGCCCGCGACGGCAGCCGCGGGTCGGCGTCGTCGGCGGCCAGCGCCGCCCGGCCCAACCGGCGGACGGCGACGACGCCTCCGATCGCCACGGCGATGGCCAGCAGGCCATAGAGGCCTGCGGCGGCGGTCTCGTCCGACGCCCCCGCCGCCGCCCGGAACAGCGCGAAGTCGAACGTGCCGTGCAGCGCCACCGCCACGGCGAGCCCGCCGCCGATCCCCGGCCCGGTGTCGTCGAACCGGCGCCGGGCGGCGTAGTAGCCCATGATCGCCGCCGCCGAGGCGTGCAGCGGCACCGACAGCAGCGCCCGGGCCACGAACATGCCGGCGTAGTCGCCGCCGGTCTCGGTGCCGGCCAGGTAGAGGACGTTCTCGACGAGGGCGAACCCCAACCCGGCCCAGGCGGCGTAGACCATGGCATCGAGCCGCTCGTCGAACTCCGGCCGGTTCCAGACCACGACCCGCAGGCACAGCGCCTTGGCCGACTCCTCGATCAGGCCAGCCACGACGAAGGCGGCGAAGAACGCCCCGGCGACCGTCGTCTCCGACGGATTGACCCGACCCACGATCAGCTCCACCACAGCCACCGGCACCGTCGACGCCGCCCCGGCCAACGCCATGCGCCGCAACGCTCCGGCGGGTTCGGGCCGGCCGGCGTCCTTCCCTTTGGCGTAGCGCATCCAGGCCAGCGCCGGCAGCGCCCCGAGCGCCGCCGGCGGATGCACGAGTGTCGACCCGACGATGATCGCCGCGGCCAGCGCCAGCAAGAGATTCAGGACGACGCCGCCACCGGCGCGCCCGTTCCGTCCGCCCTCGCGCCGCGTCCGACCGGACCGCCCCGCTGTCACGGAGCGCCAGTCTCACAGACTGGTCGGGTCAGCGCTTGTGGAGCGGGCCCTCGGTCTGACCCAGCGGCATCGGAGCGCCCCGGCCCGTCCGGCTGGAGATGATCTCGGCGCAGATCGACACTGCGGTCTCCTCCGGCGTGCGGGCACCGAGGTCGAGCCCGATCGGCGACTTCAGGCGGGCGAACCCGTCGTCGTCGAGACCGGCCTCCTTGAGGCGTTCGTTGCGCTTGTCGTGGGTGCGCCGCGATCCCATCACGCCGATGTAGCCGGCCTTCGTCTCGACGGCGGCCATGATCGCCGGCACGTCGAACTTCGGGTCGTGGGTCAGCACGCACACCGAGTCGCGGGGCCCGAGTTCCTTGCCGACGACGGCGAGGTACCGGTCGGGCCACTCGTTGACGACCTCGTTGGCCATCGGGAAGCGCTTCTTGGTGGCGAAGATCGGCCGGGCGTCGCAAACCGTCACGTTGTAGCCGAGCAGGCGGGCGAGGCGGGCCAGCGCGGCGGTGAAGTCGATGGCGCCGAAGATGATCATCTTGGGCGGCAGAGCGAACGACTCGATGAAGACTTCGACGCCTTCCTCCCGGCGCGCTTCGCCGTGGACGCCGTAGTGGCGGGTGCCGGTCCGGCCCGCTTCGAGCTCGCCGAGGGCGTCGCGCATGACCACCCGGTCGAGGTCGGGGTGGCCGAGGGTGCCGATCGATTCCCGGTCGGGGCGCACCAGCAGCTTCGACCCGGCGCCCGGCCCCTTGACGATCGTGGCCAGGGCGGCGGGTTCGTCACGCTGGAGCGCCTCGCTGATGGCGAGGTCGATCTCGTCGTTGAAGTCGTCGATGAAGATGTGGATGGTGCCGCCACACGTGAGCCCCACGGCGAAGGCGTCATCATCGGCGATGCCGTAGGTGACGAGTTTGGGGATGCCCCGCTCGAGGACCTTGAGGCCCTCGGTGAGGACGGCGCCTTCGACGCAGCCGCCCGAGACGGAGCCGATGACCTCGCTGTCCTCGTTGACGGCCATGGCCGCCCCGGGGTCGCGGGGGCCGGACCCGTCGGTGCCGACGACCCGGGCGAGCGCCACCTGCTTGCCGGCCTCACGCCACCGGGCGATGTCTCCGAGTAGCTCCTTCACCTGCGCCTCCCCCTACTTCGACTGCGATTACCGAGCAATCACCTCGGCGAGCCTCTGGAGGGAATCCAGCGAATGCCCCTCCACGAACTCATCAACAAACGGGAGTGCCGCCGCCATCCCGGCTGCCAATGGAGCGTAACCCGGTGACGCTTTCAGCGGGTTTACCCACACCGTCCGGTAGGCGACCCGCTGCAGCCGCTGCATCTGCTCGGCGAGCAGGGCCGGGTCCCCCCGGTCCCATCCGTCGGACAGGATGACCACCACCGACCCCCGGGCCATGCCCCGCACGCCCCACTGGTCGTTGAAGGCCCGCAGCCCCTCCCCCAGGCGGGTACCTCCACTCCAGTCTGGCACCGACCGGGCCGCTCGAGCCAGGGCAGCGTCGGGGTCGCGGGACGACAGCTCCCGGGTGATGCGGGTCAGGCGGGTGCCGAGCGCGAACGCCTCGATGCGGCCCCGGCCGACGACGGCGGCGTGGAGGAACCGGACGAGGGCCCGGGAGTAGGGCTCCATCGATCCCGACACGTCGCAGATCAGCACGATGCGGCGGGGCCGCTCCCCTGCTTCGGTGAACGCCCGCCGGATCGGTTCGCCGCCCGAACGCAACGATCGGCGCACGGTTCGGCGCAGGTCGGGTCGCCCTTCCGATTTGCGGGACGGGCGCCGCCGGCGGGAGCGGCGCAGCGCGCCGTGGAGCCGCAGATCGGCCATGAGCCGGCGAGCCTCTTCGAACTCGGCGGACGTGTAGGCGGCGAAATCCTTGTGCCGCAAGACTTCTTGGCGGCTCCAGCGGACGACGAGGGTCGGACCTTCCGACTCGAGCGGTTCCTCGTCTGCTCCCCCACCGCTGTCCTCGTCGTCGGTGTCGAGGACGATCGTCAGCTCGACGGGCGGCGCCTGGACGGAGAAGTCGAACCCGATCCGCCGCCGCCAGAACGCCTCGAAGGCCCGGTCGTAGACGGGGATGTCCTCCGGCCGGCCGAGCAGCGTCGTGCGGCCCGCCCAGTAGACCGGCCCGGACCGGTTGACACCGGTGAGCGCCAGGGCCTCGGCGAAGGTGACCGCCCGCCCGACGGGGACGTCGACGCCGGCGCCCCGCAGGATCCGGGCGAAGGCGACGGCGATCCGCTCCGCCTCCGGGGACCCGGGCCCGGGCCCGGGTTCAGGCTCCACGTTTGATGGCCGACCGGACGATGTCGGCCATGCCGTGCGTGCGGACCCGCTCCTGGTCCTCCCGGTACTTGAGCAGCGACCCGAGCGTGACCTCGACCGTGTGCTCGTCGAGGGCCGTCCGGCCGAGCGCGGCCAGCGACATGGCCCAGTCGATGGTCTCGGCCACCCCGGGCGGCTTGTAGAGCTCGAAGCCCCGCACGGCCTCGGTGGCGGCCGCCACCTGCCGGGCCAGCGCCTCGGGCACCTCGGGGGCCCGCACCCGTAGGATGGCCAGCTCCCGCTCGAAGTCGGGGTGGCTGATCCAGTGGTAGAGGCAGCGGCGCTTCAACGCGTCGTGGAGATCGCGGGTGCGGTTCGAGGTCAGCACCACGACCGGCGGGACCTCCGCCCGGAACGTCGCCAGCTCCGGCACCGTCACCGAATAGTCCGAGAGGATCTCGAGGAGGAACGCCTCGAACTCGTCGTCGGCCCGGTCGACCTCGTCGACGAGGAGGACGGGTGGCGTGTCGCCGTCGTAGTCGATGGCCCGCAGCAGGGGCCGGCGGACGAGGAACCGCTCCGAGTACAGCTCGTCCTCGTTCACTTCCGCCTGAGAGGCCTCCACCGCCCGGAGGTGGAGGAGCTGGCGGGAGTAGTCCCACTCGTAGACGGCCTGGGCGGCGTCGATGCCCTCGTAGCACTGGAGGCGCAGCAGCTCGCCGCCCGTCCAGCGAGAGAGGACCTTGGCGACTTCGGTCTTGCCGACCCCGGCCTCGCCCTCGAGCAGCAGCGGCCGGCCGAGGCGCAGCGAGAGGAAGATGGCCGTGGCGAGGCCCTCGTCCGCCAGGTAGTCGTGGCGGGCGAGGGCCTCGCTGACGGCTTCGACGCTGTCAGGTTGGATCCTCAGTGCTCTTAGCCTCCGGCCTCCTGCAGGGCTCTCCGCACGAGCACCTGGGCCAGATGACGACGGTACTCGGGGGAGGCGTTGAGGTCGGTCGGGGGTTCGGTGCCGTCGGGGGCCTTCATGGCCGCCTCCTCCACCGAGGCGCCCGAGCCGAGCGCCTGCTCGACCGCAGTGGCCCGCAGCGGGGTCGAGCCCATGTTGACCAGCGCCACCCCGGTCGTGCCGTTGCGGACGGCGGCGACGCCGACGATGGCCCAGTCGAGGGCCCGCCGGTTGAACTTCTGATACGACCAGCCGGCGCCGGCCACCTTCGGGACCCGGATCTCGGTGAGGAGCTCGTCGGGGGCGAGGGCCGTCTCGAGGAACCCGGTGAAGAAGTCGGTGGCGCCGATGGTCCGCTCGCCGTTGGGGCCCCGGGCGACCAGCGTCCCGCCGAGCGCCAGCACGGTGGCCGGCAGGTCCGAGGCGGGGTCGCCGTGGGCCAGCGACCCGCCGATCGTGCCGCGGTGGCGGACCTGCGGGTCGCCGACGAGACCGGCGACGTGGGCCAGGATCGGCACCTCGGTCTTGAGCAGGTCGCTGTGTTCGATGTCGTGGTGGCGGGTCAGCGCCCCGATGGCGACGTGGTCGCCGGAGTCGCGGATGTAGGACAGGTCGCCGATCCGGGCGACGTCGATGAGGACGGCCGGCGAGGCGAGCCGCAGCTTCATGAGCGGGATCAGCGAGTGGCCGCCGGCGAGGAGCTTGGCGTCGTCGCCGTGCTGCGACAGCAGGCTGATCGCCTCCTCGGCCGAACCGGCCCGGACGTAGTCGAACGCCGCCGGGATCATCGTCCCCCCTCCTTTGCTTCCTGGATCGTCGACCAGACCCGTTGCGGCGACGCCGGCATGCGGACGTCGGTCACGCCCAACGGCGAGAGGGCGTCGACGATGGCGTTGATCACCGCCGGGGTGGAGGCGATCGTGCCGGCCTCGCCGATGCCCTTCACGCCGAGCGGGTTGGTCGGGCTCGGCGTGCACGTCGAACCGAGGTCGAAGCTCGGCATCTCCGCCGCCGACGGCACGAGGTAGTCGGCCAGCGTGGAGGTCAGCAGGTTGCCGTCCTCGTCGTAGGAGGCCTCCTCGAACAGCGCCTGGGCGACGCCCTGGACGATGCCGCCGTGGACCTGACCCTCGACGATCATCGGGTTGACCTGATTGCCGCAGTCGTCGACCGCGACGTACTTGAGGAGGTCGACCGCGCCGGTCTCCTCGTCGACCTCGACGACGCAGACGTGCGTCCCGAACGGGAAGACGAAGTTCGGCGGGTCGAACGACGACTCGGCCCGCAGGTTCGGCTCCATCCCCTCCGGCAGGTCGTGGCCGGTGAAGGAGGCGAAGGCGATCGCCTGGATCGGCAGCGCCTTGTCGGAGCTGCCCCGCACCGAGAACGTGCCGTTGGCGAACTCGAGGTCGTCCTCGCTGACCTCGAGCTGGTGGGCGGCGATCGTGCGGGCCTTGTCGATGACCTTGTCGGTGGCCAGCGCCACCGCCGTGCCGCCGACCGCCAGGGAACGGGACCCGTAGGTGTCCATGCCCAGCGGCGAGATGGCGGTGTCGGAGTGGAGGACGTCGACGTCGTCGGGGCTCACGCCCAGGCGGTCGGCCACGATCTGCGACCACGACGTCTCGTGCCCCTGGCCGTGGGGCGACGTGCCGGTGGTCACCTGCACCTTGCCGGTCGGCAGCAGCTGCACGCTGGCCGACTCCCACCCGCCGGCGCCGTAGCGCAGCGCGGCCAGCACCCGGCTCGGAGCCAGGCCGCACATCTCGCAGTAGCTCGACAGGCCGATGCCGAGGTGCTTGGTGGACCCGGCGTTGCGCCGCTCCTGCTGCTCCTTGCGCAGCCCTTCGTAGCCGGCCATCTCCAGCGCCTTGTCGAGGGCGCCGTCGTAGTTGCCGCTGTCAAAGACGAGGCCCGGCGCCGAGCTGTAGGGGAAGGCGTCGGTCGGGATGAAGTTGCGCCGCCGGAGTTCGGCGGGGTCGACGCCGACGGTGCGGGCGAGGGAGTCCATGGCCCGTTCGATGGCGTAGGTGGCCTCGGGCCGGCCGGCGCCCCGGTAGGCGTCGGTCGGGGTCATGGTGGTGAAGACCGACTTGCAGGTGAACGAGTACGCCGGCACGTCGTAGACGCCGTGGTAGAGGAAGGCGCCCAAGAGCGGGATGCCGGGCGTCACCAGCTGCATGTAGGCGCCCATGTCGGCCACGAGGTTGACCCGCACGGCGGTGACCTTGCCGTTCTCGTCGGCGGCCAGTTCGATGTCCTGGATCTGGCCCCGGCCCTGGATGGTGGCCTGCGTGTTCTCGGTGCGCTCCTCCGTCCAGCGGACGGGCTTCTTCAGCTTCCGGGCGAGCGCCGTGCAGATGAGCTCTTCGGCGTAGACGTTGAGCTTGCAGCCGAACCCGCCGCCGACGGCGGGGGCGATGACCCGCAGCTTCGTCTCGGAGATCCCGAGGCCGAGGGCGACCATCACCTTCAGGATGTGGGGGATCTGCGTCGCCGAGTAGATGGTGAAGTCGCCGCCGTAGGGGGCGGGGACGACGAGCACGCCGCGGGGCTCCATCGGCGAGGGGATGAGGCGCTGCTGGATGTAGCGCTCCTTGACGGTGTGGGCGGCGGCAGCGAAGGCGGCGTCGACCTTCTCCTCGTCGGGCTTGAGCTCCCACGTGTAGGCGAGGTTGGTGCCGAGGTCCTCGTTGATGATGACCCGGTCGGACAGCGAGTCCTCGAGGTCGATGACGGCCGGCAGCACGTCGTAGTCGACGACGACCGACTCGGCCGCGTCCTTGGCGGCGATGGCCGAGGTGGCCACGACCACGGCGACGGCGTCGCCGACGTAGCGGGCCTTGTCGGTCGTGACCGGGAAGTGGGGCGGGCTCTTCATGTCCTCGACGACCGGCCAGGCGCAGGGCATCGGGCCGGCCCACTCGCCGGTGAGGTCGGCGCCGCTGTAGACGGCGACGACGCCGGGCATGGCGGCGGCCGCCGCCGAATCGATCGAGGTGACCCGGGCGTGGGCGTGGGGGCTGCGCACGAGAGCGATGTGAAGCGCGCCGGGGACCACGAGGTCGTCGACGTAGCGGGCCTCACCGGAGAGGATCGGGGCGTCTTCCCGGCGGGCGTAGCGGGTCCCCATCACGGCGGTCATGCCGCACCCCCCGAGCCCGAGCCGGAGCCGGCCGCGGCGAGGACGGCCTTCACGATGTTGTGGTAGCCGGTGCAGCGGCACAGGTTGCCCTCGAGGCCCTCGCGGACGTCGGCCTCGGTGGGGTTGGGATGCTCCTCGAGGAGCGAGACGGCGGCCAGCACCATGCCGGCGGTGCAGTAGCCGCACTGCAGGCCGTGGTTCTCGTGGAAGGCCTGCTGCATCGGATGGAACTCGCCGTTGGTGGCGAGCCCTTCGATGGTGGTGATGTCGGTGCCGTCGGCCTGGACGGCGAACATCGTGCAGCTCTTCACCGACTCGCCGTTGAGGAGAACGGTGCAGGCGCCACACGACGTCGTGTCGCACCCGACCTTCGTGCCGGTCAGTCCGAGCACTTCACGGAGATAGAAGACGAGGAGCATTCGGGGTTCGACATCGTGCTCCTCCGTCGAGCCGTTCACGGTCATGGATACCCGCACTGGCACCACCCCCCGGGGCTGTCGGTCGTGAAAGGGGGCTATCTTGCCACCGCGTTCCGGTGCGGGCTGACCGGGTGTGCCATCGGCAAAAAAATTCGTCCCATCCGCGTCATTCATCCCGGCTTGGGCCGTTGTTCAGGTTGGAAGTCCGTTCCCCCCAGCGGCCCTCCCAAGCCCCCCGGCCCCGCACCCAGGGTCGGGGGGCGCCCCGTTTCCAGGGCCAAGCGGATCAGTACGACGTCGTGCTGCGCAGGGCGGCGAACACGTCCGAGAGCGCGACGAGCGCCTTGCCCTCCCGGGCGAGGTGGCCGACGTCGCCGCGGAGCTTGAGGCGCCCCGCCTCGAGGGCCTGCTGGGCGTTGAGCTCCCCCCGGCTCAGTGCCGCCGCCACCTCCCGGCTCTGCACCAGGGTCACGTCGGCCGCGGCCGCGTCGCCGGGGTGGACCCGGAGTCGCCCGTCCGCCAACACGAGGTGGTAACGGACGTCGCCGCCGCCGGCGTCACCGTCCGCTCCGCCGGTCACGATCTGCTGGATCGTGAGCGTCACGCCGGCGGGAACCGACGCTTCCCGGGCCGCATCGTCGAGGGCGGCGATCCATTCGTCGGTCAGGAACCGGACCATTGCGGCGCAGGCTATCGGGGATGACCGCCCCTCCTCCGCCCCCAATGACTACTCTGCGCGGTCATGACCGAGATTCGCCGCCACCGGGCCGCCGCCGTCGTGCTGTCCGCCGTGCTGCTCGTTGGGACCGCCTGCTCCAAGGACAAGAAAGACGCCTCGAGCACCTCGACGAGCGCGGCGACCACGGCGACGACGGCGGAGTCGACGACCACCACCGCCCCGTTGACGAAGGACCAGATCGTGCTGGGGGCCGACGGCGTCGGCGCGGTGAAGTTCCAGACGAACGCCGCCCACACCATCGCCCGGTTCATGCAGGCGCTCGGCAACCCCGACAAGAACACGCCGCTCCCCGCCGGCACCGCCTGCGGCGCCACCCGGCGGCTGCACTGGGCCAACTTCCAGGTGCTCGTCAACGAGGTGGGCGGCACGTCGGGTGCAGGCAAGCCCGGCTTCGCCGGCTGGTACCTCGGGCCGCTGGCCGGCCCGACCGCGCTCGACTTCAAGACCGAGAAGGGCATCGGCGTCGGCTCGACCGTCGGCGCGATCAAGGCGGCCTACGCCACCGACGCCCAGATCGCCCGGGGCGAACAGGGCTGGGGCTTCACGATCACCGCTCCCGGCGGGATCATCATCGGCCAGCTCGACGGCGGGGCCGACGGCAACAAGGTCAGGAACATCCAGGCGGGGAACTACTGTGGCCCCGCTTGAGATCCGCAGCACTCCCTGAGGCGAGCGTCCCGCCGAGCCTGTCGGCGGTCGCACCGCCGGTCGAGGCCCGGATCGACACCCTGCTGGCCGGCGAGTCGGACCGGTGGGGCCTCGTCGACCCGGCGCTGATCCCGCCCATCGAGGCGTTGCGCCGCTTCGTGCTCGACGGCGGCAAGCGGCTGCGGCCGGCGTTCTGCCACTGGGCCTACGTCGGGGCGGGGGGCGACGCCGCCGACCCGGTGGTGGTCGACGCCGGGGCGGCCCTGGAGCTGCTCCACGCCTTCGCCCTGCTGCATGACGACGTGATGGACGGGTCGCGGCTGCGGCGGGGCCGGCCGACCGTCCACATCGATTTCGCCGGCCGCCATCAAGACGCCGGTTGGCGGGGTGAGGGCCGCCGCTTCGGCGAGGGTGTGGCGATCCTCGTCGGTGACCTGGCGTTCGTGTACTCCGATCTGTTGATGGTCGGCGTGCCGCCGGAGGCGACGGCGGTGTTCAACGAGCTGCGCGTCGAGCTCAACATCGGTCAGGCCCTCGACCTGATCGGCACCGCCGAGGCCCGCCGGGACCGGCCGATGGCCCGGCGGATCGCCTCCTACAAGTCGGGGAAGTACACGGTGGAGCGCCCGCTGCACCTCGGCGCGGCGTTGACGGGCCGCCTCGACGATCTCGCCGGGCCGCTGTCGGCCTACGGCCTGCCGCTCGGCGAGGCGTTCCAGATGCGCGACGACATCCTCGGCACGTTCGGCGATCCCGCCGTCACCGGCAAACCGGTCGGGGAGGACCTCCGGGAGGGCAAGCCCACTCCTCTCCTGGCCGCCGCCGCGGCCCGGGCCGGCGACGCCGGCGCGGCGTTGCTCGACCGGGTCGGCTCCGCCGACCTCGGCGACGACGAGGTGGCCGCCATCCAGACGCTCATGGTGGAGACCGGCGCCCGGGCCGAGACCGAGAAGCTCATCGACGAGCTGGCCGCCGAGGCGGTGGCCGCCCTCGACAAGGCGGCGCTGACGCCGGAGGCGAAGGCCGCCCTGATCGAACTGGCCGCCTTCGTCGTGCACCGCGACCGCTGAGCGGCGCCCGCCCGGTCGCTCAGCCTGCGACGTTGACCCGCACCGACCAGTCGCGCGCTTCGGGCCGGCAGCGGACCGCCTCGCCGCAGCTGTCGCGGTGGGCGGAGATCACGGCCGAGCCGGGCCGGTGCGCGGTGTAGCGGACGGTGACCGTCCCGCAACCGCTGCCCGGGTAGGGCGGGCAGGCCTCGCCGGGGCCGAACACCGCCGGGCCGTCGGCCGAGATCACACGGGGGCGGGTCGGACGGTTGAACTGCCAGTACGTCGAGTGGAGGACGACCTCGAGGTGATCACCGGGCCGGAGCCGCACGATCGAACCCTTGGCCGCTTCATCGACCGTCACCGTGGCGGCGGCGGGCTTGACCGGGCGGGCCTTCCGCACCAAGAGGGTGCCGTTGTGCTGGGCGTCGGTGCCTGCGGCCAGGTTCCCGTCGAGGCGGGCCTGCCGGCCCGAGAGGCGGCGGACGGCCCGGGCGGCGGCCGGGTTCAGCGGCTCGATCCGGTAGGTGGCGACGATCGCCATGCACACCTGGGCCGACTCGGGGCAGGCCCGGCCCACATAGTCGAAGTGGTCTCCGTCGCGCTGCACCTGCCCAACCCAGGTGTCGCCGGCCGGTTTCGCGGCGGCCCGGGCCGGCGCGAGGTCGAACCCCCCGAAGGCGACGGCCGCCAGCAGCGCGGCGATGACGAGGCGCGAGGTCTTCACGGCGACTCCCTGATCACGACCGGCGCCCGATCCGTTCGCGCGCCGACGTCCCCAACATTCACCAGTAAGTGGCACCGGCGGGCCGGAAATCAATCGCAGCGTTGTGAATCTTTTGGTCCGTCCGGGCCAAACGCCTCGACGAGGGCGGAGACCAGTCCTTCGATGGTGTGTTCGGCGGCGACGACGTCGACGGTCAGGCCGGCGGCCCGGGCGGTGTCGGCGGTGATCGGGCCGATGCAGGCGACGACCGGGGGGACGGGCAGGTCTCCGGCCACCGCCAGGTAGTTGGTCACGGTCGACGATGACGTGAAGGTGACGGCGGAGGCGGAGGCGGCGGCGGAGAGCGCCTCCGCCGCCGGTGTGCCGACCGCGGTCCGGTAGGCCTCGACGACGTCGACGGTCCAACGCCGGTCGGCGAGGCCGGCGGGGAGCGCGTCGCGGGCGACGGCGGCCGGGAAAG
>JADMIO011701168.1_pt1 | contig 11301 bp, 10 predicted proteins | sample 8958161 | NCBI WGS metagenome assembly JADMIO01 (sample SAMN16585339, study PRJNA669376) | soil metagenome | isolation source: Crop rotation soil | place: USA: Cullars Rotation, Alabama | collected 2011 | reverse complement strand
CCGATCTAGGAAGATGTCGGGGTCGGATCGGGTGACTTCGGTGCGGATGACGGCGCTGAGCTCGCGGATGAGCTTGTCGCCGCGGTCGTAGCCGTAGGCGAGGTTGAAGTCGGCGAAGCAGCGGATGTCGATGATGGCGGCGGCGCTGCTCGGCTCGCGTGCCGGTGAGTCGGCCGCGGCGGCGATGAGGGCGGTGAGGTGCTCGTCGGCCCGGGCGCGCGTGGGCAGGCCGGTGAGGGCGGAGCGGGCGGCGAGGGAGGACGGGGTGTCGGCCGCCGCGGCGTGCAGGAGGTCGCGCAGCTTCACGATGCCGAGGATCTGGTCCCCTTCGGCGACGACGAGCGGCTCGCCGACTTCGGCCTCGTCGCGGAGGCAGAGGACCTGGAGGCACTCCTGGATGGTGGCTTCCGGCGCGACGGCGCACACGCCGTTGCTGGCGACGGCGGCGATGGGGCGGTTGCCGCCGGTTGATTGTGCGTCGCGGAAGATCGTCTCGCGGGAGCACCAGCCGAGGTAGCGCCGGCCGTCGAGGACGATCACGCCGGGATCGGCGGCGCGGAGGAGTTCGGCGGCGATGGATGCCGCGGGGGTCATCGCCTGCACGACGCGGGCGGGCTTGCACAGGCGGCGCAGGGGCGTGGTGGTGGAGGCGATGGCGGCGGCGATCTCGACGCTGGACCAGCGCCGGCGGACGGCGTCGATGTACGCGGGGTCGCTCGCCTCGGGGCGTAAGACGGGGGTGCCGAGGTAGTACCCCTGGCCGTAGCGCACCCCGAGGCCGATGACCGTCAGCAACTGCTCCTGCGTCTCGATTCCTTCGGCGACGACGTACAGGTTGCTCAGGCGCGCGAAGTGGACGAAGAAGCGGACGAGGTTCTGCTTGAACGGGTCGGCGTCGATCCCCTGGGTGAACCCGTGGTCGAGCTTCAGCCACTGCGGGCGCAGGCGCATGATGCGGCTGAGGCCGCTGGTGCCGACGCCGACGTCGTCGACCGCGATGTGGAAGCCCGCGCTCTTGAGGCGCTCGACCTGCTCCTGGAGGCCGTCGACGTGCTGGTTCTCGCACAGCTCGGTGATCTCCAGGACGATGCGGTCGGGGGAGAGGGCGCTGGTGCGTTCCACGGCTTCGACGAGCGCGGCGGAAAACCGGGCGTCCGAGAAGACCTGCGGCGTGCAGTTGCAGAAGATGCGCATGCCGGCCGGCCACTGGGCCAGGGCCTGGAAGGAGGCGGCGCGGGTGACTTCTTCGAGGGGCCAGAGGAGCTGCTCGCGCTCCGCCGCGGCGAAGAGTTCACCGGCGTGCTGAAAGCCGCTTCTCGGGCGTGTGAGTGCCTCGAAGCCGATGATGCCGCCGTCCTGGAGGTCGACGATGGGCTGGAAAACGGTGTCGACGTGGCGGTGGCGGATGAGGCTCAGCAGCCGCTCGCGTGCTGTCCCCTGCACAGTCGTGGGGCCGTGGACAGATGGTTCTTGCATGATGCGGTCATCTCTGGAGTGTGCGGACGGAACCCCGGGTCCCCGCGTTCATATCGGAAGGGGGATGCGTTCGACTGGCTCGCGGCAGCGGGATTTGCGCACGCTGGTGTCAAACCCTCACGATGGAGGGGTTTCGGCGGGTTCGGATGTCCGAGAAGCTGCTGCGGGAGCAGGTCATCCATCCGATGCGTTTATCGGCCGGCAGGCGTTGACCGCGGCCCATGTCGCGGTGACATCAAGCCCTGAGCTTGCGAGGTTGTCGAAATACAGCGCGTCGCGTGCTTCGAGAGCGTGCGAGTGTTCGGATAGTGTGTCGCGGCATCCCCGCCGGGCGCGACTTTCGCTCCCCGGAGTTGTTGATCGGGAGACCACGGCAGCGAAAGTCGTGGCACCCACCGCAACCCCTCGCTCGCGCTCGGGGCTCTCCCGGCGTACTTAATCGAACCGGAAGACGCCCTTGCGGTAGCCGTAGATGTACGCGACCACGCTGGTGAACAGGAAGAAGAGGATGCGGCCCAGCCAGATGAGCGCCGCGTTCGTGGATTGGTCGATGTTCACGAAGGTCGTGGCCCAGGGGTAGAGGAAGATGATCTCGATGTCGAAGACGAGGAAGACCATCGCGATGAGGTAGAAGCGGACGTTGAAGCGCTTGCGGGCCGTGCCGACCGGGACCATGCCGGACTCGTACGTCGAGGCCTTCACCGGGCCGTCGCGGTTGGGGCCGATGAGGCGGGAGACGACGACGTTCGCGATGCCGAAGACGACCGCCATCGTGATGAGGATCATCACGGGGATATAGGAGGAGACGTCAACGCTGGCGAGGGCGGCCTGGGTCATGCGGGGATGGTAGACGCCAGGTGGGGCGCCGGGCGGCGCCGTTCGAGCCGGGCAACCGCGCCGAGAAAGGCCGGCAGGGATATGGCCGCGAGGCCGGCGAAGACGATCATGGCAGAGCGCACGTCTGTCGGTTGGAAGAAGCCCATCAGGGACAGGTGCGTGGCGTTGACGAGGGCGTGGCACGGCATCGTGGCGATCGTCGAGTTCGCGCGCCACGCGACGTAGCCGAGGTACACGCCCACCGGCAGCGTGAAGACCGCGTACGTCACGTCCCCGTGCGCGATCCCGAAGCAGAGCGTGGTGACGCCGATCGCGGCGGCGGGGGGCCACCGTTTCAAAAGCCGGCTCTGGACGTAGCCGCGGAACAGCAGTTCTTCGATGATCCCCGGCAGGATGCTCCCTGCGGCGACGATGGCGACGAGCCACGGGCCGGTCGCCGCCGCGATCCCTTCGCTCAGGCCGCGGCGTTCGTCGCCGACGTCCGGCAGCCACCCGGCCTTGACCAGCAACGTGATCGCGACCGCGCCGAGCTCGATGGGCAGCAAGGTGCCGATCGCGGCGAGCAGCCACGTGCCCGCATCCATCTCGGGGCGACGCAGGCCGAGGCGCTGCTTCCAGGGCTCCTTCGAGAGCAGCGCCGGTAGAACAGCGATCACAAGAAAACCGACCTGGGACGCGATCAGGGCGTAGAGCAGGATCCCGGGGTTCTTCAGGTCGGCATTGATGTTCGCCTTCATCGCCTCGGAATCTTGGGACCAGTTGCGGTCCATCAGGATCGGGAGCAGGAGCGGCGCCTGTACCAGACCGGCGAGCGGGAGCGCCAGGAAGCCGAGCACCAGCGCGGTCCAGATCCGCGGGGGGATCGGCAATGCCGGCTGCCGCGGCGATGAATCGGCGGCGTCGGTGGGCACGCCGTGGACCTGTTCTTCCATCGGAGCATCGCCGTGTGGTTGCGGCCCCGCTTCGACGGGGGTATCTGGATCGAGTGGCTCGTGTGGGTCGGTTTTCATGCGTGTCGCCTTTGGCATCGTACGAGATATCCGTTGGAATGACGGATGGCGGCTCACCAAGGTCAGTCTGCCGGAATGGCAGTCATGTGAAATAGCGATGCTGCCGTGACAGAGAAGGCGATGCACAGATTCGTTCGCATTCGGTCTGCAATGCGAACGGAATCCGTACGACAGGCGCATTGCGATGGCACCCACTTTGCCACCCGTTGACCGGGACCCGCGCGATCGGTACCGCCTCAGGCGGTGCTCGTGAGGGAAGCCTTTTCGCCGATCCACGTACACGCCCCAAGACAAACACGCAATACGGAGCCCTGAGACATGGCCGCCAAACAGTTGACTTTCGACACCGACGCTCGTCAAGCCCTTCTGGCCGGAGTGGAGAAGCTCTCCCGGGCCGTGAAAAGCACGCTGGGGCCGCGCGGGCGGAACGCGGTGCTGGACAAGTCCTGGGGCGGCCCGACCGTCACGAAGGACGGCGTGAGCGTCGCCGAGGAGATCGAGCTGACGAACAAGGCCGAGAACATGGGCGTGCAGCTCGTGAAGCAGGCGGCGTCCAAGACCTCCGATGACGCCGGCGACGGCACGACGACGGCGACGGTGCTCGCCGAGGCGCTCTTCAAGGAGGGGCTGAAGTACATCGCCGCGGGCGTGGATGCGAACGCGCTGATCCGCGGGATGAAGAAAGCCGTGGAGGTGGCGTGCGAGGAGATCAAGAGCTTCGCCAAGCCGGTTGCGGGCAAGGCGGACATCCAGAACATCGCCACCATCAGCGCCAACAACGACACCGAGATCGGCAAGATCATGGCCGACGCGTTCGAGAAGGTCGGCAAGGACGGCGTCATCACGGTCGAGGAGGGCAAGTCGCTCGAGACGATCGTCGACGTGGTGGAGGGGATGCAGTTCGACCGCGGGTACCTGTCGGCGAACTTCGTCACGAACACGGACGACATGACCGTCGAGTTCGAGAAGTGCCTCGTGCTGATCCACGAGGACAAGATCGAGAACGTCACCAAGCTGGTGCCGCTGCTGGAGAAGGTGATGCAGGCCAAGAAGCCGCTGCTCATCATCGCCGAGGACGTGGCCGGCGAGGCGCTCTCCACGCTGGTCATCAACAAGCTCCGCGGCACGCTCCAGGTGTGCGCCGTCAAGGCGCCGGGGTACGGCGACCGGCGCAAGGCGATGCTCGAGGACATCGCGGTCCTCACCGGCGCCGAGCCGATCATGAAGGACCTGGGGGTCGAGTTGGACGACGTCGAGCTCTCGCAGCTTGGCATGATCAAGAAGCTCGAGGTGGACGCCGACAACACCACCATCATCGAGGGCGGCGGGGATACCAGCGACATCCAGGCCCGCATCGAGCAGATCCGGCGCGAGATCGAGGGCACCACCAGCGACTACGACCGCGAGAAGCTCCAGGAGCGCCTCGCCAAGCTGGCCGGCGGCGTGGCCCAGATCAACGTCGGGGCCGCGTCCGAGGCGGAGCTGAAGGAGAAGAAGGCACGCGTCGAGGACGCGCTGCACGCGACGCGTGCGGCGGTCGCCGAGGGCGTTGTCCCCGGCGGCGGCGTCTCGTTCATCCGGGCCCGCAAGGCGGTGGCCGCGATGAAGGAATACAAGGGCGTCTACGGCGCCTCGAAGTCGGGCGACGACAAGACGGCGGACGACGTCGGGCAGGCGAAGTACGACTTCGCCGCGGGGATCGACGTGGTGTACAAGGCCCTCACCGTGCCGACGCAGACGATCGCGGACAACGCGGGCGTGAAGGGGACGGTCGTGGTTTCCAAGGTCGCGGAAGGGAACGAGGGGAAGGCCGTGGGCTTCGGCTTCAACGCGCTGACGCTGGAGTACGGCAACCTGCTCCAGCAGGGCGTGCTGACGCCGGCGAAGGTGGACCTGTCGGCGCTGCAGAACGCGGCGAGCGTGGCGACGGTGCTGCTCGCCGCGGATTGCATCGTGACGAGCAAGCCGGAGAAGAAGGATGATCATGGGCACGGGCATGACCATCACCACGGCCATGGCGGCGGGATGCCGGGGATGGGCGGCATGGGTGGGATGGGGGGGATGGGGTTCTAACCAATGCGCAGGCCAGTGATATTCATCTTGGAATCTGGGTCGCAGGAAGACCACGATGCGGGAAGGCGAGAAGGCCCCGTGCTTCGCGGACTCATGCCACTCCTCGATATGGATTGTGAGTGTCGTTCGGTCCAGAATCTAACAGAGTATCGTCAGGCTGTGGATGAGTTCAATGGCGATGGCTATTGCATACTACACATCTCGGCGCATGCGTGTGCCGAGGGCTTCGGACTAACAGATGGAACTTTGATTGCTTGGGATCGCCTCTTTCGTGATGTCGATTTCAAGTCGTCAAAGGGCACAGGCTTGTGCCTATCTGCGTGTAGCACGATGGGCAAAGATTCATCGTTAATCGAAATCGCTTCGGCCATTCCTGTGCGCCCCCAGTGGATTTTTGGTTATGACAAGGATGTTTCTTGGACGCGATCGGCTAGTGCGAGTGTTTCGTTATACGAGGCGATCTTGCACAAGAACCACGCTGACCTTGCGGCCGCCTTGGCTGGAATTCGACTGACGACTACATTGAACATGTGGCTTTACACGCGCAATCTGTTCACACAAGAGTACGACTTTCTATCCGGCGACATGGTGTTGCGGCGTCTTGTTGGTGAACCTGCAGATTTGGCCGACCCCGGCGAATGGAGAGAGAACCTGCTAGTCCGTAGAGGATTACTCGAGACAGAGGCTGTCTGATCAGTTCATGAAAAGAGAAACTAACAAGCATCCAATAGGTTGGAAACGGAAGCGGACCGAGGCTTTGATCGCGCACTTCGACAACCAGACCGAAGACGAGGCCATCGCGGAAGCGGATGCCGCATGGAAGAACAGCCGGGTAACGTTCGTGCGTGTACCGAATGAGTTGGTCGCCGAAGTCGAAGCCTTTGTTGCGAAGCGGGTGAAGAAGACCGGACGGGAAGGTCGGGAAGCACGGAGAAGGAAGACGGCGTAGCGAGTTACCCATGATCCCTCGTTTGGCTCATCTCGTTCCGATTCTGGCTGCCGGACTCTTGCTTTCGGTCGGCCTCGCCGCCTGCCAGAGCAACGGCGCCGCCTCTACCGCGGCGACCAGGTACGGCGGCCCGGACGCGAAGGCGGCGCAGGCCGAGGTGGAGCGGTGGCCGCAGGCGGTGCGGCAGGCGGTCGCACGGGAGACCGAGGGGGGCGAGGTGGTGCGGGTCTCCAGGCAGAAGGACCAGGGGGCGTACATGGTCGGTGTCCGCAAAGACTCAAAGGTGCTGCTCTATCGCTTTGATGAAGAGGGAGAGCTGGTTGCGAAGTCGGACATGGGAAAAGCGGGCAAGGCGGGCCCTTGACCTTGATGACCGGAGCCTTGACGGCAGCGCGAAGGAGAACGCCGGGGCCGGTTCAGAGGATCGAAGCGAACAGCGAAGACGGAGAACGTAACGATGATGTCGCAGCAACCAACCCAAGCCATCGCCGCGGGAAAAGAGCACAGGCTCTTCTTCGTCCGCGGGCGCATGCGCTCGGGGACCAACTGGGTCGGGTCGCTGCTGAACCTGCACCCGCAGATCCACTGCCGCGGCGAGTACCATTTCCACCGGCTCGTCTCCGGCATCAAGGAGTTCCGCGAGCTGCCCTTCTACGACCGGAAGGCGGAGCCGGTCCGCGCCGTGATCGACGCGGGCGTGCGCGAGATCGTCCGCAACTGCCTGGTGGCGGGCGCGCCCTTGAAGCCGACGGCGATCTGGCTCGGCGACCGCACGCCGGAGGTGCTGACGGATGCGTACGGCGACTATCCCACCATCTACATCGTCCGCGACGGTCGCGACGCGCTGGTGAGCTGGTGGTTCCACTCCCTGACGCACCGCAAGGCGCCGAACGACCCGGCATTCGACCAGTTCCAGGCCGAGTACAAGAAAGCGCCCGAGACGCTCGTCGACAACCCCGAGCGGCTCTTCGGGCTGAAGCAGTACACGCTGAACGGGATCATTCAGTGGCGCGACCATGTCAGGGCGGATCTCGACTGGATCGCCAGGAGTCGCGCCGCAGGCCGGAGCGGCGAGCTTCTGTTCGTCAGCTACGAACGGCTCCACGCCGACGTGGACGGGTGGCGCCGCAGGATGTACGAGTTCCTCGGCGCGGACCCGGCCCTCGCCGAGCCTGTCTCGATCGAATCGAAGACCGCCGCGGGCTTCGGCCGTCCCGAGAAGCCCGACGCCTTCCACCGCTCCGGCGAGGTGGGCAACTGGAAGAAGTACTTCACGACGGAGGTGAAGCAGGTGTTCAAGGAGCTGGCCGGCGAGACGCTGGTGGAGCTGGGGTACGAGAAGAACCAGGATTGGTAGGAAACGGGGCCTGCAGCCCGAGTTGGAGCAGTCGTCAGAGACAGGAAACAAGTTCGGCGGCAGAGGCCGCCGGTGAGCAAGAAGGACCTCAAGGAAATACACGGAGTCAAAGCAATGGCCATTCGACCTCTCGAAGACCGCGTCCTCGTCAAGCCCATCGAGTCCGAGTCCAAGACCGCCTCCGGCATCTACCTGCCCGAGTCGGCCAAGGAGAAGCCCGTGCGCGGCGAGGTGATCGCCGTCGGGCCCGGCAAGCGTCTGGACAACGGCAAGCGGGCGGAGATGTCCGTGCGCACCGGCGACACGGTTGTGTACGGCAAGTACGCCGGGACGGAAGTCGAGATCAAGAACGTGAAGCACCTGATCCTCCGCGAGTCGGAGCTGCTGGGCGTGCTCGCAGGATAATGACGAGACGGACGAGACACGGACCCCGCAGCGCATGTCGAAGAGTACAGCCGGACGCCGGACTGTTCGCCCTGGGATGCGTTGCTCACACTGTGGATCGCGAATCGGCTCTGCCCACACAGAATCATGAAATCATGCCCTATCCCATTCCGACGCACACCTCCGACGGCCGGCCGCTCCGGATCTTCTTCGTGTGTGGCCACATGCGCTCGGGAACCAACTGGCTCGCCGCGATCCTCAATCTCCATCCGGATATCAACTGCACCGGGGAGGGGCCGCTCGGGCACTTCCGGAACGCGGTGTATATCTCCAGCAGCACCGACTACCTCTATACCTCTCGTGAGCCATACCGGACGGTGGTCGAAGAAGCGTTCAACGAGCTGGCGCGCCGGCTTGTGCTCTCGACCTCGTTGCGGAAGCCCGCGGCGCAGTGGGTGGGCGATAATACCAGCCGCCAGCTCTGGCCCTACATCCCCGGTGCACACCACTTCCATATCCTCCGAGATGGGCGCGACGTGCTCACCTCCTGGACGTTCCATCAGCTCCGCATCGGTCTGGAAACCATCGAGCCGCACCGCACAAACCTGGCTGGGATGCTGGCGAAGTTCAGGGCCAACCCGTATCACTTCCACGAGCACCGCCACGAGCTTCTGGCCGACGAGGCATGGATCCGTTTCTGCGCACATATGTGGAGGGAGTATTACGTGACGGCGGAATTCGTATTGCGGGAGATGGGCGCCGGCCGGATGGATATCCGCGTCCTGCCGCTCAGGTACGAGGAGCTCATGACCGACTTCGAGAACAATCGGGAGCGCATCTACCGGTTTCTGGATCTCAACCCCGCCGCCGCTGCGGCGGCGTCCGAGGAAACGCTGACCTCTCCGGGATTCAAACACGACAGGCCCGATTCGTTCTATCGCTCGGGCAAGGTCGGCGATTGGAAGAACTACGCGACGGACAACTTCAGGAAGTGGTTCAAGGAAGAAGCCGGCGACGCGTTGGTCAGCGCGGGCTATGAGGCAAGTGATAACTGGTAAACCAATGACCTTGGCGGGCCCCCCCTCTCCCGGCGGTCCCGAGACGAGTGCAGATCAAACAGGAACAAGACGAAGATTCACGGAACACATCACCCAGATTCGCCAGCAACGAGTTTGAACGCGCGGATCGATAGCAAAGGAAAGTCCATATGGCCAGCAAGCAAGTAATGTTCGATGACGCGGCCCTTCTCGAAATGAAGAAGGGCGTCTCCGCGCTCGCCCGCGCCGTGAAGGTCACCATGGGCCCCACCGGGCGCAACGTGATCATCCAGAAGTCCTACGGCGGCCCCTCGATCACGAAGGACGGCGTGAGCGTCTCGAAGGAGATCACGCTGCCGTCGCCGTTCGAGTCGATGGGCGCGAAGATGGTGAACGAGGTCGCGAAGAAGACGTCGGACAAGGCCGGCGACGGGACGACCGCCGCGACCGTGCTCGCCGAGGCGATCTTCCTCGAGGGGCTGCGCCACGTGACCGCCGGCGCCAACCCGGTGCACCTGCAGCGCGGCATCAACGCCGCCGCGACCGCCGCGGCCGAGGCGATCGACAAGATGGCCGTCAAGTGCAAGGGGATCGAGGACTACCGCAAGGTGGCGACGGTCTCCGCGAACCACGACAAGCAGATCGGCGACATCATCGCCGAGGCGATCGACCGCGTCGGCGCCGAGGGCGTCGTCGAGGTCGAGGAGGGCAAGTCCGGCGAGACCACGCTGGACTACGTCGAGGGGATGCAGTTCGACAAGGGGTACATCTCCCCGTACTTCATGACCGACCCGAAGACCGCCGAGTGCGTGCTCGAGGACGCGCTCATCCTCATCCACGAGAAGAAGATCAGCAACCTCACCGACTTCCTGCCCTTCCTCAACAAGGTCGCGACCACCGGCAAGCCGATCCTGATCATCGCCGAGGAGGTCGAGAACGAGGCCCTTGCGGCGCTGGTCGTGAACCGGCTCCGCGGCGTGCTGCGCATCTGCGCGGTCAAGGCCCCCGGCTTCGGCGACCGGCGCAAGGCCATGCTCGGCGATATCGCCGTCCTCACCGGCGGCACGTTCTTCGCCGAGGACCTCGGGCGCTCGCTCGAATCCATCGAGCTCTCCGAGCTGGGCACCGCGAAGAAGATCATCATCACCAAGGACGACACGACCATCATCGAGGGCGCCGGCAAGAAGGCGGACATCAAGAGCCGCGCCGACCAGATCAAGGCCCAGCACGACAAGTCCACCAGCGACTACGACCGCGAGAAGCTGCAGGAGCGGCTCGCCAAGCTCACCGGCGGCGTGGCGGTCATCAACGTCGGCGCCGCCACCGAGATCGCCATGAAGGAGAAGAAGGACCGCGTGGACGACGCGCTGCACGCGACGCGGGCCGCGGCCAAGGAGGGGTACGTCCCCGGCGGCGGCGTGGCGCTGGTGCGCACGCAGGGCGCCATCGAGGCCGGGCAGAAGAAGGCCAAGGGCGACGAGAAGATCGGCTTCGACATCGTCCACAAGGCGGTCGAGTCGTGCCTGAAGCAGATCGCCGAGAACGCGGGCGCGGACGGCGACCTGATCGTCGAGAAGGTCAAGGAGAACGCGACCAAGCCGGGGTACGGGTACAACGCCGCGACCGGCGAGTTCGAGGACCTGGTCAAGGCGGGGATCATCGATCCGGCGCTGGTGGCGAAGACGGCGCTGATCAACGCCGCGTCCGTCGCGGGGCTGATGCTCACGACCGAGGTGCTGATCACGGAGCTGAAGGAGGATGCGGAGCCGGTGACGGGGGCGGTGAGCTGAGAGATCCCGAGCCGCAACCGCAAGGGAGCCGTTCGGTTGAAAGAGAACCACAAGCCCGCGGCCGAGAGGCCCCGGGCTTGCTTCGTGAAAATAGGCATTGGGCACTAGGCATCGGGCACTAGTGGTTGATGCTTCCAGTCGGCGTCCGACCATGCCTACCACCCGCGACTATTACGAGATCCTCAGCATCGAGAAGACCGCCGACGGCGAGGAGATCAAGCGCTCCTACCGCCGGCTCGCGATGAAGTATCACCCGGACCGCAACCCCAACGATCCGGAGGCCGAGGCCAAGTTCAAGGAGGCCGCCGAGGCGTACGAGGTCCTCTCCGATCCTTCGCGCCGCCAGCGCTACGACCAGTACGGCCACGAGGGGCTCCGCGGCGGGCCC